>Ga0310786_10000726_pt1 | contig 52894 bp, 53 predicted proteins | sample AusTroGonzalo_MG_FD_203881 | JGI IMG/M metagenome (GOLD analysis project Ga0310786, IMG submission 203881) | Bovine rumen microbial communities from tropical cattle in Woodstock, Queensland, Australia - Gonzalo_03 (v2) (version 2) | ecosystem: Host-associated > Mammals > Digestive system >...
ATGGATTTCCTTCCTGCATATTCTCTTGCAGAAGGTCTCATGACAGGCAACATCAATATCCTAAAGCTTCCGTCGGCAGACAACGGGTTATCCTTGAAACTCATAATGCAGCTCATCGAATACAGGCCTGAACTGAAGGATTATATCTATGTTTTCGATACCGCATCGACAGACATACAGGGTATGCGCAAGATGGCAGAACTCAGCAACGCGATAAGCGTCTGGGGAAGCGACATGGCGATCGAGGCGGTGAGAGGTCTTGCACCTACAGGCGCGAAGATCATCGAGTGGGGACAAAAGCTCGGCTTCTGCTACATCTCAAAGCTCAACGAAGTGAGCAGCGCTGATAAAGAACTTGAAGGTCTTGCCAAGCACATCGCAACGACAAAACAGCTTCTTTGCAGTAGCTGCCAGGTCATCTATATCGACACGGATGACATGAATGAAGTGAAGAGTTTTGCTTCTGAATTCCTGCCTGTTCTTGAGGCTGCCGTAAACCGCAACGCAACGCAGGAGATAGGCATCCGCGCAAGGGATACACTGGTCTCATATACTCAGAGATTAAAGAGTTATCTCGGCGAGGAAGAAAGGCATGACAACGTATTAAGAGGCAAAGGCTGCAGCGTGATAATCGCAGAAGACAGCCGTCTCGAATTGTCTCCCATGATGTGCAACGTCCTCGTAAAGCCGCTTGCTAAAGCAGACATCGGAAAGACTCTTTATGCGAGCAGATACCATCTCCAGACGGCAGGACTTATCTGTCCTTCTGAAGACAGGAATGGTATTGAAGAACTGTTCACTAAGTGCGGTCTTATCAGGGTAACAAAGCCTGAAGATATGAGCGCATATTTCCCGGGTGAATGTCACGACGGTGAGTATGCTTTAAGCCGCTACATGCGTATCGTAAATATCGAACGCTGATAAAGAAAAAACACTTAACAATAATCATGATCCCGACAAACACAGAAAAGCACGAGAGTTCGACATTGGTGCGGCCAAGCCCGCCAGAAGCAATAAAGGCACCGACATCAGTCGGCGCCTTTATTGCTTGTGATGGACTTGTAAAGGGATTCAACCCCGTTCTTTTACCTTTATTCTTCCAAGTTGTAAAATAACAACATGATATCTTTCATTTGCTCGATATTCGCATTGATACTTGGTTACACGTTCTACGGCAGATTTGTCGAATATGTCTTCGGCCCTGACGACAGGAAAACGCCTGCCTATGCACGTGAGGACGGAGTCGACTTCGTCCCCCTTAAGCCATGGAACGCTTTTCTTGTGCAACTGCTTAACATAGCGGGCACAGGACCTATCTTCGGTGCGCTTATGGGAGCGTGCTTCGGTCCGGTTGTTTTCCTTTGGATCGTATTCGGTGCGATATTGGGCGGTGGCGTTCACGACTATATGTGCGGTATGATCTCCGAACGTAATGACGGCGGTTCCATCGCAGAGCTCTCGGGTTTATATATTGGTAATGCAGCCAAGTGGGCCATGCGTCTGTTCTCGATCGTTCTGCTTCTTTTGACAGGAACGGTATTCGTGACAAGTCCTGCCGCTCTGCTTGCGCGTCTTACGCCGGATAAGCTTAATATGACATTCTGGATTGTCATTATACTTGTCTACTATCTCTTAGCTACTATCTGGCCGATCGACAAGATCATAGGACGTGTTTATCCCATATTCGGTGCAGTGCTGATCTTCATGGCCGTAGGGATTATATTTGGTATCGTCAAAGGCGGTTACACTATTCCGGAGTTAACGCTTCAGGATCTGCATCCGGACGATCTCCCGGTCTGGCCTTTCATGTTTGTAACGGTCGCATGCGGAGCCATATCCGGCTTTCACTCAACGCAGTCTCCCATGATAGCGAAATGCATCACCTCAGAGCACCTGGGACGTAAGGTCTTCTACGGGGCTATGTTATCCGAGAGTGTCATTGCTCTCGTTTGGGCTGCAGCAGGCGTCGCATTCTACGGCGCAACAGGAGGACTTTACAATGCTCTTAGCGAGCTTGGACAGTCGGGCGTTGTATACGACATCTCAACCGGGTTGCTCGGAACGCTCGGAGGAGTGCTTGCAGTAGTAGGTGTCGTTGCCTGCCCGATAACATCTGGAGACACAGCTTTCCGCTCTGCGAGATTGATACTTGCTGAGATGACGAAGCTCGATCAGAAAAACATGCGTAACAGAATCATCCTTGCTATACCGATGCTTCTGTTCGGTGCTGTTATGACGCAGATCAATTTCAATGTGCTGTGGCGCTACTTCTCGTGGAGCAACCAGTCTCTCGCGATGATAGCACTCTGGGTTGCTACCGAGTATCTTATCAAGACGCAGAAGCGTCCCATTCTTTCGCTTGTAACGGCTGTGCCGTCTGCGTTCATGACGAGTGTGTGCCTGACCTACATTCTCATGGCAGACGAGGGCTTCAAAGTCTCACAACAGACCGCTGTGCCCATCGGTATCTGCGTAGGACTGTCGCACTTCCTGTTCTATCTTCTGTTCATAAGCTTAAGAGGAAGAACAAGATTGTTTCAACACGGAAAGAATAATGAATCATGAACATAATCTTCGAATCCAAGAACATTAACTACATAAGACCAACGATGGATCTCGTTCCTGACTATCTTGAGATGGTCAATGATATTGATAATGTCGCTAAGTTCATAGGTGACAGGCGCGAACCTTACACCGAAGAAGAGGAACGCGATTACATCAAGGATAAGATGGATAACGACGCGATGATGTTCTCCATGATCGAGAAGAAGACCGGCAAGTTCATCGGCAATATAGAATTCTTTAACCGTTCTGAAGATGAGGCTGAGTGGGGCGTGGTAATCACTACCGGTATGCAGAATAAGGGTTATGGCAAAGAGTCATTATTAAGGTCTGTAGAGTACGGATTCAAAGAGCTTGGTCTTACCAGAATCTATCTTGAAGTATTCGTTGATAACCCCCGAGCTATACACGTCTATGAGCAGTGCGGATTCAAAGAATACGACCGTAATGACGTTGATGTGTTTATGGAGATAAAAAGATGTTAATCAGACGATACACAGAACAAGACTTGCCTGAGATGATCAGGATCTGGAATGAAGTCGTGGAAGAGGGCATAGCTTTTCCGCAGGAAGAGGTCCTGGATCTGAACACCGGTGCGGAATTCTTCTCATCCCAAAGTTATACGGGAGTGGCAGAAGAGGATGGCATAATCTACGGTCTCTACATCCTGCACCCGAATAATGTCGGACGCTGCGGCCATATCTGCAACGCGAGCTATGCAGTCTCTTCAGAATCGCGTGGTAAGCATATAGGTGAGAATTTGGTTCTTGATTGCCTTCAGAAGGGTAAAGAGCTCGGTTTCAGAGTGCTGCAGTTCAATGCTGTAGTAGAGAGCAATGTTCACGCACGCCACCTGTACGAGAGACTCGGCTTTACACAGCTGGGCACGATTACAGGCGGCTTCAGAATGAAGGACGGTCATTATGAGAATATATGCCCGTACTTTAAGGAACTCTAATCAGAATCCGAGATTGTCGTTTACAAGGATTACGCTGATTCTTCCTGCGTGTCTTGAGAATCTTGTGATAAGGATCTGACAGCAGATAGTATCGGGGGACTTGCAGTCGAAGCAGGATCCCTTCTTCGAGCAGGGAGTATCAAGTCCGAAACGCTGTGCGTTAATAGGGGCAGCTACGTTTCTCGCGCGCTTCATGGCGGCATCGAGGTCACTGCATACTTTATTCATGCCTACAACGAAAAGCACATGCTTGGGGCCCTGTGCGATAGCAGAAACTCTGTTGGAGTTGCCGTCAACGTTAACAAGGATACCGTCGTCAGTCATGGCGTTGGCACTGGAGAGGAAGAAGTCTGCATCATAAGCGAGGAGCATAGCTTCTCTCTTGTCTTCATATGCGTCACGGTCGATGAAGTTGTAGTTTCCTTCCTTAAGTGCGTCTGACAGTCCTATCTCATGAACACTCATGGCACCGCCCATAGAGACTGAGCTGCCCTCGGGGATAATGTCGAGAGCTATCTTCAAAGCTTCTTCCTTGGTAGCGGCATAGTAGCCTTCCATATTTCTGGACTTAAGTCCTGCGATTGTTTTCTGTGCGAGAAGTTCATTGCGCTTAGTAATATTAGTATTCATGACAGATATCCTCCGTATGTGCACATTATATCAGAGAATAACCGGAAGCGTTCCAAACTTGACAATAAACATTGCATCAAATATAATCGGGCAAAAGGAGATAACACATAATCATGAGTTATTATGACTATAGGGGGTACAGACATGACATACGCAGTTAGATATTACACAAAGACCGGAAACACAAAAAGACTTGCAGATGCTATTGCCAAGGAACTCGGCGTAGAAGCTCTGCCTATCAGTGAGCCCGTAACCGAGAAGGTTGATTATCTGTTCCTGGGTAATTCATATTATGCATTCAATATCGATCCTGAAGTCAGGAACTTCGTGGCATCCCTTGATAAGGATAAGGTAGGCAAGATCGTAAACTTTGGTTCTGCCGCTATGCTTAACTCCACATATAAGAAGGTTAAGGAAGTCGCTGATAAGGCCGGCATCGCAATGGACGATAAGGAATTCCACTGCAAGGGTGAGTTCAAGGGTATCCATAAGGGTAAGCCGGATGCGAGCGACTTGGCTGCCGCAGTTCAGTTCGTACAGCAGTATAAGGGCTGATCCGTAATGGACAACACTTTCGATATTCAGGCTTACATGACGCGTGGAGTAGAGCGCGTTGTTGCTGATGCGCTTAAGGCTACTGTGAGAAATCCCCGCGAGAGTGCTTATATGTTAAAGTTCGCCGCAGCAAGCAAGAAGGCTTCGAAGAGAAGAGTTGCTGCCGGGAAGGATGGAGAGCACATTCCTCCGTTCCTTATCGCCAGCATTACTTCGAGCTGTAATCTTCACTGCGCCGGATGTTATTCGAGATGCAATTCAGCAACGACTGACAGCAAGCCTGTTGATCAGCTGTCGGGAGAAGATTGGAAGAAGATATTTGATGAGGCAGAAGACTTAGGAATCAGCTTCATCCTACTGGCTGGCGGAGAGCCGCTCCTTCGATGGGATGTAATGCAGGAAGCTGCCAAGAAGCCTGAGATATTCTTCCCGGTGTTTACTAACGGCACATTCATCGGCAATCAGTATATGGATCTGTTCGATGAGCATAGGAATCTGATGCCTGTAATCAGTATCGAAGGCAACCGGGAGAAGACCGATTCCAGACGCGGCGAGGGTGTTTACGATAAGCTCACCGGGGCCATGGACGGTATGCGTAACAGAGATCTCATCTTCGGCGTGTCTGTTACAGTTACATCCGAGAATCTCAATGAGGTTACTTCTGATGAATTCTTAAAATCTCTGTCTGACAGAGGCTGCAAACTCGTTATATATGTTGAGTATGTTCCCGTGACGGAAGAAAGTACGGAGCTCGCCTTGTCCGATGAGCAGAGGGATCACCTTCTTGCCGAAGTAAGCAGGGTGAGAGATGAGTATCAGGAGATGGTATTCGTATCCTTCCCCGGAGATGAGAAAAGCTCCGGCGGCTGTATCGCTGCAGGCAGAGGTTTCTTCCACATTAATTCACACGGCGGTGCCGAGCCCTGCCCGTTCTCGCCTTACTCCGACATTAACGTAAAAGACACGTCGCTTAAGGAAGCGCTGCACTCGAAGCTTTTCGAGGCGCTCAGGGGTAGTGACATTCTTGCTGACGATCATAAAGGCGGCTGCGTCCTCTTCGAGAAAAGAGAGCAGGTCGAAGTTGTCCGGAGGTCTGTTTTCCGAAGAGATTGATTACCGATGTTATAATGTAGGGGATTTCTTTGGAAAAGGAGAGCGATATGAAGAATGCTCTGAAGAATGTATTGGCAGTATCAGTTGTTGCTGCCATGGCTGTGAATATTGCAGCATGCAGCAAGACAGAAGAGACGGCAGAGACATCTGAGAGCGTACCTGAGACAACGTTCGAAGAAACTGTCCAGACGACTGAAGCTTCCGAGACATCGGCCCCGGCGCAGACTTCCGAGACCGGAAATGTCGAGATCGAGTACATCGAGCTTGATTCTGACTTACAGACATATGCGAATACCTTCGTCTCGAACTTCGCCGAGCAGTTCCTTACCGATATTGACAGAGAAAGTGCTACACCTGAGCAGTTGCTGGATTTTGTTCATATTCACCTGAAGATCAATTCGAATGATTCCATCAGCTACATGACTAATGGTGATCTCACTTTCGAGACATTCACGTTCGAGACAGCTCAGATTGTTGTTCGTGACTACTTCGGAATCTTGCTTTCTGATGTGACATATAACGGTTTACCGACTCCTCCCGAATCATTCGGTGACCAGCCTGCCGGACCTTATGCTGCAGACGGATCTGTCTGGTATGAGGCGGCTGACGGCGAGATGCATAATTTGTTCGCAGTAGTTGATTACATAATGAATAACTACGACGGTACTCTGACCCTGGCGTTCACTGTCTATTCGATTGATTATGATACTTTCTATCAGCTTGATATGGATGCTCTTCGTGCATACTACAGCCTGACTGCGGATGAGGCTTCTGCAGACAGTACACTCAGCCCTGTTACTACAGGTACAGCTGTTGTAGATGTCGGACAGTCCGGCGATTATTATCTGATCTCCTACCATACGGATATCTGATCTTAAGGCAGGGAATATATGGAATTTGACCAGTTAGTTAAACGCATAAATGAGTTGAGCAGGAAGTCTAAGGCAGAAGGCCTTACTCCTGCCGAGAAGGAAGAGCAGACGAAGCTTCGTAATGAGTACAGGTCGCTTGTTGTAGGCAACTTATCTTCACAGCTTAACGGGATTAAGATCCAGCATCCCGACGGTACCATTACAGATCTGAATAAGAAGAGGTAATGCATGTTTATAGTTCTGCTTAATCTCATTCTCTCGAGTATCGCTCTGATTATAATTGTCGGCACAGCACTGATCCTGACGGCAGTCGCGATCGGTCTTATAATCGGTTCTCTTGTCAGATCTTCCAAGGCTAAGAAGAATAACCGGAAGACTCATAAGGTTGGCATGTGGATCGGAATCATTATGCTTATTATCCCTTGGCTGATCGTAGTATTCGCAGTGGGAGCTGCTTATATAATCGATAAGGTTGATAACAGATGGACCTTCGATAAGGAGGTTGTAGCAGAAGCTGTAGCGGACGAGGACGTCGAAGCTCTTTATGAGCTGATGGCTCCGGAAATGCTGGATAGCAACGATCTGACTGAAGGCGACCTCGAAGACTTCTTTAATGAGTCCGACATCGAGAACAATTCCCGCCATGATATGGAAAGATACACGGCTTATGAATTCCTAGGCGATGCTTCTGATCCTGAGGGCAACCACTACAGACCCGACGGCCAATTCTTCGATTACACGATGTACTATGTAAACGATGACGGCGGCAGGATATTCATGAGCGGCATTCTTTATGATTCAGAGAACGCAGATAATGTAGGCATCTGGTACATCGAGTACCTGTCCAGAGATCCCGAGACGGGTGATGAGCAGACTGTCGCCGAGTTCGGTGAGAGGCCTGACTGAGAATAGCCGGCTTACATCGATATAGATGTTCCGCTGACTCCGCCGCCCAATACTCCGGCTACGAAGAAATATCCCATGAAGACGAGAATAGCCACGATAATGATCGTGCCTGCGATTCCCTGAACTGAAGGGTTCATGACAGAACCTGCGTCGTCCTTGTTGACCTTGATTGTGCAGGGGCCAAGAGGAATCTTCGCGTCGATTCCTCTTGTGAGTGTATCGTAGAATGCGATCACTTCACGTCCGTCGAGGAAATACTTGAACACAGGTGAGTGGTACCAGCGCGTATGCGTATGGTTATCTGCATCTGAGGTTATGGTCTTTTTTCTGACATATCCGATGCACTCTGCATCAACACTTCTCGTATAGATTCTGGCGCCTCTGGTGAGGTGCATTATGAAGCTTATGACTATGCACAGGGCGATAGTAAGAAGCAGCGTTCCCGCCATGAAGTAGGAACATTCTGCGTCCGTCTCGAAGGGGAGGTTAAACCACATAGCAAGAAGAGCGATTCCTTCGATAAAGAGGATCACGCCTCTTACGGTGCAGGAGAGCTGGTCCTTGAAGTTATTACCGCTCTGCTTCATATCTGACTTGATCATCAGGAAACCCACGTTAAAGCACAGATAAGCTGCTGCCATGTGAATTATGAAGATTCTTCCGCAGGGAAGAAGGAAGCTTAATACAGCTCCTATAAATAAAGCGATAACGAATCCTAATGCGCTCAGTCCGAATGCCTTGAGGTTGTTGACGCTCACGATCGCCTTGCCGCCGCTTGCTCTCAGGACCTGCTCGCTTCTCTTTCTCTCATACTCCATCGAGAATCCGGAGCCGTAGCCTACTCTCTGTATTGTATTGAAGACTAAGTCGAAATGTTTATTCTCGTCGTAGATCATGTTCTTACCTCACATCAATTCCATCTGAATCTGTTCGAGACTTCGTCTGTCTCGTAGTAAAGGTCCTCGGTGTAGTAGCTCTCGTCCTCTACCGTCAGCTCGAAAAGGACCTGCTCGTAGTCTCTAAGTAGGTATCTGCGCCAGATGTGTACGTCTTCCGTGATGATCTCGTATATGACGAAAGCATATCCGGATCCGGTTCCGTTGCCTCTTACATTAACGGCATCTTCTCCGTAGATTTCAACGAGCTTCTGATACTCGTCGTTGCAGAAAGTGCTGTGATCGTCTTCCAGATACTCGTTCTCACTGTAAGTTATGGTTAAGTAATAAGGTGCTGAATCCGCATCACTGTATTCGCTGGGGTAGTAGACGAAGCTATAGGGATCATTGATCTCTGCTTCAGACCAACCCGGGTTAAAGTAATACCTTCCGAATTCCTTGCTGCATCTTAACGGACTGTTCGCTGCTTCCAGCTCCTGTGCGCGTCTGTAGCGCTCTGTGGCGCGGCACGACATCGAGCTTAGCGCCAATGCTGTAATTACCAATACGGATAATGCTTTCTTGATTCTCATATATAAAACCACCCCTTATAGTCGGACCCTTAAGTCCATCATGAGTATAGCACTGCTGTTTGGCCGGGAGGTTTAAGAAAAGTATAAATCAGTGCCAGCCTTCCAAGTGGACAAATCCTCGATTTAAGGTGTATCGTAAATTGTTATGGATATTCAGTCATCACTTATAGAAAGATTCTTAAGGTATGTAAAGATCGACACTCAGTCGGATGAGGAGAGCGGTGCGAACGGCGCACATCCCTCGACGGCTAAGCAGCGCGATCTCGCATCTGTACTTGTTAAGGAATTAAAGGATCTCGGTCTTACTGTTGATTACGACGAAGAGCACTGCTATGTATATGCGTATCTTGAGTCTAATGACCCTGATAAGACTGCAGAAGACATCGGCTTCATCGCGCACGTCGACACATCTCCTGCTGTATCGGGTAAAGACGTTAAGCCTTATATCATTCGTTCATTCGACGGACATGATGATATCCTCGACCCTAATGAATTCCCGGAGCTTAATAATCACATTGGTGAAGATCTTATCAGGACCGACGGAACAACTTTGCTCGGCGCTGACGATAAGGCCGGCGTTGCTGAGATCATGGAGATGCTTTCTTACTTCAAGAATAATCCTGATATCCTTCACTGCGGTATTGCCGTAGCCTTCACATCCGATGAGGAGATAGGTAACGGAACAGAATACTTCGACCTTAACAGATTCCATGCAAAGCAGGCATACACGGTCGACGGCGGTAAGTTCGGATTGATCGAATATGAATGCTTTAATGCCGCGATGGCAACCATCGAGATTAAGGGTAAGAGTGTTCACACGGGGAGTGCGAAGGGTATCATGATCAATGCTTCGCTCGTCGCGAATGAATTCATCAACTTGCTGCCTGCTGACGAGAGACCTGAGACCACTGAAGGATACGAAGGTTTCTATTATCTCGATAGCATCAGATCCGACTGTGAATATGCGCGTATGCAGTTCCTGATAAGAGATCATGATCTCGATAAGTTCGAAGCGCGTAAGGAATTCATGAAGGACGCGGCAATCACGATCAATGAACGCTACTGCACTGAGTTATGCAGTATCGAGATCGAGGATCAGTATCCGAATATGGCCATGTTCCTCAAGGATCATATGGACATCGTAGACCGAGCTTATGAGGCTGTTAGATTCGCGGGAGGTACTCCTGCATCCGAACCCGTCAGGGGAGGTACAGACGGCTCTGTATTAAGTTCCAGAGGTCTTCCTTGTCCGAACCTGTCGACCGGCGGATATAACTATCACAGCAGGTATGAGTATGCTTCGATTCCGGAGATGAAGAAGTCGCTCGACACCATCATAAGACTGGCCCGGGTGCTATAATCACCACATGAATTCACTGCAGGCTAACATCTGTCTAATGTTCGTAACTCTGTGCTGGTCCACAGAGGTCATTATATTCGCCTGCATACCGGGTACGGTTCCTCCGTTTGCCACTACATGCATCACTTCGCTCGCTGGTGCCGGACTTCTCGTTCTGTGCTTCTATAAGCGAATCATTGAAGAACTGAAGAGGAATAAGGCGAAGATCATCAAGCGCGGGGCTCTCCTCGGAATTCTCAACTGCACATATAACGTTCTTTATCTGTACGGCCTGAAGTCATTCGACGTATCATCAGGAGCTTTCACGCTCTCCATGACTGCCGTCGTTCTTCCGGTAATCCTGTTTACCATCAAGCAGAAGGTTAGTATCAAGACATGGATCTCCGCTCTTATGGTATTCCTCGGAATTGTTCTCGCACTCGGAACCACTGCCAATGTAGGTCAGGTTCAGGGTGCAATTCTGATCGGTATCGGCTGCATAGTAAGAGCTGTCTATATCGTTATCCTTAACCGTTATGCCAACGAGAATGATCCAGTAGCGATATCGACGTTCATATCCGGCGTCGTAGGAATATTGTCTGCAATTATTCTGTTCGCGACTGAACCGGGCGGATTCGCTTCCATCCCTTGGAGTAAGGAGATAATAGCGAGCCTTGCCATATATTCGTATTTCATCGTCGGATTCGCACAGACTCTCAACATATTCGCACAGAAGAAATCCACTCCCGCCAATGCCACGATCATCTATTCAACCGAGATCGTATTCTCCATTATCTGGGGTGCGGTTCTTCCTGCGAGCCTCATCGATAAGACTACAATCACTCCATGGATATTCCTCGGTATGCTCCTGGTAGTTATCGGTAATATCATCGAGATCGTTCCTTCAAGGAAGGAGGCCTTCGATGAAGCGTAAGTTCAGTACATACATCATGCTCATCATCGCATACCTGGTCCTCGCGGTTCCGTTCAAGACCATGCAGGTAATTCCGGGCTTCACGGATATCAGACCTGTAATGATGCTAGGTCCTATCTACGCGCTGTTCTACGGCATTCCGGGATGCATCATATTCTCATTGATGAATCTGTTCATGGATATCGTATCAGGTGAGCTCGCATGGTCATCCATAGCAGGCATGCTTTCCAACTTCGCAGGTCCGTTCCTGCTGTACTACTACTGGAATAAAGTATCGAAGACCAGACCTCACCTAAGAAGCATCGGCAATATCATTCATTACAGCATCGCACTAGTTGTCGTCGCAGTAATCGAAGCTCTTATGATCACGCCTTCGGTTGCTTTCTTCTATCCCGATGTAGACGCTAAGTTGTTCTTCATCACGGTAGTGCTTAACACCGCATTGTTCCCGATGTTCGTCGGCATCCCGCTTACCATCCTCATCCAGGAGGAGTTAGGATTCAAGCAGATAGTTCTCGAACGCGGTGAAGAGGAGACGAAGAAAAAAGATTAACGCACTTCGTAGCAACCCAGAAACCTCATCCCCATCGAAGTCTCTGAAGCTAATTCGAGGTAATCCTCATAAGACAATCCCGCACACTCGATTATGTAGTTGTACTCGCCGAGCTGCGTCTTAAGCGGACGGTCATGTATAGTGATAAGCTCCGCTCCGCACTCGCTTATTCCTGCAAGTATATCGGGAAGATACTCGGCTGATCCTGAAGCGATGAAAGCCGTTCTGTCAGCATCGATTACAGACGGTTCTTCCGTAGTGAGTACATAGAATCTCGTGCGGTTATTATCGTTATTCTGAATGGCACTCGCGAGCACTTCCAGATCGTATACATCTGCGCATCCGGCAGATGCGATGGCAGCACATGAAGAATCGTCTCCCTCGGCTACCATACGTGCGCCTTCAGCCGTGCTCGATACTTCTATCAGTTCAGCATCAGGAAGATTCTGCGCGAGCCACTCCTGTGCCTGAGTGATTCCCTGACGGTGAGAATACACCGTCTCTATCTGGTCTAATGAAGCTCCGGGAAGCACCAGAAGATTCTGGTTGATCGTAAGCACTACTTCGCCTGCGACCGACACCTCCGGTGTCCCCATAAGTACGTCCACGTAATCTATAACAGCTCCGCCGATAGTGTTCTCCTGCGGAATCACGGCATAATCGCACATGCCCTCAGTAAGCATCTGCACGGCATCGCTTACGGTATCACAGGGAAGATAAGTTCCATTCCCGTCGAAAAACACCTCGCACGCCTCCTGCGTATACGTGCCCTCGGGACCGAGGAAGCTTACCTCGGCGCTCTCGTAGGACACAGAAGCAACATCAGCTTCCGGTGTTGAGTTTACAGAACTGCAGCCCGGCAGGGTAACTGCCAGGCCGCAACAAACAAAAACAATGGCCAATAATCTGCGCATGGCCTCAAAGGAGCGGCGCCGCTACACGCAGTACACTGTCGAGAAGTCTGCCGAAGAAACCGCGCTTGGAGTCTTCAAGAGTTCTCTCACGTGAGAGAGCCTGTGATGCCAGATAGTCTTTCTTAAGGTCCTGCATGATGTCAGCCTTGTAGAAGATCGAGCTGCACTCGAAATGCAGGAAAAGACTTCTGTAGTCGAGGTTTACCGTACCGACTCCGCAGAGCTTGTCATCCATGAGGAATGCCTTGGCGTGAACAAATCCGGGAGTGTACTCGTAGATCTTAACGCCGGCCTTAAGCAGATCCTCATAATAGCTTCTGCCGAGTCTGTAAACCATCTTCTTGTCTGGAATACCGGGCATTATTATTCTAACGTCTACACCTCTCTTGGCAGCTCTGATGAATGCATCATACAAAGCGTCACCCAACATGAGGTAAGGCGTGTAGAACCAAACGTAATCCGTCGCCATGCCGAGAAGCTCCGTGAAGAGCGTATTGCTCGCGGGCTCAGGTCTCATAGGCGAATCGTAGAAAGGAAGGATGTAGCCGTTGTCCCCGGCCTCGCTCTTAGCAGAGGAGGGCAGGAGCAGGCCGTCGGGAATCTTCTCGTTGGAGAATGCATTCCAGAACTCGGCGAACATGTAGGTGTAGCTTCTTACTGCAGGACCTGTAAGTCTGAAGCCGATGTCCTTCCACTGACCGAATTTCTCGATCTCATTTATATACTCATCAGCGAGGTTTACGCCGCCGCTGTAAGCCACTTTACCGTCGATGACCATGATCTTTCTGTGGTCACGGTTATTAAGCTGTGACTTGATCAGGAAGAACGGATTGAAGGGGATACACTTGATACCCTTGGATCTTAAGGACTTGATATCGGAAGCCGAATACGTGCCGATACTTCCGAGGTCGTCGTACATAACACGGACGTCAACGCCTACGCCTGCCTTAAGCTCGAGAATGTCGACGATCGAATCCCAGAACTTACCTGACTCGATGATGAAGTACTCGATGTAGATATACTTCTGAGCTTCCTTAAGATCATTGATCATATCGGCATACATATCCTCGCCAAACGGGTAGTACTTAGATGTTCCGTTCGGAACGATAGGAAAGCCTGTCGACTTGGCAAGGTGCGTGAGAGTCTGCGCAAGTCTCTTGTCATCTTTTCCGATGTCTTCGAGTGCCTGCTTGCTCACATTGACGCCTTCAGTATCCTCGCCGAGGAAGCTTGTCGCACTGAGTTCGTGCGACGACTTCTCGAGTTTCTTCTTAAGTCTTGTTCCGGTCTTCTTGTTACCGAGCGTAAGGTATAGGATCGCACCGACGATAGGCAGCGCCATTATCGCGATTATCCACAGAATCTTGTAAGAACTTTCATCGCGCTTCGACACGAGAATAAGCACGAACAGCACTGCAAGTACCGTGAAGACGATAGTTATGATGTCTCCGAGGTAACCGTAAAGACCCTTGTCTATCACAGCGAAAAGCATGACATACCAGGCTATCTGCAACGCTACCGGCGGCAGTACTATAAGTATTCTTCCTAAGATCTTCTTCATACGTTTCTACCTTCCTGTGTTTGTCAAAATAATTTTACTATGTGCGTTAAACCGTGTCTGTTAACGTCATGTTAAGTATTTCTGTTCCGTGATTCTATTTCAAGCAACAATATGGGGCTCAAGTGTTCATTTTCCCGTAATTGCCGGTGTTTTCGGACACAAAAAACGGACGTTTTCGCCCGTTGAGTTCTATAGTTTATAAGGATATCAGTTGAATCCGAAGTGCTTTCTTAATGCGACGTATGTGGCGCGGTACAGGGGATAGCTGATATGACGTGACAAAGCGCGCAGAGGTCTGATCGGATGTCTGTAGAAAGGCCTGCTGATGATCCTCTCGTACATAACGGGATTATGAGCCTTGATCTCATCGAGGAATGCTTCCGCAGTCTCTTCTGCTTCGGTTGTTCCTATGCGCAGATAAAGTGCTACCGTAGCGAGAGTGATGATCTCTACATAGTACTGAAGATAATCTCTCTTCTTGTCATTCTCGATCCTGTTGATATCCATGTCATACAGCATGATCCTGTTGACCTTGAGCTGCTGGTCGATCCTGCTGATCATGACCGATTCGTTGATCGACTGGTCAGCACGGCCGATATAGTATCTGTAAAGATCAACATCGAGGTAGTACATAGTCTCTACATCGATCATCGGATAGCTTACATAGATGTTATCAACATAGAATGTATGCTTAGGCAATTCCATTCCGCAGTTACGGATAAGCTCCGTACGGTATGTTGCCGCGTGCATAAGGATATAAGAACCTGTTCCGAACTTGCCGACTTCATCCCAGCCGAATATGCGGTTTGTAGGGAGGGTCTTTCTGTAATTGATGGAGCAGCTCTTGTGCTCACATACTTTCTCATAGACGTAGTTGGTGATAACGAGATCGACGGGTGTGTCTGAAGCATTCATCAGATCCAATACGTCGAGGAGCTTAAGGAGAGCTTCCTCGTCTACCCAGTCATCGGAATCGAGTACTCTGAAGTAAAGTCCGGTAGCTTCGCGAAGTCCTGTCATGACAGCGTCACCGTGACCTCCGTTCTCCTTGTTGATTACGCGTACTGTATCGGGATAGAGATTCTCGTATTCTGCGCCGATAGCGGCAGTATCGTCGGAAGAACCATCGTTAACAATGATGATCTCAATCTTGTCCTTGCCCGGCAGAAGACTGTCGATGGCGTGACGCATATAGTCATGCGAGTTATAACAGGGAATAGCTACTGTAAGAAGCTTGTTCATATAATCCTCACGCGTATTAAATACTCAACTTGTAAATATATATAACAAACAGTAGCAACTTGCAATATGGTTCTTATGTGCAATTAGTTGATTTTTCATTTTCCGCCTTTCAAATGAAATCGGCAGTGGTAGAATACACTCTGTTTTGAAAGGAAATATGTTATGGCTAAGAATAAGAGACCGTTTTTCTCGCACTATGCGAAGATCTTCAGAAATGAATTTAAAGGATACAACAGCAAGTACTTTATCAACGACGTGACCGCAGGTATTACTGTCGGTGCCGTGGCTCTGCCTCTCGCACTGGCATTCGGTGCTGCAAGCGTTGATCAGGATCACCTTGCCATCGGTATCGCAGGCGGTCTTATCACAGCCATTATCGCAGGACTCATCTCCGGTCTTCTCGGAGGCGGTTCCTTCCAGATATCCGGTCCTACGGGAGCTATGGCGGTAATTCTCGGAACCATCGTTTCCGGACAGTACGGCCTTCAGGGTATGTTCATGGCAACATTCATCTCAGGTATCATCCTGCTCATCGCGGGACTTCTCCGATTCGGCCGATTTGTTCAGTTCATTCCTAAGCCCGTTGTAACGGGATTCACATCTGGTATCGCACTTGTTATCGCGATTGGCCAGCTCGGCAATGCATTCGGTGTTAATGCAGCAGGCGAGGGTACGATCGGCAAGGTCATGACATTCATCTCCAACATCGGTGACACTAGCTGGCAGACACTTCTCGTCGCAGGTATGGTCGTCCTCATCATGGCACTCTATCCCAAGAAGCTGTCCAAGTATGTTCCTGCTTCACTCGTTGCCATCATAATCGCTACTGCAGTAGTTAAGATCACATCTCTCGACGTTAAGACGATCGGCTCCATCCCGAGCTCAATCATCAACGCCGAGGTTCTTAACATCAGCGCAGTTGATATCCCGATGCTGTCATCCATCGCCAAGTATTCCGTTACCATTGCTCTTCTCGGTATGATCGAGAGCCTTCTTTGCGGAACGGCAGCAGCTTCAATGAAAAAGGAGAAGTTTGACTCCAACGTAGAGCTCATTGCCCAGGGTATCGCCAACATGGCTGTTCCTTTCGCAGGCGGTGTTCCTTCCACGGCAGCTATCGCACGTACTTCCGTTGCTATCAAGAGCGGCTGCAGAACAAGACTTACATCCGTGTTCCAGTCCATCTTCCTCATCCTGTGCATGTTTGTGCTCGCGCCTCTTATCGGCATGGTTCCGTACTCTGCGCTCGCAGGCGTACTCTTTGTAACTGCATATAAGATGAACGACATCAAGACGATCAAGAGTTACTTCACACACGGCCTTAAGGATGCACTCGCACTGTGCTTCGTAACTATGGCTGCGACAGTTATCCTTGACCTTACATACGCCATCGTAATCGGTGTCGCTCTGTCTATGATCATAACTATCAGCAAGCTCGCTGACATCAACGTTAACGTTGAGGAAGAGACTCTCATCGAGGGTAAGGATGCGGCTATCGTTTACAGCGTCGGCGCATACTTCTTCGCTAACGGCAAGCAGCTCAAGAAAGCTATCGAAAAGTGCAGTAAGCGTTACGGCACTTACATCCTCTCTTTCCGTGGCGTTGTCTTCGTAGATATCTCTGCCGAGACCGAGTTCCTCGAGGCAATCGAGTACATCAAGGAGATCGGTTCAGACTTCTGCTTCGTAGGATTAAACAGCGACATTAATTCCGCACTCGAGAAGATCGGCTTCCAGGAAACCGTCGGAAGAGATCACTTCTATCCTAATCTTGAGGACTGTGTCGCTGCTAAGAGAAAGGCTGTATCAGCTGCCCATTAATCCCTTGTCAGACAGGGTGATGACGAGCATAGCTATCTCGACGAGGATCATTATCGCGCATATAACGGCAGAGAAGACGAATGTCTTCTGATTGTTGCTGTCGTTCCACACGAACTCTGCGGGATCGTCGTGATCTACGCGGATAGTAACAGTGGAATCGATCTCGGGAATCTCGCCTCTGTTGGAATAATTGCCTTCGTAAGCCAGATATTCACGGCCGCCATAAGTGTACTTAAATACCGGACATCTGTTCATGTGACCGTCGCTTCCGGTAAGGGAGTAGCCTACGCACTTGGCATTAACTTCCTGTGTCATCTTACCGGGTCTGACGATAAGTCTGTTACGTGCGACGATAACGGCGGTGACGGTTCCTACCATGAAGAACGCGATGATCGCCACTACAACAGCTCCGATTCCCGCACCTGTTATGAGGTGTGTGATGAATCCTGCCGCAGCTGCGACTACTACTGCTATTAAGAATCCGATGCCAACAGTCTTCGCATCCTTGCCTGCAGGCGGAGTAATAAACTGTGTCTTATTCATGGCCAGTTCGAGAAGTTTGGCCTTGAACGAGGCATAATCGAGACTGTAAGAATTCTCCCAGAATATCTGGTCTCTGTATCTCTCATCGTAAATCATTGATCTATCCCTCCGATGCAATGAGTATATAATCTTAATATCACAAAAAAGTTTTATTATCTACTGTGCAAAATTGAATAGTTAATTATAATAAAGGCATGAACCAATAAGCATTGATAAGGAGGCAGATCATGAGCAACCCATTTTTGACCATTGAACAGTTGAATCAGATTAACGGCGGAAGCATGGCGAGCAAAGATGTCCATTCATCGGTACCGGTCGTGCCTCCCGAACAAGTGCCTAGGTTCACTTGCCCCGAGTGTCAGTGTCCTAATCTGACATGGAAAGGCCATAATTATACATGTCCGGAGTGCTTCTATCAGGGAGTGTTCTGAAGAGTTAAGATTTGAGCAAGATAAGACAACAACACATGTCCATAATGTGGCATAACTTTACCGAGGGTGACAGTGATACACCTGCGGTAAAGTCGCCGCTTCCCGAGAAGGCCGCTCTCATCGGAAGAGTAGGTCTTATGTTCCTTGCGTCCGGCGCTGGAGCATACCGAGTAAGAGCTGCTATGAACAAGGTCAGCAGAGGACTCGGTGTCACATGTAATGCGGGTATCGGAATTAAGTCAGTCGAATATACCTGTATCGAAGGTAAAGAGACTTATACGGCTGCTCTGTCGAACAAGAGCGCCGGAGTTAACACGGAGAGATTGAATTATCTTGAGCTGTTCTGCGACGGTTTCGGCGAGAGGTCGGGAAGGTATTCTCTCGATGATTTCCAGAGGATGCTCGACACCATCGAGAAGAGCGGAAACTCCTATAAGCTCTGGCAACTTTGCCTGGCTGCCGGTGCGGCATGCGCATCTTTCGCTTTCCTGCTCGGTGCAGGTTCTGTGGAGATGCTGTGTACATTCTTCGCAGCTGCTCTGGGCTTCATGGTAAGAAAGCTCCTTCTTCAGAGACACATCACATTGTTTGCCAACACGGCTGCGGCGGTTCTGACATCGTGCTTCGTGTATATACTGATGGTTAAGTCCTTCTCGTACCTGTTTGATTATGCGATGGATTACCAGGCAGGATATATCTGTTCCATGTTGTTCGTGATACCGGGTTTCCCGCTGATTACCGGAGGAATCGACCTTGCCAAGCTCGACTTAAGGTCCGGACTTGAAAGGATAACTTACGCAGTCCTTGTTATCGGGGTAGCTTCGCTTACATGCGCATTCACGGCTGAACTGCTTCATTTCGCGCCGGTCGAGTTCCCGACATATACGATACCTCCGGCGATGAAGCTCATGCTCAGATTTGCTTTAAGCTTCGCAGGAGTATACGGCTTCTCGATCATCTTTAACAGTTCGCTTAAGATGGCTTCCGTTGCAGGCCTTATCGGCGCGATCGCCAACTTCACGAGACTTTTCCTCGTGGACATCGGCACGGCTCCGACTATCGCTGCTTTCACGGGGGCGCTTCTTGCAGGTCTTCTCGCATCTTTCTTTAGACCCTTCGTAGGATTCCCGAGAATTACCATAACGGTGCCGTCCATAGTAATCATGGTACCCGGAATGTATATGTATAAGGGAATGTATTTCATCTCCGCAGGTGATTTCTCACAGGGCGGTCTGTGGTTCTGTAAGGCCGTGATTATCGTTGTAGCTTTGCCTCTGGGCCTTGTATTCGCGAGAATTCTTACCGATAAGAACTTCAGGATAAGCAGCTGACAGCTGACTTTATCAAAAAAGTACACGATTTATTCATATTTTTATATTATAATAACTGCGTAATCAAAAAATTTTTAAGGGAGTTTATAACTATGGAAACAAAGCTTAATAGAGATGCATCAAAGCTCACAGTCGAGATTGAAGGCCGTCTTGATACACTTACAGCACCTGATCTCGAGAAGGAATTGGAGCCCGCTCTTGACGGTATCACAGAGCTCATCCTCGACCTTAAGGATCTTGAGTATATCTCTTCTGCTGGACTTCGTGTTCTCCTGGGCCTTGCTCAGATCATGGAGAAGCAGGGCGATATGAAGGTTATCAATCCTTCTGACGCGGTTATGGATGTATTCTCCGTTACAGGTTTTGACGATATTCTGAATATCGAATAATTTTAGATTATTATTTGTTAATAATAAGACTGCTTTAGGAAGTATCATCCTGAGCAGTCTTTTATTGTGCTTTATTATGTGCGTTCAACTTTGATTCTTGTCTGGTTCATGCCGAGTGTGTAGTTATACTCGAATGAACTCGAAGCCTTACGAAGGACGGACATGCTGGAGAAATCATTGTCTTTCTGGGGGATCGAAGAGATATCGAACGGCTTGCCGATGCTCCTGAAGTCCATCAGGATATGATCGGGGAAGATCTTAAGGATGATGTCGATACTCTTAAGCTCGGTATCCTTGCTGTTCTCGAGTGTGTATACGCTCATCTCTTCTGAAACCAGAGCAGTTATCGTAGACAGTCTGTTCTCGATATTCTCCGCATTACAGAAGCTCTGGATGCGGTCTGCGAGATTGGAGATATCCTCACGGCTCATCATGATAGTGCAGTCGAAGACGGGGATTGATGTATCCTCCTTCTCGATGAGCATGAACTTGCTGTATTTACCATTCGAACGGGCGGAGATGTTAAGGTTAATGACAAGGATAACAACGAGCATGAGAGCAGGAAGGATAGCGAATGCCTCCCACAGACCGTTGATGCCGTGGGTCCCCGTAAGGATCAGAGACAGCGGGATAATACCGAGGAAACCGTCGAAAAGACTTATTATGAAGGCATACACCCGGCGTCCTATTACGGGGAACAGGCACATATACATGAGAATGAATCCTCTGAATATGAACGACAGGGAGAATATGCGAAGTCCTATAAGTGCCGGTTCAACCATATCGTCAACGACGTTATACAGATGAATAATAATCTGGGGATATATTTCGAAGAATACGAGTGCCACTGCGTTCGATATGAATTGGACGATCATGGCGGTTCTTATAAGAAGTTTAATACCGGAGAAATCTCTTTGTCCGTACAGCGCGGCAGCCATGGGAAGTGTGGCGTCGATTACGCCGCCTATGAAGATGGAGACCATTGATACAGCCTGCATACATACAGAGAAAGTTGTAACGCCTGACATGCCTGCGAGTGTGAAAGCAAGGTGATTCACGAACGCAATCTTAATGCAGTATCCGATTTGGTTCATAGCAGACGACAGACCGGTTGATACTATCTCGATAAGAACCTTGAATTCCGCAAGTTTTACCATCGTGAACGGAAGCTTAAGGTTCTTGGTAAGATGCAGGAATAACAGGATCAGGAATCCGACTGCATATCCGGTAAGAGTCGCATAAGCTGCTCCCTCGAGTCCGAAGCCGCAGATCTCGATGAAGACATAGTCCATCGAAAGATTAACTACGTTGGCGATAACATTAATGAATGTGCCCGTGCCCGGACGTCCGAATGCAGGCATGAAGTATATGATCACCTGAACCGGAATGATGACGACCGCGGATATTACCAATCCTTTGACGTAAGGGACGAACGAAGAATAATACTCGGTTGCTTTACACATTGAAGACGACAGCGGTCCTGAGAAAACAAATCCGCCTGCGAATATCAGGAATGCTATAGCCATGGCTGTGACGAGTGTTACCGAGAATATCGAATCGGCTTTCTTCGTCTCATGACGGCCGGCATATATCGCGTACAGTGCGGAGCCTCCGATGCCAATCAGCGTATAGGCTACGCCGTAGGCAGTTACCAGAGGAGATGCCATGGTGATAAGACTCATCGCATCTGAATCTATGAGGTTAGATACTATAAGACTGTCTACGAATTCGTTCAGAGACATCGCCATGATGCTCATAACGGTAGGGAGCAGGAAGCGGAAAAACTCTGCCTTAAGGATGCTGCCGTTACGCTTGCTCATCGATCGGCAACTCCGACAATGTATTCTCTTCCGTCTTTCTCTACGGTACTTACCTTGAGACCCTTAATCTCAAGGAGAACCTTGGCACCTGCTTCTCTGTAGGATAGATAAGCACAGGTATTCGACGGGATAATAACCGTACCGCCGGGTTTTACCTTGTTGATCATGTCAAAGATCAGTTTAAGACACTGAGACTCCTTGGTTCTCAATATGGACTGACAGAAAGCTATGATAACGTAGTCAAAACCCTTATTGGCATCACTCGCGGTTTCTGATGTTACTATCTGAATTCCTTCGCGGTTCTTCTGTTCATCGCAGGCTGCCAGGACGGCTCCGTGGCACTTAAGATCTTTGATAATCGTGTCGATATCAGGATCGGGTACGAAATTGTCCTTGAACCATCTTCTCGACATTCCGTCGTTAAGAATGAATTCGAAGTAATTGTCTTCAATACTCTTCAGAGTCTGAAGATCCTTCATAACCTCAGCTCCGTCATCGCCGATAAGATAGACGGTGCCTCCGGAAGTATCCAGATCACGGGTCTTCTCATATATGACGGGAAGGGTAATATCATCTACTTGCGTAATGTATGTGCTCTTAAGTTGATCTGCGATGACCTTGACAGTGTGATCCTCAACATCGATCAGACGCGGTACCTTAATCATCTTAAGTGCATACTTGCGCAGCGGTCTGTAGGGAGTATTGATATTCTCCTTGAATGATTCCGGATCAAGGTATGCATCGAGCATGGTGTCGGTCTCGTGCTGGCCGAATGCCATATCGAGGAATTCAGCGGGCATGGATCCTCCCATTGGCCTGCAGTTAACTTCGACCAATACGGGCCCCTGCTCATCTATATAGTACTCGCCGTGGATGACACCATACTTGAAGCCGATGGCATCAACAGCCTTAAGAGCATAATCTATAAGCTCTTTGTGTTCTTCTTCGAGTGTTACTATGTTTTCTTCCCAGTCGTAGATATATCCGCCTTCGGAAGTTCTGGACTTATGGTATCTGGTTATGGAGTTGATCTTGTGAAGACCATTGCTGGATGCAGTGTTAACTACATATTCGGTGCCGACTATCATCTCCTGGACCAGTACACGCGTGATAGGCTTGTTAAAGATATCTTTCCAGGTAAGAAGAGTCTCTACAGCATTTCTGACATCATCTTCATTGTCACAGAAGAAAAGTCCCTGGCTGCTCGCGCTTCTTAGAGGCTTTACGACTGCCTTGGTAAGACCGTTCGTACGGCAAAAGTCGACCGCTTCATCTGCGTGTGTTACGGTCAAGCCGCGGATATATCTTAATCCTGCTGCCTTTAAAGCCGCGTGCATGGCGTCTTTCTTCGTCATCGCATCGATATTGCTGTAAGGATTGCCTGTAAGTCCAAGATCATCTGACAAACGCGTTGCAAGCTCTACAGCACCTTCGAATCCGGGAACGATGATAAGGGGATCGTATGATCTTGCCATCTCCAGGGTAGTCTCATAATCATCCGAAGCCTTGATTATCTCGGGCTTGTGATAAAGTATCCGGTAAAACTTCTGGCGGTATCTGTCTATATCCTCAGAATCTCCGGGAAGTTCCATAACTACAGGCCTGTGGCCTCTTCTTACCACGTCTTCCACGAGATTATAGCCGGTCGAGACCGCTTCAATGATGATGATATTACGCATAAAAGTATTATAACATCATAAAATCCCATTATTATATAGAAGTAATGTATAATGTGAGTGCATATTACAGAAGGGGTAAGAGAAGATGCGTGAATTGAATATCGCGGCTTTAAATGAGAATCTGCCGGAAGTTCTTAAATTCATCGGCGAGAATCTCGAACAGATCGGATGTCAGCCGGCTGTAAGTACCAGAATTGAGATAGCAGTTGAAGAGATCTTCTCCAATATTGCAAATTATGCTTATAACCCCGAGACGGGTTCGGCTACGGTCACCGTCGATATATCTGAGGATCCCCTTATGATCAAGATATGCTTTGCCGACAAGGGCAAGCCCTATAATCCTCTCGATAGGGAAGATCCGAATATTAAGCTTAAAGCCTCCGAGAGAAACCGCGGAGGTCTCGGTATCTTCATGACCAAGAAATTCATGGATAATGTTACCTACGAATACAAGGACGGCATGAATATCCTGACCATAGAGAAGTTGTGCTGATATGGAAGATAAGCGCAGATTCGAGTTTATTACCGATGCCAAGACGGTTGCAGTGTTCGGGGTAGTACTGCTTCACTGTATGCTCTTCTTTGCCACAGAGGATTACTACACCGAGAGAGCGGCATACTCGAGCGATGTAGTCGAATTCTTGTGCAATATCCTTAACTCTTCGCTGGTGTCAAGTCTTGTGTGTTGCTCAGGTTTTCTTTTCGCATTTGGTGTGCTTTCAAGAGGAAAGACAGTGCCGGGTCTTATCAAGTCCAGATCCAGAAAGCTTCTTCTGCGCTACTATCTTTACGGCGCTCTGTGGCTGGTGCCGTTGTATACGCTGTTTGATATCAGCTGCTGGGGAAGAGACAAGGGTGCTTCTTTGCTCGATTCGTATAAGTTGATGGCGCTCGGTGTGTTCTCGGACCACCTGTGGTTCCTGTTGATGCTGTTCTGGGTAACGCTCGTATTCATCCTGATGATTCCTCTTCTGCGTAAAGATCTTATCCCCGTTATCGGCATAATAGCGGTCGGTCTCGCAGTTGTCATCGAGCTGTTCTGCACGTTCGAGTACTTTAAGATAAGCCAGATATCCACGTATCTGCCGTGTTACTTTGTCGGAATCTGTCTTTACAGATACATGGATAAGATTAAGAAAATCCCGACGCCGGCGCTGTGGGTACTGACGGGATGCTTCTTCGTAACTACGCTGTTCTATCAGCGTTTGGCCGATGTGCATTTCGCTTTGTACTGGCTATTCAAGGCGTTCGGAGCAGTCTTTATCGTGCTGCTGTTCATGGCTCTCGACAGGATTCCGAAGCTTGCGGGTATAAGGGATGTGCCTGTTATAAGCTTTGCCAGGAAGCAAAGTATGAGGCTGTATCTTCTGAACTGCCCGTTTATTTACATTTATTTCAGATTATTAGAGCCTGTTACGGGGCATAATATTGTTGTCTGTGTTCTTGCAAACTATGTTTTGACCATGTTAAGTTTGTATATCATGGCTTGGCTTATGGAAGTTGTAAAGACACGGGCCGGGAGAGTGTTAAAGCATGGGTAAACTAATTAAGAAGAACAAGGGTATAGTAAAGCAGATAAATATCCCGGTACTTACGGTCTCGGCGATATTTATAGTTATCGCTATTATCACTTTCTTCCTGTTTAATATGGTGGTTCTTCTGAATCAGCGATTCGATCAGACCAAGCAGATTTCAGATGAAGCGGTTACTATGATCCAGAGCTACCGTAGTATTGATTTTCTCGTGCCTTATTGGCATGAGCATTTTGATGAGATGGAATTCTTCTACGGAGACCGTCGTACTCTTGAGCTTAAAGAGGGACGTCTGTCTGAGTTGATCCCCGGGTATTCAGATGTCGAGAATGTCACGACGCAGCAGGCTCTCGAATTGGATGAAGAAGGGCAACGACTGCTTGCTGAAGTCTGCTATAACCAGTTATGTGAGGCTTTCGACAGGATCAAGAGGACATACAGCCCTATGTTCCTTTACAGCTTTGCAGTTGAAGGTGACAATCAGTTCTTCTTTATTACAGGCACCAAGGAAGGTGAATTAAGAGAGAGTTCCGGCGGCGAGATTTTCGAACTCGGATGTACTTATCCGTATCAGGAGGGAAGATACCCCACTCTTGACCGTCTTATCGCGACCGGTGTTGCCCCTGATAACCTTGAACTGTCACTTAAGAAGGATGCTGACCGTACAGCTGTACACGTATTCGCACCAGTTATATCTAACGGCCAGATTCTGATGATAGTCGGCGTTTCCACTGATTGGGCTGACCTTATTACTTACACTATTACTATCTCCAGCTTCCTCGTAGCTTTCACAGTTATCCTTGTAGCTGCTCTGGCACTTCAGTTCTTCAGAACACTTCGTAAGAATGCCGTGGAGCCGCTGTTTACGGAGCGTGACATCATCAAGAATTACGAGAATGATAAGGATTCGCAGAAGGCTCTGTCAGCATTGACTGCCATTGATTCCGATAATGAGATTGAGGAATTGGCGGATGCATTTGCATCGATGCTTGTTGAGATCGACCGTTACATGGACGAGACTCAGAAAGCTACGGCGGAGAAGGAAAGACTCGGCGCGGAGCTTAATATGGCGGCTTCCATTCAGGAGAGCCAGCTTCCGAGCACATTCCCGGCTTTCCCTGACCGTAAGGACTTCGATATCTGCGCTTCCATGGATCCTGCCAAGGAAGTCGGAGGCGACTTCTACGACTTCTTCCTCGTCGATGAGGATCACATCGCTCTCGTTATGGCTGATGTATCCGGTAAGGGAATCCCAGCTGCTCTGTTCATGATGATCAGTAAGCTCCTTATCCAGAGCCGTGTCATGATGGGTGAAAGTCCTGCGGAGGCGCTTGCCAATACGAATGCGCAGCTCATGCAGAATAATGAAGTGCATCAGTTCGTTACTGTCTGGCTTGCGATAATAGATCTTAAGACCGGTAAGGGTATCGCTGCCAATGCGGGCCATGAGCACCCTGTCATAAGAAGAGCAAACGGCAAGTATGAGTTGGTCGAATATAAGCACTCCCCGCCGGTAGCAACTATGCGTAAGCTTAAGTTCAGAGACCATGAGTTCGAGCTTAATCCGGGCGATTCTCTCTTCGTTTACACTGACGGTGTCCCTGAGGCTACTAACAGCGAGAACGAGCTTTACGGTACTGACAGAATGCTCGAGGCACTTAACAAGGACGCTGATGCATCCTGTGAGGATATCCTTAAGAACGTAAGTGCCGGCATTGATGAATTCGTTGCAGGCGCCGAGCAGTTCGACGACATTACTATGTTGTGCTTCACGTATTACGGTCCTGACGGAAAGAAGAGTGAATAAGGACGCAGGGTCTTCGTAGCCCGCTGTTCGTGGTTCAGTTTTACTGCAAGTTTATTGCCAAAGACTTTCTTTGATTTCTTCCATATGAATGGCGAACTCGAACGGTTCCCATTCCTTCTTGAGTGACTCTTCCTTTATGATTTCCATCGTGCTTATGACGCGGGGAAGGATATCATCGGGATTGGCATAATTCTCGAGTCTTCCGCCTGTGTACTTGCCGTCGGTGATGCCGAGGAATGTATAAGCGAGGTCGATATCGTATTTACCGACAGCGGCCATTATTCCGACTGCATCAGCGATCAGTTCATCCCATATAGGATCGATCTTCTCACGGTACAGTCTTCTGCATACGAAGTGTGTGCATTCGTGATATTGTCTGATCGTGTGTGACAGCTTAAGCCACTCGTCTTCGGTAAACGGAGTCCTCTCATAAGATACGGCGCTGTAAGGTCCTATAGAGAGGATAATAAGGGCATCCTTGAAGTCAGGGTTGCCTGCCTCGTAACGAGGACGGTTGATTACGCCGTCCAGTATGCATGCACCCTGTGTCGCGGGGATCTCGTATACCTGGCACTTGTTGCCCATGATCATAAGGAAAGTCTCGAAGTCGTGCCTCTCGTGAAGCGTTATAACTCTGACGTCTCCTGCGGGAGTGACGTTAAAGAAACTCGTATCTTCGGGATTCGTTATGAAATGAGACAGATCCTTGGGTTCCGGATCAACTCCGAGCTTTACCACGGCAGCATACATGTTCGCACCTTCGCCGGGCTTTAAATAAAGCTGCTTATAGGTCTGTGCGAGGCTCTCTATGACCTCGGCACCATTCAATACGGGCTGTTCCTTATTTATATCCATAAAATAATTATATCAGCGCACGAAAACATTTGTTACAATACCTTCGTATGACACTGCAGCAGATACATTACGCGCTTACTATAGAGAAATGCGGCTCCATGAATAAGGCAGCACAGGAGCTGTTTATGGTGCAGTCCGCACTCACGGCTTCTGTCCGCGAGCTCGAAAAGGAAGTCGGCATCACCATCTTTGTGCGCGGTCCTAAGGGCGTCACGCCTACTCCTGAGGGAAGAGAGTTCCTTAACGACATAAGAGGTCTCGAGGGTCACTACAACACTCTTGTGCACAAGTATGAGGGTGACGGCAACTATAAACGTAAGTTCGCAGTTTCCACGCAGCACTATTCTTTCGCGGTGAACGCCTTTATCAAGATGGCGAAGCAGTATGATGTCAACGAGTTTGATTTCGCTGTGAGGGAGACGCGTACGCGTGATGTTATAGAGGATGTAGGTGATCTTCGAAGCGAGATCGGTATCCTGTATCTGTCGGGAAAGAACGAGAAGGTAATAAGGAAGCTTCTTGATGAGAAGGAGCTGGATTTCACACCTCTTATTAAGTGTGATGCTTACGTGTACTTAAGTGATACGCATCCGCTCGCGTCGAAGAAGTCGATCAAGTTTAAGGACTTAGAGCCGTATCCTTGTCTTATGTTCGAGCAGGGAGAGGACGCATATTACTTCTCGGAGGAGATCTTAGCCGAGTACGAATATCCGCGTACCATCAAGTGTAATGACCGCGCGACAATGCTTAACATGATGCAGGGAATGCACGGCTATACGCTGTGTTCCGGTATTATCTCTGATGACATTAACGGAGACGGATTCAAGGCGATACCGTTTAAGGCTGATAAAGAGCATCCGAACAGCGATATGCAGATAGGATACTTAACGAAGAGAAACAACATCCTAAGTGAGCCGGGACAACGGTATATAGAAGAGTTAAGAAGATTCTTAGAAGGTATGGAAGGGTTATCAAACTAATTGATAACCCTTTATCATTATTTGGAATTATTCAAACGTGAATTGATATGTCAGAATGTGATCATCAAACAGCGATCATCCATCGAGAAAACATAGGAGGATAAAGAAATGAGTGATTACAGATTTGAGACTAAGCAGCTTCACGTAGGACAGGAACAGGCTGATTCAGCTACAGATTCCAGAGCGGTACCGATTTACCAGACAACATCTTACGTATTCCACGACAGTGCAGATGCAGCAGGCAGATTCGATCTTTCCAGAGGCGGAAACGTATACGGAAGAATCACAAACAGCACACAGGGTGTACTCGAGCAGAGAGTTGCAGCTCTTGAGAATGGTACAGCAGGACTTGCAGTAGCATCCGGAGCAGCAGCTATCGCTTATACGATCCAGGCTCTCGCAGCTAACGGCGGTCACATCATCGCACAGGAGACGATCTACGGAGGAAGCTACAACCTTCTTTCCAACACACTTCCTCAGTACGGAATCGAGACAACATTTGTAAATGCACACGATCTTAACCAGATCGAGAGCTCCATCAAGGAGAACACAAGAGCCATCTATCTCGAGACATTGGGCAACCCCAACAGTGATATCCCCGATATCGAAGAGATCTCCAAGCTCGCACATAAGCACGGACTTCCTGTAGTAGTAGATAACACATTCGGTACACCTTACCTGATCAGACCTCTCGAGCACGGTGCAGACATCGTAGTTCATTCTGCAACCAAGTTCTTAGGCGGTCACGGAACATCATTGGGCGGCGTTATCGTAGAAGGCGGCAAGTTCGACTTCAAGGCAAGCGGCAAGTATCCTAACATCGCTGAGCCTAACCCCAGCTATCACGGAATCTCTTTCTATGATGCATTGGGTCCCGTTGCCTTCACTGCATTCGTAAGAACTATCCTGTTAAGAGACACAGGTGCGGCTATCTCCCCCTTCAACGCATTCCTGCTCCTTCAGGGTATCGAGACTCTCTCCTTAAGAGTAGAGCGTCATGCTGAGAACACTAAGAAGGTTATCGAGTACCTTACAAACCACCCCAAGGTTTCCAAGGTTAACCATCCTTCACTTGCCGAGCACCCTGATCACGCTCTGTATCAGAAGTATTTCCCGAACGGCGGAGGCTCCATCTTTACTTTCGATATCAAGGGCGGCAAGGACGAAGCATGGAAGTTCATCGATAACCTCAAGATCTTCTCTCTTCTTGCTAACGTTGCTGACGTTAAGTCACTCGTTATACACCCTTATACGACAACACATTCCCAGCTTACAGCTGAGGAGCTCGCAGAGGTTGGTATCAATGAGAGCACGATCCGTCTTTCCATCGGTACTGAGCATATTGATGACATCATTGCCGATCTCGAGAACGGCTTCGCCGCAATCTAATAGAATCCCATAAGATCTTCCTGATCGCTATAACTGCTGCCGGAGTGCTGCGGATCTCATTAGTCCGTAAGTACCGGCAGTATTGATTTGCTCTTTTTAATGGTGGTACTATGTGAGGTAGGGTTATATTGAAAGGGTGTTATATATGAAGTTAAGGAAGATATCGGCTGTCTTAACGGCCGGTTGTCTGTTGTTTACATGTTCTGCTTGTGCCTCGGACAATCCGTGGGGCCTTAATCCGTCGAGCCAGGATCCCGATCACATCGAGATATCTCTTCCTGAGATGGAACAGGAGACTCAGCCTTCTGAAACTGTGGCTGAGACTGAACCCGCGCCGGCACCTAACGGCGAGACATATATTCTGTTTACAAGCGATGTACACTGCGGAGTTGATGAGGGATTCGGATATGCGGGCGTATACCAGATTCGTCAGAATCTTGAAGCGCAGGGATATAATACAGTCCTCGTAGATGACGGGGATGCCATTCAGGGCGAAGCAATCGGATTGATGACGCAGGGTGAAGCGATCATCGAGATCATGAATGCTACAGGCTACGATGTCGCGATCCCCGGTAATCATGAATTCGATTACGGTGTAGACCGCTTCATGGAATTGACCCAGATGGCTGATTACCCTTACTTAAGCTGTAACTTCAATCAGGAAGGCGATCTCCTTCTTGAGCCGTACACTATCGTTACTTGCGGTGATCTAAATATCGGATTTGTAGGTGTTACTACACCTGAGACTCTGACTTCATCTGAGCCTGAGATCTTCCAGAATGAAGACGGCGAGTACATATATGATTTCTTGAATGACGAAGACGGTACTGCTGTTTATGAGGCTGTACAGAATGCTGTCGATGCAGTAAGAGAAGACGGCGCAGATCTCGTATACGTTATCGGACATATGGGCGAGTATGCCGATTCCGAGCCCTGGACTGCTGCTGATATCATCAGCCATACGACAGGTATCGACGTATTCCTCGACGGTCACAGTCACGATACGGACGATGTCATTGTGACTGATGCAGACGGTGTCGATGTCACCAGATGCGCTCCGGGAACTAAGCTTGAGTGCATCGGCTACAGCCACATCTCCGCCGATGGCGAAGTTATCGAGACAGGTCTGTGGACATGGACAGAGAGTATAAGTATTCCTGATCTTATCGGTATAGATAATGAAGTAGGAGCTGTTGTTGCTGATAAGCTCGATGAACTCTCCGGCATCCTTGACGGCGTAGTCGCGACTAGCTCGGTCGATCTTACTATCAGTGATCCCGCTGAGACTGACGAGAATGGAACTCCGGTCCGTATCGTAAGAAGCGCTGAGACTAATCTCGGTGACCTTACTGCAGATGCATTAAGAGATCAGACAGGTGCTGATATCGCCTTTGTTAACGGCGGCGGAATCAGGATCAGTCTTCCTGCAGGCGATATTACTTACGGTGATATCTATACCGTATTCCCGTTCAATAATCAGGTATGTGTAGTAGAGGTTACAGGCCAGCAGATACTTGATGCTCTCGAGTGGAGCGTACACCAGCTCCCGGGTGAGTTCGGAGGCTTCCTGCAGGTATCCGGAATAAGTTTCGAAGTCGACTGCTCAGTCGATTCCGGATGCGGGGAAGATGAGTATGAGATGTACACCGGCATAAGCGGTGACAGAAGAGTAAGCAATGTTATGGTAGGTGACGAGCCTATCGATGCTGATGAGGTTTATACAGTTGCAGGTGCGGATTACATCATGATCTATTCAGGAAACGGTTATGCGATGTTCGAAGACTGTACTGTTGTTAACCGTTCTGCCATCATCGACAGTGACGCCTTAGTTGCTTACATCTCCGACACACTCGATGGTGTTATCGGTGATGAGTATTCCGATCCTTACGGACAGGGAAGGATAACGATCAACTGATCTGGCTCCACTGCTTCTTATAGTCTCTCGGAGACTGGTCGAAGAATTTCTTGAATGTCTCAGACATGTAGCTGACGCCGTTGAAGCCTGTCATCTCGGCGATCTGTTTGAGTGTGTAAGAACCGGATCTTAGAAGCTCAGCGACTTTCCTCGCTCTTAAGTGCATCAGATAACTGATCGGCGATTCGCCGACGAACTGGTTAAACAGATTGTTGCACAGCGACTTACTTACGTTGCCAGCATCGGCTATCTGCTCGAGAGTGATAGTCTCTTTGTAGTTGTTATTCATGAAGTGAAGCATAGACTTGAATGACATCATGCGGGGATCGTAATTAGTATCCTCGGGCCTCGGTCCGTAGTCCTCTATCTTCTTCATGATAAGTTCCCACATCAGGAACAGACGCTTCGTAACCTCGAACGCGTTATGTCTGTGATCGGGAAGATCGATCATCAGGTTATACATATCCTTGGTGTGAGTATTTATATATCTGAATTTGATGAACGGCAGTTCCTGATTCTCTATGACCGGTCTAATGGCTTCCATCTCTATAGTTACCGATGACATGAGGATGGAAGGGTGGACAACGAAGATTACATACTTCGCGATCTTATCGTCGAGAGACATACTGTAGTGAATCTGGTTCGAATTAACGACTATGGTATCTCCTTCGTGAAGGACGAGCGTTCTGCCATTAACGGAGTAAGCCATAGTGCCTTCCTTGACGGTTACGATCTCGAGATCTTCATGATAGTGAGGGACGCGTTCCCATGTGCATTTGGGCTCTACCCAGCCGTCGTAGATATAGGAGGGAAATGCAGGGTTATCGTAGTTTACGATCTCCGAACCGTCATCTCTTTTTACGATCAGACCCATCATCTCAGGTTTCATAACTATTTTTCTCCAATTGGCTAGAAATCATAACAATATTCCACAGGTGTGTAAAATAGTTATTAAAATGAGCGATAAACACACTATTATCACACCCTTACTAACAATATACTTGGTATATAGTTCAAATACAAGAGAAATTTGGGAGGCAATTATGGAAGATCAGGCTTTGGTAATGAAGAATGTCTGTAAAGATTTTAAGGTGCTGAACCGTCATGAAGGGCTTAAGGGAAGCATTCAGGATCTTTTCTCACGTGACTACAAGACCATAAGCGCGGTCAAGGACGTGTCGCTTGAGGTGTCCAGAGGAGAGATCATAGGTTATCTCGGCCCTAACGGTGCCGGTAAGTCCACTACCATCAAGATGATGACAGGTGTACTCGAGCCCACATCGGGAGAGATACTCGTTAACGGCAAAGTTCCCTACAAGAACCGCACGGAGAACTGCGAGAACATCGGTGTTGTTTTCGGGCAGAGAAGCCAGCTTTGGTGGTCACTGCCTCTCGTCGAGTCCTTCAAGCTCCTGCGTGACTTGTATATGGTCCCCAACAACGAGTATGAGGAGATGATCGAGTTATACAGATCGCTCGTCGATATCGATCCCATCCTGAATAAGCCCGTACGTCAGATGTCACTCGGACAGAGAACATTAAGCGATATCCTTGCCGCGTTCCTGCACAATCCGGCTATCGTATTCCTCGATGAGCCTACTATCGGTCTCGACGTATCGATGAAGGATAAGATCCGTTCTCTCATCAAGGGCCTTAATAAGGAGAAGAACACGACAGTTATTCTCACAACTCACGATATGGGTGACGTAGATGCACTGTGCAAGAGGATCGTCATCATCGATAAGGGCATGAAGATCTACGACAACGATATCGAGCACCTGAAGGGTTACTTCGGTTCTTACAGAACACTGCACATGAAGCTTGCAGATGACACATGGGAAGATCTTCTCATCGATGAGAGCAAGACCGATGTAATGCATGTCATCATGGAGAAGCAGAAGGTTACGAAGATCAAGGATATCAGACTTGAGGAGATCTCTACTGAAGAGGTCATCAAGAAGATCTACGAAGGGGAGGCAGTATGAGTCCGCGTAAAGTATTGGCACTTACACGTGCCGGAATAATGGAGTCGCTGCACTACAGATTAGGTACGTTCGTTACACTGTTCGCGAACCTTATCTATCTCGTGCTCGTGTACTACTTATGGAAAGCCATCTACGCGTCTTCGGGTGTCGATGTGGTTAACGGTATGACATTTACCGATACGATGATCTACCTGATCCTCGCCACATCGCTGTTCAACTTCCTCGAGATGTTCGTAGTCTGGGATATGAGCCGTTCGATACAGTCGGGCAAGATCATTCTCGATCTTCTGAAGCCGATGAAGTTCAGAACTTATACATTCTGGAGTTACTCCGGAAGCCACGTAGTATCGTTCATCATGACATTCATACCGACATTCATCGTCGTTATGATCGTAACTCACGGTGCGATCCACATGGGATTGAACCTTCTGTGGTTTATCATCTCCACGTTGTTCGCACTCATCGTCAACTTCAACATCGAGATGATCGTCGCGACTGTCTGTCTTTACACAGAATCTACGTGGGGCATTAACATCGTAAAGGAGACTATCGTGCTCCTGCTGTCGGGTGCTTCCATTCCTCTTGCTTTCTTCCCGGATAAGCTCAGAGCTGCAGTGGAGTACATGCCTTTTCGAGCTGTGTATGACATACCGTTGTCGATCCTTCTGCAGAAGAACGGAAGCGACACTCTCGAGGGATTGCTGCCTATGTTCGGGTTCCAGCTTTTGTGGATCGTGATACTCACGTGCGCGGGCTCGCTGTTCTGGAACTATTCGGTGAAGAAGATCACCGTTAACGGAGGTTGATATGGAGAAGAAGACAAGAGGATTCAGCTTCTATGCTGACATATACAGGAAGATCCTCGTCCAGGATATAAAGACCAAGATGAGTTACCGTGCCGATTTCATCATCTCGACATTCGGCATGATCATGACGAATCTAGCAGGCTTCGTGACGTTCTTGATCCTGTTCAGGAACTTCCCGACGATCAACGGCTGGGACTACTACCACATGCTGTTCCTGTACGGATTCTCACTCGTCGCGCTGACACCGGTACAGTGTTTCTTCGATAACAACTGGAACCTCCGATTCATGGTAACGAGCGGCGACTTCATCAAGTACTGCTTCAGACCGGTCAACGTGTTCTTCTACTTCATGTCGGAGGTGTTCGACGTGAAGGGCCTGGGACAGCTCGCATTTGGTGTCGGCACTCTGATCTATGCGTGGTACCACATCGGCATCCCCGTGACGGCGCTCGCGATCGGCAAGCTCATCGTATTCCTGATCACGGCTTCACTGTTCATGATCGCCCTGATGAATGCGGCTGCAGCTACATGTTTCTGGATCAGAAACTCGGGTTATGTAATGGTAATCATGTTCAGGTTTAAGGACTTCGCGAAGTATCCTTCCAGCATCTTCAGCGGTGTGTTCAAGATCATCTTCACGTTTATCATTCCTATCGCGTTCATCGCGTACTATCCGAGCCTTGTTATCCTCGAACCCGGTAACGTTCCGCTGCTGTCGTGGCTGTCACCGTTCCTCGGCATCCTGTTCTTCTACTTAAGCTATAAGTTCTGGATGCTCGGAGTAAGAAAGTACGATTTTACAGGCTCCTGACGGTTTGTGTATAATCTCTATATTCTTTTAATATAGGGGTTGTCTTACTGGATATGGCTATATCAAAACGAAGGGACACCGTTACATGTGTTGTCCTGTCGGCTGTAATTCTGTTGTTCTATACGCTGTTCCTGATCTTCTCTGCGAACGGTTTTAACAGGCATAGTTGTTGGTATAACGGAATAACGTCTGAGATTAACAGGGATTATTCATACGAACAGGCGATCTACAGCAACCACGATAACCTGGAAAGCATAAGTGTTATGTTTGCCACCTATGACAGGGAGAATTCCGGGACGGTTTATCTTGAGCTGTTTGATGACAGCGGGTTGCTGATAGATTCCTGGGAGTATGATGTATCTGATCTTGTAAATACGACCGAGTATTCTCTTACACTGGATTCTCCTCTTGCAGACAGCCGTGAGAAGACGTATACACTTAAGATATCTTCAGATTCGGCACCGGGTGAGGGAATCGCACTGTACACGGCTTTCGATGCCGTTAACTACAACCTCGATTACGATAACTCGTCAGTGCTGTTATCGATAGTGAGTCTTTGCCCGTTTATTCTTGTTCCTTTTGTGTTCTATAAGCTCAGGGGAAATACATGGGGAACAGCCTATGCGCTGTACTGCATATTCATAATCGCGATGCATCTTTACATGCCTCTTAATACCCGAGATGATGCTTTCTTCTCGCAGGCTAATAACGGCTATACGTTATTGTCGTGGATTGCTTACAGATGGAATGCGTGGACTTCGAGATTCTTACAGGAGATGGCGGGATTCATCGTCGTTGACAGACCTGCCATATGGCTCTTTGTTGATACTGCCATGGTATCGCTTCTTCCTGTATACATTAACCGTACTCTGGGCGCTGAAGGCTTCGCGAGACTTTATGTGCTCGCAGCAATTCCGCTGTATCCGATCCTTGATATGAATTCAGCAGGTTGGATGTGCACTACCTGGACTTATATCTGGGCTGTTTTCCCGGCATTTGTAGTAACTTCGATATTAAGAAAAGTTATGGATTCGAAGAAGCTTAACTGGTATGACTACCCGGTATTCTTTTTCTGTCTGATATTCGCAGGTAATCACGAACTGATGGCGGTTTATCTGCTGTGCATCATACTGTTCTGTCTGGCAGTGGCTTATATCAGGAAGAGCCCTTCTCCGGTATTCCTGATTATCTCAGCATTGGTATCGATCGGAACTCTGGTGCTGTTTGTGATTTGCCCGGGTGCCAAGCTTCGCGGCGAGGCTGAAGTCTATCATTTCCAGGGTTATGAGAACCTCAGTGTTCCCGATAAGCTATTCCTCGGTATCAACAGAACTCTGGATGCCTGTATCTCACGATCCGAACACGCAGTATTTACCGTTATGTGCATTCTCATAACAGTAGCAGTGTTTATTCTGACGAAGGATGTTAGAAAGAGACTCATCGCACTTTTCCCGACGGTAATGGTGCTCGGACTCAATTCTATTATGACGGTCAAACTTACTGACAGTTACATATGGTTCTCGTTAAGATCGGTACGCGTAGTGGGCCTTGTGCTTTTCGCTGTGCTGCTGCTTATAAGCCTTATCTACTCTATCCTCATTATCTACCGTGAAGGGGAGGGGGCTAAGTTGCTCTCTTACAGAGGCGTACTCGTATGTATCGTACTGGCGGTGGGCCTCGCGACTACGGTAGCGATGGGATTCTCTCCTACAGTCTATGTATCAGGATTCAGAACGTCATGTTTCACATACTTCGGAATGATATACGTTACCCTTGATGTTGCATTAAGACTCACGGATAAGTTCAAGCCGTCTCCCAAGTCTGTCGTGCCCGCCGTTATAGCCTGCGAAGTAGTTTTCCTCATAGGAAGGCTGCTGTCGGTAATGGACATAGTATTCGTCGGATAAATCCGGGTAAACTTTCAGCTTCAGTGATATTGTGCTATTATTGTCATGTAAATTTTACATGTTTATTGGGAGAGAAAAGAAATGGGTTTATTAGATGCATTGAAGAACAAGATGAATGAGCCGTCTTCTGTTAAGGCTGCACCCGCACCTGTACAGTCTAAGGCAGCTCCGGCCCCGATTAGATCTACACCCGCAGCTTCGCCTGATACATTCAAGGTTAAGTTCGGAGATAAGATGCCTTACTACGATCCCGAATTCGGCTCTGTTGAGGTTATCTTTAACGGATTCGCAGAAGTTAAGTCCGAGAGCTGGGCTAAGGATCCCAAGGGTCAGGACTTCGTCGCCAGCATCATCGTAATGTCCATTAAGAAGGAACTCATGGCCTGCGGTAATAATCAGGTTTCTTACAAGGATCTTAACCGCCAGGTAATCAATATCAACAAGGCTTGCTCTGAAGCTCTTCAGGAGAAGAACATCGAGACAAAGTCCATCAATATCGCTTCCATCACACTTAGTGCTGAGAGCCGTCAGGCTGTAGATAAGGCTAAGAAGGAAAAGGAATTAGGTTAATTTCAATTACTTCACAGTCGTGAATTCGCAGGTTTCCGTGTCTATCACGGTGAATTCACACGTGCCTATATTAGTTCCGTCCTGATATGTAGAGAATACGTCGCAGGATATTACATTCCTGTCCTTGAAGACGCGTTTCACGGGAGTGTGGCCGACAGCCTGCGTGTATTCATCCTCTCCGTACATTTCCTCTTCAGAATACTGCGGTCTGAACCACAGCGGTGAGCCTTCGCTCCACATGATATCGCGGTCGAGTCTGTTCACGGCGCGTATGATCTTGTCGACGTCGCCGTGTCTGTCAGGGTCGACGTACTGTCTTACAAACTTCTGCGTAAGGCCTCCGTGCGCGAAAAGTACATTGTCCACTCTGTGTATGTACGCCATCTGCGACAGCGACGGCAGGCTGCTCTTGAGCCGGTTAAGCTTGCTGTTTACGGTGCTTATGGCATAAGGGGAGAAGCCTGTCTCAAGCCTTTCCCACACGTAGCTTAAGTCGTGGTTGCCGTAGCACCACAGCGTCTCCGGAAAGTCTTTATGGAACTTAATAGCACGGTCGTATGTGAGTTCGTAAAGAGTGATGTTATATTCCTGTTTGAAGCCATCCGGCAGATCCATAAGACATACCGCCTTGTCCGCGACGCCGTCTTTAAGCAGGACCGTCGCCCGGTCGAACATCGAAGGCTTTAGGTGTACGTCAGGAATAACAAGTACTTTCATAACAACTTCATTATACATCAGCGAATGCAGTGCCTTGACTGATTTGAAACAGAAATTTATAATCGTGGCGATTTATCCCGAGGGAGAATTACTTTGAATAATTCAGGAACATTCATGAGAAAAACACTCGCGGTCATCGTCTCCGTACTGATGATCCTTACTGTACTGTTCTCTGTTTTCTTCATCGCTGCCGAAGCCGATCATGAGTGTGAGGGTGAACACTGTCACGTCTGCGAATGCATCGAGATATGTGTCACGATTCTCCAGAGATTCGGATTCAAGGCATCTTCATCATCTGCTGTCGGAGCATCAGCTTTTGTCGCCCTTCTGGCCGTCCTGATCCCCGCTGGCACATATACATTTACAACTCCCGTCTCATTGAAGGTAAGACTTAATAATTAATACCATCCGTTAACAGTTCATATCATTATCGATTAACTATTAACGGAGGTTTTAAGGTGAAAAGAATCCTTTCAATTATTATTGCTGCCGCCATGTCGGCAGGTATTATTACTGCATGTAATTCAACTACAGACGAGAGCGCAGAAGACAGCGCACAGAATATCAGCATTGTCACTACGATCTTCCCCGAATATGACTGGGTCATGAATGTATTGGGCGAGAATCCTTCTAATGCTGAAGTTACGATGCTCCTTGATAACGGAGTTGATCTTCACAGCTTCCAGCCTACAGCAGATGACATCATGAAGATCGCTTCCTGTGATCTGTTTATCTATGTCGGCGGAGAGTCCGACGAGTGGGTTGAGGATGCTCTTGCTGAGGCGGTTAATGAAGATATGGTAGTCATCAATCTTCTCGATGTACTCGGTGATACTGTAGTCGAAGAAGAGATTGTAGAAGGTATGGAAGGCGAAGAAGAGGAATGTGAAGAGGGCGAAGAGGAAGAAGGCCCCGAATACGACGAGCATGTATGGCTCTCACTTCGTAATGCCGCAGTCCTTACACGCGCTATCGCAGATGCTGTCGAGTCTGTCGACGAAGATAACGCCGATGTATATGAGGCGAATGCAGAAGCGTATATCAACGAGCTTAACGCTCTCGATGAAGAGTATGTCACTGCAGTCGAAGAAGCACAGGGCGATACTCTCCTGTTCGGTGACAGATTCCCTTTTCGATATATGACGGAAGACTACGGCTTGAACTACTACGCAGCCTTCGTGGGATGCTCCGCAGAGACGGAAGCGAGCTTCGAGACTATCATGTTCCTCGCAGACAAGGTGGACGAGCTTCAACTTAGCAGTGTAATGACGATCGAGGGCACGGATCACAGAATCGCTCAGACGATTATCGAGAATACAGAGTCCGGAGACCAACAGGTATTGACTCTCGATTCCATGCAGTCCGTTACGGCGCAGGATGTAGATAATGGTGCGTCTTATCTCGATATCATGCGCGAGAATCTTGAGGTCTTAAGACAGGCTCTCTGACAGGAGGTTTATATGGCTCTGCTCACCGTAAAAGAACTGTCCCTAGGTTACGAACACAGAGTAATAGCCGAGGGTATCAACTTCGAGGTTAACTCCGGTGACTATCTATATATCGTGGGCGCGAACGGCTCCGGCAAGACTACACTTATGAAGACGTTGCTCGGGCTTAAGAAGCCGCTTGGCGGACAGATAATTACAGGTGACGGCTTCAAACTTAATGAGATCGGCTATCTGCCGCAGCAGACTGAAGTTCAGAAAGATTTCCCTGCATCCGTGAGAGAGATAGTTCTCTCCGGGTGTCAGGGACACTGCGGTCTGCGCCCTTTCTACACCAAGCGCGAAAAGGCTCTTGCAGAAAGCAACATGGAGCGCATGGGGATAAGCAATCTCGCGCGCCGTTGCTACCGTGAGTTGTCGGGAGGACAGCAGCAACGCGTTCTTCTCGCGAGGGCTCTGTGTGCCGCACGTAAAGTGCTGCTTCTCGATGAGCCCGTAAGCGGACTTGATCCTCTTGTTACGGAACAGATGTACAAGCTCATCAAAGAACTTAACGAAGAGGGAGTGACGATAATCATGATCTCCCACGACTTGAATGCGGCGCAGAAGTACGGCAGCTCAGTCATTCAGATAGGAGATGCACTATGATGGATAAACTGTTCTTGTATCTCGAATTCCCATTCGTTCGTTACGCACTTATCGTAGGAGTCCTGATCGCACTTTGTTCTTCGCTTCTCGGAGTGACGCTGGTGCTTAAGAGATTCTCTTTTATCGGAGACGGACTGTCCCATGTCGCATTCGGTGCGATGTCTATAGCGGCTGTAGTTAACCTTACAGATGATATGCTTCTGGTATTGCCTGTGACCGTCGTATGTGCGGTTCTGCTGCTTCAGTCAGGAAAGAATACCAATATCAAGGGCGATGCTGCGATAGCCATGATCTCTGTTGGCGCACTCGCATTCGGTTATCTTCTGATGAATATATTCTCGACATCGTCAAATCTTACGGGCGACGTGTGCAGCACATTGTTCGGTTCTACTTCTATCCTTACTCTGACACAGAGTGAAGTGTATGTTTGCATCGCTTTATCTGTGATAGTGGTGATCGTATTCGTGCTGTTCTACAACAAGATATTCGCGGTTACATTTGATGAAGACTTCGCACGTGCTACAGGCACGCAGGCTGATGTTTATAACCTTCTTATCGCTATAGTGATCGCGGTGATCATTGTGCTCGCGATGAATCTCGTCGGGTCGCTTCTTATATCGGCACTCGTTATATTCCCGGCTCTCTCGGCGATGAGGATATTCAGAAGCTTTAGGTCAGTTACGATATGCTCCGCAGTGCTCTCCGTAGTGTGCGCTCTCGCGGGAATGATCGTATCTATACTCGCAGGAACTCCTGTCGGTTCCACCATAGTTGCCGCCGATGTTCTGATGTTCGGTTTGTGTTGGTGCGCGGGTCTTATCAGAGGAGGTGTAATAGCATGAAAAAGCTTAATGTAATTGCCATTGCTATGAGTGCTGCCGTTATGTTTTCGGGGTGCGGGAGCAAGACACAGGAGGAAATCGCTTTTCCCAGTGAGACCGCATACCTCGCGGTTCCGGAAGTGTATGCGACTGCTGTGCCGACACCGTATCAGCCCGTGACGGCGCAGATGGCGTTCGAGAATGGCGAGGAGGGAATCGACATCGACCTTACGGTGCTGTCGTCGACTATGATCTATTCCATGGTCTACTGCATGGTGACTACGCCTGAGTCATATATCGGAATGACGGTTAAGATGTGCGGCGTCGCGGCTTCGTATCACAATGAGGATACGGATGTTTACTATCATGCGTGCATTATCCAGGACGCCACGGCATGCTGTTCGCAGGGACTCGAGTACGAGCTTGAAGGAGACTACCCTGAGGACAACGAGATAATATACGTGACGGGAACCTTTGATACATATACGGAGGGAGGTTATACTTATTGCATCCTAAGGGAGGCATCACTTGTATGAGTATCAAAGACGAGATTATAAAGACTATGTATGCGCAGCAGGATCTTAAGTACAGAGATCTTCAAGTGACGACGATTCCGTCTGTGGAGGCGGATGCCATTATCGGTGTCAGAACGCCTCAGTTAAGGGCATATGCGAAGGAACTCGGTAAGAGGGAAGATGTTGGCGAATTCCTCGATTCGCTTCCTCATAAGTTCTTCGAAGAGGATCAGCTTCATGCATTCATAATCTCGGGCATGAAGGACTACGATGAGGCAATGGCAAGGCTCGAGGAGTTCCTGCCTTACGTGAATAATTGGGCCACATGCGACCAGATGTCACCGAAGGTATTTAAGAAGAATAAGAAGGACCTTCTGAAGCATATCAAGGTGTGGATCAAGTCGAAGAAGACGTACACCATAAGGTACGGCGTCGGCATGCTTATGGAGCATTTCCTCGATGAGGACTTCGATGTGAAGTACCCCGTGATGGTAAGTAAGCTAAGGTCTGACGAATACTATGTAAACATGATGATCGCATGGTATTTCGCGACTGCGCTTGCCAAGCAGTATGATGCCGTAATCCCTTTTATCGAGGAAAGAAAACTCGATGTGTGGACACATAACAAAGCGATTCAGAAATCCATAGAAAGTTACAGGATTACAGACGAGCAGAAGGCCTATCTTCGTACTCTCAAGATCAAAAAGTAAATGATTAAGCGGGCTGCTCTGCCGGCTGTTCTGCGGGTGCCTCGGTAGCCTCTGTGGGAGCTTCGGTAGCCTCTGTGGGAGCTTCGGTAGCTTCCGTCGGAGCTTCGGTAGCTTCCGTCGGAGCGGGCGCTTCAGTTGCGGCTGTAGTTTCTACGACAGGCTCAGGCTGTACGGGATTCACGACAGGCTGGGCGGGGGCCGCATCAGGAACGACTTCGGGCTCAGGTGTCGGTGTTGAAGTCGGACGGGGAGTAGGAGAAGGAGTGGCTTCAGAAGCTGTCTCCTCAGTTTCTTCCGTCTCTTCGGTTTCTCTGATATAGATTGTGCCGTCACCAAGTCCTACAAGGATCTCGTTGTCCCAGCCGGTAGCTGTGCAGATAGAATCACGCAGTTCCCATCTGTCGAGCATGCAGTCAAGAAGGAAGTCACTTAAGTCGTATTCTGTTAAGGGCTCGGCCATAGCCTCTACTCCGTTTGCTGAAGTAATAGTTATCAACTGGCCAGCAGTAACGCTTAATTCGCCAACAGCGCCTGTAGAAGGGTCCTTACAGGTGGCGGTTATACTTCCTGAAGTGAGAATGAGTTCGACGGAACCGTCGCCGTTACGGTGGACATAACCTGACGATCTTCCTGCGTTGATACTAAGGCAGTCGCATGTAATCGTGAATGATTCGCCTGCGGGAAGCGAAGCGCTGTTCTCGAAGAATAGACCGCCGTTTCTGATCTCTACAGAAGCTGTGCTGCCGTTCTTGGTGATGGAGATGAGGCTGCTGTTCTCGATAGTTATTATCTTGCGGGTGTCTATAGCGATCGATGCAGTACCGTCTGATCCTGTCAGGATGCAGTCGCCGGTATTGAGCCTTTTGCCGCTGTCGTAGGACTTTACATGGCCTGTGGAATCTGAAAAAGTGACAGTACCCGTGGAAGTTACTACCGCCATGGTCCTGGCATAATAATCTCTTGTAAGATAGATGGCGCCTGCTATAGCAGCGCCGAGCAGAATGATTGTTAATCCGAATAAGATCGTCTTAGTTGTAGAGAATCTTCTGCGACCGTAAAAACCCATGTTAATAGCCCCCTGCAGATAACATTATAGTCCTTTTTTGATATTCAGACTAATAGTTATCCGCGGGAGGCTTAAAGTCTTATCAGATCAGATTCTGAATACTTTTATCAGAAGTCGAGAGCTACGTTGTTTGTTACATCAGCGTTGCCCTGGAGATCCTGGTAAACATATGTGAGACTCCAGCTGCCGTTGTTGCAAACGAGACAGCAGTAGTTCATTCCGGAAACAACCTGAGTAGCGAGTACTGCAACAGGATTTACGTCTGAAGCTGTGATGTCGCCTGTAAGGTCTTCAGCAGCTGCGTCTTCCCAACCGCCGAGCAAGGGCTCACCCTGATCGTCTGCGAGAACTGCAGTATTTCCGCTGGAAGATGCAGCATAATCGATAACCTTAACGTCTTCTACGGAAACAGTGGAACCTACATCCTGTACTGTAACGATAGCCCAGTAGGGTACTGCGTCAGGTACAACAGCTGTAGCCTTGCAAAGGAAGCTGCTTCCGAGAGGATTCGATGAGGGTACTCCGAGATAAGCTACGGGCTCGTAGTTAACTCCAACGAAGTTCTCCATAGCGGCATCGAAAAGGTTGTTGAGGTCATCTGTCATCTCGTAAGAGAAGTCGCCCTGAGCTGCCTGTGTTTCTTCAACTACAGTCTCCTCGGGAGCTGCTGTCTCAGCGGGCTCTGCGGAGCAAGCTGTCAGTACGGATGCACCAAGTGCTGTAACCAGTAAGATAGATAGTAACTTCTTCATTTTTCCCACCTCTTTCATTTTTGTGTTTGTCCTTAAGACGGATGCTGTTCCCGTAAGGTCACAGCTCCTTCTTCATCTTTATACAATCAAAGTTGCCGCTCTTCTTAAGATGATCGTCAACTGTTGTATACCCTAGTTTCTCGTAGAATGATACTGCTTCGATCCGGCTGTCGATGTTGATCTTGTGAATCCCCAGTTCATTTATCCAGACTTCAGCCTCTTCTACGACTTTCTTACCGAGTTTTCTGCCCCGGTAGGAGGGGAGAACGACTACTCTTCCCAGAGTAACCTCCCCGTCGCCGTTCTCATAGAAACGGCAAGTTGCAACCGGATATTCGTCATCTAACAAAACGATATATCTGGTTCCGTCGCAGTCATGCTCATCGAATTCTTCCCGGAGACTTATATGATGCTGCCGGTTCATTCCTTCGATGCGTACTGAATATGCACCTGCACGCTGCCATTCCTGTTCTGCTCGAAGAACTTTTATACACCCCATAAAAAGAGTATATCATTCTTCTTTGTTATTCTGACTAATCTTGTTATGCGTTTTCTTCCCACAGCTCGAACGACTCATCAACGATTGCTCTGAGTCTGCGGAATCTGTTTGCTTCAATGCCTATGTTGCCCTCGTTGAATACGGGGATTCTGAATTCGCTTCTGGGGATACCCCATTTGGTGCTCGCCAGGATCATCGTGCTGTCCCAGCCGTAATCGATGTAGTTAAGCGAGAGTTCATCATATACCTCATCTCTTGTATATCCGTCGAGATACAGTGCTCTCGCTGTCATCATAATTCCTGTTTTCATTTGTTTCCTCCAATGTTCGCGGGCCATAAGCCCTGTTACCCGTATATGAAATCATTTTCAGAGTTTCCAACCAATGGGCAATGATTTTCTGACGTGTTGCTTAATCAACAGAAGACACCGAAAGTGTTGTAAAATAGGTTCATGATTACAGTTAATGCGGACAATGTCAGTAAGTATTGTTGTAACTCGGTTCTGTTCGATATAGAGACGACAGGACTTGATTCCATGACTGACCGTATAATCGAGATCAGTGCTCTTAAGATAGAGTGCGGGGAAGTGGTAGATGAATTCTCTACCCTCGTTAATCCGGGCATCAGTATTCCTTATATGGCCACAAGTATAAGCGGTATTTCCGACGATATGGTTAAGGATGCGCCCGACACGAAGACGGCTCTTAAAGACTTCGTCGAGTTTATCGGAGATGCGGTTCTGACAGGTCATAATATAGACAGATTCGATCTGTTGTTTATAAGAAGAGATCTGTCCAATTATCTGGGACTTGAACTTAAGAACGAGCATCTTGATACGTTGGTCATTGCCAAGCGTTATCTGCCTCAGCTTTCAAGCCGCTCATTGGAGTCACTCTCTGCCTACTACGGTATCTCATATGAAGGAGCACACAGAGCGTTGACCGACTGCAGGATCAATCTTGAGGTGTTCGAGAATCTGGCAAGAGAAGCTCAGAATCCTTCGGCTGAGGCGCAGGCTCTTAAGATATGCCCGAGATGCGGTAATGTTCTTAAGCGCCGCGACGGTAAGTACGGTGAATTCTACGGTTGCAGAAGCTATCCGGATTGCAAGTATACGGAAGATATTAAGTAATGCAGGTAATCAACGGACAATGGATAATGGAAGGGCTCGACTGGAATGACGAGGGCTGCGTCAGAAGCTCCGATGAGCTGCTTAAGATCATCGATAAGGTTGGATTTATGCCGTTGTTCGGTAATGGCATTCCCGGCTTCTCAGTGGAGAGCATGACCGATGCGGATTACTGGTGGACAGGTGACGAGCGTTACGATCCGTGGGAGTGGAGAATGGTCCTTACGAGAACCGGCAAGGTCGCCTACGGAAAGTTCTTCGGTAACAAGGCAGGATTTGTATCTAAGAAATGGTTTCCTTACTTTGCCAATTACCGCCGTAACGGTTACGACTTCGATTCGTCTTATGAAGACGGTAAGTCCACATATAAAGAGAAACTGATTATGGATCTGTTCATTCCCGAAGGTGAGGATATCTGGGATATTAAGCCTGCGTCTCTCGAGAAGAGGGGATATGCTTCCGAGCTTTATACCAACGAGATCAAGGAGAAGGCAGGATTCGGCAAGGACGGGCATAAGAACTTTGACGGAACCTTGGGACGCCTTCAGATGAAGACGTATTTGGTCGCCAAGGACTTCATGCCCAGAGTGAATAAGAAAGGTGAGACCTTCGGATGGTCAGTCGCGATAGTGACTCCGCCCGAGTATCTGTGGGGATATAAGTTCGTTACCGGCCGGTATAAGGATTCCCCCGAAGAATCGTTCAATAAAATAGCATCGCAGATCATGAAGAACTACGATGCTGATATTAAGCAGATTAAGAAACTTATCTGATCAGGAGTCAGTATTAACTACCTTATTTCTTCCTGTCTCCTTAGCTGTATAGAGGCGTCCGTCAGCGATGCTTACATTATCCTCGATGGATTTGCCCTTAACGAACTGAGCGACACCGAAACTCATGGTCTTCTTAATAAAGATGCCGTCAGCAGGGAAGTCTGAAGCTTCGATAGTCTTACGCAGCTTCTCAGCCTTCTCGGTAGCCTGCTCGAGGGTTGTGTCGGGCATCAATATGATGAACTCCTCGCCGCCCCATCTGTATGCATTCTCGCCTTCCTCGCAGGAATCTATAAGGAGCTTCGCTGCATGCTCGAGAACCTGGTCGCCGGCATTGTGTCCATATGTATCGTTAACGAGCTTGAACTTATCAATATCGCAGATGAACATACTAAGCGGCTTATCGCAGTCATCCTCGAGATACTTCATATACTTCTTGCTGAAGTCGTGATAGAAGCCGATACGGTTCTTAAGCTTCGTAAGGCGGTCGTGATGAGCATCATCGAGGAATGTATCTGACTCGAGTGCGAGACCGCAGATCAGAGCGGGAAGAGAGAGCTTACGTGAATCTTCTTCTATATCGAATCCATTGCCGTTAAGCTTGTTGATGAGCTGGAATGCACCGATGAACTCACCGTTGATATCAGCGACCGGAAGTACCATGACGGACTTCGTTACGTATCCTGTCTTCTTATCTACTGAAGAGTTGAAGTCGGGATCGTTATAAGGATCGTTAGTAACAACGACTGACTTGTTCATGATGGCTTTACCTACAAGACCTGTGTTGTCTGGAATAACGATACGATCAACGCCTGTAGCTGCTGTTGTCCACAACTCGTGACGGCGCTTATCCCACTTCCAGAAACTTGCTCTGTCAGCTCCTATGATATTCTGTCCGAGCTTAGTAAGATATCCGAACACGAGATTGTGATCGCTCTCTTCGTTATTGCAGGTGGCCTTGTAGAGTTTGTCTGTGATGTCGTAGATCATCTCTACGGTATTGCAGCAATTCTCCTCGCCGCACAGAGGAGCAAGCTCGATGTTTGTGCCTTCGATCTTCTCCTGAATAGCCTTCTCGTTATCAAGATGCATGAGATAGACTTTGACGTTCTTCTCAGTATATTCCTTGAGACGGGGAAGGATGTCATCGATGAACAGGTGTACAGGAACAGGGACGGAAGACACTTCAACACACAGAATGCTTCCCTCTGTGATATACGGTTCGAACGATTCGAGTGTATTTGTGTCGCCGGTATAGACTACGTTATTGCCGTCTACATCTAGGCTGTATCCGTAACACTTGCCGACAAGCTGTTCTGTGTGGCTCGTAGGAATGACAGCCTTGATATAAGGTGCCTTATAATCATCAGCCGTTACGATGTCGAACCAGCTTTCTTCGCATCCGTCGATGCATGTGAGGTTAGTGATCATGTCCTGCTTAACTTCATCGCAGGGAGCTACTACAGTTACTCTGATCTTCGTTGTGAAGAAGAGAAGATCGATCAGCATGGCGATACCGCTGATGTGATCTGCATGAGTATGGGTAATGAGGACATCGACAGTATCGATACCCGTCAGATCCATCTTCTTAATCTTGTCGAAAGATGACATCGGACAGTCGATCAGGACCAGCTTATTCTCATACTTGAAAAAAGCGCTGTTGTTCTCATCGCAAAAAGCCGCTCCTCTTCCAAGAAACTTAATCATGTTCTTTCTCCTCCAGACTCTCAAGAATCAATACTTCGAAGCCCTCGGCTTTACCCTTAAGCTTTATGGTGTCGCCGAGTGATTTTGTCTTGGCGAGATCGCCTAACTTATCTGCTACGACACGGCTGATATATACCGTGCTTCCCGGAGCGTTCGCCTCGAGACGTGCGGATGTATTTACTGTGTCACCGATAGCCGTGTAGTCCATGCGGCGCTCAGAACCGATGTTGCCGACGACGGCAGGACCGTAGTGTACGCCTACGCCGACCTTGAATTCTTCTCCTGTCTCTTCCTTAAGCTGATCTGATACTTCCTCACAGCCCTTTACGATGTCGAGGGCTGTTCTGGCTGCGAGATAAACGGAATCTTCCTGCGGCAGGGGTGCGCCCCAGAAAGCCATGGTGCAGTCACCTACGTACTTGTCGAGTGTGCCGTTGTTCTTCTCGATGCAGCTCGAGGTCATGGTGAGTATCTTGTTGATGATGTACACGACCGTCTCAGGATCGAGTCTCTCAGACATCGTTGTGAAGCCTCTTACGTCAACGAAAAGCACAGCGATATCACACAGCTTGCCGCCGAGTGCGAGGCTGTCCGTGCCTTCCTTCATGAGTTCTTTTACTACGGAAGGAGCTACATACCTCTCGAAAGTGCTATATACGCGTGCTCTTGCCTGTGCTGCTCTGATGTAGTGAATGACTACGGTAGCGATATAAAGCAGGAAGAAGCTGACCGGGATCCACAGGGGATGTACGACGCGTCCGCCCTGGTATATGGCGTAAGAAACTCCGAATGAAGCTGCAGTGATGATAACGAAATAAACCGCACCTGCGATAACCTTGGCGTTAAGGAAGAGGAACATCGCCAGAGCGCTTACGACGAAGAGAACTGCGAGTTGCGGTAAGTCAGGTGCCTCAGTCTTGAAGTTCTTATCAATAATGCTTTGGATTACGTTCGCCTGGAACTCTACTCCGAACATGTGCTCGGAACGTTCGATAGGAGTGAAATATTCATCCTGTAATGCTGCGGCATAGGGTCCGATGAGGACGATCTTGCCTGCATAATAGTCGGCAGGGATCTCACCGTTTATAAGCTGCGAGAGATTGACTCCGTCGTAGAAGCCTCCAGGCCTTGAAGTGAAGGGAACATAGAACTGACCTCTCGAGTTAGTTTCGGGATACTCTATGTGCATTCCACGTTTCTCAAGATAGATTCTCGCAGCTGTGGCAGCCATTGAGTATACGCGTTCAGTCTGACCGTTCTCGTCAGAGGGTTCTACATAGAGCAGGGCATGTCTCATGATGCCGTCAGCATCGATCATCGCATTGATATGACCCTGTGTAGTAACATCGTGAAGATCCTCATAAGGATTCTCGAATGCGAGTATCGAATATGTATTGGTTATGATACCTTCTTCTGAATACTCTCTTGTCGTTCCGAATGTCGCTACGGAAGCTGTTACAACACAACCTAAGTCTTCAGCAGCCTGAGCCAGATGCTCATCTGCTTCCTCATTCGTCTCGCCGGAGTAAAGTGTATCGATGGCAACTACAGCAGGGAGCTTGTCGGGGTCAGAAGCGAGAGCTTCAAGCGCCGATGCCATGACATTTCTGTCCCATGAGTAGTAGGGACCGAGTTCAGACAGTGCTGCCTCGTCGATACCAACGATTACGATGTCACCTGAATTGACGCTGACCTTCTGGAATAACTCGTCCTGGAACCATCTGTCGGGACTTCTCCATAACCCCGTTGCAGCTACTGCAGTAAGCAGCGTCGCACCGGCCAGAGAATAGATCAGATGTTTCTTTAAAGTTGAGTTCATGATCGCCCTTATAAGTCTGATTTCTAAAAACGGTCCGCCATACGACGGACCGCGGTAAACTGATTATACCATTATTCCATTATGTTCTGCTATTAAGTGCTTATGTAGTAGATCTAAGTTCTCTAATCTGGTAATAAACAACTTCATTATCACCAATACCTGTGAAGAAAGTTCTGATCAAATAATTATCGTCTTCCGGATCTATGCCTACACCTAAGTTCAATCCAAACCAAGAATCACTTTCTTTGTCGTACCCCATATAAGATCGTCCAGCTGTGCCGGCTCGGACAATAACGTAAATATCTTCGCTTGGTTCAGAATACCCTATGGTATAACCCTCCGGAATGTCAGGTGTATTATTTACAGGCGGATCGTCTGACGGTTTTGATAAGTATTGTCCGGTAGCGGGATCATAGTACAGATCCGGATAATCAGGATTTATGTAATAACCTGTTTCAGGATCATAGTAAACTGTATTACCGCTGGGATCGGTCATAGTTTCAGAAATCTCTTCTTCAGATTCCGATGAATCTGAAGTGTCTGATGTACCGGAAGTTCCTGAAGTGCCCGAAGGCTGACCCTGTGTCGGTGCAGGAGGTGCTTCTGTCGGTACAGGTGAAGGCGTAGGTGCCGGTGTTACTGTAGGGGTAGCCGAAGGAGCCGGTGTGGGAGTTGGTGTATTTGTAGGTGTGTTTCCGCCTGCCGGTCTCGGTGTAGGAGTCGGTGTCTCGGTAGGCTCTGCATCTTCATCAGGTGCAGGACTCGGTGTAGGAGTAGGATCCTCTTCTGTTTCCGAAGTCTCAGAAGTCTCTTCTGTCTCCTCAGTTACTGTAACGGAACCGTTGCCGAGTGTAAGGATAACTTCCTCGCTCCAACCGGATGCGGAACATACTGTTACACGAAGCTCATCGTTCTCACACAGATAATCAATAATGAACTGGTTGAGCTCTTCTTCTGTGATCTCATCTATCTCGAAGTCGACACTGCCAACTGCTCTGTCATTAAACAGGTAAACCTGAACTCTGTCACCTGGGTCAACATCGAGTTCCTTTGTCTCTCCAGTGGTAGGGTTGATACCTGTGATGTGGACATGTCCAGAAGTGAGTACGAGGGAGGCGATACCATTCTCGTCTACGTGGACGTACCCGGAAGTACCTCTGATACCTACTGTCATTGTTGAAGTTCTGATGTCGAATGACTCATCTTCTTCAAGAGGCTTGTTAACTTCGAAGAAGACACCGCCGTCAGTAAGATTTAACTCGAGCATACCGCCGTTCTGATTGAACTGTGCACGGCTGTTCTCTTCGAGAGTAACGATCTTGTGTTCGTCGAGCGCTATTGAAGCGAGACTTGCTTCGCCGGTGCTTAAAGCATCGCCGCTGGTAAATCTCATATTATCTACGATGGACTTCTCATTTCCGTTAACATCCTCGAGAGTAACGATACCTTCCATACGAAGCAGTCTCATCGATGTTGCTCTCATGCCGCTGTTAAGCAGGATGACTGCGATTATAACGGCTGCGATAACTACCGCTGCGGAGCTTATAATGATGACTTTCTTCTTTGTTGATAGTTTTTTAAATCCATCTATTAACTTCATAACACAATCCTCATGAAACTATTGTTTTTGCTTTCATTCTGTTTTATCGGTTTACTGAGGATACTTATCTTCAGGTACATAATCCATGAATATTGCGCCACTGGGGTACGCATACATATGATAGAAGTAAACATCTTCTTCACCATTATTGTATCCGTAACATTTAGTTCCTTCTGAATCAGTGGTGACCCAGCCGGTAACACTAGGATTATCAAATGTTCCGTCATGATAACTCCATACCTCGCCGTTTTCTGTGAAGCCGTCAGCAATCTGATATGGCAAGCTTTCTTCGCTCTCGACAGACTCTTCAGTTTCTATAGGTTCTGTTTCCTCAGAAGGATCTGTCTCTTCGGAAGGATCAGTCACCTCAGAAGGATTGGAAGAACCTGAAGTGCCTGATGTACCGGAAGTTCCTGAAGTGCCCGAAGGCTGACCCTGTGTCGGTGCAGGAGGTGCTTCTGTCGGTACAGGTGAAGGCGTAGGTGCCGGTGTTACTGTAGGGGTAGCCGAAGGAG
>Ga0310786_10000728_pt1 | contig 52789 bp, 79 predicted proteins | sample AusTroGonzalo_MG_FD_203881 | JGI IMG/M metagenome (GOLD analysis project Ga0310786, IMG submission 203881) | Bovine rumen microbial communities from tropical cattle in Woodstock, Queensland, Australia - Gonzalo_03 (v2) (version 2) | ecosystem: Host-associated > Mammals > Digestive system >...
CATTTGAGAATGATACATCAATAAAGTCAATTGATTAGATATTTTTAAAGATTAATGATCGATATACATATTATAAATGTATTTTTATACAAACTATATTGAACGGACAAACAATTGAATGCATATGCAATAATAAAAATGTTATACATGAATGCCCAGATATAGAACATATATTAAATAAAACTACTAATAAAAATATATATATTGTTCATAAAAATACACAAATTGATGATATATATATAAAATATTTAAATAATATTTGTAATATTATGAAGCAATTTATTCTAGTGCAAAATAATAATATTATAGAATTTAATAAATTAGATACTCATATAAAAATTTATTTGCCATTTTTAGATGACTATATATAGAAAACAATATTTAATACTAAAGATTTTTATGAAGTTCAAACATTAGACATTATAAGAAAATACATTGACCCTAGCAAGACAGTTCTAGACATTGGTGCTAACATAGGCAATCACAGCATATATTTTTCAAAGATTCTAAAATGCAGAAAAGTCATTGCATTTGAGCCTTAGAAAGTCATGCAAAGCATTTTTGAGAAAAACATCTAGCTTAACAACATATCTAACATTGAACTGCATAAAACTGCTGTGTCAAGCGGAGAAAACCAGCTGAAGATGACGAGATTCAACAACAACAACTATGGGATGACTTCATTAGCTGTCGCAGATGATGGTGAATATAGTTCAACATCATTAGATGCGCTTAAATTAGAAGATGTGTAGTTTGTTAAAATTGATGTTGAAGGACATGAGCTTGAAGTGCTAAAAGGTGGAAAGACATTGTTTACAACATAGAGACCTGTCATCTTCATAGAAATATGGAATGGTTCTCCAACTGAAAAATAGACATTTGATTTGCTTCAAGAATATGGATATAAGCTTGAGCAAAAACTTGAACTTGACAACTATATATTTATGCCTTTGTAAAAAAAATGTTAAAGTCCAATAAATAAAATTTATTGGACTTTATTTTTATAGTTATTTATTACGGTCAACTATAGCAGCATTGTTCAGATGCATATACTTGTCTAAGGCATTGTATTCATCTATCTTGTCTGCATTCTTCTCGCAGAACTTTGCATAGTCACGCATGTCAAGATAGTTGAGCGGATTTCCTTCAACATGCTTCCACACTCGAACTTTCCATGTGCCGTCTTTCATGTTGTAGAATCTGTAGTGAATGCCAAGAAGAGCTCCGACTTCTTTCATCAGAGCTTCTTTCTCAGACCGCGGCTTCTTGTCAGCTCTCATCAGCGCAGCTCTATCTTGTCTGCTATGCGAGCCATTACAGCTTTGCACAGCTCATCAAATGTTATTGACCGAGACTCCCAGACATCTTCTAGTTTGCCGTCAACAGCAGCATATGTCTGATGAGAGACTTCTATCAAGTCGCTGTCTTTCAAGTCACATGCATTGATTGGGTCTATGTGTGACATGATTCTTCTCATTGCATCAGCTCCAGCTTTCATGTTCTCGTCTCCTCAGCTTGAAGCAGCTAGACATCCATTTGCCAGACATCTAGCTACTTCATCACATATGTTAAATATGTCACTTGCTCAATGCTTCAATGAGTGCATTGACTTCAGACTGGATGACTGAGATCTGTGCCTGAGCATCTGCGCACTTAGAAGACACTGCTGTGAGAGTCTTCACTGCATCTGCAAGCTTCTCAGTGCAGTCGCCGCAGTCTCCGCAGTCTCCACAGTCTGTGCTGCCGGCATTGCAGTCGCCGTCTGTGCAGCCAGTGTCTGGCTTAGTTGTCTCATCAACTGGCTTGTCAGCTGTGCCGCTGTTTGTGCCAGTGTCAGTGCTAGCATTTGGATTGAAGTTCTTGAGAGTGCTCTTCAGATTCTTGACAAATGTAGCTCCGCCCTTGGCAGTGCCGCCGGTCCAGCTGTCACCAGACTTTGCAACATCTACCTTTCCAGCCTTCCACCACACTCTGACAAATGGATACATTGAGAGCTTGTTGTTTCTTGCCCAAGTGAATCCTGTCCCTTCATACTTGTCATCTGCTGTCTTGTCAGATGAGCAGCCGAACCAGAACACACATCCAGATGTCTTCTGCCAGCTGGTGAATGCGCTCTGCATGCAGCTGTTCTCAAAGTTAGTGCAATGCCCACATGCATCGCCGTTTGACCACACTCCGATGAGCGGGATCTTGTGCTCATCTGCATACTTCTTGCATGCAGAGAAGCCTGAGCTCCACTTTCCGACAGTGGGCTTTGACACTCTTGACTTCAGAAATGTCGTTGTTGTGCTTGCCATGTTTTTGTTTCCTTTGTTGTTTGTTGGTAAGATCATGAGTTGAGCCATTCATAGAATGGCAGATTGTCTGTCAATGTGTAGTCAAACAATGACGGCTGAGAGTCAAACTTCAGAGCAATCAGAGAGTCAACGTCCTGAGACAGAATCAGTCCTGGGTCTTTCACTTCTGGCATCTCAGCAGGCTTTAAGTCTGCATTAATGATCCCTTCTGCATATTCAAAATCTGACTCGTAGACATGTAGAGACTGGCTGAGATGTGTGTACTTTCCAAGCTTCAAGTCTGGATATGTCTTCTTCAGCTCAAGCCACACTAAGCGCTGCAGTAGAGTGAAGAACGGCAGGTCATACTGAAGCCCTTTCCTGACATCATTGCTGCGCATCACTGTTGTCATCAGAAGCTCATTGTTCCTGATGTGGAATGTCGTAGTCAATGTGCATGGGAAGTCTTTGACACCGTCTACTTGATGTGACGGCCGGTTGAAGTGCATAATTGCCTGACGTGAGTCTTTGTCTTCTGACAGAGAGTGGACTACCCAGTCATATTGGGTGAAGCCCTGCTCATTCTCAATGCCGAACACTAGATAGCCGTATGCTGAGTTAACTGTGCCGTCATCATTCTTGATCTTGTCCCAGAACTTTGAAGCCTTTGTGAAGTACTTGGCGCTGTTCACTCCTCCAAGATACAAGCAGAGCTCTCGCTTCAGATATCCGGTCTGAAGTGTCAAGCTCTTGTCTTCACATGTGAACAAGTTGCTTGCTGGGTTCTTCAGCTCAAGGACTGCATTCAAGCACTCTCTTATCTTGAGCCCTCTCGGCGCTGTCTCATAGTCAGGTGACTTCATCACTTTCTCCATCACCTTCTTGTACAGCTCTGCAAATGTGTCTGCTTCTATGTGTGTCATATTGTCTTATCTCCATGCTTGACTTCAATTGAGCTCAAGTCTATTATGTCTGTCTTCCAGCTGTATCTTGTCCAGCTGCTGTCAGCTTCTCCATATAGATCATACACTTTGTCAATAGTGTCAAACATCTCATCCGCTTTGTTCTTCTCATGCAGCTTCAATGTTGTGTCTTTGTCAATGTAGCACAAGATCTTCTTGGCAAATGGAATGCTGTTGACAATTCTGTCAAATGACTTTGTGTCATATGACGGCCCGTCTCTGAACACAGCGCCGTATATCTCTTCTGAGAGATGCAGACGGTCAATGAAGACATAATGTGTCTTTGAAGCTTTAAGTGCTGCCATCAAAGCATTGCAGTGGAGCTCTTGGATGTCTGGCACAACTGCATTGTGGATGTACACATTGTTTGGATGCTTCTGCATCAGCTGGCTGAGCAATGTAGACTTGCCTGACCTGTCTGGTCCTTCAACGATGACTATTGGATAATGCCCCATGAAGTCATCGTTTCTCATTCTTTCAACTTCTGCTTCTAGTGCTTTCTGTAGATCTGACATGATTATCTCCTGTATATATCATATGATGTTAGCTTTTGATCTTTGTGCAGTCACTGCGCATCTCAAGAGCTTCTAGAGCTTGGAACTCTTCTGAAGTGAACCAGCATCTCTTGTGAGATGAGTGGTTCTGGAACACAACTGCCGCTTCATCTGCATCTAGAAGCTCTAGCTTCTTCTCTAGAGCTTTTCTAGCCTGCATGGCAATGTACTTTCCGAAGTTCACAGGGACTCCCTGTGCCATTGCCTGCAGAACTGGAATTGTGCACTTCTTCTCAGGGTCAGTGAAGTCATACCAGTCAGGGTAGTTCATTATGCGCTTCAGCTCAAGAAGATTCAGCATGCGGTCTTGGTGCGGATGTATGTACTGTGTGACTGATGTGAATGATGGAAAGTGCTCATCATCTTGGAGCTTTATCGGACTCTTGTCCCAATAGCGCTTCTTCGCTGAGATCTTCTGGGCAATGCGGTTGATCTCTCTTAGATATGGAGTTCCGCTCAAGCGCTTGCTGAGCATGTCTGCAAAGCCGTTCTCATTCTTCTGCATCTTGACTGCCAAGCTGTACATAACAGTCTGCCCCGGAATTGCATATTTGTAGAGATCTGATATCTTGTCAGCAGTCGGTGACTTGAAGTCATCCGTTGTGTCTGACATGATGTCACCAAGAGTGTCCTTGACAGTCACTTTCTTCTGGCAGTCTTGCTCAACAAGCGGTGTCTTTGCAAACACATCTCTCCGCCAGCCGACAACTAGTGTGCGGTGGCGCAGCATCGGCACACCATGGTTTCCAGCAAAGTCTCTTATGATGGTGAACCTGTAAGTGTCTTCAAGCTGAGACACCATGTCTTTGAGTATCCGCAGACCGAGACTGACTAGTGTCGGCGCATTCTCAACAATGAACACTTTAGGCTGCACTTGCTTGAAGATCTTGAACAGCCGGTAGAAGTGGACATTGTTCTTGCCGTCAACTGAAGCATTGCGGTTTATCTTTGACAATGAGCTGCATGGACAGTTGCAGCACATCAAGTCAATGTCTTTCTTGTTCAGCTTCTCCATGTACTCTTCATTCTCCCAGGTTGACGGGAGGACTACTGGCACATCTTTGACATTCTTGATGAAGTAGAATGCATTCTAAGTCGGCTGGCTGTCTGATATCTCTAGCACTTCTTGCAGGTCAAATCCAGCTTTCATTGTGCCAAGAGAGAAGCTGCCGCCGAAGATGAATGCATTCACAGCTTTCAGCCCTGAAGGGCTCTCAATTATCTAGCTCTTAGTCTTCATAGTTCTTCCATGAGCCATGCCCAAAGCATCTGAATGCCTCAGACATGGCTCTGAATGTGTCTGGTCATCTGCTCATCAAGCTTATGGCATTTGTGATCTGTCCCTTGAGATGCTCACATACAGCTTCCTTTGTCGGAATGTACTTCTTGATGGTCTCATATGTGTGCATTGCATTCTCTTCAAGCTCTTTCTCAGTCAAGTCATCAATTCTGGGAACTGGTGTTATTCCAAGAGCCTTTGCATCTCTGTCGCCGAGCATGAAGACATTCTTTGCCATTGCACCATAGATGTACCGAAGACGCTGCCATCCGCATCCGCCGTGGTAGTACTCAGGAATAGCATTGCCAAGATACTCATTGTGCTTCTGGTTGACACCAGCTTCGGTGGGGATCTTCTCATATGGCGGCGGTCCAAAGCAGTCAGTCAAGTCAAAGATGTTCTGCTTCTTGAGCCAGGTGTCCTGGTTCGTCAAGCCCGCATAGAAGAAGCGGCGCTTTCTGTTGGGGTTGTACGGCATGTCTTTGATGCCCCAGTCTTCGATGAAGTACGGAGACTCATCATACCAGAGAAGATGCTCATATGGAATGTCTAGATAGTCTGACACAATATGCTTGTCGCCCCAGTCAAATGCCAGTATCAGATACATGCACTCTCTAGGCTTCTTGTACAGCTTCTCAATTCCATGCCAAGTCGTCTCAGGGTCAATTGCACCGTCAGTGCCCTTGTAGAAGCGAGTGCCGTTCCCCCACTTCTTGTTGAACACCTTCTCAACAAACTTGTCATAGCCTCTCTCATATGTTGACTTCAAGCCCTCTGAAGAAGCGAGCGGCCCCTTCCAGTCTTCAAAGAAGACAATTGCTCTGTCACTCTTTCCAATTGCATACAGTGCTTGAAGAAGATATGGATATGCTGGCCCGCCCATTGCTCCATATCCAGATATGACTGCATCATACTTCTCATAGTCTGTGTTCTTGTCTGCTGGCATAAAGTCAACATCTGCAAATGTCTTCAGCACTCGGTTCAATATCTGTGCATCAAATGCCCGCTTGTTGTTGAGTCTGGCTAGATTGCACTGTCTTGTGTTTGATCCTGTAAGTAGTATTTTCATTTGTGTAGTCTTTCGTTTGCTTTAAATCACATCTGCTTTGTCTTGCCGAGGACAATCTCTTCTCGGTCAATGTTGTTGTTGCTGTTGCTGATCTGGCTTGCAATGTACTTGGTGTACTTGTTCTTGTCTTTCAGCATTCCCATTGCTTTGTGCTTGACAAGAGCACAGAAGTTGTTCTGCTTAAGCCCCTTCTTGTTGAGCTTCTTGTCATATTTTACGCTAGCTGGAAGCTTGTCATAGATGTCAACTTTTATCATGTCTGAATTCCGGCACATGTCGTCCTGCACTTCATCAGCATCTTCAAATATCTGCTTCATCTTTGCTCTGACATCATCATTGTCAAATCCAGCATTTGCATCTTCAAGCTTTCTGAACTTAAGAGGCTGCTGGCTGTCATAGTTTGGATTGCTAGTTATGAGATCAGTTCTGCCGATGTAGTTCAGCATGCTTCCTGCAGCATACAGCATTCCAATGCTTGGCGTCTGCCCTTCATTTGGATGTATTGTCTTGAGAGTTGATCTGAACATCTTCATGACTTTCTTTTTCCACTCTGAGTACTCAGCTTTTGCTGTCTCATCTTTCTTGTCTTTTGACAGACGCTCTTCAATCTGCTTGACATTGAGGTAGTCAATTGACTTCAGAAGGTCAACATAAGTGTCTTGCACTTCTTTCATCTGCGGCGCAATGTCTTTGATTATCTTCACTCGGTATGGCATTGCCTCTTTGATGCAGTCACTGAAGACTGAGTCATTCAATATTGTGTCTAGAAGCTCTTGTGTCATCTTTTTTCTCCGTTAGCTGAGCATATCTTACACGCCAGTAGAGCCAAAGCCTCCTTCAGCACGCTCAGACCTCTCTGAGCCATAGAGCTCATTCTCGCTTTTGAGCTCTTCAGGCTGGTGGAATCCGATCTGCACTAAGATTCCCTGTGCGATCTTCTCACCAGCTCTGACGATCTGTGTCCATCCTGTGACATTGTGCAGGTTGATGTGGCATTCCCCTTCATACCCGATGTCAACAGTGTTTGCACCGATCAGAAGTCCACGCTTTGATGCAATTCCAGACTTGTTTGTGAACTGCAGCATGTAGCCGTCTGGCACTTTCACCTTGATGCCGCTTGGAAGAAGAACTGACTCACCTGGCTTCAGCTCAATTGTCTGGATGAAGTACTCATCGTTGAGTGAGTAGCTTGGATGGCATCCTGTGATGTTGCACTTGTCAGCAAATGTGTCAACATCAATGTCCTCTGGCACAAAGAAGTCAATCCCAGCATCAGATGCATAAGCTCTGCATGGTGACTTCACTTTTCTAGTCTTTATGTATTTCAGTGTTTCCATTGTTGATTCTCTCAGTCTAAAGTCTTTCCGACAATGTTCTCGGTTTTGAAGATATAGTACTTGGCTCCATTCAACTCTGCCAATGTGCCTGTGCTGTTTGCTGTGACAATGTCACCAGGCTTCAAGTCTAGAGCATTGCCTCTAGCTGCTGGACCAATGCTCTCTACTTTGTAGAGAGGGATCTCTGGCTTCTCATAGATGAATCCAGTCTCAGGGGTTGAATGAGCTTCTCTAGACAATGTGCATACAACATTGTCATTCTGGGGAACTAGCTTTTTCATATGATTATAACATACATGCATAGAAAAAGCCACAGCTTTTTCAAGCTATGGCTTTTATCTATGTGTTTTAGCTTCAAGATGTCTTATTCATCTTCCACTGTGCAGACAATCATGTCTTTCTTGTAGATGTGTATCAGCTTTCCACCAGCATTGACTACGTCACCGCCCTTGACTAGCATCACTCTGTCGCCCGGCTTGAATGGATATTCATCTGACGGCTCAAATGAAGTCTTCTCAATAGTGCCCAAGTTCAAGCGCTTCTCATAGTTGACTACAAGCACACCGTTCACTTCGGTTGCATTCTTCTTTGCATCAGGCACTACAAACAGAGATCCCTTGAGCGGGAAGAACTCTGACTTGCTCTCATTTGTCTTCATTATGACTGAGTCGTACTTCAATGCTGCCTTTGGCGCTGTCCATGCAAATGTTGCCAAGCGGTCAATCATCACATAGTCACCGGGCTCTATGCCAGTGATCTCATGAGCATTCTTTCCGACATTGTCAACTCTGCAGAATGCCAGACGGCTGTTAGATCCGGTGTCAGCTGGAAGCCATATGCTTCCCTGCTTGATCTCATTCTGCACATCTATGACTGTCACGGCGACAAAGTCATTGCCGCAAGTGAGCTTCTTGTTGAACTCTATAGTTGTCATCTGCTTTCCTCTTGCATTATTATATTGTACAGACGTTCAAGAATAGCATCAATGTTGTTGTCGGGTGTTGTGTCTAGCTTCAAAGCATTGAACACTTCAGACTCTTCAGACAATGCTTTCTGGTCAACAGGCTTGTCTTCACCATGGCGCTTTATTGCACCAGCTTCATCACACACGCTCAAGTACTGGTTCATGTAGTACATTTGAGCATCTTTCTTCTGTGCTTTCCGCTTTGCTAGATATTCAATTATCACGTACATCATCACAGTGAAGCTCTCATTGAAGCGCTGCACTCTCTCAACTTCTGTGTCAATGATGAATGTCAGCCATGCTGTGTTTGCATGACTTGTGAATGATATGCTGTCAGGAAGACCAAGCTTTTTTGCAGCATCATTGTCATCATCAAAGTCGATCTGCACTCGTGGATTGTACTTGTTGAACACATAGTTGCAAGGGTCAGTCACAACTGAGAAGCGTGACCTGTAGTCAAGGACTTCCATTGTCCGCTCAAGAGATGTGATGTACTTCTCAGGGTCTTTGAGAACTTCAATCTCATTCTCAACAATGTGGAGAAACCCCTTCTTGATATGCTCTTCAGCCCAGTCAATGATGAAGTTCTTGAGCTTTGCAGGAGCGCTCTTCTCAGCTGGCACATTGACAACTTCAAGACCAAGACTTTCGTCAATTGCAGCTGCAGCTGTCCTGAACACAACACCTCTGAACGGCATGCTAGACTCATTTAGAAGCTTGATGTTGCTTTCAAAGCATGCATTGCTGCCGTCGTGCTCAAATGCAATTATTCTGTCTGATGCAATGTCTATCATAGTGTCACCTTTGCCTTTCCAGACTCTGACATCTGTATCAAGCTCTTTGCATCTTCTTCTCTCTTCATCTTGTATCTCTCTTTGAATGTCTTCCAAGATATCTTGACAACTTTCTGCCTGAGCTTGAAGATCGGATTCCACACATTGGTCAAGTTGTCTTCAAGCCAGAAGTTCTTCAGCTTGAAGTCTCCCTCAACACAAGGAGAGTTCAGCCACTTCCACTGCTTCTCAATCAACTGCTCATAAGAGCTTGTTGACAAGAACTTCAGCTTAGTCAGCTTCTCTTTGAGCTCATCGCCAGTGTCAAACAGCTGGTCTCTGTCCATCACTCTGCTGTATGGCAAGCAGTTTGTCGCAAACAGTGGAACACCAAGTGCTGCACACTCCATTGTCTTGATGAAGCTCTTGCAGAAGTTGAACTCAATCTTCTTGATCGGTGAGACAACTGCTTGCAGCTGAAGCTGGTGGAATGTCAATGCATAGTCAAGCAGCGGCACACCAGGATGGTACTCAATGAGCTTCTTCTCAACTAAGTCTTTTATCTGAGGTGGACAATAGCCGAACATCACCCATTGGAAGTCTTTCACCGTAGAGCGCACACACTCAGTGATGTCATCAAAGTCATCAGTTATCTTGCAGAGGTCTTCTTCCTTGACTTCTTCTTGATTTGTGTTGACATATATGACTCTGCCATCCGGAAGCTCTTTCTTTCTTGTCACCAAGCCATTCTTGTCTTGCATTGCATTGTCAATGTTGTAGTGCGACAATGAAGACACAATGCCGATTCTCGGCTTTGCTTGGTACTTTCTACGTTGCTCAGTCTTCTCTTTCAAGTTGTACTTGTCGCCAAACCACCACTTTGGCAGAAGATTTGGCACAGCAACAATGTTCTCAAGCGGCACTCCATAGTGCTCATGGTAGAAGTTCTTGAGGTAGTCTGTTGTCACAGTCACCAAGTCAGCTGTGTTGAGCATGACTTTGATGTTGTTCTAGACTTTCTCTCCCTCAAATGCTGGACGCCCTCTGTTGAACTGAGGTATGCATTGGTCTGACATGTTGTCATCAATCTCATACACAAGCCATCCATTGTTGGCATCCATCAAAGGCTTGAAGAACTTGCATATCAGCTCTCTATGCTAGTCTGATATCCAACGCTGCACCGTGACAGATGTCATGTCTTGGTAGTACTTCTAGTCTAGAATTGGACAAATTGTAGTAGTTATGTCAATTCCGTTGCCCTGTGACAAGCTGTTGAGGATGTCTGCCTAGAATATTCTCCGCCAGATTCCCGTGCCCTGTCTGTCAGCGCAATACACAATGTTTCTTGACTGCTAAACCATAATTATATTATACTGTGTGCTTGTAGATTTCTGTCAGCATAAGTCAAGATATGAGTCAATTCCATATCTGTCTTTGAGTGTTGCTCGCATCTTTGTGAGTATCTTGCTCTTTATGTCTGATATCTCTCTAGATGTCACATTGTACTTTCGCTGTATGTCTTTTGCTCGCTCATGGTTGTACAGCAGGTCAATGAATATGCTCTTCTCATTGTCATTGACTTCAGTGTCTTTGTCAAGGTCTGTGTACAAGTCTGCACAGAGCTGTGACTGCTCATTCAAAGCTATCTGCTCTCGGATGCCGAACTCAGGACACACACTTGTGTCAATGTAGTCATGCACATAGTTCTCAAAGTCTGCTGGCTCATCATTTGACTTTGAGTTTGACTCTGACAATGGCGCATTCAGAGAGATGCTTCTCTTTATTATGTTGTTTGCTTTGTTGTAGAACCTCTCTAAGACTTTCTTCCTGACCCATGGTGTTGCATAAGTTATGAACTTTGTGCCACGCTTCAAGTCAAACTTCTGCGCTGCTATTGCAAGACCAAGCATGCCGTCTTGAACCATTGAGTCAAAGTCATCTGTCTTGCTCATGTACTTCTTTGCGACATTGAAGACAATCCTTATGTTGTGCATGAACAGCAGCTTGTTCAATGCTGGCCTGTCATGCTTCCACTTCTTGATCATCTTTGCTTCTTCATCTTTTGAGAGCGTTGGATACTGCTGCTGTGCTCTCTTCAGCTCATTTATGAGCCGTGTTGTGTTCTGGTTTCCTTGTATTATTGTCTGCTTCATGTTGTTATTAATTTAAACTGTGTAGAGCTTTGTTAAACTAAGCTTAGCTCTCGAACTGCATCTGCAGTGCGCATTTCTCTACAATGAACTTGGGAATGTCTCTTTTGCATGTGCTGTATGCTGTGAATGGATCCCCATCTTCAAGTTGAGAGATGTATTGAAGTCTATATCCTTCTATGATGTCTGTTCTTCTCCATCTTGGCTCAAGTGCTTTCCATGGAAGAACTACTTTGTCTATGCCTGAATATGGGAAGTCTACATTGTCTATTGCAGACATCACCCATGACCAGATGTCTTCTTCACAGCAAGTCTTGGGCTTTCTGAACATCCGCTCATCAAGCAAGCTTCTAAGATACTTGGCAGTGTAGTCAAAGTTCTCATGGCACATGCGGCACCACTTAGACTCTTTCTTGCCATATGCTGCAAATGAAGGTACATGGTGTCCTGGCCATTCTGGAAATAGTCTGCTCATAGTGCTAGCTCTATGCTCTTCTGAGAAGAGCTGCTCATGCATCCGCTTTGACCTTATGCCGACCATATGCATGTAAGTTGACACTAGAGCACCAGCACATCCCTTGACTGACTTCTCTAGAGCTTTGTCTGTCAGATATGATGCTGACACATCTAGATCTTCATCTAGAAACCATATTGACACTGAACCATGCTTCTTGCCAAACTTCGACATAACACAAGTATATATTATACTGCATTATGTAGATGATTTAAATAGACAAGACAGCAATATCTGCGAATCAAAGCTTAGATGTCTTGCTCATTTGTGAATGCTGACATCCATGCGATCTTAGACTTTGATGCTCTGTCTACGCTGTACATCATTCCAGACAGAACATATGGTTGTCCAGTGAGCTGTATGTAGCTTGCTGAGTCTGGGTCATCTCTCTTCAATTCAGGCTTAGCGCATAGATACATTTCAATGACATCAATCTGCTTGCCGTCAACCGTCTTTGGACTGTCAAGCGTATACTTGCAGTGCATGTTGTATATGCTCTATGTTGTGTCAATGCTTAGAGTGTAGTCACCGCTGTCATCTAGCAGATACACATCATAGTTGACAGATGACACAACTTGTGAAGAGCTAGAAGTCAAGTCAGAGACATAGTCATCTAATGTCTTCTAGTTCATGCTCCACTCAGATGACAGCTGTAGTGTTGTCTTTGAGTCATCATCTATCTGGAACATGACTCCATATGCATCGTAGTACATGTCATATGTTGCAGATGACACTGTTGTGAAGCATTGATAAGTCCCTTTCGGCGGCAATGCGTAGTCAGCAGGTGTCGGCACGACAACTGTGTACTTAGATCTTGTGCCAGCGCCATTGTCAACTGATATCTCATATGAATATCCAGAGCTAACCGGTGTCTTCTTGACAGCAGGAAAATACCGTCCATATGTGTCATCTGCCTGCACTGAGTAGTAGTTGTATCTTGGATACTTCTTCTCTTCCGTGACAGCAGGCTTCATGAACTGCTGCTCAGGAACATACTTCACTGAGCATTTTGACCCATTCACACAATATGACTCGATCCAGTCAACTACGTTCTAGTAGCTTGACAGCCATGGCCAGTAGTGCGCAAGATCTGATGACAGCTGTGTCTGAGCATTTGCTCCAGTGAAGTAAGTCTTTGACTCTAGATGGTTGTAGTGTGCATATGCTCTGTATACATTCTGTCCATCATTGTAGTATGCCATCAAGAGCGGCATCACAGCTCCAGGCTTCTCTTGGATCCATGTGTCCGCTAGATATTGAGCTTCGGGGTCAGAGTCTGATGTTGCTTCAACTCTGCATAGAAGAATGTTCTTTCCAGACATCAAGCTCTAGAACTCTGGCCTGTTGAACACTGACTAGCCGAAGTCTACACATGGTCCACATCCCTTTGACGAGTATTCAGCAAACACTGGAATATGCTTCTAGTCAGCATACTTTCTGAGCTCTATTGCATTGTAGTACCACTGGCTGTATCTGAAGTCATCTTTAGTCATAGTGTCGGTGTGGACTTCCGTCTCATAGTCAAACTACATCTGTCCACTGCTTGGATCAATCTTTATCAGCACACTGCCGTCTTTTCCAAACACTGTGACACTGTGGTTCAAACCGAAGCAGCCGGTCTCAATGATGTCAGCATTCACTACTTCTGTTGAATCAATGCTTCCAGACATCTAGAAGTTCTTAGCTAGAGCTTCAAGCTTCTTTATGAAAGCTGATGCTGAATAGTATCCTGATGAGCTCTTGTGCTTAGCATACTCTTTCTCAGACACTGCTTCTATGTTAGTCAGCTTCAGACTAGTGCCGTCATACCAGCCAAATGCTGCTTCATATCCATATCCGCCAGACTAGCCGACTTTGCTCTTGATTATGTCTAGATTGCCTTCATCTGATGTGTCTACTATTATGCATTTGTTGTTCTCTGACTGCACCCAGCTTAGAAACTTGCTGCTTGAGAGAATGTGCTTTATGAATGCCTAGCATCTAGGGCATGCACCTGGTGTCTTGTTGCCTGAGAAAGCAACAATGGGAATCTTTGACTGTATGCAGTAGTTTATCATAGACTTGCACTGCTTTGTGCTAGTGTCAATGAATATGCTGCTGTATGGATATGCATTCTTGACATCATTGTAGCCGTATTTCATGATGTCTTTCTGCGGAATAGTCGAATATATTCTGTTGAACTGGTACTTTGACTTGATTGTAGTTGTCTTCTAGCTTCTCTCAACGATGTCATTTATGCTCATGCCGTTGAAATGCAGCTCTTTGAGCTAGCTCATCCCCCGTAGAGCATTCTTTGACAGCATTGCAAAGCTTGTGACAGATGACGGAAATGTGAGAGATGTCACGGCTGTCCCAGACAAGAAGTCATCTCCGACAGCATTTGATCCAGCCAGAAGTGCTTTGCTAGTGTCAGACTCTTCAAATGTGAAGCTTGTGAGACTTGTGCATCCCTTGCAGAATCCATCACCTATGAAGTAGGTGTTAGATGGTATGCTGAGCTTCTGAAGTGATGTGCAGTTCTGAAACACATATGCACCGCAGAAGTCATGCTGGTTTGCCAGTGAGACATTCTTCAAAGATGTGCATCCGTCAAACTGGTGGTCAGCCAGAGCATTGCGCAGTATGTTTGTGAATGATGTCAGCTGCTTGCAGCCAGCAAATGCATATGCTTGCACTGTAGAGTCTGTTGATCCGCTTGAAAGTCCAACTGCCACTTCTCGCAGACCAGTGTTTGCAAAAGCACTTACACCTATGTTCTTTATAGACAGCTTCTTTGCTATGCCGGGTGCCAGAGGTGCAAATGATGTCAATGATGTGCAGTCCATGAATGCAAAGTCATCTATGCTGTGCACATTAGCACCGCCAGTCACCGCTGACAGACTTGAGCATCTCTCAAAGCATGATGACTGAAGCTGCTTGACATTGCTTCCAATGTGTATGCTCTTGAGCTTGCTTCTGTCAATGTGAGCTTCATCAAGAGATGACACTACATTCAATGAGCTCACATTGTCACTGAATCTTATGTAGTCTCTAGCTTTTACATGCAGACTTCTTATCTTTCCGTCTGCTGGAACTGGTACTGATGAGATCATATTGTGTTTTCTCTGTTAGATGTGTTGTCATTCTCCATGCTCAATGATGAGCTGAGAGCTCAATACTGTGCCGTCAAACTCACTGCTGCTGTCAATGTCTATCTCTGCAAATGTGTAGTCACCAAGGTCATCTGCTATGAGCATCTCTGTGTCTTTGTCACCAAATTCATACTTTGTCCAGCATGCATAGAGCACAACAGCTTCAGCATCAATGCTGTCATATGATATCTCAGCTCCCGGCTGGAATCTCCCCTTTGGATCCATTGTTGATGGATCTACTGTCCATCCCATGAACATTCCGCCCGGCATTGCAAATGTGTCCTCAGGCATCACTATTGAAGAGCCTTCTAGCACTCTAAGTGACACGGTTGAATATCCTCCAGCTGTCTGTCCGCCGTTGCCGTTCAGTATGAGCTTCTTGCTCTTCTTCATGTAGTTCTTCTGGGAGTCAAACCATGTTGCTTGTATTGACTGTGCATCAGATCCAAAGCAGAAGTACTCTGCTGTGTAGTACTAGTTGCCATCAGGCTCAGACGAGAAGCTTCCAGCAATTGACGGCTCAACAAATGAATGGTACATCTATGAAGTGTAGCCGTCAAGAGCATCATCAATCTTATGCACCATCAGCGGCAGAGAGCTTCCCTTTATGCAGTTGTCAAGAAGCTGGTCTATGTTGAAGCACTAAGACTGGATCTGCAGCTTTATCTCTGTTGTGTTGGCATCTATTGACGGTGTAGTTGCAATGCCGTTGACTGTGACATAGCTTGGAGATGCGCCGCATTGGCTAGCGCCCGGCACATGCGGTATGTAGTATGATGAAGTTGAAGGAATGAACACATTCATGTCAACTGTGCCAGACTTCCAGCATTTTGCTATGTACCAGCAGCTTGTCTATGCCCAAGTGTCTGTTGTTCCAACTTTGTTTTTGACTAGAGCAACAATGTCTCCCTAGCTTGAGCTTCCTGTGAGGATCTTCTCTATGTAGTCATTCTAGATGTCACTTTGTGAAGATGATGTTGTGAATCCATCTGGAATTCCAAAGTCAACTGGCATGAAAGTGTCAACTGTCTTGACAGTGCTTCCATTGCCATGGTAGTCTGCAACATGCTGCGCAACAGCATCTTCATATGTGCCGATGATCTAGCTTTCATTCTGCTCATATATAGTGGTTGCACAGAGCTCAGTGAACGGCGGTGTCTCATTCACTGCAGCTACTGTGTATCTAGATGTGTATAGTCCGTCTTTAGATGCATCACCGCTGTCAGACTTGCTTGCACACCATGTGTCATTGTCTATCATGCAGACATTGTCAAGGACACCGTTGTCTCCTATGCTTGCCAGCTCATTCCACTCTAGCATGTTCTATGAGCTTAGTATGACATGTCCATCTGCCAGCAGACAAGTTGAGCTGTCTGCTAGACACATGTCTCCAAGCTAGCTGTTCTAAGATGCCATGACTTTCTGCAGTGCTCCAGCTGGAGCCGCATCATGCTTGTATATGAAGACATCTTTGTCTGTAGCAACAGCATAAGTGTTCTAGTCTTCCATCTGCACAATGTGCTTAGCACTGAGGCCGTCTAAGTTCACATTAGTCTTCTAGAACATCTCACCTTGTCCCATCTATGAGAATGAGAAGTCATATGTGCTATTGTCTTTTGAGCCGATGATGTGGCATTTGCTGTCAGCTATGACATAGTCTATAGACCCATTTGACAGCACAGCTGCTGCTAGATCATGCTTGTTGACAAACTTAGCAGCTCCTGTGCTTTCATCTAGCAGTCCAAGCTGTCCATCATATGACATCACCACTGCCGGCTTGGCATTGTCAACTATGTCATCTGGATATGCAATGCTGCATATGCCGTTGACAGTTGACACTGTTGAAGTGAGATGTCCATTGTCTTCATAGAAGCTGTGCAGCTTGACTTTGTTCCATGCTAGCTCAGGGACAACCACTTCAAGCTTGTCAGTTGTCTTTGTCGCAATGCGGCCGAGAGCGGCTGTCCCAATTGTAGATGATCCAATGCTAGTGACATCAACTTCGCTGCATTGCGCATATTTGAATGTCGAGAAGCTTTCAACATTGTCTTGAAGCAGCGGATGCTTGAGATGTCCGCTATCTGAATATGCATGCTCATCTATGTCTATCACTTGGACAGCTTGCACTGGAGCTGTGCTGTTCAATGCATATGAGACAGACCCTCCGCCATGAGAAGAGCTTATTGGCCAGCTGTCAACCATTGTTGAAGAGACTTTAGACCAAGTGCCTCCAGACTGCTGATAGTAGTCCATGTACACTTCAGCTATGCTGTCTCTCATCTAGCTAGAGACTCCAGTGTACTGCGGTGAAGCATTTGTCTTCTCAATTCTAAGAACATGCGGCCATATGTCTGAAGCATTTGAAGACACTTGCACTGACAGAGGATGAGGGCTAGTTGCACCAAAGTTTGTGCTGCTGTCTACTAGCTGTAGATCATCTCCGACAAATGTGCTGAGTGTGTCTGAAGATGTCAGCTTGAGCTGCTTAACTCCGTCAATGTAGCTGCTTATTGGGTAGTAGAACTTCATTCTCACTCTGTCAAACATGCAGTGCACACCGTCTTTGATGACAGGCACTAGGTCTGCAGCTATGCGTCCCATGCAGCATATAGTAGCATGCTTTATGTCAACAGGCCATCCATGGCTTCCAGCTAGAGATGATGTTGATGAGAGACCGACTGCTCCAAGCAAGAAGCGCTGAGCACCAAGCGGCTTTTTGCCGCTCTTCACCAAGTCTACATTTGCATTGACAGACGGCTGTCCGTCCTTTGCCACGTTGACAACATTCTTGAGATTAGACGGACCATGCTAGAAAGTTCTGTATCTGTAGAACTCATTGAATCCAACTGACAAAGTCCAGCTGTCTTGCTGGTCTTGCAGCTAAGATGCATTAGTAGTTGACAGATTGTAGAAGCCGACTCTGACACCAGATGTCAATGGTGTCCCATTTGCATTTCTGTTGACAGCATCTATGTACAATGAGTAGTCACTTGATGACTTTCTGTTGAATATGCCGCCGAACAAGCCATAGTACATTGAGCTGTTGTAGTAGACATTGTTGCATGCTGTCAGGTCCATTTTGTCTGGAGAAACTGCAAGATCTACATCGTAGTCAATCAAGTCTGCAGACAGACGTGCCTCTGTGTCAATGACCTATGTGCCGTCTAGATGTATGTAGTCAAGATCGTATTCATATGAGATGTCTTGTCCGCAAGAAAGCCATGCGGTGTTCAGTCCGTCACCGGCAGCATGCTCCAGGTCAAATGACTTGGCAATGAACAGCCGCTTAGAGACTCTGTCATACAAGCAGCCGTGGATGTCTTCTGCACTGTCTCCGTCTAGCACTACTCTCACAGGTATGCCGTCAAACAGCAGAGTGTCTCCATCATATATCTTTGCATGCCTCAGCTGCTGATGCCAGTGGTTCACTTTGCTGTACACTCTTGACTGCTGAGTCTTCTTGCTGTAGTTTGTGTACCAAGTCTAGGCATTCCATCCTCCATCCCATTCTAGAAGATCATGCCTCAAGTTTGCATTCAGCAGCCAGAAGCTGCAGCCTTGTCTATAGCCGCTAGCGGTGAACGGCTCATAAGCCGCTTTGTCATCCTCAGACAGAGGGAACTCGTTCTATGTGCTCAAACTGTTCACTATTGCAATGTCTTTGCTGGCTGGCTTGTAGAAGCTGTAGAATGTGTTGAACTTCAGCTTGCTGAACTCAACTCCCTTAGCTCCAGCTGACTTGCTAGATGATGGATGTCCAAATGTGAACTGCAAGCTGTCAGTCTTAGCATTGTCAGCAAACACAACTAGTGGATTGTTGACCAGCGGATGCTCTGTGCTGCCGCTGAGCTTGTATGGCTGCACACCAAACAGAGCATTGTAGAAGTGAGTAGTGCATGACAATGCGTCTTCACTTTCACTGTAGAATGTCTCATAATGTGTGTCATCTGGCGTGTAGGCACTTGGCGCAAACTTCTTCACAGAGTCCACATTGTAGTCAGAAGACACTCCTGTTGACAGCACATTTATGCAGACTTGATATGCAATTCTAGATGGGTCTCTGCCGTCTCCAGCGCATTCAACTCCAGTGTCAATGTATGACTTGCCGTCACTCTGCACATATTCAACTTCAATGATTGACAGAACATTCTTGAACTATGGCGCTTCACTGTCAGGAAGAACAATCTTCACTGTCTTGTCTAGACATTCTTCAGCAAGACTGTGGTGCTTGCCGTCTATGTAGCTGCGTTTTCCAAGCCATAAGCTGTCATTGTATGTCGTGAACCAGTTGCACTAACTAGCAGAGATGCTAGAAAGACGAGCATCTCTGCACTCATCTAGCTGCAGAGATGAGCCTTCAAACTCATATATTCCACATTCATTGCCAGTGTCTTTCAAGATGAATGCTTCATTGTCATCTTCTAGAACATCTCTTGTGTCAATGAAGTTGTTCAGCAGCCAGCGTTCACTCTGCCCTCTGTTGCTGCATGGTCTCAATGCAATGCAGCTGTCAATGCTAAGGCCATTGAGATCTAAGCTCTATACATCGGTGCTGTCATATGATATGCTTCCGCCGCTGCTTTCTGAGTAGACTTTTGTCACAGAATTGCCGTCAATGACTTTTATGCATTCTCTAGAGTCATCTTTGACTATTCTCTCAAGAATGCTCCAGTCAATGACTAGTGGATATTGTGCATCTACATCAGAGCTGAATGTGCTATAAGATGCAATGCCAGATGACAGCTGTGAATAGCTGATGCCTGATGACAAGCAAGACTTGAACATCTTAGCATTGGCTGAGCTAAAATGCTTGACTGGTGTCAACACACTAGCCATGTCTCCAGAGTCTGCTCCAATTGGAAATGCACTCAGATCTGATCCACTTCCACCGCTAGCCATGACATATACCGCATTCTCATCTGCAGCAATCTAGCTTATAGAGCAGCCAGTCAGCACTTCTTCAATTCTCAATGCTGTGGCACCACATGCTGACAGACTAGCTGAAGATGACAGCTGCACAACTAGACGCATCAACTTCTGTGAGCCGTGCATCAAGATGTTGATGTTGTTTGCACTTATGTCTCCGCTGACTAGCATGTCATCATCAATTGACTCTATGACAGCTATGTCACTATACAGAGATATGTCATCTAAGACAGCCGGAGAGCTGTCAGCTAAGTCTTTCAGTGATGCTATGCCTGTTCTTCTTGAACTTCCGACTACCACTGGAGCTGGTGATGTCTTTGAGCTGAGTGCCATCTCTTCTGGATGCATTGCTCTGCACTCATCAAAGCTGCGGTCATGCTCAAGCTCAGGCTTTCTTAGATATGCCAGATAGAATGTTGAGCTTGTACTGTCTTCACTTTTTGCACCGATCAAAGCTGCATATGAGTTCTTCTTGACTTGAGAGAGTGTGTAGCCAAGCACTCCACTTTCTTCTAGTCTTGAACATCTCTGGCTGTGCAGAAACAGTCCGGGCGAGTCTTCTCCATTCTTGTCGCATCCGATGAATGACTGCATTGCATATAGATGCTCACCATTGTACACTAGGTCGCCTCTCTGTGCAAGCTAGCCGATGTCTTGTCCTCCGTCAAGAATAGCTTCACCGTTTGAGAATGCCTAGAATGGAATGCCGACAACATCTGTGTAGAACTCATTGAGGTCATCTACTTCACTAGTGTAGCTGATGCTGCCTGCAAGCTCTATCTAGCTTGCAGCTGAGTATATGCCAAATGACTTCAGCTGAGCATCAGTGAAGTCTGGACAGCTTCCAGAGAGAATGTGGATCTAGCTTGATGACTTCAGAACTTCACTTGGACAGTTTATGTCTTCAAATGATGCAACTACTCCACAGTCTCCGCTGTCAAAGTCAATTGACAGCTGCTGCATGCTGTATGTCGGCTTTCCAGATGGACTGTGAGAAGACAGTGTCACTGCAAATGTCTTGCTGTCAAGTGGCTTTGAGTCAACTATGATGCTTCTAGCTGCCGCTGTCGCATCTATGCTTCCAATGAACTGCAGCTCATCTGAGCTGTATGCATATTTCATCAATCTGCCGTCTGCGGCGACAAGATAGAAAGATGCATTGTCTTGAAGCATCAATGCGCCTCTAGCCAGTGTTGATGGGATAGCATGAATGACTTCAGCTTGCATTTCATAGGCATTAGATGTCTCATTGTGCCGCCAGACATATTTGACTACAGCACAGCTTAGAGCACCGCTGGTCACAACATCACTGCTTAGCTGTGAGATGTCAGCTGCATTGCTGAAGCAGTTGACTACAGCATATGGCTTGTTGTCTATTGAGAATGATGCTGCAACAGCAGTGAAGCTTGGCACTATGCCGTCTATGCTTACACTAGCATTGCTAGATCCGCTGATCTTGTCAAGCTCAACATTGTGGACATTGCTGAACTTCACCAAGCTGGCGGTCTTCTGCCCACTTATGCCTGATGTCTGCCCAACAGCATACAGGCTTGATGTCTGTCCATTGACTTCAACTTCTAAGCATGCCGACAGAAGACTGTCTAATGTCTAGCTGATGCTTGTGAATCCGTCATCTACCGATCCATCTAGATGGTATAGCACATGCTTGTCTGTTGCTGCAACTTCAACTGCACCAATCTTCTTGAAGTCAAATATCTTCTCATATGGCAGATGATGCTCATGGACCATGTCTCCGCTGGCTGTGTACTTCAGAATGTTGCCGTCTTCATCGCCAAACCACAGTTCACTTGTGCCATGAGCATCAAGTCTATGCACCGGTGATGTGTGTCTTGCATCTGCTATGCTAAGTCTGCCTGTTGTGCTGTCATACAGCATCAATCCCCTTGATGTTGCTAAGCACTGCTTCTTAGCTCTATTATGCATCAGATATGCATAGTCATATATCTTCAAGCTGTCTTCTGAGACAATCTTCCATTCTTCATCTAGAAGAATGTTGTCTAAGACTGCATTCTGCAGAATGTCTCCAGACTCAGTGAACACAAGTATCTTGTCCTCAGCATCTCCGCCGTCTGTGCCTTCTAGAATCTATACAGCTGCTATCTTCCCAAAAGCTTTAAGAGGAGAGTCTACATCAAGTATGCTGGTGTCAGATGTATGCAAGACTACAGCTGCATCACCTATGACGTCTCCAGTGAACTTAGCTGTCCACACAGATGTCTCAGATGCATACACTAGTGTTGAGCTAGCATAAGTCCAGGCAATAGACACAATATGGTCTGTTCCAGTGTCATAGACTTGAGTGAACTGGCCGTCTTTCAAGACAAATAGACCTGTCTTGCCGGCAGATGTCTGCCCGCCGAACAAAGTCTGAGAGAATGAGCCTTGTGACATGCAGTTGATTAAGATGCTGTCCGTCTACTCAGTCTCTCTGTCATAGAACAGAACTTCATCTTCATCACCTATAGTCCTGTCTATGATGTCATTTGCATCTACTATGAATGTTCTGCTAGATGTGCTTATGAGGATCTTCCCTGAAGCAACAGGAGCTATGACTTCAATCTTGCCGCCTCCAGGCACATCAGTCTTCAAGAATGACTCACTCAAGCTGAGCTGCTTCTTTGAGAATATCGCTGACCCTGTTGCGGGTGTCATGAACTTCTCATTGTCTGGAAGCTTCTCAACTAGACTCATGTCATTTGATGTCAGTATAGTTGGGCCGTCATATGCTTGGTCTTTGCGGTTCAAGCTGTGCATCAAGTACAAGTCATTGTCAACCATCTGCCCATAAGTGTTGTTCAATGACGTAGAGTCTAAGAAGATGTTGTCATTGCCATGTGCAACATTTCCTGCAGCTCCATATGGGAGCCCAGTGAACTGCTTCATTCCATAGAGTCTCTTCTTCTCTTCAATGTTGCTTGCCATGTGTAGATCATGCTCCTGTAGCTGTCTTTGAGATGCCGACAGCTTTGATGTGGAAAGTGTTTGCCACTAGTCCATTCTGTGAAGTGTTGTAGCCCGGCTCTCCATATTTTCTGCTGTCCGGGAAAGTGATGTCAAGCACTGTCACGCCGCTCTTTGTCTTGTCGCAGAACGTGATGTCATTTGCACTTGGGACAAGTGCCGGGGCGCCATTTGTCTAGCTCAGCATGCTGTTTGACATAAGCAGATATCTTGTGTCTGCAAACTAGTATGGAAACTGCACTTTTGCTGAGTATGTGTTGACATAGTCATTGCGCTGCATCTGGACAAGTATCCCTCTCTTAGACTTGCCAGTCTGCATCCCTCCAGGACTTGAGAATATGTCCATGTCTTGAGTGCTTGTGAAGTACTTAGCATTGTTCTGGAATCCAAGCGACATGGCATTCTCATCAGCTTGGTCAAAGACTGGCATGTTTGCGCTTATTGCCTGCAGTCCCGAGTCTGGAGAGTGTGCCACGTTGTCATCAGAAGATCCAAGCTGCAGTATGATGTCATACTCCATCATCTCACCAAACTGCCGGCAGTAGCCGCCGATGATGACATTCCCCTCATCTAGCTTGACAACAGTCTAAGGGAAGAATGTTGTAGCGCGATTCTAGTCTAAGTTGCTCAAGTCTGACTTCAAGAGCTTTGTCCCTATGTAGTCAGATGAGCTGCTGTCAATAGAGATCTTTCCATATGGATGCATTGTCTAGTCTTCAGCATGGTCTTCAACCGCTGACTAGACTAGCTTGTCCACAATGTCTATGACTGAAGATGACAGTATGTTGATGCTGGGGTTCTCATTCACCCATCCAAGAGCTTTCAGCTCATTGTCATCAAGCTTTCCGTCTATTCTAGCATCACTTGGGTCATTCTAGTTCTGCGGCACAACACATCTTAGAAGATACAAATATCCTGAGGCATTGTCTAGATACCACACTAGATCACCTGAGTCATATTTGTCTCCGGAGATGTAGTCAACAATCTGCATCTTTGAGAAGACTGCTTTGTACATCTGAGCAAGGCTTATGTCATTGTCTAGCAATGTCCTTATGCCTCTGTTCATGACATGTGACACCATCGGCTCATTCTGAGCAACGTCTACTTCAGTCTCTATTGAGAACTGCTAGCTTCTTCCGATGCTGTCATCTATCTATGCTTTGACACTCATTTCACAACAACCATTTAAATTGTACAATGACTATTTACTCTTTGCATGCATGCTGACAAATGTAAATAATAGACATGAGTGACATTCCATCATACTACGAAGTCTACAGACATCCGCATCCACCAAGGCCACCACGTCCAGCTCCAAGCCATGTTGACACAACATCTAAGTCTGTCAACATTGCAGATGCTTTTGGAAATCTACGGTACATTGTGGAGCTTATATCTTTTCCATTCTACAATGAAGCAACTGGTGCTCAAGACCTTGGCTTTAAAGTCATAGTCAAGAACATCATTGAGAACACTTATGGTATGCCGTTTCTCACAATTCCTGAAGGACAAGCTTGGGAGTTTGAGTATGACATTGCCATGAAGAACTTCAAAGACTGTGTAGACAGGTACAACTCTCTTGTCGCAGCAGAGATGAAGGACTTCAAAGACATTGACATCTACAAAGACCGCATACAGTATGTAGAGACAAAGCCGTGCTGCTGCATGTTCTGCAGATGGTGCACACAAGTGTTCTTAGATGACCAATGCAGCTAGAGAAAGCTTGAGTGCCGCAATCCAGTGAACTAGCAGAAGTTCACATACACAAATGACATCCCTCAAGTCTTTCCGAGTGGATGCATGCCTCAAGGCTGCTATCATGACCATCGGCATCATAACCAGGGCTGGCAGAAGCTTCCATGGCAGAAAGAAGTGCCTCCTCCATATGACAACAGATGTCCGCCTGGGCCGCCACTTCCTCCAATATATCCCATAGTTGACCAGTTTGGCAGATGTGAGAACTTTGAGAGAGCTCAGCACTGCACAATACCATGCATAATTGACGGATGTGTGTTTGACACATTCTTGCGGCTTGAAGATGGAAGATGTGTGCAGAATGAAAACGCATTTCCTCGGCCTTGTCCACCTCCGCCTCCTCCACCGCCAAATCCTGGATGCGGAGACTGTGGCGGATGCCACTGCTGTGGATGACATCGGCTGCTAGATGGACAAAAGCCATGAGAGTCAACTCTCATGGCTTTTGTTTTCATAGTCTAGCCAAGCTAGCATTCCATTCATCAACTAGCCGCTTATGCTTGTCTTTTGCACATATGTTGCTGTCAGTCAATGTCTGCCTCAAGCTTTCAAGCAGCTTCTTCTGAGATTCATCCAGATTCTTCAAAGGCTGGACGGCAAATGTGACGACTAAGTCACCGGCTGTCCCGTCTCTGTTGTGGACTCCATGCCCTTCAATCCGCATCTTTGAGCCTGAAGCTGTCTGCGGCAGTAGAGTTATCTCATAGTCACTGCTCCATGGAGTAGCTATGTGCAGCTTTCCGCCGAGAGTTGCCGTGATGGGATCAATAGGAAGCTTCATCTCAATGTCAGCGCCGTTGACTTTGAACAGCTCATTGTCTTCAACTTCTACTATAGCATATACATCGCCAGCTCTGCCGCCATTCAGCCCACTCTCTCCATGCCCTTTAAGCCGTAGCTTCTGTCCAGTGGACATTCCTCGAGGGATGTTGACTGACACATCATGTGAAGCTGGCACTCTCTTGTGGCCCATGCAGACATGGCATGGCGTAGACTTGTAGCCGCTTCCCCGGCATTGAGGGCATGGCGACATTGTCTGCACAGTCATGAAGCCGTTTCGCTTGACTTCAGTGACCATTCCCTGTCCATGGCAGTGCGAGCATGTCTCAACTGATGTTCCAGGCTTGATGCCTTTTCCATGGCATTCAGGACAAGCATCAAGTGTCTCAATTTTAAATGACTTTGTGCATCCATGAAGTGCTTCAGCAAGTGTCAATGCTATGCCGACATGTCCATCTCGGCCGTCTTCCGGCTCATCATTCCCTGGAGCTGGACGTTGTTGTCTTCCATTTCCGAACATGCCGCCGAAGTCCATTCCGCCGAACATGCCTCCCATTCTGCCGAAATGCTGTCTGAACATCTCAAACGGGTCAAAGCCGCCAAAGCCTCCAGACATTCCTGCAGCATCAAAGCCACCGGAGTCATAAGCTGCGCGCTTGTTCTTGTCGGACAGCACTTCATAAGCTTCTGACACTTCAGTGAACTTCTCTTTTGCATCAGGCTCTTTGCAGACATCAGGATGATATTTGCGAGCTAGCTTGCGGTAAGCGCTCTTTATCTCATCTTCAGATGCTGTCTTGGACACACCAAGAACTTCATAGTAGTCTCTCTTTGCTGCCATATGATGCCTCAAGCTGCTGCTGTCCAAGACGGTATGTCATCGACAATGAGCTTAGGCTCACCGTCAACAACATCAATGTGGTACTTGATCACGGTCATTGAATGTGGCACAGCTTTCAAGTAGCATGACTTGAACCAGATGTTGAACTTCTCACGCAAGACAGCATTGTCTTTGTCAAGAAGATATGTTATCTTGTTTGTGCTTGTCAAAGCCACACCTGTGCTGTTTATTTCAACTTCAGATATGAAGCCGGCAACATACAGCACAGAGCGGCTTGAGCTGTCTTTTTCAGATCTGCTCATATGATGTCTCATACAACTTCAGGATCAATCGGCCCAGTGCTTCCAGATGTGCCAGAGCTTTGAGCTGCTTTAGTGAACATGCTGGGGTCAAAGCCGCTGGCAACACCTCCAGCTGTAGATGCACTGTTGAACATGTTCTTCAGCACTTCAGGGTCTACATTGCCACTGTTTGGTCCAGCATTGCTGCTTCCATATATCTTCTTGACAACCGGCTCCCAAGCTTTGCTCACTGCTTCTGAAGCTTCTTTGATCTTGCTGAGGTCATCAGACTTGGCAGTCTCACGAGCTTTCGCAATAGCTTCTTCAACAGCTTTCTTCTCATCTTCAGACGCCTTGTCGGGACTGTCCTTCAATGTCTTCTCAATTGAGAAGCAGAGAGACTCAAGCATGTTCTTTGCTGAGATCAGCTCAGACTTCTTCTTGTCCTCATCAGCATGCAGCTCAGCTTCGTGCTTCATGCGCTCAATCTCTTCCTTTGACAAGCCAGAGCCATTTGTGATAGTGATATGCTGCTCTTTCTGTGTGCCAAGGTCTTTAGCACTCACATTGATGATGTTGTTCTGGTCAACATCAATTGAGATCTCAATCTGTGGAGTGCCACGTGGTGCAGGAGGAATTCCATCGAGATTGAAGTTTCCAATGAGCTTGTTGTCATTGAACATTGGACGGTTTCCTGTTGCAATGCGCACTGTCACGCTTGGCTGGTAGTCAGCCGCTGTGGTGAACACCTGGCTTCTCTTTGCCGGAATTGTTGTGTTCTTCTCAATGAGAGGAGTGAACACGCCGCCCATTGTCTCAATGCCGATGTCAAGAGGCGTCACATCAAGCAGAAGTATGTCTGAGCTGACACCGCTGTCGCCATTGAGCACTGAAGCCTGAAGAGCAGCGCCTTCCGCAACAACAGTGTCAAGATTTGCATTCTTGCTTGGCTCTTTTCCAAGCAGACTCTCAATCTTCTTCTGCACTAGAGGAACACGGCAAGAGCCGCCGACAAGCACAACTTCATCAACTGTGCACTCGGCTTCTTTCAGAAGCTCTTTAACTGGCTTGTCAAGTCTGTCAACCAGAGGCTGGATGAGCTGTTCAAGCTTTGCTTTAGACAAAGTCATCTGAAGATGCTTTGGACCAGATGCATCAGCTGTTATGAACGGCAGAGAGATGTCATATGTCAATGTGTTTGACAGAGCGCATTTTGCCTTCTCTGCTTCTTCTTGCACACGCTGCATTGCCATAGCATCAGTGCTGATGTCAATGCCAGTCTCTTTCTTGAACTCTTCTACCATCCAGTTTGCAACTGCATTGTCAAAGTCCCAACCTCCAAGATGGTTGTCTCCCTGTATGCCAATGACTTCAAAGACACCGTCTTGGATGTCAATGATAGACAAGTCAGATGTGCCGCATCCAATGTCTGTTATCAGAATCTTGCCAGACTTCTTCTTGTCAAGTCCATAGCTCAAGCATGCACTTGTAGGCTCTGAGAGGACTCGCACACATTCCATGCCAGCAATAGTTGCAGCATTCTTAGTTGCCTCTTTAGCTGCAGCATTAAAGTATGCTGGAACTGTCACAACACACTTCTCAACTTTTTCGCCAAGATAAGCTTCAGCATCTTTCTTGAGCTTCTCAAGAATCTTTGCTGAGATCTCTTCAGGAGAATACTGCTTTCCATTTATGTCAACTCTGCATTGGCCGTTTGGACCAGCAACAACAGAGTATGGCACTTTGGAGATCTCATCTTTTGCTTCATCAACTGTACGTCCCATGAAGCGCTTTATTGCAAACACCGTGTTCTTTGGGTTTGTTATCCTCTGCCTTGCTGCAGCTGCGCCGACGAGAATGTCGCCTTTTGCTGTGAATGCAACAATTGACGGAGTCGTCATACTGCCTGTGTCCTTAGCAGGGATCATAGTGGTCTTGCCACCTTCAACTATAGACACGGCTGAGAAGCCTGTGCCTAAGTCTATGCCAACAATCTTAGCCATAATTTGTACTTCCTTTGTTTATGTCTTTAGTAGTCATAATTGATCTACTAAACATATATTTTACTCTTTTCACTTCAAAATGCTTGCTGCAGTCTCTGCAATATCATCTCTGACATCTTCAAATGGTATGTCTTCACTTATGACACTGCATTTGACAAGATCTAAATACATTCGGTACTCAGGTGTCAGAGAGTAGCGAGCATCAGACATGACAAGAAACTTCTTCTCTTCTTTGTCAGCTTTGAGCTTGTTGATAGTCTTCTCATCACTTTCACTGACAGCACGCCATATGCCGTCTTCAGCAATGACTCTGATCTCTTCAACTGTGTATGGCCAGTCATCATTCTCAATGTAGTCATCAGGATTATATCCATACCTCTTGTCAACCGTAGTCCACACAGCTTCTTCGACTTCATCAAATGTGAGCTCTTCTTCTGGCTTGCTGAGCTCTACTTCAATGACTTCATCATGCCCGTCTTTGAACTCTACTACTGCTGCAAACTTAGCTGTCTTCTTGCTGTCCATCTTCTTCATCCTCTTCACTTTCAAGCTCTGTCTCCGCCTTTGGCTCAGGCACTACTTCATGCACACTGAGCACTTCCCACAATGACTCGCCTGCAGACTTGTTCATCTCTGTGACATAGTCTTCAACATACTTGTCAAGCTCAGCATGGTCCTTGAATGTGCCTGACAACTTGACATCTTGCTTAGACCCTTTCTTCTTGAGAAGGGCATATCCCTTGAGAGTCTTCTTCCGAGCAGCATATTCAGCTAGACGCTTCTTTATGCCCTCACGCTCTTCACGGCTCAAGACCGGCGGCTTTTTCTTCTTGAAGAATGCTGCCATCACAATGCTCCATATGCTTTGTCAATCATGACAATATTATATCACATGAAGCATGCATTTAAACATGTGCTTTAGACCATCTGCACAAGGCAGACTTCATCATCTACACTAGCCATCTTCATGTCTGCATTGCTCTGCAATGCTTCAAGCTCAGACTCTGCCACGCTAGCTCTAGCTTTGTCTATAGCTGCTCTGAACTCTGGACTGGCTCTCTTCTAGACCATTAGACCATGCTTAGCATTGATGAACTGCATCAACTTTGTGAATGTCTTGCCATGAGTGTCATGCAATGCTCCAGACTTCTGGTCATGCAGTATAGACTTGAGCTCACCGCAGAATTCAACATCATACTAATGTATCATCTCATGCACAATAATTGACGCTGCTAGAATGAACGGCACATTGAACTTAGCCAGCTATGGAGCTATTCTGATCTGCGGTGGATAGAATGTCTTGCCGCTCTTCTTAGAAGTCCACTTCTTAGATATCACTTCAGGAGACCCGTTGGCTATTCTGAATGCATAGTTGAATGCTGCATATGCATTGGCAGAATTGTCTTTCAAGACTATGTCTGGCATCTTGAGCTTGCTCTTGAAGATGTCTCTGTCAGCAATCTCATAGATCTTCTGCGCATTGCTGACTGTCATCTTCACACCGTCATAGAACACAGCATCTATGCCAAATTCTTCAATGAAGTCACCAAACAGCTTGTCTTCACTCTCACATAGCTGTCTAAGAGCATTCTCCCAATGCTCTATTGCTTCGAGTATGAACTTCTTTGAATGTCGTGCCATAGACATTATTTACATCACTTCACCAGACAGCCATGCTATGACCATGTCTTTTATCTCGCTCTGCATGTCATTTTTATTTTAAACATTTAATTATGTTTTTTATAGTTCCTATGCCGAGAAAAGGCAACCTTCTTCAGAGGTTGCCATGAATCGGCATGAAATATTTTACAAATTTTTCTTAAAATGCTCAGATTTTGCACTTCAAAAGTGTAAATAATTTTAACAAGAAAAATATTTGAGATTTTCATTAAAAGATGATTTCTCAAGAGTAAATAAAATAGATGACAAAACTGAAAGCATATAAGGTTCGGATATATCCAAACGAGACTTAGAAGGTACAACTTGCTAAGACATTTGGATCATGCCGTTTTCTCTACAACTAGATGCTTTCAGAAAGAAAAGAAGCATACGAGTAGTTCAAAGACAACAAAGATAAACTGCATTCATACGCCTACAAGACAGAGAAGCAATACAAGTCAGAATTTGAGTTTTTAAGAGAAGTTGAGTCTACATGTCTGCAACAGTCCAGAATAGACTTGAATGCTGCATATGCTAACTTCTTCAGAAGAGTGAAGAATCCAAAGATCAAAGAAAAAGGATTTCCAAACTTCAAAAGAAAAAACGCTAAGAACTCATTCAGAGTCCAGTGCGTCAACTCAAACATAAAAGTTGACTTCAAAAGAAAGAAGGTAAAGCTGCCAAAAATAGGCTGGATCAACTACCATGATCCAAGAATTATAGAAAAACTGAACATTCATTCTGCTACCGTTTCCAAGACTACAACAGACAAATACTACGTCTCAATATTGTATGATGTTGAGATTCCAGAGCCAAAGCAATTAGATCTGAAAGCCAAAGACCTGAAAGTAAAAGGCTTGGATATGTCATTGACGAACTTCTTTGTCGATGATGAAGGTCATAGTCCTATGTATGACAGAAACTACAGGAAGTTCGAGAAGAGAATCCAAGACATCCAGAAAAGACTTAGTTCTGAAACTAAGAAATGCAAGAAGGCAAAGCTGAGAAAACGATTATCGAAAGTCCATGAGCATATCGCAAACAAAAGACATGACTTCATAGAGAAGTTGTCTTGCAAGCTAGTTCATGAAAATGATGTCATAGTCGTTGAGACACTGTCTTTGAAAGACATTGCCAAGTTCAGGACTTGGGAAGAAAGAAAGAACTCATCAGACAAGTCAAACCACGGAAAGTCAACATACGACCTTGGTTGGGGGATTTTCTTGAACAGACTGAAGACAAAAGCGGAAGAGAATGGAAAAATGATAATAGAAGCAGACAAATGGTTTGCTTCATCCAAGACATGCAATCATTGTGGATATGTCAACAAAGATCTAGCAATAGAAGACAGAGAATGGACATGTCCTAAATGCGGTTCTAAGATGATGAGAGACATGAATGCAGCTTAGAACTTGAAATACCTTGGACTAAGATTTCTTGCCGAAGGAAGTTCGGTCAATGCTGCCGAAAGGCAGAATGGCAATCATCTTCAGTGATTGCCAGCTTCAATAGATAAATATTCAATTATCATATCTTTAATTTCATTTTGCATATCAGGTACAGAGATAAGTTCAGCTTTAATTTCAGATATATGATTTAAAACCATAGTAAATTTTGCATTTTTTGGAATATATCCTTCATGTTTTAATAAATATTGATAAAGATTCAATTGTAATGAATATACATTAAAATTTATATTATGTAAATGTTCTATTGGTTTAAATGCAAAATTATTCCATTTATCTATCTTATCAATAGATTTATTTGTTTTGTGATCTATCAAAATAAAATCGCCTGTCTTTCTTGATCTAGCTAGCAAGTCAATTGTGCCAGCAATCTTCAATGAAGGGCTAAACACAATCTTCTCAACTCCCAAGATGTCAAGATTGTCATAGAAGCGCTTTGCCATGCTTGTAGCATTCTCAAACAGCTTTGCTTCTCTCTCATCTTGCGGAGAGTTCCTCAGCTCTTTTGCTCCGTTCTCAATGTCTTCACAGCACTCATGGACTCTTGTCCCTAGAATGCAAGCTTCTTTTCCAGCTTTAGACCATCTAGCTTGGATCTCTTCAACAGAGACTCCCTCTTTCAAAGCGCATCTCTTTGCTATCTCTCCGTCAGCATCAAACGGTGGGAAGAACTTGTGGATGAACTGTGTGCCGCTGACATATGTCACAAGCTCATTGTCTATGAATGACGTGTACTTGTGAGTGCTCTCTGCAAACTCAATCTCAACACCGCTTGGATGCTTTGCTCTGCTTGTACCTGGCATGTCAGCACTCTTTCTTCAATGACTGGATGTATCTCTTGAGGTAGACTTCCGCCTTCAATGCATCTTGAAGCTCAGAGTTGCTGTCTTTCTTGCCTGCTCTTGCTAGATACTTGAATATGTTGAACACATAAGCATTGCCCATCAAGCCGAAGTCTTCACACCAGTCAATGACATCTCTGCCAGACTTTGAAGCGTAGTGCTTCGGCCTGTCTATCTCTTGGTTTATTGTAGTCTTGTCATTCTTCATAGCTCATCCCCAGACTGAGTACACCAGCACTATCTCATCTCGACTGTCTCTCCAGTCTACATCATCAGCTTCAAACAATGCGCTCAAGCAGGCAATCAATGTCTTCAAATATCCCTCATGCCATGAATCTTCTTCTTGAGCTTCTCTTGAACACTCATCATCACCAAACCTCACAGCATATCCTGACTCTTCTTTGTCAATGTAGATCGGCTCTTTGCCTTTGCTAAAGCGTCTTCTGAAGTAATAAATGCTTTCTCCAAGCTCTTCAACAAATGAATTTGCCATGAGCTCTTCAAAAGCTCGGTCATACTTCTTGCCCAAGATGTACTTTGCTGCCATCAGCATCTGCTTAGCGTCTTCAGCAGAGACTATGATGTCACTTTTGCTTTCATCATAGTAGCTCATGCCATAGTGGTCTTTCAAAGCTATGAAATATGATGTGAATGAGAATGACAGAAGCTTCCAGTGTGCAATGCCTGTCTTAGATGAGAAGACTGGCTTGAAGCTGCGGTCTCCCTCTTTCCAGACTTCTCCTGCTTTGAAGTCTTCATCTACTAGAAGCGGGACAGCACTCTTCTCTTCATCAGCTGCATCACCGTCTAAGCCTGGCAGATGATGAGCTTTGTGGTTAGCAATGTACTGCTTCTTTACTTCTTCTAGCTTCTCTGGAGACAAGACTTTGCTGCTGTCTGTCCTGTAGATTGTGAAATATGACCCTCTTGCCATGATGCTTCTCCTATGTCAGATCTTCTTCAGAACGCACGACATGTTCCGGCCTTCCATTGAAGGAGTGCCTTCAATCTTAGCCATTCCCTCAAAGCATGCCAAGATGCTCTTCATTGTAGACTTTGCCAAGTCTATCCTGCTCATCTCACGTCTAGAGAGCATTATTGTTATCTTGACATTGTCTCCATCTTCTAAGAACTCTTTGGCATGAGCAACTTTGATGTTGCGGTCATTGTCATCCGTTGTTATGCGGAACTTGATCTCTTTGAGCTCAGCTCTCTGAGCTCGAGCTTTCTTCTGGAGCTCTTTCTGCCGCTTCTTCTCATCATACTTGAACTTTGCATAGTCAAGTATCTTGCATATTGACCCAGGAAACACATTTGGATTGAATGAGACCTGGACTAAGTTCTTATGCTCACTCTTTGCCTTAGCAATTGCATCATCGCGATGCATCACTGTTGTTGTTCCATCTGCGTCAACTAGACGCACCTTTGAAGACTTTATGCCGAAGTCCATAGGCATGGACATCTTGTCATTCTTGAAGTTCTTTGCCATTTAGATTGATTGTAGATTTTTTGTTCTTCTATTTGTTTAAAATTTACAATTTGTAGACTTTGTTTAACCAAAGTCAAAGTGTAAATAACTTAAACACTTTTGAAAGACATCTACTATGAAAAGTGATCCAAAAGCACCTCTTGGAAGGACAATCTCATACAACACTGTGACAGATCCACGTGGTGGATACAATCCATATCCCCCTTATCCACCGTATCCTCCATATCCGCCACAGCCATATCCACCACCTCCTCCACCGCCAATTGATGACCACAACAAGATATCTCATCTTCCTGAGATACAGAACATTGACGGTGAAGACCTGTTCTTGATATCTGACTTTGAGAATGGCAGATGCTACAGCAAGAAGCTCTCGGTTGAGCATCTGATGGACTACATCACTGACACAATTGAGCCTGGCATTGTCAGCAGTGTCACATCATCTGTTGTAAGCTCTGAAGCTATGAGTGCTTAGATCAGTGCTCAAGTTGACAATGCTCTGTCATCATCACCTGTCTTGAGCAGCACAATATCTAGTGTTGTGCAAGATGAGATAGATGAGATCATAAAGGTCATTGACGGAGGAAGCCCTCTTGATCCCTGATCATTTGCGCGCATCCTTTATAATAGACATGTGTGCATATGCATCTACAAGTAAATAAAATTGACAATTTGAAAGAATGAAGAAGACATGGCAATAGAAAAGACACTAAAGACTAGAATAGTTCTACGACATGGAACTTCAGAGCAGTGGGCTTCACCAAATGCAAAGCCATTGATGGCTGGTGAAGTCGGCATCGACTTAGAGAAGGGCATAATAAAGATAGGGCGAGACTCTGGATCTCCATGGGAGAGATCTATTGACCTAAGCGTAGTAGGACTTGGTGATCTTAGAGTTGAACTTCAAGATCTAAGCTCTCAGACTAACTAGTATCAGCTTTCAGCTTGCGGAGAGAACACATGGAAGTTGATGTACCAAAGTGCCACTGAGCCTGGTTGGCATGAAGCTGCTGGTGCAACTATAAGCTTTGATGCAAGCAAGATCCCTGAGATATCAATACTGTCAACAGGGCTAAAAGATCTATCTACTGGCCTGATAGGCTTGCAGGGAGAAGTTGATGGGCTTGCTGATGCTGTAGAGACAGCAAGCGCTGAGGCAGCAAATGCATTGACAGCCGCAAACAAAGCAAAAGCTGATGTTGATGCTTTGTCATCACAGGTAAGCGGACTTCCAGGTGAAGTCAGCTACATATCTTCTCAAGTAAGCTCTATTCCGTCAAAGATTGACTACTTGTCAAGCTAGATAAGCAGCATTCCAAGTCAGATAACAACAATACAGCAGACAGCAGACAAAGCCGCAGCTGATGCAGCAGAAGCTCTTTCAACTGCAAATGCCATTGATGGAAAAGCTGAGCAAGCTCTGTCAGATGCAACATCAGCTTTAGCAACTGCCCAAGAAGCTAAAGACACAGCTGGTTAGGCAAAGACAATTGCTGAAGGAATTGCTGGCACTGCCAGTGCAGCATTGTCTACAGCTTAGACAGCAATGACATCAGCTGAGCATGCTGTAGAAGTTGCTGAAGGAATTGCTGGCATTGCTAATGAAGCAAAGACAATCGCTCAAAATGCATAGACATCATCTGAATATGCTGTGTAGACTGCAGAGGGAATTGCTGGCATTGCTAACACCGCATTGTCAACAGCTTAGTCAGCAATGACTAGTGCTGAAGCGGCTATTGAAGCGGCAGCAGAAGCTCAGCAGAATGTTGAGCAGCTTTCTGTAAAGACGCATGACTTCTAGATTGTCAGTGATGGAGACAACAAGTGGAAGCTCCAAGAGAAGTCTCTGTCTGGCGGTGGATGGACAGATGTTGCAGGATCTACAATTGAAGTCACAGCTTCAGTGCCTTCAACATTGACTGCTAATGTAAACACAATATCTGGAAATCTAGACATTGTGTCCGGACAGCTAGACACGGTCAGCGAAAGCGTTGATGAGCTTCAGCTCAGTGCAGAAAGCTTGACTTCCAGCATAGAGACTATAGAAGGCAGCATAGAGTCTGTTGAAGAGAGCATCAGCACACTGTCAAACACAACAGTGCCTCAGATAACTAGCAATGTTGAGACAGTGTCAACAGCTCTAGACACTCTTGGAACTACAGTAGATGGACTTGCAGACACAGTTGGCGCTACATAGCAAGCAACTTCAGAGATAAGCACGGCTGTAGACAATGTAACGGCTGATGTAGAAGCTATGTCAGCTGTCATTGAAAACGAAATAAGCACTGAGATTGCTGGCATAAAGACTGAAGTAGAAGATCTAACAGGCGAAGTTGAGACATTGACAGCAAATACTATTCCTGAAATAGCAGATGACATCAGCTACATCTCAGGAGCAGTGAGTGATCTGACAAGCTTGACGGATCTGACTTCAGTGCCAGATGACATAAGCTATCTGTCAGACAGCATTGATGAAGTGTCCGGGTCAATTGACGGTCTGTCTGACATAGTTGAGGCACTGTCTGGACAGACTTTAGAATACCGTATATCTGCTCTTGGAAACAACAAGTGGGAGCTGTAGAGCAGACCATTGACAGCTGAACAGGATGAATGGACATCTGTTGAAGGCTCAATGATATGTGTCAATGCAAGTGCAGTGATTCCACAAGAGATATTGAATCTAAGTGACAATGTTGCAGAGCTCAGCGGTGATGTTGAGCAGATCTCAAGCGAGATGTCAGCTCTAAGAGAAAGCAACATAGCAGATCTTTCAGGATTCTTCATACTAAACTGCGGGAATGCAACAGAGACATTGTCAGACGATGACTTAACAGTAGCTTGAAATTAAACTAACCCCTTATAAACCAGAGGAACACAAATGAATAACATTGTAAACACAAGAATCAGCATCAGAAATGATGAGCTGTCAAACTGGGTGTCTAGCGATGTGACACTGCTCAAAGGTGAGCTGGCGCTTGCAAGACGTCCTGGAGAAAGCGGCGAAGAAGGTGCTGGCACTTATGAGCTAAGAATAGGTGTCGGCAACAAGAAGTGGCAGGAGCTTGACCCCGGCAACTTTGCAATATCTGCAAGCCAGGTGATCGGTCTCAGCAACACAGTCTCAGAGCTGTCAACAACTCACTATGAAGCTTCAAGCTTTGACCAGCTGTCAGACTACAGCGCATACAACAACGGCGACACAGCTGTTGTCAAGGAGCTCATTGCCGGTGAAGGTGCAGATGCAAAGTACTCTTACACAGCATATGTGTGGAACTCAGAGCTCACAGATGACAACAAGTGGGCAGCAATGGACGGCAACTACAGAGCAGACAACGTCTACTTTGACCAGGACATCTCTTGCGCTGGAAACTACACAGAAGTCGGAAACATCACTAAGTCCAAGACTGGAACGACAGTGATAAGCGCCAGCGGCAAGTCTCTTGAGAAAGTCATGGAGACAATCTTCACCAAGGAGCTCACTGGTACAACTACAAAGCCTTCTGTGACAATCAACACCAACACTCAGAATGTTGAATATGGAACTCCGCTAAGTGTAAACTACCAGATCACTTTCAGCCATGGCAGCTACCAGTATGGTCCATCACCAACTGGCACACAACTCTCTGCTTGGAATGTAAAGACAAACGGCAATGTGCTGGACTACACTGGAATATCTAATGATGTGATCACATCATCAGATGTTGCAGCAAATCCTTCAGCAATAACTGCTACATTCGCTGGAGACACTACACTGACAGCCAACTTCTACCAGGTGTCAGCAACAGCTGGATACACAGAAGCAAGTGCAGTTCCAAACACAAACCTTGGAAATCCTGATGACACGGCTTCAAACTTCATCAGTGCTGGAACCACTGCAGCTGCCGCAAAGAATCTCTACACCGTGTATCGTCCACGCTATGTGATGATCACAAATGCTGCAACAGATGCTCCGACATCTTTCACAGCAAGTGAGCTAAGTGGCGGCAATAAGATATCTGGAAGCAGCGTCAGCATAACTTCATTCAATGAATGGTATGTGATGACCGATGCAAGCTGGCCGACAGTGATAAACGTGAAGAACAACTACTACAATGTGTTCTTTGCTGCTCCAAAGGGCATCAAGTCTAACTGGACTGCAAAGAAGTCTGACAATGTGAATGTCCTTCCGACATCTGAGACTCCATCAGATGCTACAATGACATACCTCAATGGTGACACTGGCACATACAGCGTGTATCAGATAAACAATGCTACACCATATGATGACAACAAGTGCAACATAACTTGGGTGAATTGAAGCATTGGACATTGAACAATCTAATTTAAGAGGTGAAAAATGATCTCAAAAGAAGACGTATTCAACAATCTGACAATCAAGCAGGATGCTGGCGTTCCATTCAACAGAACTAACCCAGTGCCGCTTGACAAGCACTCTATCTTTGCTTCAAAAGATGATGCTGTGAGCTATGCTACTCTGTCTGCAACAGCATATCCTGGCCAAGTGATTGCGGTGAATGAAGATGAAGAAGCTGCATGGGGTGACACTATAGTGTCATCTGATCCTGGTGTAGTGCTGACTGCCATTCCATCATATGTCCTTGAGTTCAACAGCAACACATGGACAGTCTCTTGTGCAAATGGCTTCACCAACAGCATGCTGAAGCAGATTCTAAGTGATGACACCGAGTTGACAGCTGGAAGTTAGACATCAGATGCAACAAAGCTAGTGCTCACAACAGCAGAAGGTGACTTGACAGTGCCTCAAGATGGTTCTTTGACTGGCACTGTAGAAATTTCCTTTACACGTGATGCTGCAACAGTCAACACATGGAATCTCTATGTGCTTGATGCTAGTGCGCCAAACAATCTAAAGAAGATTGAAGGCGGATCTAGCTCTGGCGGCGGAGGTGGATCAAGCGGTGATGTCCAAGCAGAAGAGGCTCGTGCAAAGGCTGTTGAGAATGCACTTTCAGCACAGATCTTAGCCAACACAGCTGACATTGCAGATCATCAGCTCAGCATTGACCAGATATCAGCTGATCTGACGGCTGCAACTGAAGGACTGTCTGCATATCTTCCTCTGTCCGGCGGTGTAATGACTGGATCACTTGATCTAAGCACCAATCAGATCCACTGGGGTGACAAGACTTACATAACAAACTATGATCAGGCAATGACCATAGAAGTCCGCGGAGATGAATACAAGTTTCCAAAGTCTGGCGTCACTCCGACATCAGCTGATGTGATTCGGCGTGCAGATCTTGACAATGCTATCTCATCAACATTGTCAGATGCATGGGAAGGCAATCTCAGCGGCGCCAATGCCAACAATCCAGTGATGCTCTCATCTGACTTGAGCGCGCTTGTTGAGAAGGCAATCAAGTTCAAGGGCGCAGTAGAGACATCATCTGATCTGCCGTCTACAAATGTCAGCATCGGTGACATGTACATCATAACTGGCGATGGCACGGATGCTGGTGCTGAGTTTGTGTGCACAAATCTCACAGGCAGCCCAGAAGAGCCAGTGTGGTCTGAGCTTGGGCGTGAAGGCACTACAGCAGCTCTCTGGACTGCGGTGACAACACTCTCTACTGAGACTATTCCAAACATCTGCACTGACCTCAGCAATGCAATCTCCGCCAATGCGGATGACATAGCTGCTATCTCAGATGTCATTGAGAATGGAATAAGCACTGCAATTGAAGGCATCACTGCAGACATTGACACATTGTCCAACACAACAATTCCAACTCTCTGCACTGACCTCAGCAATGCAATAACAGACATCACATCTGACATTGACGGCATCAGCACCGACATCTATGGTGAAGACGGTCTCTCTGCTCAAGTGACAAACATGTCAGAAGAGCTTGTGTCTATCAGCAATGACATCTATGACAGCCCAGATGGCTTGTCTGTCAAGACAACATCACTTAGAACAGATGTAGACAATCTGCAAGATGATCTAAACACAGTGTCTTCAGATCTGGCGACAATGTCTGGAGATCTTGAAGATGTCTCAGCTGCAGTGTCTGCTCTGCAGAATGACCAGGTGGAAGTCACAATTGACGACCTCTCTTCAACACAGCTGAATGTCAAGCACATCAGTGAAGCTGACTACCATCAGCTAGTGATAGACAACAATGTGCTTTCAAACACAATCTACATTGTGTCAGCTGACGGCTACCAGAACATGTATGGAGAGCGCATCACAAACCTCTCTACTGTGTCTTCTGACAACACCGCTGCTGCAAACGTCAGCTTTGTGACAGCATATGTCGGTGATGCAATTGCAGCATTCAACACTGATCTCACAGATGACATTGAGTATCTCAGCAATGCAATCTCTGCCAACCAGAGTGCTATTACAACACTGAGCGGTGACATAAGCTATCTGAGCGGTGAGATTGATGATCTTGCTGGAATGATGGTGTCCGCAGTGGTCATCTCTGGTGACAGCCGTGCAATAACAGCAGACGTCGCTGACGGTGTGGCAACTATCAGCGGTCTGTCAGTCAGTGACTTCACATGGGACATTGATGTGATAAACGGCGGCGACAGCGGCTACACTCCTCCTGTTGAGCCATAAAGCTAAGTAACAACTTAGCTTGAAAAGAAAAATGCTGCTTAGTGAAGACTAAGCAGCATTTTTTATGTCTTTCTCTAGAGATTTCAATGAGAGATGAACTTCTTCCTAGCAAATATCATGTTCACAGCATTGACTGCATGCACAACAGCAATGACCCATATCACCCAGTAGTAGTGCCCAGTCTCTCTGTACACTAGCTGAGAGACATTGTTTCCGATCAAGCCAGCAAATCCCCAAGCTGAAAGCACTGCTCCATGTATTCTAGACATTTTATTTTGACCATAGTAATCAGCTATTATAGGAGCTATACAGCTAAATCCCCCACCATAGCATGCATTTATTATAAGTACAGATATTCCAATTAATATATATTGATATCCGGCTGCTAAAATAGAAATTATTGACAATATACTTATTGCAAATAAAATGTTGATGCGCACTTTCAAGAAGTCACTTGCCCAAGCGAATATAAGACGAAAGCTGCCATTGAAAACACCTGCCAGCATCATCAAGACAAGTATCATCTTCTCATTGATGCCAGCATCTTTGAATATCTCCACTGAGCAGCCTATCAGAGCAAGACCTGCAGATATGTTCAAGAACATGAACAGCCATGAATGCCAGAACATGCGGTCTTTGAACAAGCTGAAGTAAGAGAACTCACTGCTGCTGTCTGCAGCCGGCTTGCTTTCTTCTGCAGCAGGCTTGTGGATGAGAAATGACCCGATGCCCATCATGACTGCATATATGCATGCTAAGACACAGAATGTCTTTGATGTGCCAAGCCCTTTCATCATGTCAGATAGCCATGCACACAATGTAGACCCCAAGCCGAATGACACAATTGAGACTGAAGCTGCAAGTCCTTTGTGCTTTGGAAACCACAGCACAAGCGCTTTGACTGGCGACAGATATGCAATGCCTTGTGCTAAGCCATTGAGCACTCCATATCCAGCTAGCACCATCCAATAGCTTCCCCATTTGACACCAAGAGCTGTTGTGCATAAGCCCAAAGTGAACAAGAATGATGCTATCTTTCCTGCTCGTTCAGGGCTTTTCTCTACAACTGGCCCAAAGAATGCAGCTCCCATCCCCAAAAAGAATATAGACAATGAGAATGCCCACTGCATCATAGACATTGACACTCCACATGCTTCAGCAAAAGAGCTGCTGAACAATGAGAATGCATACACGCTTCCAACAGGCATTGTCAGAAGAACAGCGGGAAGCACTCCGTTCAGCCATCTATTTAGTCTTTTCATATGCTAGATATTTTACTTTGCTATGAAATATGCCTAATTTTAACAAAAAAGTACTTGACACCAGAGAGTAAATAATAAACATGGCAAGGCAGCGCAAGATTGACAAGCTCATCAATGAGATAAGTGACTTGCACAAAGTCAAAGTCTTAGTTGACATGAAGTTCCAGAAGAACTACGGTGAATGCTACCCTGAGCAGAGCTAGATCATGCTCAGCAGCAAGTTCTCATCTTTCTAGATCAAGATTGCTGTGTTCTTGCATGAGCTGTCTCACATAATCACTATGCGACGCTCTGGAAAAAGATATCTTGCTGCATCAATATTCCAAGAAGAGTCTGCTGTGTGGAGCTTGGCATAGGAGCTTCATCTAAAGTACTTGAACAAGCCGTTCTGCAAGTCTCAAGCTGACTTCATGCTCAAATGCTTGAAGACATACTCAGCATACCACTACAGCTTCAAGAAGCTCTACAACAAAGACCCTGAGCCGAAGAAGAATGACAACATCATTGAAAGTGTAAAAGCAGATTTTGTCTAATTTTTATTTCCAATAACTATAAATGCCTTTATTTATTTCATATTCAGGCCACTTATATTGTCCACGATCAGGCTATGTCTTTGCCCATTCCCACATTTTTTGCAAACCTTCTTCAACTCCTGTTTTCTCAGAGTACTTCAATATGTCAATTGACTTCTAGTAAGATGGAACAGCAAACTTCACTTCATGACGTTTTTCAGCATACTGGATTGAGCCACATCCAGCTATTCGGCATAGAGATTCAGCTGCTGCATTGATTGTCATTGGAACCATTCCACCAAGATTGACAATCTGCTTTGAAGCTTTGTCTGAAAATGCTGCTTCAGCAAGACATGGCAGAATGTTGTCTATGTATGTGAATGCACGTGTCTGTTCACCATCACCATATATCAGCATGTCTTCACCATGCAATATCTTGTTCATCCATATGCCAAGCACATTACGGTATTTGTCCCAGATGTTCTGCTTAGCTCCAAACACATTATGTGGTCTGATGATGCACCAATCTAGTCCATGCTGCTCTCCAGCGACTTTTATGTCCATTTCACAAGCATATTTTGATATGCCATATGGATCAATAGGCATGCATGAATCATCTTCAGTGAACACTTCACCCGGCGTTATGCCATTGCCGTAAACAGACATAGATGACGTGTACACAAGACGTTTGACATCAAAGTTTATGCATTCATTGACTATGTTCGCAGTTGAGCCGACATTGTTTGCATAGTTGAACTTCCTTATGAATGGGCTAAGACCTTCGGCAGCATATGCAGCAAAGTGGAAAACATAGTCAAAATGATGCTTCTAAAAAAGATCTTTAACGGAATCAACAGCAAGATCTCTTTTGTAGAATTCAACATTTTGATTCACATTGTCCATGTAGCCACCAAACAAGGAATCAACACCCACAATCTTAGCATCTGGCATGGTCTCTGCAAAATAGTCAGCAAGTCTTGCACCAATAAGACCAGCAACACCTGTTATAAGTATATTCATTACATAATTTCCTTGTTAAATTAATATTTTTTTATATGTTATTTTCATGTTTGTACTTATTCTTTTCAGCTTCACGTGCTATTAATACAGCATATGACCATTTTTCTATGAATTTATGCAAACCACGCATAGCAAGTTCTGTAGTATAGTCCATAGTTGCACTGCCAATGTGATGAATTACACTTGATAAAACCCTAGCATGAACAATATTAGCTGTTCTACATCTTTCTAGATAATCATCATCCTAATATGCAAAATCAAATGCTTCATCCCACATGCCTATTTTGTCTAATATGTTTCGTCTATGCAATATACAGCATCCATCCATATGCTTGAACAACGTATATCCATAAATTACACCATTATTTCGTTGATGTGGATTTGGACCAACTGATTCTATGTGTGGATTAACTGTAATAGCTTTAGATATTTCCTGCAGCCAGTCAGGCTCACATATCACATCATTGTTGAACACACAGAACCAGTCAGTGTCTTTATGCATAGAAAGACAATGATTGTATCCAATGTTAAGTGCATAGTTGTAGTTGAACATGCCATATTTTGACATGTCAAAAAACAATATGCTGCAGTTATCTGGATATTTAAAACCACCACAATCTGGATTGTTTTCAACTATAGTAATTCTATAGTTGTCAAAGCCGTTTTCTTTAGGATAAACTGTATTCTACAATGACAGAAGAAGATTTGAAGTCATTTTGTAGTCTTTGTCAGTTCTAGTGTTTGACAATATAATGTAGTCAATCATAAAATCCTTTCACTGGCAGAGTGCTGTTTCCAAAGCCATTATGGCACATGTTGTGATTAGTCTATTCTTTCCACTTCTGGTATTCTTCATCATCATCTTCAGGATGGACTATCATTCTTTCGGTGCAGCAGAGAGCTTTCTCATCTGGGAACTTCAAGAACAGATCTCGTATAAGCACCGCATCATCGCCGCCATAGACAGCTGGTGTGCCATTGGCACCTAGATGCTAGTTGTAGCCATTGACTGCAATGAAATGACCTACGGGCATTACTAAAATTCCTCCACCTAGACCATGCTAATTTTCAAGCACATCATAGTGCTTTCCATTAATTAAATCTGTTGATTTTGCTCTATAATAGTTGAATGAGCTCTTAGTCTTCATTTCATCATCTAAAAAATATGCATATCCTAAATATTTGATGCCAGGTTCATTGAACAAAGAACGTATCTATGCTAAAAAATAACTATCCATGATAGATATGTCTGAGTCCATATTTACAAGTATGTCATCTTTGCTTATGTTGTATATTTGTGAAGCTGTATTGAATATATTATTCATAGCATAGGCTTTGCCCATGTTTCTTCTTGACAATGTCAAAACATCTATTAAGCCTTGTTTATAACATTTAGACAATATCTAGTCAGATGCATCTTTAGAAGCATTGTCAAAATATGCAATGACTGTGTTGTCATCTTTGATATTCTACAAATGCTAAAGTGACTTGTCAAGAGCTTTTGTCATATGAGCATTATAGTTACATATTATAAACAATATTTTCTTCATTATTAATTATATTTTACTTTGAAATCAATAATTAATTAAAACATATTTTATATAAAATGAACTCTATCAACATAAAATATATTTATGTTATAGAATATTAATAATATAAATATAACATTCTACTAGGATTCTTGTTCCTGCTCAGATGGATACATAGACTTCTTTGATGAAGACAATGATGTCAATCCATTCAATAGAAGTAGAATGATCTATAAACTAGACTTTGATGACAAAGCAATACTTCAGAAGACAATCTACATACTAATGAAATATGATCTGTTTTTTGATGAGACGTCTACAGCTGATGTCTCAGCACACAGCAGCAAGATGATGACGTTCAAGAAGTTCTTGTCAAAGAAAGACATAGAAGACATTGAGCAGTGTGTTGAGTCAAAGCTCAATGCTCTGTCAGATGACAAGCTCATAGACTTTGAAGACTTGAGAGCACTTGACTGGCGAATGCTTAGCCCAGGACAGGATGACATAGGATGGAAGAGCTATGAGGAGAAGCTCTTCTTGACAAAGACTTTCATTGCAAAGCTGACAGCCAGCATAGACGGCAGAACCGTGTCTATGATGCTGCAGATGCATTGCCCCACTTATGCATATGAGTATATTTTAGGCACATGCATGTTTGCAATGAAAGTGAGATGAAAACAATGGGATATCAAATACTTAAAGAAGAAAAGATAATTTCAGATCATGAAGTGATGGCAATATATGAATGCAGTGAAAGACAAAGTCTAGACTCTATTAGAAATTTTAATGAATATAAAAAAGCTAGAACAATAACTGAGCCACGTGCTATAAAAGTTTTAAATACTTATTTTAAGCCCTGTAATGTCACATAGGCAATGTTATTTATGGATTTTTGTCATTGTGATGCTACAGTGATATTCAAAGATGGCAGCAATCCTATGCTTATAGATATAAAGCATACCAAAGATAAAAATGCATCAAGTGGAAAAGTCAGCATATCTTATGATTTAAAGTCTTTAATAAATTCTAGAGAAGGTAAAGAATTTTGTGTTGAGCACATAATGCTTGAATTTAGCTATAATAAATGGCTATTAGCTGGATTTAATAAAATAATAGATGAATTCTTAGAAAAAATGCATTCAAAAGAAGATGGAAAGCCATATTGGCTTTTTAAATATGAAGATTTTATGGCAAAAATGAAAGAAAAAGTGGATTATGCTATATTAGATGGCAATGCTGAAATTATTTGACAAGTTTAAGAATTGCTGAATCTAGAGTAATATAGACTTTATGAATGACAGAGAGCAGAAGATAAAAGAGTTCAAAGCGCTTGATGACATCAGCCATGTGTTGACTGTGCCAGCACGCTATATAGGCTCTGTGAACCCTTCTACAATAGACACTTATCTGTTCAATGACGGAAAATTTGAGTTCAGGACTATTGAGTACACTAGCGGTCTATTGAAGATAATTGAAGAGATACTTGACAATAGTGTTGATGCATATCTCAATGCTGTCAAGCGTGAGCCTATAACTATAAAAGTGAAGATTGACTCATCATCTGTTGAGATAACTGACACTGGATGTGGCATACCTGTTGTGAAGTATTCTGACACTACAGGCAATCTTCCAGAGCTTAATGGAAAATATCTGCCTGAGCTTGCATGGGGGCGTCTGAAGTCTGGTGGATCATTCAAAGAGCATAGAGTTGGAGCTGGCACTCATGGTGAAGGCAGTTCTTTGACAAACATATTCTCTAAGGTGTTTGTCGGTGTGACCGATGACGGCAAGAAGAAGTGCAAAGTGTCATGCAAGAACAACATGCGTGTCATAAAGACAACCGTGTCTGACAGTTCTGGGAAGTCTGGGACTTCGGTGTACTTTGAGCCAGATCTAGAGCGGTTCAACTTGACAGAGATAACTAAGATACATGCTGACTTGATATATCAACGGCTTATCAATCTAGCTATTGCATTTCCTGAGTTGAAGTTCTACTTCAATGGTGAGCGAGTAAACATCAATGTCAAGAACTTCATAAAGCTGTTTTCAGATCATGGTGAGTTTGTTAAGTCTGACAACACTATAATAGGAGTCTTTCCATCAACTACTGATGAGTTCCAGCAGTATTCTTATGTCAATGGACTTCGCATAAAAGACGGTGGAGTGCACATTGACTATGTGCTGAACAAGCTTGTAGACCCCATCAAAAGCAAGCTTGAGAAGAAATGCAAGAACATAAAGCCTGCTGACATAAAGAATCATATTGGGCTTGTTGTGTTTTTGAAAGACTTTGAGAACCCACAGTTCCATTCACAGACAAAAGATGTTCTTGCAAATGAGATGAGTGCTGTTGCAAAGCATATTGGAGATGCAATTGACTTTGAGCATTTTGCGAAAGTAATCTTGAAGAATGATGCTATAATAAATCCAATTGTAGACATCTTCAAGCTCAAGGAAGAGCTCAAAGCTCGGCAAGAGCTCAAGAAAGTAAAGAAGATAAAAGTCAAGAGTGACAAGTATCTTCCACCACTTGGTGGTTCAGGAATGAAATATCTTGCACTATGTGAAGGTGCTTCAGCCCAGTCTGGAATCAGTGCTTGTCTTGGACGTGAAGGCATTGGATACTATGCTATGCGTGGACTTCCATTGAATGCATATTCTAGCACAATGCAGAAGATAGTTGCAAACCAAGAGCTGAAAGACATAACTGGCATCCTGGGACTAGACATATCAACAGCTGACAAGTCTGACAAGACAATCAACTTTGAGAAGATACTCATAACAACTGACGCGGACGCTGATGCACAGCACATAACTGCAATGCTGATTGGATGGTTCAAGCGGTTTTCTCCAAATCTCTTCAAAGAGGGTAAGATATGCAAGCTTATAACACCTAACATCATTGTCCAAGACAAGAACTTCAAGCTCAAAGAATACTTCTTCAATGTGAAAGACTTCAAGAAATGGGAAGCTGAGCATCCAGACAACAGAGACAAAGTTGTGTACATTAAAGGTCTTGGATCATGGGAACGCCAGCAGCTAGTTGATCTTATTGAGAAGAATGGCCTGGAGAAGTTCATCATCAAGTATCGTCTTGATGAAAAAAGTGATGAACTGGTAGAAGACTGGCTTGGAAATGATCCTGAAAAACGAAAGAAGCATCTGTCTAGCTACACATTTGACATAAATGCTGCATAAGCACATGCAGCTAAGCAATGTATGACTTTACAACAATTGAATGGCAATGCAAACTATGAGCAATGACTATAGTGTAAGTGACTTTTTCATGAAAGATCTCCCGTCATATGCAGCATATGACGGGACAAGAAAGATAGCCCAAGTATGGGATGGTCTTAAGATATCAATGAGAAAGATAATATTCACTCTGCAGAACAAGTATCCCAAAGACTTTGTGAAGACAGAGACACTTGCAAATGTGTGTGCAGCATACACTAACTATCTGCATGGCGCAGCAAACCTTGGTGGTGTATGTGACACTATGGCACAAAGCTTTGTTGGTGCAAACAACTATCCATTGATAACAGGTAACAGCGGAGGATTTGGCACGAGAATTCGTCCCGTGTGCTCAGCTAACAGATATACTCGTGTAAGTCTTTCGGACATCACTAAGCATCTTTTCATGGATGCTGACAACAAGATACTTGAGCTGCAGTTCTTTGAAGGGGACTACATTGAGCCAAAGTACTTCATGCCGATATTTCCGGTGATTTTCTTGAATGGCTCTACTGGAATGAGCACAGCATATGCACACAACATATTTCCAAGAGATCCGTATGAAGTCATCTCTTACATAAAGAAGAAGCTTGCTGGAACTGACCATCCACGGCTAGAGCTAGCGCCATGGTTTAAAGGCTTTGCTGGATCTATCAGAAAGAATGATGAGACTGGATTCTATGAATGTGTTGGTGTTGTTGAACGTACTAACATGACATCATACTCAATAAAAGAGCTTCCAATAGGAATGGAATATGACAAGTATGTTGAGCATCTTGACAAACTATGCGATGACAAGACAATACTTGACTATGATGACAAATGCGACACAAAGAAAGACAACATATTGTTTGAAGTGAAGACTACTCGTGAATTCACTCGCAAGCATGAAGACATTGAGTCTTTGAACAAAGTATTCAAGCTAGTCAAGAGTCTGCCAGAGAACTTCACTTGCATTGATGAGAACAACCGAGCTAAAGTGTTTTCAAACGTCCAAGAGATCTTAGACAGCTTCATCAGCATAAGGCTGAAGTTCTACCAGAAGCGCAAAGACTGGCTAGTTGAAGACCTCAAGCAGAAGCTGACAAAGCTAGCTTCACAATACTACTTTGTGAAGGGCATAGTTGACGGCACAATCATTGTCAGCAAGCGCAAGAAAGACAACATCATTGCTCAGCTTGAGAAGATTGACAAGATAAAGAAAGTTGATGGATCTTACGACTTTCTTCTTTCAATGGCTATACATTCACTCACTGCTGAAAAAATGGAAGAGCTCAAGAGCAAGATCGAAGCTGGCAAAGAAGAGTACAAGAAGACAAAAGACACATCTATCCAAGACATGTGGCTGGCAGACTTGAAAGAGCTGCAGAAGTGCTTGTGAGCAACTAAGTAGAATATCATAGACATGAACATCACTTTAGAAGACATATGTGACAATAATCTTGACATCAGAAACATCAGAATGATGTCAAAGTCAGCTGCTGAGAGACCATTGAGAGAGCACAAAGAGTTCATCAATCTCATGCTGTATCTGTCAGAAGACATACGCGACAAAGCAAACCGTGGTATGTTCAGCATCATTGAAGACTTCAAGTCTCTTGAAGCTAGAGCTGACATAGTAAACCATCTTGGCATGCCGCCAGTAGATGCTGTCGCAGAAGAAGTTGTTGACATTCTCAAGTCAAGAGGCTTCAAAGCATTATATGACAAGCCGAACATGATGCTAGTAGTCAGCTGGAAAGAAGACATCATGGAGAGCAAGGAATGAAGATTGACTTTGAGACAATCAGAATAGTAGTGGCTTCAGTGCTTGGTGGACTGTGCTTAGTGGGGTCAATCCCATTCATCATAAGATGGCTGATGTTCTCGACTAAGCTCTGTCCGAAGTGCGGCAGAGGGCGGATGGTCAACACATCTGGACGGATACACAATGGCCCAGTTGAGTTCATAAAGAGATGTGAGCATTGTGGATATGAGACTTTTCGCTGAGATAGCATTGTTTCTTCTAGCACTTGACATCATGCTGTGCTTATGTGACCTGCCGTCTGTGACAAAATGGATTCTAGACAAGCTTGGACTATGAAAGAGAAGAAGAACAACTGCAGCTCAGACAAAGCTGTGCTAGACAAGCTTGATGAGATCATCCGCATGCTTCACAAGCTCTATGACTTAGAGAAGTCAAGCATCAAATGGGCACAAGACTTGGCTGCCAGAGACCAGCAAGACAAGAGAAGATGACATATTGAGGAGTAGTGTACCGGCTGTGCACATCGGGTTTTGATCCCGAAAGTAGCTTTTCGACCAAGCTCTCCTCAGCCATTTTGCACCTAGAAGACTTTGCAATGACTATTGATGACATAGATGAAGACACAGCTGAGAAAGTGATGAAGCTTCTGTTCAAGCGTCTCAAGTACAATCTGCTTGAAATAGTTGACATCAGGCCTGATGATGAATATCTCCAGTTCATTCCTTCACGCACATTGTTCTTAGCTAAAGTCAGACTCTTAAAAGGCAATGTTCCGGCTGGTTTTCCATCTAGTCTTGAAGATGTCTCAATGTACTTGCCTGTGAGAGTTGAGTCTGACAGCATGCTTGGTGAGAAAGCACTTCAAGACTATGAAAGCATGCCATGTCTTGAAAGCTCAACAAACAAAGATGTTTTGAAGCTGATGTTCAGCATGCTCAATGCTCTAGATGATGTGTCAATACGCATTGGATACATCGCTCCAGAGATGCTGCTGTCTAGAAAAGACAGTCTCTGCTCACTTCTAATGAAAGCTGATTTGCAAGATGATGACAGTTGATGACATAGATGAGAAGACAGCTGAAAGAGCTGTCAAATATGTCTTCAGAAGAGCCGGCTTTGAGCTGATGTCATTCTACAGTCATATGTCATCGTTCATAGAAGTGCTGTTTCATGTGTGCGGAAAGTGGACTAGCTGTCTTGATGACGGCAAAGCACTTAATGTGTATGCAGTGATTCCAAAGTTCAATGCAGCATGCCAATATATAAAATTCCATAGACGGCATCATCTAAAGCCAACATCATTCAAGCTAGCATTGAAGTACATGCTTGATGCATTTGACTATTGTGATGTAGATGCATTGTATATGTCTCATAAAGCTTTGCTTACAAAGAAAGACAGTCTTTGCTCACTTCTGATTGAAGCTGATCTTTCCGAGTAAATATGCTCTGCAACATGGAGACAACATGACACGAGAAGAAGCAATATCTTATGCTCGAGCTTAAGAGTGGACTAGAGAGATAGATGACTTGGTTGAAGCTGCTGACCCAAGCGGCAAGCTGTGCTTGAAGACATATGCATGGAACTACATCCGAGATGTGCTAAGTGAGAGCAAGCTAAAGATAGACTCTCCATGGGTAGTCAGACATGGCTTGAATGCAGTGTTTGACTGGGCCATGCCGTCACAGTCCGATGAAGAAGCTTCATGGACAGTCAAAGAGATCGATGATCCATTCAGCACTAGGACAAAGCGCACACTTAGAGACATTGGACTTAAGCTGTTCAATGATGGATTTCCAGTCAAGATCAACTTCTTTGAGCAAGAGCCTGAGTCGGTTGATGTCTACATGGCATTGAAGACTGCTGATGAAGAGCGCTTTAGAATGTTCTTAGATGACCTAGCTCAAGAGCATTCCTGATAGTCTGTCTGTTTGATGCCAAGTTTGTTTAAATTGCCTGCTTCTATGATAAAATATTTTGCATAGGAGACAGACAATGACTATAGACAACTTTGACATTTTGATGAAGCATATGGACTTTGTGGATCCAAATGACCGATATATAGTCCACGTCATGCGTCGCCCAAAAGACTGCAAAGCCCTGGCCAATCAGCTTGGTGCTTCTGAAGCACAACGTCTTATACGCACTTACTATATTGACAACATTGACTATCTGAAGTCTAAGATTCCAGCTATAAAAGAGCTTTGCAAGTCATGCAATGCTCGTGCATATCTGATTGTCTCTCCAAAGAACAACTTTGAATGCCTGCTTAATCTCGGCAAGAAGATCTTGGATGTCATACAGAACAAAGACTTCTCAGTGAAGCCGGAGCATCTGCTCAGACAAGCTTACTGTGAAAACCACAAGACTAGAAAGAAGCGCTGGATAATTGACTTAGACAATGACGAGATGGTTGAGACTTGGGTGCAAGACAACTGTGGAGACAAAGTTTTGTGCAAGCGAGAGTGGACACTTGAGAAAGTGCAAGAGCTTGTGAAGAAGCACCTCAAGCTTGTTGGCAAGAGTGAAGACGAAATGTACACTGTCCCGACAAAGCATGGATGGCACATCATTACTCCCCCAGTAAATTTAATGACAATTCAAAAAGAGTGCAATCTTATATTTGAAGGACGAGAAAAACAAGTAATAGAACTTGAACAATATCATTTAAATCCGGGCGATAAAGGATATACTGGATCACCCAGTTTAGATACTAGATATAAAAACATTGAAAAAGAAATTACTGGATGGTTACATAAGGACGGTATGACTTTACTATTTTTTGATGATTCAAAATAAAATATGCATTTTGCAAATTAAATAAGTAAATAAATATGTAATCCATTATTAGAAAGAATATATTTA
>Ga0310786_10000729_pt1 | contig 52787 bp, 44 predicted proteins | sample AusTroGonzalo_MG_FD_203881 | JGI IMG/M metagenome (GOLD analysis project Ga0310786, IMG submission 203881) | Bovine rumen microbial communities from tropical cattle in Woodstock, Queensland, Australia - Gonzalo_03 (v2) (version 2) | ecosystem: Host-associated > Mammals > Digestive system >...
TCTAACTAATGTTTAACGTGATTTCATTGACGTGCTTCTAATCCTTTTAGACTAAATGACTTATATCACAATGTTTATCAGAAAATAAAGAGGAATGGAAGAGGTTGGGGGAGTTTTTGAGGGGTCTAGAATTGTAATTATGGGAGTTTCTGAGGGGCAAAGGGGAAATAAAGGACATTTGGAAGAATATCTCAGTCCCCGGCGGTGTTCTGTGGTCGTTCCAGGTCTTTTCATGACGCCAAATTGTTCTTCTATAATTAAAGGAGAAATGGATGAGTTTTTGAACTTGCTTTTGAGGTAGATGACCGGATGGATGTCAGAAGGGTGTTTTTCCTTTACCTGTTCGGTTTGATTTTGTTTAAAATGGACATGGTTATGAGTATGTTAACTGGTAAATTCCAGTATCGTTTTATTCTTTTGAGAATTAGCGTTTTACGCGCCGTAAATTATCCTTTAAAAAGGAGATATAGAGGAGTGATAAGGATGAATTGAGGAGTGTATTTCTGCTATTGAGGGAGTTTTTGAAGAATGTTACTGGTTTATAAGGAGAAATGGAGGAAAAGAGCCCTGGAATCCTAATTAAAGGAGAAATAGAAGAATTACTTTCCTTTTTTTGTTTGGAACTAATTATTTTCTCTTTATCTTTGTCCCCGGACCAAGTTTTATCACATCCCAGATGGCTGAAGACAGCGAGAAAATTGACGTTCCCCAGGACGGCGACATCCGTATTGACGATGGCGAGCAGGCTCCCTTGATATCCAATGAGCTGGTGCCCAAGAATGTCATCGAGTCATATGTTATCAGTGAGGCTCGTTATTCGATAGGCGTGTATGCCCACCGTCTTCTGATTCGTCTGATGGAGTCTGCCCAGAAATACATCTATGACATTGATTTCACCGACAGCCGTAGTTCCCGCAAGGTCGAGGTGGGGCAGTGGGGTGATGCTGAGATTATTCTACCCGTCCGTTCCATCCTTTTCGACGATGACGACCGGAATTACGACAAGGCCCGTTCAGCTGTCGAGGAGCTCATGTCCAAGTTTATTTCCTACGACGACGGAGAGACTTACCGGGCGACGCAGATCCTCAATGAGGTGGAGATGTCCCGCCTGAAGGGTCGTATGGTAATCCGTGTGAATCGCAATCTGTGGCGTGCGATGTTGGATTTCTCGAAGGGATACAGGACCATTGACATGGAGACTATTCTTCGTCTTCGCAGTTCTTATGCCATGCGTCTTTACTCTCTGGTGGCCAAGTCCAAGACGCCTCTGACCTACACTATCCAGCAGCTGCGTGCGATGTGGGAGCTCCAGGACAAATACAAGGCCACGAAGGATTTCATCCGGAATACGATTGCCCAGGCGAAGGAGGAGTTGGACCGCAGCAGCCAGTATTCCTTCGATTACATTTTAAATTGTTCCAAGTCTGATCCCATCAACCAGGGGAGGCGTGGTCGACTGAGTGTCACATCCATCACTTTCTATCCCAAGCAGCGGATTGTCAACGCGAAGACGAGTGAACTTCGTCGTCAGATTTCCCCGTCGATGATGCTGGGAGCGGAGGCTGTGGACATATTGAAGCACAAGTTCGGATTCGATTCCAAGGGTCTGCAGAATAACATGGATCTTTTCGACATAGCCAACAGGTACGACGAGCTTTTGCCGTTTCTGGACAAAGTTTCGCCGGCGGCTCAGCGTGCGAAGAACCCTCAAGGATACGTCATTGCTGCTCTCCGCAAGCACCTGAAGGAGGATTGTGGCATCGACGTGGAAGCGGAGTCGGAGTTACGTGATGGCGCGTCATCGCCGTCATTCGGCCAGTAGTGGTTGTTTGTCAGGACGAGCCCGGGGGTCGGGAACCTGGGTCTGTGGTCGAGATTTGGAAAAATAAAAAATCGTTTTTACCTTTGTGACGCAGGGAAGTGATGAGCCCTGCGTGATGAATTAAGACTAAGAAGGACACAGCGCTACGTGTCCTTCTTTTTTTGTTCCCGTCGAATCCCAACATTTTTGCGAAAATCCGTCCCGCCACCTCAGCCTCAACGCCCCTCCTCCCCTTCATTGTCTCTCACCCCGTTCAGGGTACCCGCTAAATGAAAATCCAAAATAATTTACATTTTGATTTGGAAATCTATAAAAAAGCGGTAAATTTGCTGGTGCTATGACGAAACAAGAGATCCTTTTGGGTTTCCTTCAGGGCAACCTTGAACGGGGAACCATATTTTTCACCGAGGATTGCATCCCCTGTGGGCTTCCTCCTCGGGATATCCGCCTATACTTGTCCGCCCTCATCCAGGACGCCACGGTGGTGCGCCTTGCACGGGGTATCTTCCTGTGGCCATCCCATGACGAGGTCACCGGCCGGATCCGGATGCCCTCCCCGGAGCTGATCGCCCACAGGGTTGCCCAGCGGGAGCACATCGAGTTGGTTCCCTGTGAGGACCAGTGCGCCTTCCTGGTGGGGCTCACCAGCGTGCAGACGTCGCCCCTGCATTTCATCACCAACGGGGGAGACCGCGTCATCAATCTGCAGAACGGCCGCAAGCTGGTTTTCCGGCGCCGCGACGAGGCGCGTCTGTTCACCATCAAATCGAAACCCATGCAGCGGCTCACCCTCGGGATGCGCGCCCTGGGGAAAGACCGGATTGGTTTCCCGGAGAAGCGGCGCATCGCGGAGATCTTGGGTGACATCTCGGACGACGATTTTGTGGATGCCCTTTGGAAGACACCCGAATGGGTTCGTAATATTTTGGTTGACCTAAGAGGGTAACATTATGTGGTGGGTCTTGTCACCTACAAAAAAGGGGTAATTATATAGATTCCCGAATCCGATGACCTCTGATGGGAGTAATAACGGTGAAAGGGGAGTGGTGGAGAGATAACGATAAAATCGCAATACTATGAAGGTATCACTGATAAATAGGATCCTGTATCCGATGAGGTTGAGGCGGCTCAGGCGCTTCTGCCTCGCTCACTGGGACAGCTCGCTCGGACCAAACTACGGGCCGGAGCACTGGGAGAGAGTACGCGCCTTTGCACACCTGCTTACTCCCCTGGACACCGTGGACTTCATGGTCACGGACGCTTTCGCCTATCTGCACGATATCGAGAGGGTAAACGACCAGGCCGACCCGCTTCACGGACCTAGGGCCGCAGCTCTCGTCCGACGGATACGCCACACCTATCTCCACTACCTCAGTGACACCCAGATAGCCCTCCTGGCCAAGGCTTGCGAACTGCACTCCGTCGCACTGCGCACCGGAGAGTACATCATAGACGTCTGCTTCGACGCGGACCGTGAGGATCTCCTTCGACGCAGCATCGTCCCTGATCCCAGAATGATGGCCACACACCTGGGCGCCGACTTTGTGGCAAGCGACGACTATCTCAAATTCTGGGCGAAACTAAGGGATGCCATGGCCGGGGGACGCGCCGTCCTTCCGGAATTATAGGTATATTTGCACTACGACACGATATGGAGAAACTTCCTGAGATTATCGCACGGAGCGGCCGCGGCCAGCTCACCGCCGGAGAAACGACCTCCTGGCGGGAGGCCCTCGCAGCCTTTCTCCTCAACCTCGACGTAAAGGATGCCACCAAGAACCAGTACCGGAAGGCGCTGACCCTCTTCTTCAACTGGACCGACGTCCATGACATCCCCCTGTCCGACATCTCCCGCGCCGATATCCTCGACTACCGTAAGGAGCTCCTCGAGGGGCAGCGACAGCTCACCAGCCAGACGGTGGCCGCCTACATCGTCGCCATACGACGGTTCTACTCCTGGGCCGAGGCCGAGAGGCTTTACCCCAACGTCGCCCACGGAGTCAAATCCCCGAAAGTGAAGCGCGAGTTCATCAAGCAGCATCTCACTATCGACGAGTGCCGCGACATGCTCGACAAGCTCATCGAGGATATCGACAACAAGGTACGCCGGCGCGCGTTCAGCAACTCACGCGAGAACGGCCTCCGGGACTACGCCATGGTCAACCTCATCCTAAGGACCGGGCTTCGTACCGTTGAGGTTTCCCGCCTTGACATCGGGGATATCACCGAGCGACGACGCAAGCGCGTCCTCACGGTCTGGGGCAAGGGACGCGACACCAAGGACGACTACGTCCCCCTCTCTTCCAAGGCCCTGCAGCCGGTAGACGAGTACCTCTCAACCAGGCCTGGGGCCGCTCCGGAGGAGCCACTGTTCATCTGTGAGGGCTACGGCTCCCGGGGACGGCGCCTCTCCGCACGGCGCATCCAGGCGATCTGCAAGGCGGCCATGCGCGGCATCGGCCTCGATGGCCACGAGTTCTCAGCTCACTCGCTCCGACATACCTGCGCCGTCACGCTCATCCAGTCCGGCGCCAGCGCCTACGACGTACAGAAATTCCTCAGGCACGCGTCCATCGACGTGACCGAGATCTACCTGCGTAGCATCGAGGAGGACCTGCGCCTGGGACGTTCGCCGGAGGCATTACTCGATAAGGCATTTTAGAAATCAAACATCATATCATGACATACGACATCAAGACACTTCAGGGCATCGCCCAGCTGACAACCGACTGGGCGGACAGGCGTGAGGACTTCTATAACTACGCCTGCAGCAACGGCGGCGAACGCTGGACCGAGGAATCGTTCCGCAACTACATGTTCTTCGAGTACATCAAGAACGACACCCCCATCACCCTCCGCCTGTACAGCCTTGACCGGGAGAACCTCCGGATCCTTATCGACTACGTCAACAACCGCCTCATGTCCGGGATGGCCACACTCGTGGAGGAATTCTAAAGCGGCCGCTCCCTGAGAATCGCGTATTCGGGGAAGAGCCGTACGATTCAACGAAATAATCGATTCTCGGCAGCTCTGGCCAAGATGCTGCCGGCAACAGAAAAAGAGGATTCCCAAGCGGGTCCTCTTTTCTTTGAAAGGGAAGGGGAGAGGAACGGATTAACGGGCCTAGTGCGTTTGCTCCTTCAGTGTACCGTCCGGTCCGGGGAAACGGCAATACCAGGGAAAGCCGGAGCAGGGGAGTGACAGCCTCCATTCCTGGAGAGGGCCACGATAGAACCTCCGGCAGATGCCAGCCTCATTATACCGAGCCGCGGTAGTATTACAAAACTCGATAAATTCGTTTTGCGAAGGGAAATCCTTCTTCCTTGCAACAATCTCAAAGACGGCACCCGAGGGCCAGTCTCGGTCCTTGAAATTTAGGCACGAGAAAGCATCATCCAAGGATGGCTCCGGATATCCGGACCGGCCCAGGGACAGAGTATATCGAACCAGCCCGTGGCCGCAGCTCTCGTCCGGAACGAAGGTATGAACCCTGAAGTTTGAGAAGATGACGGTATTCTCATCCTCTTCCATTCTTGACGTCAGGATCCGGTCGAAGGATTCGCGACCGCTGGCCAGAACCCGGATAGTCCTGAAGCCCGTATCATGGGCGTAGGGCTTATTGATGTCAACCAGTACCGGCGGGTTCTTCCCTGACGGGTCGACGAAGGCAGCGTCGTGACGCTGGCCACCGGCCTCATAATCAATCGCGCACTCCGAATAGAGGGGCTTTAGGTCGTAAGTCTTCTTTTCGCAACGCCGGCAATGGCCATAGGTGGCAAAGGGACAGGTGGCGGAATTCCGGCACTCGGTGTGGACGTACTTCTTAATCTCAAAGACATCGCTCTCGTTCCAGCTCTCCTTTATGAGAAGCTGCGCCTGCCGCCTGGTCATGTAATCCGGACAGGCCTCGCACGGGATCGTCCTGTCAAAGCCGTAGACGAAAACCGAATCGGATTCCCGCAACGGCTCCTCTTTCAATCGAGTCAAATCCTGCATCGACTGCACCCGGAACACAACGATGGGAAAACCCGAACTATTCTTCTTGTCGGAATTCCTACTGGTGTTCCATATCTCCAGGAATAGGGGCTTATTGGTTCCGGTGTCATCAACCAGGCAGAGATCCGGGATAAAATCCCCGACCTTCTTCTCAACCAAGCAGGTCGAGTACCGCTCTTTCAGGTTGAACGCATGGACGGCCAGCCCCCGGCACTTACCATCGCTGACTCTGGAAAACACGCAGGTGTCCGCCTTCTCGCAGACAGATTCCGCAGTGAGGGTGAACTCGAACGGACCTTCACTATCCCACCTCTCTTTCAGCAGCCGCTCGGCCGTGGTGTGGATGTACCTGTCCCTGTCGCAGCTCTGGCCAGGCTTATGCGCGAAGCAGTGGCGATTGTGTTCACCAAGATAAGGGCGCATCTCCTTCTTGCAGTAAGGACAGATATAGCTGAACTCCAGGCGCCTATGCTTCATCGCATAAAGCGTCTCGATATACATAAGCTCCGGACCTCCGACATCCGCGAACGGATACTGGACGTTTCCCTCATGGGCCGGATGGATTGCTTCGTCGGGAATCATGTCATTTTTTCTTGTCTTTGTAAAAATAGGAATTCTTCCGGAAGAAGCCTCAACAAAACTCCCCTTTTTCCTTGCGTGGCGGTAAACCGAAGTTATCCGCCATGCAGGAAGAGTAGGGGAGTATCCCCAAAAATTGGGCAGATTCTACCTACTTCAACGACTCGCAATTGGGACGGAATCCGTCCGACCTTTTTGTTGACAAGGGGCAATTGCGTAGATATTCTTTATCAAGCTGACGGACTGGACTTGTCGATGAGTCCAGCAATACACCCTTTACCGTCTTAGTGCTTATCTCGTGCGAGTCTCTTTCTCATCTCTATTACCTGCTTATTGTGGTTGGCCATGGGCAAGATCCGGTATGGGAGTAACTGTTACAGAGTTATCACAGATATAAACTGTATGATTGACACCTATAATATATTAGGGTTATCATGCATATTATAATTTTAACTTATTCAGTATGCAAATACTTTTTTCTTTCGTTCTAAGAAAAAAGTTACATTTGTAGAAAATTTGATATATGAAGACGATTGCTTTCTTTAACGAAAAGGGTGGTACGGGGAAGACCTTGTACAACATGCTCTTTGCGTCATGGCTCAGATATGACATGAAACGTCAGGTGTATGTCGCTGATTTCGACTTTCCTTCATACCAATTCTTCAAGACGCGTCAGTATGAGATTGCCCTGATGCAGGATAATCCCAAATTCGCTAAGATGATTACATCTTCTCCCTACCCTCTCGTAAAGGTAGAGGGCAAGGACCACTATACGCCAGAGCAACTGCAACAGATCATCACGGATATCCGGAAGATGGACCAGAAGGAAGGATTCTATATTATGGACTTCCCAGGCCGTTTCACACCTGGATGTCCGGTACACGCCATCGCTACGGCGGGCCTCCTCGATCACATTATCTTTCCAATTGATTCTGACAGGCAGTCCAGAGCCTCTGCTATGTTCGTTAACGCCGTAGTCAATAGTGAGAAAGTACTTGCGCATAACGGCAAGGAGCACCAGGACGTGCTGGCCATGTGGAACCGGGAGACGCGTAACGAAAGAATCGGTAATCGGGACTTCTACGAGGATACCGAGAATCTATTCAAGGAACTGGGGATCCCCATTTGTAAGACCCGCGGCCGAGAGCTTCTCTCCTTCCGTCGCGACGGAGACACGTTTGGATTTGTTAGAAGCACCGTCTGCTACCCCAAGACCAATATCATGCGGAGTGCTCCATGGTTGGAAGATATCTTTAAAGAGATTCTCCAGCATATCGAGGAGGAACCGCAAGAAGAGCAAACCAATAAAGAATAAATATAATGTCAATCCAGTCCGCAAGAAATAACCTCACAAAGGCGAAAAACGCCGGCATTCTCAACGCCGCTCAGGCATGTGCATACCTGAAGGCGCTCCATAAACTGACCGGTAAATCGGAACAGTTCATACTCTCCGAGATGGTCGTAATGGGTGTGGAACACATTCCCGAGTATGTCCCGTATAAGGACATCGTGAAAGAAGGAATTGAAAAAGAAAACGAATAATACCATGACAAAGTTTACTGTCCTTATTATCGTTCTCGTCATCTTCTGCATAGTCACTGCAGTTGTATGGTTCGGAGGACGCAAAAAGAATCCAGCCAAAGCACTGAATGTTCGGCTTGATAAAAACTCTTCCATCACCATCACCCAGAACGAGGATAATTCAATCCAGGTGGCTTACTGTTCCTACGAGGATCGGCCGCGCGCGGCAGAGCTTTTCCCCGACCTTATTCCAGACCTCACCATTCAGGACGAACTTCTTGACCAGGACTTCTGGGAAAAGATGACCCGCATCCATGAGCTGCCCTTCGAAGAGCAGAAGAAGATGCGCGAAATGCTCGTTGCCCATGGCTTTTTAAAATATGCCGACGCAAACAAATTCGAGATGGATGCGCCAAAGGACGAAGACGGGAATCCGATTGCTCTTCCGCCGGATCCTGCTGATGACGAGTGTTATCAAAAGTTCTGGAATAAACCCTTTATCGCGTAATTACTTTAAAATTAACATATTATGAAGAGAATTAAAATTCGACTGAACTATCTCACTGCCGGTGCCATGCTTTTCCTCGGCGGCTTGATTGCCAAAGCCCAGACTCAAGACCCCGCACAGATTCTCAACGCAGGCATCAAAGGCCTGGCAAACAACGCCAAACCCTTCCTCCTGACGATGACGCTGCTCACCCTTATCTCCGGAGCCGTTTCCGTCTTCTGGGCCATGATCGACCGCAAGAACACCCAGGAAGGAGGCAACCAGCGCGTCATGTCCGCCGGCATCGCCCTTCTCATTGCTTTCATCGTCTTCCTGGTACTCTATCTGGCCGCGAACGCCATCGGCACCAACATCCAGTTCCAGTCCACGGGAGCTTAACTGCCATGAAGGTCCCCGTGTTCCGATCCCTCGACAGAACGAACAGTTTCCTGGGAATCAAAGGATCCTATCAGAGTTACTTCCTGATAGGTGTAGGCATCTGCTTCTTGCTTGGTTTTCTAGGCGGAGTTCTTATTGGGATTACTATGCTGGGCTTCCTCTTTGGGCTCATTCTCTCGGGTCTGTACTATATGTACCTCATTCATTTCCAATCGTTACACGACGAGAAGGAACGTGACATGATGATTGCGTCGGTTAAGACGCCAGAAATCATAAGAGTACATCCAATCCCTATCCATTCACTGCTGACTAAATTTACGATAAAAAGCCGTTAGCATCATGCGAACAACGCTTAAGAAGGTAGAATTTGATAAGGTCTTCCCCCTCCTCGGCATCTCCGAGGAGGGAGTGGCCATATCAAGGAAAGGTGCACTGACGCTTGGATGGGAGATTATCCTTCCCGTGATGTACACCCGTTCCGAGGAAGACTACGACGGGATGATTCACGCCATGGACTCCGCAATCCGAATACTCCCCGCGTGGTACACCGTCGTGCGGCAGGATATTTACACCTATGAATACTGGGCTCCGGATGAAGATTACCCGTCGGGATTCTTCGCCGAGTCGGAGAAGAGACACTTCATGGGCAGAAAATACCTCGTACACAAGGCTTATATCTTCGTGACGATGACCACGAAGGGACTCATAACGAAAAAAAGCTCTTATTCTGGTTTGTTCGGCATCGCCGACGGTTGTATCATCCCGGAACGGCCAGAATATGAACTCTTTTTGGCCAAGACGAAGGAATTCGCAGCCATCCTCACATCCGGAAGTGGAATTTCGCTTACACCCCTTTCCTTCAATGATTGGGCAGGTACACCCGAAAGCCCCGGTATCATCCATCGGTACATGTTTCTCGGTGAGAAAACAAATCACATGTCGGATTTCGAGCTGAGCAATGAATCTATCGGCTGCTTCGACAGAAAAGCCCAGGTATATAATCTCTATTCGTCGGAGAAACTCCCTCCGATAGTGAATTCAATTCGAAAGAACAACCTCCTATCAACTGAAGGGAACCCCGTCTACCAGTCTCTTGGAGCGGCCATCGGAGCCGCTGTTGACTGCGAGCACATCGTGAACAGTATTTTCGTCATCCCCGACCAGGCTGAAGAGAAAGCCCGCCTCGATGATGAGTTCAAGAAGATGAGAGCAGGCAATGAAGACGACGAGAATGCTATCTCCCAGAAGGAGATTCAATTATATAAGGAAAAGCTTATCAACGAGTCTCCCTATACCATTAAGGCGAACATCTCCATCATCGCGTGGGACATAGAAGAGAACTACGGCGCCATCGCTGGGAAAATAACCTCTGCCCTTTCAATGCTGGGGACCTCTGTCACAAGCCGCGTCAAGTACAACGCGCCGCTGCTGTGGTATGCCGGCATCCCCGGAAACGTATCTGAGATTGGGTCGGAGAATCTCATGACAATGGAGCTCTCATCTGCACTATGCTTCAATAACTGGGACACCTTCCAGCGGAATATAAAAGGCGGTACGCTCCGCATCTGCGACAGGAATAGGCACACCCCCATAGTATTCGATACACAGCATATTGCAATGAAAAGAGGATGGATTTACAACCTCAACGCATTCATTCTCGGGCCATCCGGCACAGGTAAGTCCTTCTTCATGAATTACTACCTCCGGAACGTCTATGACGCCGGAGGCAACTGTTTCCTCATCGACAGAGGTGACTCCTATGAACTTCTCTGCGCGGTCATCAACGAGGAATCTGGTGGCCGCGACGGCCAGTATATCTCCTGGGATGCAGAGCACCCCCTGAAGTTCAACCCCTTCATTGGATACAAAGAATGGCTTGATGAAAATGGTAATACCAAGGCTGATTCCATCGGAGCGAATTTCTTCATCTCAGTTCTCGAGACCATCTGGGCGCCCGTCGGTGGCTGGACCTCTGACACGGAGCCTATCCTCAAGCAAACAATCACGGATTTCCTTCGGAATGAAGTCCCTGAAATAGAAAAGGCCGGGAGGAAACCCATACTCCAAGACTATTATGTCTTCTTGAAAGACAAGATTGCGCCTCTTGTTGCCAAGAGCCGCTATTCCGTGCTTGGGAATACTGTCCACAAAGAAGACATTGACATTGGAAAGATGCTGAAGGCGCTCTCCGCATACTCTGTCGAAGGCGTCTATGGTTTCCTGCAGAACGAGGAGAACCCGGCCGATATCTTCACCAGCCGCTTCGTCGTGTTTGAGGTCACGGCCCTCTCTTCCGTGAAGGACGAGAAGTTCTACTCCCTGTGCATTCTCTTTATCATGCACCAGTTTGACATGAAGATGCGTCAGAAAGTAGAAGAGTTCGACGTCATGGTGATTGAAGAAGCCTGGAAGGCTATCTCCAACGAGACAATGGCACCTTACCTTCGTGAACTCTGGAAGACAGCTCGAAAGTTCAACACAAGCGCTGTCGTCGTAACGCAGTCCATGTCAGATATCCTCAGCTCCGATGTTATCAAAGACGCAATTCTCGCCAATTCTTCGACGAAAATCCTCCTGGATCAATCCGAAGCGAGGAAGAACTTTGATCCGATTGCTGACGCGCTCTCTCTGACCGCCAACGACCGCATGAAGATTTTCTCCATGAACATGAACAAAGATCCCCGTTATGAGTACCGCGATGTCTTCATCAAGCTTGGGGAAGGATTCTCAGACGTCTTTTCCACGGAGGCGTCTCCAGAAGAAGCAGTGGCGTTTGACTCGCGAAAGGAAGAGAAGGCTCCACATATCCGTCGCGCCAAGGAGCTCGGCTCCTATCGCGAGGCCATACGGGAATCTATCAAAATCAGACAATAAAAGCTATGCAAATACGTTCATTATTAGCAGCCATACTTCTAACTCTTACCAGCTTGCATCTTCATGCGCAGGCCGTAGCGGCCGTCGTAGATAATGCCGTTCCTCAGGAGGTACATGACACTTTCGCTATTGGTCAGCTCCTTGAGAACCTTCAAGAGATGTGGAAGCAGACGGATATCCAGGGAAACACTCTCCAGGAATTGTGGGATAGCAAAGACTACATGCGGGCCATGTATGAAGGCGCCAAGATGGTCAAGTCCTCTCCTCTTCTGGATGACGTCGTCGTCACAATGAACGACTACATCGCAAGCTACAACAACCTGATGGCCTACTATTCAAGTAAGCTTTCCTCCCCAAGAAGTCTCAACTCATTCTACGACGTCAGTCGGATGATGAGGGATGCCGAGGAGATGTCCTTGATGACAAAGAAACTGTATGAAGACTTCGATTTCATCTTCTCATACGTTTTTAACCCTACCAACTGGAAGGGGACCGAGATGCAGCGTTATGACCTTCTCAAAGACCTCTATAATCGCTTGGCCACGAAAAAGGCCATGTTGGAGATAACCATTACAACAGAACTCGCAGAGGATGATGAGGACGACTTAAACGAGGTCATTAACGCTCTTTTGGGCAAACAACTAGACACGTCGGTGGACATCAATACCCTACCCTACGATCTCCAATACATTAGTAACCTCAACAAAGCGACCCAGAAAGACTACGACGAAGCTGCTAAAAGTGTCTTGAATAGCATAGATAACGGTGACACCAAAGCTATAGAAAACGCCTCAAGGAAGGTACATAGCCTCCGCAAAACTGCGATCAACTTGGGTATGGTCTGTGTCATTCTTGTGACGGCTGCATACGTTCCCTATAATCTCTGGAAACTATCCACGGGTGAAATGCAGACCAAGGACGCATTCATCCGCATTGTCCTCGGTGTCATGGTAGGATTCCTCGCCTTACTCTTCTGGTTTTTAATATTTTAAGAAAATGTTTGAGCAGTTTTTAACCACAAATATAGCCCTCGGGATGAAGAACTTCTCGGAATATTTCGAGATGGCCATGATTGCTCTCCGTAAGGAGATTCCCGGGATGTTGAATCTAACAGCCTTGGCTTCGACCTTTGGTGCACTATTCGTTATCATCAGACTAATCCATCTGGTCAAGGAGATTGAGGGTGACGATGTGGTCGGTGGCCAGGGACACGTCGATCTTGCTGAATTCTTCCGCCCGGTCATCCTATTCTGCGCCATCCAAATTGCGGTCCCTCTTACTACAGCTCTCGACGCATTGGTCACGCCGACAACAGACGCCATCTATTCCAGGGCCGCGAAAGTGAGTATGTGGAATAGGACTAAGGATGATTTTACAGAGATAGGACAGAAGATTGATGCTAACGCTGCTCTTGGGTTCGACGCGGCCAACAAGACGCTCAAGGAGGCCCAAGAGACCAAGAATTCCAAGAAATTCTTCCAGGGAGCCGGCGACCTAGTCCAGTCTTTCCTTTATAAGATTCTTGCCTGGTGGCAGAATATCGCCAGCAGCTTCTGGAAAGCATTGGGCAACCTTGCTCTTTGGATATGCGGCATTGTCTACGATATCACCGGTGCAATGTTCTTGGTCATTGCCAACATAAACCTCTGTATCGTGGAAATCTTCCTTCCGTTCGCCCTGGCCTTTTCAATACTGAAGCCCTGGGAGAACGCCTGGCAGAAAGTAGTGGCAAACTGGATCTTCTTCTGCCTCTGGAGACCGTTGATTCGCGTCATCCAGATGATCATTGGAGCGATGATGTCCGTCATCGACTCTATCGGAGCACAGGATATCGTTACCCAGTCTAACGCCGTCGTAAGTATTGCAAACACCTTTGGGGCAAACGGCTTCGCAAGCTCCATTCTCACTATCATTGCCTTCCTTATGGGAATATTTGCCGTCATGCAAGTGCCCTCGCTGGCCAACACGGCTCTGTCTCTCGGCGCCACGGGCGACACGAATGGCTCTGATCCCATCCGTAGAACACTGAAGATGATTCCCGGAGTTGGAAACATAATGTAATATAAAACGACTCACTATGAAAGATCCTATAGCATTCATGGGGGATATCCAGTCCTCATTCCGAAAGACCAAGCTGCTCAGCATGCTTGTCATTTTTTCCTGTGTTATCATCAGCCTCGGCGCGATTTGGATGGCCTATTCGTTCGCGAAGGACAGCAGTAGCCACATCTATGTCGTCGACCAGGGCTATGTCCTGGCCGCCAATCGTCAGGACAACGCTATTCAGAAGGACCTAGAGGTGCTCAACCACGTACGTCGTTTCCATGAACTGATGTACAATATCGCACCTGACGAACGGGCCATCACCTCCAACATCTCCGAGGCAGCCGCACTGGGCGTCAAGCCATCCGACGAGATCGACCGTTCCCGACGGGAGAAATCGTTCTACACACAGCTGATCCAGCTCCCCGCCGTCGAAGAGTTCCAGTATGACAGCGCACGTGTGGATGTCAGCTCCTATCCCTTCAAGGTAAGGCTCTACGGCACCCTCTGGTATATCCGGCCTACCAACGCCGCACGCTACTCCTTCCAGAGCTACTGTGAGCTCATCAACACCGCCCGCTCACCCAGGAACCCCCATGGGCTCTCCATCGAACGTTTCATCGTGGAGCGACAGGAACAGCTTGAAATAACGACAAGACGTTAAAAGTAATGGACAACAATAACAGAATCTCCATGTCGGATGCCCTCAAGGAGGTGCTTGCGACCAAGCTCAGCAACGAGGACAAAGCCCGTCTCGGACGCGGCATCGTCTGCATCTTCAGCGTCGTTGCCGCCATCTCCGCAACAGTGTTCATCATCGGACTCTTTAAATAACAAAGCCATGAGAAAGACTACACTCATATCCGCGCTCCTTTCCCTTTCAGCGCTCCTTTCCTCCTGCGTGAAAACGACCTCCAGAGGGGACAACTTCGTTGCGGAATTCCAGCTCAACACCCCGGTCTTCTATGACGGCGATGAGGTGAGCTTCACCATCAGGACGAACCGTTCTTCAGTTAAAGTCATGGCCTTCTCCTTCCGCGAGTCACCGCGTTTTATCCATGAGAACGAGACTTACACTGTTAAAGACGGTATTTGGACGGAGTCTCACGCGGTCTCCGTTGCGGATAGTCACAGAGGGAAGATGACCGTCACCGTCGCTGATCCTATAACAGGAGCGACGAAGGACTTCTCCGCCATTTATACGGCATACTCTTCCACCGGCCTCCGGATTGCTATTGCGAACAAGAACATCCAGAGTACATACCTCAAGAGTAGTCTCCCGACAATTGTCTCCGGTGATGACTTCTCTTTCTCAATCACCTCGAAAAAGGGAAAGCTCATCCTAAAGGACTTCGACTGCGAGTTCAACGATGGGCAGCTGATGAAAGGCAAGGAGTATGACTTCGGTAATGACCATGAGCTCGATTTTACCATGAAAGATGCATCCTTCGATAAGGACGGCTACGAGAAGCCTTCCCGTCTCTCCCTCACTTTCAGTGATCCCGAGACGGAACGTGATACCACGGTGTATGCCGAATACGTCAAGGTCGTTGACTTCCACCCGGAAATCTCCATCTCCCCCTCGGACATCCATTCCCAGGACGTAGTCACCGTTTCATTCGGCGGGAACCGCGAGAAATACCGCTTCTCGTCCCTCGTGGCGCCGGAATGGTTTAATTACGGGGACAAACTCTTCAGTGGCCAGTCCATTACCCTGAAAGAGGGGGTGGACTCGTATAACGTGGAGACGGAAGACATCACAACCGACGAAGACGGCACAATGATCTTCACCCTTTATGATGACGACTACACGAAGAGAACAGCCCTCGTTCGCGTCCCCTACCGGGCCCGTTCCAACAGTGACCCCATGAGCGTCAAGCTCGACCGCTACAGCGGAACGTATAACACAGAGGACGTGTTTCTAATCAAGATGTCAACCGACGAGGAAGCGACCACAAACACTTTCTACGTAGAAGGAGCCAACCCCGAAAGCGTTGACAACCTCTCTTTCTGTGCACCCAAGGACGAGTATGAGGACGGAGTATATCCTTCATACGGCTTCGTAGCCAGAAAAGTGAAGATTGAAAACGGTGGCCGTGTCTACGTAAAAGTCGGCAGGAAGTCCGGTGACTACAGAATCAAGGTGTTCCCTGCCGGGGCTCCGGAGAATGCACAGTATTTCGACCTGAGGGTTCGGATAGACATAGCCCTGAGAATCAAAGGCTACTTTACGATGAAGGGAGAGACGAAGACCTCCTATGGTGCACATAGCTTCTGCGGCTGGCTGGGATTCCCCTCCAGCATCACCGCGGATCTGGTCACGTACACCGATTTGGACGACATGCTTCCTACATACGTCAATCAGAACGCCCTTGCCGTCAATTGGGCCTCGAATATCGTCATGTATGAGATGGGGGACAGTTATCAGAAGCCCTTCTCCTTCAGCTGGATCGTGAGTGTAGGAGACTTCTCGACAAGTGATAAGCTCTATGCCGGCTACTGCAACCAGAATGGTGAACTCACCATTGATCCCAGAAGCTACCTCAAGACCGATGGAGGCAACTGGAAGAGCACGACGATGCCGGGAGCACTGAACGTGAAAGACGGTGAGCTGCAGGTCAACGGACCAAAGATTAACTGCAAGAACCTGACACTGCTTCTCAGGAAGATGGACGGTAACTGCTCCTGGTGGTGCAACGACTATCATGAGAACCATGAAGTGAGAAGTAACGAGGCCTCACTGAAATACAAATCCCTCTCGTTCGACTTCTACAATGTTGTCTATGACCGCGAGAATTACCGGCTCAAGTATATCATCAACCTGACAGAGGTCAGTTCCCAGTACGGAGAGGAGGCGCCTTGGTGGTCCGTCCTTCCCAACGGAAAACGTTCCCTCGTCACAGAATACAAGGACTAAATGAAAGAATACCTATGAAAAAGCTGTTAATAATCTCGTTCCTGTTTTGCCTCACCGCGACGGCCGCCGCCCAGCGCACGGCCAATGGCGAGAGACTCGCTTACGGTGAGCTTAACTGGACCATCTCGTCCGTCGGCGTCGGCGCAGGCATGGGGCTGTACACGGTCTATGGGTACTGGTTCGGAGAGCTGACGTTCAATAACCGGCTGGAGAGGGACGCCTACTCTCTTGAGGAGGTTTACTATCCCAGACTCTGCGTCGCAGGGGGATACATGTATCGCATTCTCAACGACCATCGCCGCACTATCAACTTCTATGGCGGCGGAGATGCCTTCCTGGGACTGGAGTTCCTGGACCTTTATCATTCCCTGTCCTCGCCTGTGAGAGAAGGCCTTTTGGTCAATGGATACAAGGAAATGCCCCTTGTCTACGGCTTCTCTCCGCGCGCCGAGCTGGAGTGGTTCGCCTTGCCGTATGTGGCCGTTATCCTTAATATCCGTTTCCCCGTCTCGTTCGGAAGCAAATTCCCTGGCCTGGGGATGGAGATTGGACTTGGTGCAAAGTATAATTTCTAAAGGAGGGTAATATATGGATTTAAGCTTTCTGAACAAAATCCCACCGTTTAAAAACGTTGACTTCACCGACCCGATCAACCAGAAAAAAACGCTGGTCGTGATCATTGGCGTCGTTGCCTGCATCATCAGCATCACCGTTGCCCTGGCCCCCGAAGCGGGGACCTCGGCGGAACAGCCCGGCACGGTTGTCCAGGCAGAGACGTACGCTCCCGTCCTGAAGGTACAGGAAGGCGAGGACCGTGACCAGCTTGAGGGCAAGAGCAGCATCTCCATCTTCCGCTCCGGAGACGGGCAATCGCTTGCCCAGAAGCTCTTCGAACCGAAGGATACCGTCTTCTCGGATAATCCCCTTGGAAATATCGGTGTAGATGGTGCCCCGCGCACATCCCAGGCGCAGACCGCATCTCAGCAGACTACCCTTCCCGCTTCCTCAGCACAGCCCGCTGGCCAAGAGAGAGTCTTCGGTGAACCCTTAAAACCCATCTCTGCCGACGATATCCGCAAAGCTCTCAACGGGACAGACAGCGACGTGGAGTCTGCAGCAGAGCAGAGAAAACGCGACGAAGAATACAAACGTCGCGAGATGGAGCTCAAGAGTCGTCAGAGGCTTCTGGAGATGGGTATCAACCCGGATACCGGTCAGCCCTTCGGCGCAGTACCGAATAACACCCCTTCCGCATCGAGAACGGCGAAAGGAGGAAGCGGAAACTACATCCCTGCCAATTCCTCTCAGTCCGTCACACCCGTAGAACAGAAGCCACAAACCGTCGGTGCCACTCCGGAGGTTGTCATCTCCGAGAATGAAATTGAGGATGACGACAACTCGTTCGGTCTGGGGACCACCAGGATCAGTTCCATCTCCTCTTCCAAGAAGAAAGAGTTGGAGAAACTCACGGTGAAGGCAATGTTCATCGAAGAGAAGAAAGTAAAATCCGGTGAGCGCATCCAGCTCCTCCTGAGCGAGGACAAGGGAATCACCGTCGACGGCATCCACATCCCCAAGAACTCGCTCCTCTACGCTACTGTCAGCATCAGCGAACGGCTTTTCATTACCGTCCAATCCATCAACGTGAACGGGCGGATCCTTCCCCTGAACCTGGAGGCCTACGATATTGATGGCCAGCGGGGCATCTATTGCCCGACGAACGAGGCAGAACAGGCGCTAAAGGAAGCAGGGCGAGAGGCGAAAAACATTGCCACCGGCGTCGTCTCCGGCATGATGAGCATGTTCGGAGCCCGATTCGTATCTTATGGCAATACCGTCATCGATCGCGTGACCGGCCAGACGGCAGTCTACATTACTCCCGGTTATTCGTTTGACCTTATGAAAAGCCAGAATTAGCTATGAAAAGAATTCTATTCCATACTATAATCCTTCTGCTCATCCTGGCCGCCAATTGCCAGAAGGCAGGCGCTCAACAGAGCTTTGATACAGTCTTTATCTCGGACAAGTACACTACGTCCTTCCTCTTCACGACTAACGCGGTCTTCGCTCGTCTCTCATCAGAAGACTACGCAGGAGCCGCCTTTGCGGAGGCGACGAATGAGGTCGTTTACGTCCGTGCAAAAAAGCCCTTCACTGAGGACCTCTCCCTTTCGGTCATCGAAGCAAGTGGCCGACCGCACACGTATTTCCTCAAGTATGCAGAGCATCCAGGGTACCTTCAGGTGGATGAGCGCTACGGCGGCCGCCGGTCGAAACCCGATACGCTCCGCCTCTCGTCGACGCTGATGACGACGCTGCTCTTCTCCAGCGAGATTGTCGCCTCAGATCTATCTCGTCGACGCCTTATCGAAGGCGACGTCGTCAAGGAGTCACCCAATATCTTCTCAGTTATGGCAAAGACTCCGCACAAGGAGACATCTTCCCTGGCCATACTGGAGGAATCGGGCGCCTATCATACCTACATCATCCTCAACGATGAGCACCCCTCCAAGCTGATCATCGACGAGCGTCACGACAAGGCAGAGAATGCAAAAGGCAACCTCTCCGTTAACGCCTCCCGTATCGACGATGCTCCGTCGCTGCAGGACGTGTATAACCTTCCCCAGTCGCTCTATCACATCGGGACCCAGCACGGCCGGATAAGGGTCGTTTGCGAGAACGTCTTCACCTATTCCGACGTAATGTATATCACGATACGCCTTGACAATAACTCCGGCATCAGCTATGAGACGGACGGGGCCATCTTTACCGTCAAGAACAGGAAGAAGAGCAAGCGCACCGACGATAGCGGCATCACCCGGATCCCTTCGTCCAAGTACAAAGGTCTCTCGGCGCCAGCCGGAGGGTCGAACAAAGTGACGTACGCGTTTGAGAAGTTCGCCCTTAATCCCAACCAAGTACTCCAGGTAACCATCCAGGAGAAGGGGTACGAAGGGTATGCCGGTCGCACCTTCTTCATGACGCTCAGCGACAAGGACATCAACCTGGCCACACGGCCGACGAAAAGTGCAGAATAACCATCGTAAACTCATTCATACCATGAAAAGACGCATACTCCCTATCCTCATCGCCCTCCTTTCAGTGTGGGCCGTCTCTTGCGGGAAACCCGAACCGGAACCTAATGTGGATCCCGAAGAGCAGGAGAAAGACTTCTCCATCGAGTTCTCCATTTCCGACGGCGTTATCGACAGGGAGAAGACCCTGTCGGCCCCGAGCGTCAGCTTCACCGTCCGTAGTCTCTCCGACGAGGCGAACTACGTCGTCGCCTACCAGGTGGACGGCACGGAGACGCAGTACGTCCGGAACCTATGGGGTGGCAAGAGCCGCGACATCTCATCCTCTTTCAGCGATTTCAAGACATACGGCAAACACACCCTAAAGGGGAAGATCTACGAAGAGGATAATGAAGACGAAGCCATCCCGTTCGAGAAGGAGATCTGGATCCGCTACAGCCAGATCAACGTCGAGTCCGTTTACTTTTCGTCCTTTGCCGGTGACGTGCACACGAAGGCGGCCACGCTCAATACATCCGAGAAGGGCATCCTTTTCTTCCGGTTCTCTCCCGGCATCTCGTTTGCCGAATTCGCAGTCAAGTCCTCCAATGAGGGAGTCATTTCGTTCAACTACGACAACCCCGTCATCGACTCAGGCCTGTACGGCTTACGCTATACAGTCGGTAATGTGCCCGGGGAGGCATCCGTCAGTTTCTCTGTCAAGAATGCAGAAAAGACACTCATGGAGGACGCGTTCGCCGTTACAACGAAGCAAGGCAAGATCGCACCAACCATCCATGTGGCCTCCACGTGCCATCCCGTCTACTTTGCCAGTAAACCCATCCGTGTCCAACCGACGGTTTCCATCGACGATAGCTCAAGTTCCCTGGGGACGTTCCTCGCCACCTACTATCTTGACGGGCAGCAGGTCGGCCACAGCGAACCCTTCGGGACCGAGTACGAGTCCGTTTTCGAGCTCAGTAGCCAGGGACTTCAGCCTGGTTGGCATGAATTCTCCATGACAGTCTCTTCTGAGAAGTATATCATGGACGACGTTACGGAGATGGCCAAGTTCTATGTCCTCGATCCCATCCTGCTGCTCAGTCATGATGAACTTACGGAGGAGTACACCCCGAGTCAAAGCATCAAGCTGAGAACGGGTGAGAGCTATGCTGTTTCCGTCAAAGATTTGCCTACTGAGATTGAATCAAACATAAGGATCCTGGACAATGGGGCAAGCACAGTGATAAACAACGAGTCCGGATGGACACTCAGTGTCGCGGATTTCGGTGAGCCAAGTATCTCCCTCCAGATTGTCCAGGAAGAGTCAATCTATGATGAAGTACAGTTCCAGACCAATCGCCAGATGTCCGCGACACTCACCTTCAGTATCTTCGATGGGAAGGACACCCTTTCAGCTCTTCTGGAGTATGCTGGTAATAAGCATCCGGATGTATATGTTTCAGGCGAATTCGTACACTACGGCTACGGCGAGAGTCATCCGACTATATTCGAGAATGGTTATCCGGTTTACACCAGCCAACCGGAATACACCGATGAAGTAAAAGTACAACTGACATCCAAGCAGGTGACAGTAGCAAAGACGGTCATCCATGATTTTACATCATTAGCCCAATATTATCAGGATAAGGAGTTCTTCTGGCCTGAGTACTCCGATGAGGGATACGGCTACGAATGGTACACCTTCAGCGATTGTTACCACTTAAGGATTAAAGCAATGAAGCTGATAATCTCAGGCCCGGACGGGAATCCGCTTGACAGCCACATTGAGTTAACCTGCAAGATGGGGAAGAATATGACTGGCTCCCGCATAGATTACCTTGGACTCGATAGCGAGCCAACAGTAGAAATCATACAGTAACTCCGGAGAATAGAAGGGGGCGGGAAATTAATCCCGCCCCTTTCTTAATTCGGGACATACACGGAGACTCCCTCTGGGATCCTCTCTGTCAAGATATGTGGGTTACACTCACGGAAAGCCGATAGGGCGCATTTGTAACCTTCACAAAACTCGTCGACCGAAGTAGGGGTGCCATTTGTTACCATCCTCACTTTTCGATGCGTCCTCGTCAACGGCTGGATACCGAACTCCGCCATCTCACCAAGGACATATCGTACCGCAAGGAAGGAGGGAAGATAGCGTCTAGTCTCGGCCGGAAGGAAGGCGGCCGTATCCCAAACCACTGCACTGCCCTTCGCTTGGATGATCGCCTGTCGTACCCGGCCGGCGCCGCAGTTGTAGCTCAGTACCGTAAGATCCCAGCGGCCCAGTCCCTTATAGACATCCCTGAGGAAACGGGCAGCCGCGTCTGTGGACTTATAGATATCAAACCTCTCATCCACCAGTTCATCAACGCGGAGCCCATAACGGGTAGCGGTCGACGGCATCAACTGCCACATTCCGGCAGCCCCGGCCGTCGAGACGGCCGTTGTCGTGACGGCGCTCTCTACGATGCAAAGCGAGATGAGCTCCTCCGGGATATCATACTTACTGAATATCGTCCTGAAGACAGGAAGGTAATACTCATAACGGCCGATGATCGAAGGGAGGTAGCGTTTGCGACGACCAAGGTAGACTGCCACTTGTTCGTCTATGCTCTTGTGCCAGGAAGATGCCACCCGGGGAGCAACCCCACGGACGAGGCGCATGAACTCCGTATGTTCACGGTCCGACTGGTTGAGGATATCCGAAGAGCCGAATTCCATCTCGAAATCTTTTTCCCAGTCCATATTCACTAGTGCATCCCAGGTACTTGCATAAGCCTCCTCGTACTGGGCGAGGAGTTGACGGAGGGAATCGTTCTCCTCCTTCAGCTGCCGGTTTTCCTGCGTAAGATTCCGCTGCTCTAACTGAGCGGATGCCACTGTCGGAAGGAGGGACAACGACAGCAGGGCATATACGAAAAGAGTCCTTTGTCTCATAACAAGACAAAGGTACAAAATTTCCGAATTAAGTTAAAAATCTACTTGGATTTTGAAGCCTCCCACTGTGTATAGAGCTGGTTGTCACCAATCTCGCTGCTATACCTGGTCCTCACCTCGACGATAGACGTCGGCGCACTCGTACCCTTCTCTTCTTCAGCGAAAGGCACAACCTCGAACCGGACGTTACAATTGAAGGCATAGGCCAGCTTGTAGATTCGGCTTATCATCATATCGTCAGCGTTGTACCAGTGAGACAATGCGCTCGGGACAACGTCCATAGCATCGGTGACGTCTTTGATCTTCAGCTTATTGATTTCGATAAAATCCTTCAGGAACGAGATCCGGTCCATCTGGGAGCTCTTCTTGATCATGTCATTAACTCGGACACATTTAGACCTGTACGACTGTGCCTGAAGCGAATCTTTGGGTTCAATATAAATCAAGAGAGTATATCCGTAATGGCCAAGCACTCGAAAAGCGGATGACAGACGCATATCGTCTTTTGCAACATTGGTATTGACCGTAGCAAAAGGCATAATTTCCTTCGGGATGGACTGCTGGGTAATGAAGTTCGCCCGGAGAAACGAGTGGAAGAAGGCTAATCTTTTTCCGACAAAATTCTCCCGACCCTGGAGTTTTTCATTCTTTCCCATAAGGTTAAAATTATAACACGTTTGCGAAAAATTCAATATGCAAGTATATTTGTAACGCGCATTTTGAATTTAATACATTCTTTGTGCAAGTTAGGAATAATTTAACAATTGACCAAATCGTAAAAACCAAAAACATTTTGTTTTTGACAAACATATAAAACGGCCCTCGGCCAACCTACACCATAACAGCACCGGCAACGCCGCAATATTACCTGTAATAACCGCAAAAACAACCATGACTATCAATGACAACCGTCAATACTGGGATCGACTCCGGGAGAATTCCATGACAGCCATTGCGATCGAGCTCGGGACCCCACTCCGACGCGCAGGAGGCTCGTCTGGGAAAAGCGGGATGTACAACTCTCCCTGGCGCGGGGACAACAACGCGTCCTTGCATATCGACGAACAGAAACACGTCTGGACGGATTTCGGTGATACGAATCCTTCCCATATCCGTCCCTCCCATCAGCAAGGGAGCGCAAAAGGATACGCAAGCGGTGACACCATCGACTTCTTCTCTATCCTCGTTTACGACAAGCTTTTCAAATTTCTCTCTCCGGCGGAGCAGAAGGACATCTGTACCCGCCTTGAGCGTCGTTCCCCCGGCCTGTTCCACCTGACCACACGCGGGGCCCTCTCCGATTATGTATGCCACATCCCACGTTCCAAGGGAAAGGGAGACCTCTGGTACTCGATGGGACAGAAGAACGGCCTGCGCGCGGATTTCTACGAACTGGAAGGAAACGAACTCCGGAAGAAGACCGCCTGCGAACGAGTGCTGCTGGCCAACGAGACATTACGTCGCCGTCCTGACACCCTGATGGATATCCTAGCCCGCTATTGGCCCATGGTCGAAAAGGCCGAGGCGCTTTACTGCGTCGGCCGCTTCGCCCCCGGCGGTGCCGGTATCATCGAAGGCGGTCCGGCCTGGCCGGCACAGATGGCCCTTGATGCCGGGAAACAGGTGTACTTCTTCGACGAGATTTCCGCCAAATGGTACCGTTCTACCGACTCGGATTGGGAAGAGACAGCAGTCCCTGTCCTGACAAGATCCTTTGGAGCAGCCTGCGCAAAAAACCTCACGGAAGCAGGCATCTCCGCCGTCCGTGACTGCCTTGACCAGACTCTGAGGCTCCAGGGAGTAGATGTTCAGCGAGGACCCGTAAGGGCCAAAACGACACGCAGTGAAGAGAGGAAGGCCGTCGACATGTCAGACTTCTCCATCCTATCCCCCAAGCCCTTCTGCGTTGGGGCACACCGATTCCCTACCGTGGAGCACTTCATCCAGTGGACGAAGGCCGATATGGCGGGGAAAAACGACCTGAAGGCCGAGATCCTCGAAGTGGAAGATCCCCTGACTGCGAGAGAGCTGGGCCACAGCCTCCCGGCGGATGCCGTACAGGACTGGCCGGACGTCATCCGTTCCGTCGTCGAATACGGTCTCGTCCAGGCATACCTTTCCAACCAGGGGGAGGCGTACAAGCTCCTGCTGTCCGGGGACCGTTCCCTGGAGGCTCTTTCGGAGGCCGAATACCCGTTCCTGGGCGAAGCGATGACCACCCTCAGGTCGTTTCTCTATGAGAGCTGCGACGGCAACATCTCCCACTACCAGAGCAGCCGTCACTGGGTCGTCGAGCGCATCACTCCGGGTGTCCAGTGGAAGCCCCTCAAGGATTACATGGTGGAGACCCGCCGGGTATCCCCCGACGTCCTCAACCACTACTGCGACACGGTCCGTGCACACCTGGAGCACAGCGAAGGGAGCACGGCCGTCGCCGAGAAGCCTGTCATCGCCGTCGGCTTTCCCAACATGGGCGGAGGCTACGAGCTCCGGAAAGAATCGTTCATCACCCGTGATGGAGAGACACGTGACGGCCTGAAGGCCTGCACCGCCAAGGCTCCGACCATCGTCACCTCCACTGGCCAAGTGGTCATCACCTGCGACATCCCCCAGGGTAGTACCCCCGAGAAGTACATCCGCGTCGAGAACATGGAGCAGTACGCCGCCACCCGAGACGGCCACTCCTGCTGGGTGTTCGAAGGATTCACGGACTTCCTCTCCGCTCTTTCATGGATGAAGGATGTGAAACCTCCTCTCGACTGTGTCATCCTCAACTCCACTGTGGAAGCGCGCACGATGCTGCCTTTCCTGAAGCACTACAACAACGTCACCTGCTTCCTCGACAACGATCCCTCCGGGAGGACAACGACAGAACTCTTCCGGACGGAGCTTGGACGAAGCGGCATCACCGTGAAAAACGGGATGTCGTCTCCCAAGTTCGAAGGATACAAGGACTTCAACGAAGCCTGGCAGGCCCAGTTCGACAACGAGCAGTCGCAAGCTCTTTAGTAACCTATTCTAACTTCATCATATACAAAGTCAAATCATTCATCTTAAACATTTTTCTACCATGGCAAGAACTACAGCAGCTGAAAGAAACGCCGCCCGCACCGCCAGCGCGGCACAGAAGGCAGAGCCCTCTGTCTCCCCCGTAGCTACCCAGAGAAACGAGACTATCACGCACGGGATCACCGGCGAGGTGACGCATCGGAAGACCTCCAAGAACATCTACGACGAGAAACGTGATCGGAGGATGCTCGAACGAGTGGACAAGCTCGCTCCATACCAGGGGTTTGTTGCCGCCGGCCTGGAGAACGTCGAGAACATCATCAAGCGTTACATGGAAAAAGGCTCCAAGAAAGACCGCAAGACCCTCGAAGCGATCGCTTACGGAGGTCACTGCGAGGCTTACGGCAAGGAAGGGCCCGCCGGTCGTGTCCGTTACGCCGTCACCGTCCAGCACCACTACAACAAGGAGTCTCAGCAGACCCGTCTGGCCGTCGAGGCCCGTGAGCTCATCTACAGCGAGGAACGTGGCGCTTACCTCCCTATCAGCCAGAGATCACCTATGGCCACCGTCAAGTACCTGATCATGAAGATCGAAGCGAAGAAGACCAACACCGCGAACATGAAGGACGGTCCCCAGAAGGCATCCGCCGAGGAGGTGAACAAGATCATCGACGAGCAGGTCGCCATCTACCGCAACCGTGCCGCCGACCTGGAGAAATCCAACAACTCCCCCGTCGCGAAGGTCCGTTTGGCCGTCAAAAAGAGCTGGGACGAGCTCATCGCCGAGGTGGGCGAGAAGGCCGGTCTGAAACAAAGCGACATCCAGGCCATGCAGAACAGCCGTGATAGTTACAAGATGGCTATCTATATGCGTCTGGATAACCTGATCGGCAAGGCATGCGGCACGCGCGCCAAGAAGCCCCTGGAGTACTATTTCGAGGAATACCTGCAGAATGGTTACATCGAGGGCTCTTTCTTCACCGGTGGCATTAACCGTTACGGCAAAATGCTTATCGAAAAGGGCGTCATTAGCCCCGGCGAAGCGCACGAGATGCCTTCCTGCGACTCCGGCGTCTTCGTCCGTTCGGCCCTGGACGGCATGCCCATCCTGGTCAACGTCGGTGACGCTTACCGCGCCGTGTTCGAGAAGTTCGTCAAGGAGGACGGAACGAAGATGTGTTACGAGGGAACCACCGACTCCTACGCCAATACCCTCCGCGCCTACACCAAGGACGGTAAGGACTTCCAGACGTTCCGTTTCAGTGACGACGAGATCAAGAGCATGGCCTACGGCAACCTGGTGACCGCCGTCTCCGACAAGGGCGCGAGCAAGACGTTCCTCTACGACGCCTACTATGACCAGATCATGTCCGTCGACGATTCCGGCAAGTGCCTCCGTGCGGCCTTCGCCGCCGAGCTGAATGAGACGATGGGGCTTTCCGCAGACAAGGGTGCCGAGCACGAAGCCGCCGAGGAGCTCAGCGAGGATCTCACCAACGGTATCGGTCCTGAGATCTAAACCTTATCCGGATGGCGGGTGATACCCCATCCGGGTACCAAGATAAACCCCTACCGTTATGACCAAGGAACAGAGACTTATTCTGATTGACCGGTTCGCCCCTGCGGAGCTGCTGGGAGCCGTCCGACACATCGTTCGCCTTGAGGGGAAGGGATGGGAGCCCATCAGCCCCAGCCCCGCTCCGGAGAAGGGCGCCATCCGCTGCACCTTCCACCTGGTTAAGGTCTCCGGCGGGAATGTCCCCGGAGGCATCGTCATGACAAAGACCACTTACAACGGAGCCGCCACCGCTCTGGTCCACTCCGAGGTAGTCACCCCTGCGAACGTCAAGACGCTCCTCCAGGGGCTCTGCGACCAGCCCGGGAACGACGCTCTCTTCGTCCGTCTGTTCGGTGCCGTCGAAGCCCGTTCGGTCTTCCTCAATAAACTAGAGCTCTATACGCTTCAGGATCTTGAGGGGGCCGTCAACCGTATCGACGCCCTGCTCTCCGTCCTTGATGGGAAAACCTCCCAGAGGGAGATCGACCTGGTGGCGGAGGAGGCCCACCGGGAGTGCCTGTTCACGGGGCCCGTCACTCACTGCCGCAAGAGCTTCCTTGAGGAGTCGCTGGCATCCTTCAGGGAGACGGCCCTGCTGGCCACCTCCAAGAGAGCCTCCATTGCCGAGCTGCTGGGCGAGTCCACCGACGAGGCCCGCTCGTTCCTGAGCGAGAACGAAGAGACCGTCCGTCAGTACGGTTATGTCTTCGCCTGCACGCGTTCCTTCCTCATCCACTCGGGCCTTAACGCTGACGAGGCCATGTCCATCGCCTTCGGTCAGGAGGACGCACGGCTTCAGGACGGCGTTGAAAGCAAAGAGTACGATTTCATCTACACCTTCCCCGTCCCCGACAAGGGTGTCCTGCTGAAGGAGGCACTCAACCAGGAGAATCTCGCCGTCACACTGGAAATGGAGTGGTCGGCCCTTGTCCGCAGCGTCATGGTCGACGGGCCGGGCTTCATCGTCAAGGAGAGGCAGGCTCTCCCGACGAATATCAACGGCAACCCCTACCGGGGAGCGCAGCTCATGCTGCTCGCCCTGGCCGGGCAGCGCTCTCCGGAGCTGGGCAGTTGCTGGCTCTCGGAGTCACAGATGCGTCAGCTCGGTCTTCCCGTATCCCAGTTCGCCGCCCTCCCGACGATTGCCGGCGGTCTTGACGGCAATCCGGAGCTCCGGAAGCAGTATAATGCCCGGGAGGTATTTGGTTCCTCCATGGAGATGCCCCGTGTGAAGCGGAACGCACCCGCCCCCGATGTCTACTGCGCCGCTAAGGCTCTGCTACAGCGGGAGTACCCTTCCCTGCCGACACTGACGACGCTTCTCGTCCAGATGCAGATGGCTCTTCTGACGGGGGTCCCGACGGGGCCCATCCATCTGACCGAGCAGATGCAGACGTTCCTCACGGACCGGATGAGTCCCGACATGGCCGCCCGGCATATCCTGGACACCGGCCAGTCCCTTGTCGGGGAGCTTATGCGCGCGGGCGCTATCTGCGCGCGTCTGGAGAAGGAACTCCTCCTTTCCGTCACGCTCGAATCGCAGCTCGCACCCATTGTTGAGGCCGCCCAGGAGAGGATGAGCCAAGAGGAGGTCTCAACCGAAATCGAATTGTAAGAAACAAAAATAAGATCCAGATATGAAAACAGAGAACACCACTCAGCTCAAGAGCGCCTTCCAGCAGGCCCTTTCGACTCCCAACCAATGGCGGGAGGTCGACGGCATCGTTGTACTGTCCCTCAGCGGGAACGTCTTCGCGGTAAGGGAGATGGTCTCCAGCAAGAAGGACTACCCCGTTTTCCGTCTCTTTGACAGCGAGGGGACATCCCTTCACGAGGGCTTCATCCCGGCCCGGGGCTTCGACAGCGCCTCCCATCCGTTACCGGACTGGGCTATCTCCAACGACGGTATCCTGTCGGCGCCGCTGCGCGACGAGCACGCCGCCCTCGCGCCCCTGACGGGCCTGAGCATCGCGACCGGGAAGATCATCAGCGCCGAGGAGGCGGATGAGCTTCTGTTCCCCGCCGCAGACAACAATATCGACAGCGAAGCCGTCGACTGGTTCGAGTCGCTGCCCCATGCGGGTCGCCTGCGCGCCCTGGAAAACGACGTCCTCCTTGCGGCTTCCCGTCTTCCCGCCGTTCAGGGCGGTCCCTCCGAGGCCGAGATGGACAGCACCTTCGAGGATGTCTCCATCACTGTGGGCAACAACTGGTTCACCTCCCTTTCAGAGTCCGAGGCGAACGACTACCTGGATGAGCTCTTCCGGTCGCTTCCGCGGACGGTCCAGCATGCCATCCACGCCGTCACGAACGACAAGGAGCTGATGGGCTCCGAGGCGAAGGACCGTATCTACTCGTTCCGCGACGACACAGCCCGCCTGTACGACGTCACGATGGTCGGTGTGGGCAAACACAGCTGCCGCGAGGTGATGAACATGATCCCGACCGGCACGGACGTGGTCTTCTACGTCAACAGCCGCCGTCTGTACAAGCATGATCCCGACCTCAATATCGGTCGTCTCACCGAGCGTCTTCACTCCTCCGGCATCCCGGAGGTCCATGTCATGCACGACTGGGATGCCGATGTCTACGGGACGGCCAAGCTCATCTCCGAGAGCATCGAGGCGGGCAAACAGGTCGTCTGCATCTACGAAGAGAGCTCGCCTCAGTACGGCAAGACGAGCATCACCCTCGGTCAGGAGCTCTCGCGCCGTGGCTACGATCTCGCCTGGCCGACCTGCTACAAGGACGGCCGCGTCAGCACCGTCTCCCACGAGCGGGCCATCCTCCGCCGTATCGGGGCGAAGGCCATCACCTCCGGCAAGGTCCACCAGATCGACTTTGAGCTGGATGCCAAGGGCAAACCCACTGGGCGTTTCACGCCGCAGGAGGGTGTTGCCTATACGGTCTTCCGCCCTAACGACCCCCGTATCCGGAGGTGGAATTCCTCCCGCGTGTTCAGCTATGACGGGAAGCCGCATGACCCCATCCGCACTAACCTCCCCCAGCTGGAGAACATGAAACGGATGGTACGCCGGGCCGACCTCGTCCTCATCGTGGGGACGAACGACAACTCCGCCATGCTGCAGAGCGCAAGGAACGCCGCCGGTGCCAAGGGGGTCTTCATCCGCGTCGACGCCGACCCCTCCCTCTTGAAAGACCCCGAGTACGCCCGTCTGAAGATGGCCGAGGCCTGGTCTCACGTCCAGGCGAACTCCCTCTGGAGGAAGGCCCACCGTGAGCTCTTCGATGCCTCCGCGCAGAAGATCGCCGTCATCGGTGCCGGTGAGAAGGAGATGTTCTACAAGCAGTTCTCCCTTGCCACCGAGCAGGCCCTCTACAACGAGCGTCTGCTGGCGGACCGCGACGGGGCCCTGAACGGCAATGACAGCGAGTTCGCACTCAGCGATAGCGTAGACGACCTCCTGTCCCAGCGCCGCACGGCAGCCAACCGCAGCACCAACGCACCGGAGGATGAGGTGAAAGATTCCGTCAAGCCCACGGGTGTCTCCACAGACGAGATGGAGACGTTCATGTACAATCTCTTCCGCGACTTCACCCGCAACGAGAGCATGGCATCACTGAACGCCAAGTACGAGGCCGCGGGGCTTCCCGTCCCGTTCGATGAGCGCATGCTGGAGAGGGAGCAGTTCACCCTCGCGCACGGCGCGCTCCAGGCCGGCATCACCAGCCGTACCGGAGGATGCGTCAGCGCACGGCTCGTCGATCCCATGACGGGGAAGACGGCCGGAACGCTCGACTGCCTCGACCTCCACTCCCTCCGCCAGCTGGACCGCGAGACCGTCCAGGCACGGCGCGAGTTCAACGACTGGAAGCACCTCAACAAGTTCAATACGGAGACCCTGCACCTGTTCGCCGGCTACACCGACGAGGAGGTGGAGACCCGCCAGCGCTCCGTCATCTCGGAGCACTTCGACCCAGCCATCGCCCGTCCTCTCCTGAAGGACCAGCTGGGTATCGACATAGAGAACCTCACGGACGCCGACCTGAAGACAGTCCTTCTTCAGCAGCTCCCCTCCCTTCCAATGGATCTCCGTAAGGGAGTAGTGGAGGGGATCATCAACGCATCCCTGTTCGACAGAATGCCCCTGGACAAGGTAACGAAAGCGCTCTCCGGGAAGGGCCTCCTGGAGGGTATCGAAGCAGCGGACCGCAACGCGGTCCATTCCCTCTTCCGCGCCCTGACCCCCGAGGAGCAGCGTTCGACCCTGGATGCCGTCCTCCTGGAGACGCTCCCCGGGAAGGGCCGCACGAAGACCGACCGCCTGAGCGGGGAGGAGATGCGCAGTGTCGTTGAGCGTTTCCAGGGCAAGCGCCGCTCTGCCAGCTGGACACCCCTTCCCTACGGGGCGACGGGCATCAACGCGATGAAGGTTGGCGACAATGTACTAACCATCCAGTACCGGCAGGTCAGCCAGGCTGCCGGGCAGCGGTTCGTCTACGCTCTCTACGATGCGGAGGACGGCCGTCCCCTGCACGAGGGCGTCATCCCCGGGAAGGAGGGCGACAGCGCGCTCTTCCCCTCTCCGGACTGGCAGCTGGAGAATCTCGTTGAGACCGTCCAGGAGGTCGCCGAGCGCTATGCGCACACGACCCTTGACGCCGGCATCCGCCAGGTCGTCTCCGACGGCAACCCCGGTCTCAGCCAGGCAGCCCTGCTGGCCGCCCAGCGCTTCGGGGTCAGTTACCTCCCCATCCTCGCAGGCGAGGTGACAGTCGCCACCTCGTTCCGTCGCGAAGGAGCTGTCATCTCCGTCCCCGTCCGTCCCGGACGTGATGAGAACTGCCGCACGGGCCTTATCGAGGGCCGTGCCGGCCTGCCCACTTACCTGCAGCTCCGCCCGAGCGAGTGGGACGCTTTCGTGCTCAACCCCTATCACCTCTACCGCGCCAGCGCGCAGGATCTCGTTGTGGCCCACTCCCAGCTGGTCCAGGCACGCCTCGCCGAGCTCACCGCCCGGGAGACACCCATGCAGGTGGGCTACCAGCCCCAGGAAGGCGAGGTCACCCGCGGTCTTACCGCCGGGCAGACCGTCGCCGCGCTTCACATGGGGTTCACCAACGGGCAGGTTGTCCTGATGCAGCGGGAAGCTGTTGAGAAGGGCATCACCCCCGTCGGCGTCAGCGGCTTCTATGAGTTCCTCAATGCGTTCAACGCCACCCACGGCGGTAAGCTCGCCCTCAACGAAACGATGGTCGAGCAGCAGTACCTCCTCTCGAAGAGCCTGCTCACAGGCTGCGCCGAAGCCGGGGAAGGGGTCCTGACCGTTTCTGATGACAACTACCCCGCAGCCCTCACGGCGGGCTCCGACGGTTCGGCCTCGTCGCTACCGGCAGCTCTCTTCTATAAGGGAGACCTCTCCGTACTGGACACGCCCACCCTCGCGGTGGCCGGTTCGGCCTTCTCCCCTTCCCTCCCTGCCGAGAAAGCCGCCCGCATGGCCGGACGGCGCTGCGCCCTGGACGATGTCACGGTAGTGGCCGCCCTCCGCAGCGGCACAGAGCTCATTGCCGTACGGGAAGCCCTTGACGCCGGTGGCCGCGTCATCCTCGTATCCCCGAACGCGCTCGATGACGAGGCGGAGAAGGAGCTCATCGACGAGGTCGTCCTCAAGGGTGGCCTGGTCATCAGCGAAGCCATGCCCGGCACCCGGTTCCAGAACGCCTATGCCGAGCTGATCGGCAATATCATGGGTCGCGACGAAGAGCGTGACCTGAGTCCTGCTGAGCGTGACCGTAAGATCGGCCATATCACTTCCGCCATCGAGGGCGGCGTACGTGTCGACGGACGCACCAAGCGCGCCCGTGCACTGGCCACCGAGCTCGGCAAGCAGATCCTCATCATCGAGACCAAAGCCCTGTCCACCGATGAGCGGGACGCCTCCGTCGCACCGCTGGCCGACCTCGCCCTCAATGGCGTCGCCGTCATCCGTTACGGTGAAAAGGAAGAGACGTGGGATGCCTACAAGCATGAGGGCAACGAAGCGCTCATCGCAGCCTCCGGCGCCGATCCCGTCCTCACCTCAGGCGAGGGCATGGACGCCGTCCTCCGCCGTTCGCAGCACCTCTCCCCTCAGTGGGTTGAGGATCACGCTGAGCAGAACGAGCAGGGCTTCCTCTTCGAGACGGTCTCGGTCGGGAACGCTTCCGCGAAGGTCTCGACCGTTCCTCTCGAGGTCGTACGGCAGGGCTCCCGCCAGATCTTCGTCACCAGCATTGACTATGTCCAGGAGGCCGTCATCGCCACCTACGGGCATGATGTCGAGTTCGCCCTGTCCAGGGCTGATGCGCAGGAGCAGCTCAGCGCTCGTCCCGCACACGTTGACGGCGCAGATGTCGATACCTGGAAGGGTTGGAACGGCATCCAGCTGCAGGACGAGATCCCTTACGTCACCAAGCTCGTCTATCATAACGACGTCATCTACTCTCCGACGAATGCTCCCGGCCCGGCCGTGGGCGACGTCAGCGAGACCCTCCGTCAGGCGCACTATGCCCTCCTCCACGAGATCATCATCCCGGGAGCCAGGTCCGTTGCCGAGGAGCTCAACCGTGCCAACGACCTCGTTCTGGGCGATGAGGCCTTCCCTCCTCTCCGCTACCAGAACGGTCTTTACGTCGCCGTTCATGATGCCGGAGTGGATATCTATCTCGGTTCCGGCAAGGAAGCCAGGGAGGACCGCCTGGTCGCGAAGGTTTACATCGACAACGACGGTCTCCTCCGGGTATGGAACGCCGACTATGACCTCCATCTGGATACTGTCCAGAGAGCCCGTGGCCGTGTCTTCGTGATGCCCGGCATCGCACGTACCGCCTACACGTCTGAGACGGCCGACGACCTGGTCAAATGCATCCACGAGGCCGTCATCGAGTCGTCCCGCGACGAACAGAAGGAATACGCCCTGGCGGACCGTGCACGTACCGAGGAGATCCGACAGAACGTCGAAACCGGCTTCCGCGTGATGGATGTCGCCAATACCGAGAAGACCTCGGAGGGACTTCTCTCCAGCCTCGGTGCGACAATCGCCACTCCGCTCGAAGGCGCCGGCAGACTGGATCCGAACTACGTCTTTGCTCTCGTCAACAGCGAGGAGAAACACGTCACCGAGCTCCTGAAGGAGGCAAAGGCCTCCCTCCAGCAGGCCGTCACGCGCAGCGGACGTCTCGTCTCCGAAGCGGCCGCCGTGGCCAAGGACGGTGACGCCCACCAGGTCGAGCGCGAGGACGCCATCGAAGAGAACGACAAGATGGTCGCAGCCCTGACCGACAAGGTCGGAGCCCTGCGTGAGCGCCTGGCCGCCATCCGCCTGAGCAAGGAGCAGATCGCGGTAGCCGACGTCCTGACGGTAGCCGACCTCCGGGCCGAGAAGGGTAAGGCCTTCATCCGCACGGACGGCCTGGAAGGGAAGCTCGACGCTCTCTTCCGCTCCATGAGCGGCCCCCAGATGGAGACCCTCCTTTTCAGTGCGAAGATCTGCCAGCAGAAAGACTACACCGTGGAGTTCTTCAACGCCCTAACGCTGAAGAACCGCCGCGACATCATGAAGGAGGTCATCGAAGCCATGCGCAACGACACCAGCCGCGTCGTCCCCATGGCCCTGCGCGCTTACGCCTTCGGCAAGGACGGCCAACGCCCGGCCCCCATCCCCTCTGCCGCAGAAGGGCTTGAGGCACTCTACTCGTCCCTGTCTTCGACCCAGCGGAGGGAACTGGTGCTTCAGTGGAGCGCACGGCTGGACAAGTCTCTCTTCGAGACGTACTTCGCAACCCTTCCCGTTGACACGAAAGCTGCCGTCGTCGATTTCATCGGCGACAACCGTCCGGACTACTCCGAAGAGACCCTCAAGCAGTATGACGCCCTTGAGCGCGATCTCTTACTCTGCGTCGACGGCCGGTTCCTCGCCGTCTCCGGAGCCGTCCATCCGACCAATCCACAGCTCGCTGCGGCCTCCAAGGAGAGAACCTCTCTCCGGGACACCCTCTTCAGCGCCCGTGCTGCTCTCCAGAAGGATATCGACGTCGTCGAGAAGCCCAGCCGCACCCTCAGCCAGAAGGAGCTCCGTGATATCGAGAGCCGACGGCTTCAGCGCCGCTTTGACGACCGTCAGGTCTTCAATGGTGAGATCTTCCGCTACGAGGACAAGATTAACATCGGCGGCCGCTTCATCAAGGCTGACGACGGCATCACCCTCCCCAGTGGAGTCGCGATCGCGATGCGCGAGAACCGCTTCGCCTACGTCCATGCCGGCAGGATCGTCGGCGACTGGTACAAGGAGATGACCCACATGCCCGGAAGTCACCGCATGCTCGTGAAAACGGACGAAGACCGCTACAATGTCCTGAACTCCACCGGGGCGAAAATCCTGAAGGAGGACATGGACGAGATCTGCATGGACGTGGACCGCATCAGCCGCATCCGTAAGGGCGACCAGTGGAACCATGTCGACTTCAAGAAAGGTGGCGAGCTGATTTCCGAGGAATGGGCCGCCAGCGCGAGGGATTTCCACGAAGGGTTTGCGGCCATCCAGGCCGGTATGGAGGAGATGCCCGAGAACCGCGGCAAGTGGACCTTCATCGACCGGAAGGGCGACATGATGACCACCGTCTGGTTCGACCAGGTGAAGGACTTCCAGGACGGGAAAGCGACAGCCATCTTGAACGGAGTGGAGTTCACCCTCATCACTGATGGCAAGGGCGAACTCATCGAACCCGATTACTCGTCCGCCCTCGAGGAGGACTACGGTCAAGAACATTAAAAACGATTATCACCATGGTACGATACACCTTTGCGAAGAACATCTCCGAGCGAAGCGCAGCTTCCCACGTCGGGGAATACTACCAGCAGCTCGCCCGCGTCCACGGCGCGGACGAGCTCATCGCGCTCCGGCAGACGATGATGGAGGACCGCGTCTTCACGCAGGCGTTCTCTGTCTACGAGAGCGACGGCACCTTCGTCATCAACGACGGCGGCGCCTCCGTCACCATCAAGAAGGAAAAGCCCGTCTACCCGAAGGGCGCCTCCGAGGAGGTCCGGCGGCGTATCGACCTGGGTGTCATCCAGGAGGCCGAGCGTCAGTACCGGGAACGTATCGACGAGGCCCTGCGTCTGAGCATTCTTGAGGGGCTGGATAGCGCCGTCCAGGAGCTCCACGCCCGTCTTCTGGAGAAGGGCCGGCCGAACACCGTCCGGTCGACCTTCCAGTTTTTCTTTGGGAAGGACGTGAAGGAATTCGCGACGAAATGGTTCGTGGCAATCCTCTTCCTTCCCATCACCATCGCCGCCACGGCGGGCTCCGTTCTCGTCAACGGGCCGGTCCGACGGCTCTACGACGAAAAGAAAAAGACTGTCGACGGGATCCGCGAACAGCTCTCTACGACACTCGCCCAGGAGAAAACCATAGCCATCACCAAGGGCGAGCTCCGCAAGAACAGCTACATGCAGGCCATCGCAGACGCCGTGGAGGCACTGAAGAAGGAGGCGGACGAGATAACCCCTGAGCCTGAGCAGGCCGAACAGGAGAGCCAGGGAGAGCTCATTGACGAAATCAGCGAGACAGAGGAAGAGATCTCCGAAGAGACGCGTTACAACCGCCTCCGTGAGATGGACCAGGTGCGTCGGGAACTCCACGCAAGCGCCGGGCCCATCATCCATCCCTTTCCCGAGATGGCCGAGACTCCCGTCCGCGACGAGTCGCTGCCCGTCACCGTTCCTTCCGTCACACCCGATATCGTCTCCGAGACTGTGGCCGTTCCCAGGAACGAGAGTATCGTCGACAAGTGTTACGCAGAGCTCGACAGGATTACCACCCTTGCCAAGGGAACGAACTTCCTCAAGGACGGCTTCGCAGAGCTCTACAAGGACAGCATCGACCTTCAGGCCGTGCAGCTGGAAGGTGGTGTCCCTGGCGTGAAAGAGGCCGCGCTGGCTTCCCTTGAAGCCCTCCACGCCGACCTCATCCGGGAACGCCTCTCCCTGCAGACGCGCGAGCTGATTATGAGCGGGCACACGACCCTCCGGCAGAATTCCGTTACAGAGAGCCTTGAGCGTTCCCTGCAGGGCCTGGATGCCTGCAAGGGGAAGGCCGTCCCGGCGTTCCTGATGCAGAACATCAACGGGAACTACTACGGCGGGGTCAACCAGTTGATCCTGATGTCGGACTACGTCCGCCATGGGTACACCGTCCCGGTGTATATGACGCGTCAGCAGATGCTGGACAGGAAACTCACACCGAAGGAGCCCGGCATCAATCTCTACTTCACCAGCGATGAAGGGAAGGTCATCCGGCAGAAGGTGTATAACATCGAAGCCGCCTACGTCGGTTTCCCCTTTGAGAAGGACAAGCCTCAATACCGCCAGTCGGAGGAGTTCAAGACCCTACGCGGCGCCTTTGAAAAGATTGCAGATGAGCGTACCAGGGATACCGGCGCAGTGGAGAGATATCATCAGCTGCTCGCCCTTGCTCGTCCCGAGAGCAATCCGGCCGTTGTCGATGCTGTCGCACGAGCCGCCTCCGGACTGGGAAGCACGCCGCTGACGAATGACAAGACGCTGCCCGAAGGGATTGCCCCGGAAGGGGTCTTCCAGCTGATCACCGAGAAGTTCATCGACGAGAACACGCCGGCCGACGACCGTCTCTTCGACATCTCCGGCGAGGCTACCGTCATGATGTCCGGCGCCTTCCAGGAAGGAATCTGTCCGGAGAAGGGCTTTAACGTCGAAGAGGTCGTCAAGACCGTCCCCCTGCAGGAGGAACACGAGGTCGTCCTCGGTCTTAACGACGAAGCCTCCGTCGAGAGCGCCATCGGATTATAGACGACATCCCATGGCAAAGGAAACCAATACCGTCGGACTCACCTGGGATGACGCCCAGGGTCGCCGCCCCGCTGCCGTCAGGACAACGGGACCGGCCGTTCTTACGCTGAAGGAGGAGATTTTGAAAAATGGGTATAATTCCTTATCTTTGCGTAAGATAAATGACCTTGTAGATGATGTCTACTATGAGCGAACAGTATTTGAGCGACTTCCACAGGAAGTACAGCGAGGCCTCCGTAGCGGCGGTCGAGCGCATGTCGCAGCATCCCTGCTCCTTCGAGCAGAAGAAGGCCCAGGCCGAACGGATCCGTCAGGAGGCGGAGCTCCGGAAGGCGTAGCGGCCCGGCAGTCTGCCGTGCTGGAGTCATGGGCCCGCGCTGTCGGGCTCTGGCAGGATGATTACGAGAAGGTACTAACAGAAGACGGGCATCCTTTCATCACGGAAGGACGCGAGGCTCGTGTGTTTGATGACGGTCGCAACGTCATCAAGCTCATCAGCACCTCTTACTACGAGACTCCCCAGGAGCTGCTGGACCGGATATCGCTTCATAATGCGTTCTTCCGGTCCACCACTCTGTCCGTCATGGGTTTCGGCCGTGACGCCGCCGGAAGGCTCTGCGTCGCCGTGAGACAGCCCTATATCAAGGGCCGATCCGCTGACAGGGAGGATGTCGAAGACCTCGCAGCCGCCCTCGGCCAGAAGAAGATCGCCACCGCTCTCTCCGGGAACGACTACGCCTCACGGTACATCTATCTCGCCGACCTCAACGCCGAGAACGTCCTCGTCGATGAGGACGGGGTCGTCCACGTCATCGACTGCGATATCCGTCTGAACACCCCATCCCTCCGCCAGGGTGGCGAGTACATCATCCCTCCCGCCGGGAGCCGCCGTCTCCCCACTTCCATCGCATCATCGGTCCGCCCTCTCAGGTGGCCCGCGAAACAGAAACACCTCCTAAACACCCAAAACACCATGCAAATCCTTTCATACGTTCCCTCCCGTCTCCGGACCTTCACCCTCCAGGAGCTTGAGGGGGGAATCAACCGCGTCGACGCGCTCCTCTCTTCAATGCGCTCGGTCGACACCGTCACCAAGGCCCTTGCCCTCCACAAGGAGATGGCCAGGGAGAACCTCCTCAACGAGTTCTCCGACGTCACCCCCGGCGGTGGCATGTTCAATGCGGCCTCCGTCGAGGACATGACCGTCCAATCTCTCACCATGGGACGGACCGGCAGCGACGAAGCTCTCTCCTATGAGGATCTGCTTGCCGCCAAGGACACCCTCTCCGAAAGGGAGGCCGATAGGATGTACAACTCTTTCCTCAGCCAATATAAGGCGGCACTCAGCTATTCCCTCACCCGGACAAAGGCCGTACTGGAGGAAGCCGCAAAAAAGGCCCGTACGGAACTTATGGAATCCATGGGGACAAATGATACCGACGCGAAGAGGAAAGGCCTTATGGAGGGAATTAGACGCGTTTACGGGCAGATCAGCGGCCAGAGGATGCATTACCCTGTCGATGGCCAGGATGCCTCGAAATGGGATGCCATAGATAGACAGATTGCCTTCCTCAAGAAAAACGGAGTCGAAAAGGATGTCCACTCCATCGTCCTCAACGGCCTGAGCTACGGGCTCAACGGAGGCTTTTCGACCGTAGGGAAAGGAGCGTCCTCACTCTTCCATCTCGTTTCACCGGCGGAGATGTTCGCCAAGGCTGAGAGCGAGTTACGGCGCATTGTCATGGGTAGCCTGAGAAGGGCCGCCGATAACCAGATACCCTTCATCAACACCCTTCCTATCACCTACCTGAACGGGAACAATTTCGTCGGCTACAGCCAGGCCCTCCTGCGCCTGGCTTTCGAAGACAGCTATTCGCGCAATAAGCACTTCCTCCCCATCGTCGCCGACCGCGAGATGATGAGTACGCTCGGGATCTATCCGAACGCCACGGCGAAACCTGTCTACCTGATGCTTGGCCAGATGGGGACACCTGTCCTGAAGGAACTCTTCTTCCTTGGGGACACAACCTTCATCGGCAAGTACGCCCAGCAATCGAACCGGCTGGAATCCGAGCTGGCCCGACGCAGTAATGAAAGGCAGGACAGGCTCATGGGTGAGGATGCCAGAAGGGATACGCTGAACGACAAGTACCCGAACCCCATCCCCGAGAAGAAGAGCTCGGAGTTCCAGGACCTGATTTACCAGGTCGCCCTGGAGACCGCTTTCGGCGTCTGTTCCGACGCAAGCTACGACGTCAAGGCGGGAGGCATCGAGCAGCTTGACGAGAAGACGCTGGCGGCCCAGTATGAGAAACGCGGCATGAAGGGGTCAATGTACTGGGAAGCCATGACCGCCGGAGAAGTTGCCATGAAGCAGGTGGAGGTTGCTGCAAAAAAGGAAGGATGGGAACCCGAATACAGCATTAACCTGCAGGAGTTCATGAAAAGTAGCCAGTGTAATGAGGAAAAGGCCGTTGAGGAAGAGCTCCATTTCGACTATGGCCCTGACCTTTAGCCTCTGCTTTCATATATTGACCAACACCCCGACTGAATTGTTTCAGCTGGGGTGTTTTGCCATTACGTCAGCGAATCGAAGGATATCCACTTTCTGTTTTCTACAGGTCTATTTCGAAATTCATATCCATTTCACCGGAATTGTATTTCTTCAGCCCTTCTTTAATCAAACGGTACACCATTTCTTTCCTGGAAATCTTTTCCCCAGCAGCAATTTTGCATACTTCAAGGTACTGGTAACGGTCAAAGACGAAGGAGGTGGGGAAGCCCCTTCCCTTCGCCCATCGCTTTTCCATGGAGCTTTTGGGGCCACGGGGGCCGCGAGGGAATCTCGGAGGAAGAGCCCGCTTCACCTGGCGTATAGTATTTTTTGTCTCCTTACTCCATGACGGATGTGCCGGACCGGTATTATTCTCACTCATAGCAATAAGCGTTTTATTATCTACGGTTGTCAAATGGCGTCGTGTGGAATGGTTCGTCCGGCGTCGGGACAGGAGATTCACTGCTTGTCGTAGCGTTATTGACATACGCAGCAATCTCGTCGAAGAGTTGATTTAGACCGTCTTCGCGTTTCATCCCGTTAGGGAGGAGGAGCCATTCGAGCTTGTTGTTTCCGTAATAAACTGTAGCATTTGTAAAGGTCTTACCGTCCTTAACCCGGGAGTAAGCCTGGATAGAGACAACGTCACCATTCACGATATTCATTCCGTTCCTGATGGCATAAGCCAGACAGCGCAGGATGTCCGGGCCAGCCCCCCCGTACATCGGGACCTGTACAGAGTACCTCTCTTCCCCATCTGCCATCTGAAGGAGGATGAACCTCGTCTCCTTTCCGTCAAAGCTCTTATTCTCCGTCGTGACCTTCACAATATGTCCGCCAACCTTGCCATAAGTCTTAACAGGTTTTCCTTTACCCATCCAGCGCTGGATCTCGCCGTTCACAATACTCAAATAAATCGAATTGTTCTTTTCTTCAAGCATAGCTTAATAGATTATTGTTTTACGATAGAAATATACTTCTGGTCAACGTTTCTAAGCGAATCCACCAGGTACTCGACATCACGAGTCCCATCCAGCACCACGATATGCTGCACCGGCGACACGGCTCTTGCCGATGCTGGTTCCCCACTGAAGGATAATCCGACGGTCAGTGAGGAAGCACTCGGTAGCCTCCTGCTGCAGGTCGCTTCTCAGCTCATTGGCCGTTCTCCCATTCACGCAACGGGGCTGACCGTCAGGCGTACACCCGATGGTCACACTAGCAAGCGTCTGGGCCAAGACCCTCTTATTTACTGCGGGAGTCAGCATTATCGTTGATATAACGTCTCGTCAACAGGGCGATTCTTCCAGTCTCGTCGATAGCGTAATCGAACACTCCTTTCCGGCCGTCTGAGAGAGTCACGACGGCATTCACATACCACCCCGGCACCTCCTCTATAAATTGTTCTTCCTCCTCCACATCCGAGAGAAGAGCATCCACCTCGGCGGTTCCTCTTCCGTCCCTCTCCCCTTTCAGCAGTTCACGCTCCCTCTGGAGAAGGCGCAACTCAGCGGCATGCGTTCCATCATCTTCCTTTGCCAAAGCGGTAATTCGCCCATTAAGACGAAGCAACTGGAAGTCCAGCCTTTCCTTCGGTTCGTCGCGCAGGGAAACGATCTCTCCGCACATCTTCCCAATCTCATGTAGCAGAGGATAATTCTCATCCACGAGAGGGCCGACGCCTGCACTCCATTCCTTCCTGACAATCTTCATTTCTACTATCGTATCTCCCGGGCACCCTTTCTCCGCCCAGCGTGTTAATCTTTCAATCAGCAACGACTCCGTTTTCTCAGTATCCTCTGACGGAATCCTACCCTTCCGGGCGATTGCATTTCCTACCCGGAGAATAACCCCCAGGAGGATGATAACGACAAGACCGGTGACGAGAGCCATTCCGTCGTGAGGCAGCTTCTTTCTCTTCATAAAGGTTGATTAATCAGATATCTTCTTCAAGTCGTCGGCATATACCTCATACATGCAGACCTTCTTCCCGTTGTTCTCCCACTCCTTCTTCCTGTATCTCCCAACCACTTTGACCGTGCTCCCCATACTGATCTTAGCAAGATCCTTTATCTTCGGGGAAGCCCAGGCCTCTATACGGTGATACGTCGTTTCGATTTTATTCTCGCCTTTGGAGAAAAAGACGTAATTGGTAACAACCGACAGATTGCCTACCGTATGGTTGTTGACGATCTTCAGTTCAATCTTCATCACGGTGCCGGTAATCTCGGCCTTGTTCATGCACTCGGTGGTGTTGTCGGCGAGCTTCTTGACATAGTCCGCATAGATCTCCATGTACTTCACCTCTTCGTTGTTCGCGTTGACATAGCTCTTTGTCCTGTATCGGCCTATCACACGAACCCAGGAACCGACGTGAAGCTTCGTCAGATCCTTTACCTGGGTGTTCTCCCAGGCTTCAACGTAATGAAACGTCTTCTCGATTTTCGCTTCGCCGTTCTGACCGTAGACGTACTCTGTTGCCACGGTCATCTTCGCGAGGGTCTTGAAGTTGATGATCTTCAGTTCCAGCTTAATGACCTTTCCACGAATTTCGGTTTTATTAATGTGTTCCATAACTATGGGGTTTAACCATTATAGTTGCCAGCCTGTTCATTTGAGGGAAGAGCACCAGCAAAGGTTCCGGAGTCTTCTACACCGGCAAATTGAGTTAAAACGGATTCTGCTTCAGCACGTATTTTTTCTTCGTTTTCATTCAGGATTCTCAGCATGTCACTTATCTGTTTTTCCTCGATAATTTCTGTGATTACTCTCTCACGTGCTTTCTCGCTCAACTTCTTCAGCTTCTTTTGTGCTTTCTTCTCCAATACCTCTTCATGAATTCGGTGGTAGTCCTTCTTTCGCTTTTCTCTGTCGTCCTCAATAGCATTGAAGACCTTTAAGAAGTGTTCTAGGATAGCCTCATCCGGATGTTCTCTCACTTGAGAGGCCACCAATTCGTCGTTGAAGAACGGCATCATATTTTGTGACTTCGGAATACCATCCGTATAATGCTTGATTTCGTTTCTCTTTTTAACGTCAAGTTTGATCTTACAATGAAATTGCTTAAGAGTCGAGGGATGTTCATCATCATCAGCTACAAAGCCTATGAATTCTCCCTGCGAGAGATTTGCGAATGCCGATACTGGCGCTTTGTCTTCCAGCTGATATGATGAACTCACGGAATCAGAGTCACCGTTAGTTACACTCTTATGGAGCCGGAACTCCTTACCAAGAAGGTCGCTGACGTGACGGGTATATTCGCTGAGCGACTGACCATAAAACTGATTACTAAGGTTACCCAGGATAGCCTTCGCTTCCTTTTCTCCCCAGTCCCGGAACATCTGGTTTGGATCCTGGACTGCGATAGTAAATCCTATCTTTTTACTACGGCAAGTTGCCATCGTTGAATCCATTCCCGTTGCGTGAAAGGTTGTGCACTCATCAATACTTATATTGAGTGGCGCCCCTTCCTTCGTATTAACTTCCTTAAACATTCGTGCCGCAATAAGACTGATGGCGGTAGACGTGATTTTAATTTTTGACGGGACATTCCCGATGCACATCACCTTAGGTGCCTCAATGTTATTCAAATCCAAAGGGACATCGTTCGCTGACATTACCCAGTAAAGGAACGGATCCATCATTTTCATTAAGGGAATACGTGCGGAAGCAATCTGACCTTGAATCTGGCCTTGGCTCTTGGGTGTATCAGCATCAATGAAGGCACTGAAGAGCTTTCTCAGCATCGAGTTTTGTTTTGCATAGGCTAAAACCTTCTTATAGTCGCAAGACACGAGCTCAATCAGATGAGGGAAAGTACAGTATTTTCCGTTTTCATGAGTTCTGAGCATCATGATAAGGCCAGCGAGGTAAACCTCGGCAGAGGGGCCAAAGAAAGTGTCATTACTTTGATTTTTGTTAGGAATTAAGTCGCTCATGATGGTAAGAGCCGCTTCTTGAGCATCCGCCAACGTACGAATATACATTGGATCTAGAGGGTTGCATCTGTCTGAATAACGAGGGTCACTGAAATTAATGACTAGGAAGTTTTCATCATAACCATATTTTTCCTTGTAAACATTCCGGTTCATCAACCAGGAATGATAAACCATAGTTGACAATTCAGGAAACTTATAGTCATACACGAACATAGCGAACCCCTTTTGCGCATTTTGAACCAGCTGCTGTTCAATCACAGATGCGGTTTTTCCAGAGCCCGGTCCTCCACTTAGAAAGATATGACGGAAAGGTTCAACTATATTTATGTAACCCCAGTGCCAGCAATGTTTCCAATAGTAACGCATCTTAAGGTTAAAACTGTAAGGCGTATCCACCAATTGTTCATTCTGCTGGAAGGTCTCATTGGGCTGACGAGGTTGACCGCGAAATGCAGACAGCTTCAAGGCAATACGTTTTATACCGTAGATAGATACAAAGAAACCAGTGAATGTCGTCAACACATAGGGGAAGTACCCCACCCATGAACAGGGAAGCAGGAAGAGAGTTATCCCAATGCCGGTGATGATGAGACATTTGGACCAAGGCATGCCTGTATCAAAGCCATTGGCGATAATGAAGACCAAAAACACCAGGCCCAGGGCGAGGAGCTTGCTGACCAAGGACTGAACCTCCGAGCCAAGGAGGCCGGACATATAGAGCGCCCTCATGGCCGTTCTTGTCACCTCATGCGTCAGCCCGATTGAGCTGAAGAAGGGTAATGCGTAGAAATACACGTTCACCAGGACAATGAATCCTGCTACGAGGAACCCGGGGAAGAGTTCTTTATCGCGTTGTTCTTCTCTCATGATGGTTTCGTATCATTCATTGAACATGGCCCGTCCCTTCATCATAATAAGTCGATGGGCTGCGACTCCGTCGGAGCAGTTGCCGTCGGCGCTGTAGCAGCGGCTTTCCTTAACACGGCCATTCTCGTCGAAGATGATTCCATTCAGGGGGAAGATCTCGTCGTTACTGAGCCGTACGGTAATCTCGACAACATTTCCCTCCAGGTCCTTGATGTGGGCGTCTTTCTCGTTACGGCGGATGGCATCGACAGACGCCATATCGAATTCCGCTCCGCGGCTCACCCTGAAGGCCATGAACCGGACAAGGATAGGATTCACCATGTCGGAAGCACCGTCCATGAATTCGAAGATCTCCTGTCCAAGGTCCATCTCACTGTTCTTACGGTTGTCTACGTTCATCGGGTCGTTGTGATACCAGTGAGCGACGCCTTTTTCGTCGGCTACGAGATACACATCATGCGGATAAGGCCTACTCCCCTGTTCCTGTTTTTTTTCATTCTTTTCCATAGGTTATTCTGTTAAATTGAGTTCCCATTCTTCATCAACCTTACCCATGTGGGCAAGTGCATTGGTGACGATAGTCCCGACCTCCTCCATCTCCCCTGCCGTCAGTCTCCTGGAGGGTTTCCTTTCTGTGTCCCAGCGGCCGCTGCGCTCCGCATTAAGATAATCCGTCACCCTCAGCTCATTCTGCCACCCGGAATCCAGCAGGGTGTCTTCCCGCAGATCCACGAGTGTTACCCGGTCAATCTCCTTCCTCCGTCCCGACCTCAGTACACCGGCGAACACATCCAGCTGGGCCAACATCGAGACATATTCCTCTGCACACCTGCTGCGTTCCATGCAATAGGCGCTCTTCACGCCAAGAATCTCTTTTTTCATCCGCTCAGCCCCCCGTCCGGCCTCAGTCTGCGACTCCTGCAGCAACTTCCAGCCATCCACACCCATACTTTTCCTCATGGAGAAGACGGTCGTTGCGGGGTCTCCGCTACGGTCAAGTCCCTGGAGAAGTATGTTATAGCTTCCTGAACGGTTCTTCCTGGCGGTCACCCGGACGTTCATCGCGCGCATGACAGCCTGTAGCTGATAGAAGGAGTGTATCGGGTACAGAAGTGTTCTTCGGTACAGAGCTTCAAGCTTCGTCAATAAGTCCTTGGTTCCGGGCCGGAAGGCCGGCACCAGACTGTTGTCCGGAGCGACAGCTTTTCTTTCTTTGCCATTCGCGTCACAGCCCACCGCAAAACCGTACTCCCTTCCAAGGCGTGTCAGTTCGTTGAAAATCGTCCTCCCCACGAAGGAATCGTTGATTACCTTACCGGAGGCGTCAATCTTTGTCGAAACGATGTGATAATGTTCCCGTTCTATATCGTTATGCTGATAGATGACATAAGGCTGATTCTTGTAGCCGATGGCTGTCATCAGGCGGTCAATCAGCTCGGTCATCTCCTCGTGCGTGAGCTCCTCACCCGGGCCGGGGCCGGCCGTCATGTGGAACGAGCGCGTCCGCGTCCTTTCCGAGACTGCTGGGTTTGTCTCATAGCGGAGGATGGTGTCTTCAATCGTCAGGCGGTCGCCGCTGTCAAGGTTCTTGTAGCTGAGAACACATGCGTCCCCCTCTTCGACCTTCTTCTCGTTATAGTCGATGACGCTCCGGGAGCTGCTCTTTGATTTGAGTACCTTGACAATCATGTGATGTCGGTTATTGATTCAGGACGGATACTTTATCCGTATAGATGAACAGGTCTAGCTTCGGCAGCACCGACTGAGTCGAAAGTTCGATATGGAGGTTGCCCCACATCGAGACCTTCATCCCCTTCCGGATCTCCATCAGGCCAGGTTCATAGGCCGTTTCCACATTGATAGTGTAGCACCACTTCTTCCCTTGCGATATCTCATAAGAGGTCATAAGGAAGGCAGTCTTTGGAACTCCACCACCACGATTCACCTTCATCTCCGAGCAGACGGTCCCGGTAAGGTAAACCCAGAACGACGGGAATCGCTTCCCCTCACTCTCCAACTCCCCCTTTTCAATGCTGACACACCCAGTATCACCGCTGACGGCGGAAACAATCTCACCAAGCCTCTTCTCAACTGAGAGGAGATAACGGCGCGTAAGCATGTCATTGATCACCGGGTCTCCGACGCGGTTGGTCAGTAAAAGGGAGGATGAGTAGGTATCTGCGATGCGCTTGATATCTGCGGCGCACCTGCTGATTTGTTCAGCGACCTTGGCATTTCCATTCTCATTTGCTGGGACTGGAGCCTGTTTGCGGGGAGGATTTTTTTTGTCGAACATCAGGCTTCGTGCCGCCTGGGAGATTGTGTAACCGACGGAAGAGGCCTCCTTACCGAGAAGCTCGTATTCGGACTCGGACAGACGAAGGCGGATGACCTTCGTGTAGCGGGAATCTGATGCGGTATGAGTGTTTTTAGGCATGTGTCTTTGTAGGACATTGTAGGACAAACCCACATCTTGCTAATTTTGGTTTTTCGTCGTCACAAAGTCTTTCTTCATCCTGTTCGTTGCAAATGTAAAAATTCTTTTCGTCAATTCAAAATCCAAATTGATTTATATTTTGTTTTAAGATGTATTTTAATATTCAGACTATTGCATTATCTTTGCAAATGATATAGGCTATATCAACGCATAAGGTATAGCAAGCTATATTATATGCGTTGATTTGGGGTATATCAAAACATAGGATATATCGCGATATAGGCTATATCATGAAATAAGGTATATCACAATATAGGTTATATCAAAACATACAGCCATGAGCACAGCTCCTCTCATAAAAGATCAGGTCGGGTCCATTGACATCACCGACTTTGTAGAGACCACACCAAGCTCCGACGAGAAGCCGAAGGAAGACACCGCTGTTTCAGAGCCAATCCAGCCTTCCGAATCCTCCTCACGGAGGGATAAAAAGAAACCAGTCCAGTCGCAGCAGCGCACAACGATTATCGTGCATAAACCGGTGCTGGATGAGCTGAATAAGATTAAGTTTGTCCAACGCCTGGAGGCGACTCACGTGGACTCGAATTCCGAAATCCTGGAAAAAGCCCTTGCCTGCCTGGTGAAGTCTCTCCCCGAGAAGCAGCGGGCGACCTATCAGAGGCTATTCCAGAACAGAGAATAACTATTATTCATTGTTGTTTGTAGGAGGCCTGTCCTCGGGTGTGGTGAATCCACCCCGAAGGCAGGCCGTTATTTGATTGTCAGCCGAAGGCTAGTCCTCCGAAGGAGCGGGCGTATAGTATTCGTCCGCTTTGAGGCCAGCCTTTTCAGCCGTTTCCTTATCAACGTTCACCGCGGTGAAGTAGACCACTCCGTCTTCGTCCACGACGCTGAAAACCTCTATCCCCACCTCCTCGTCAAAAGGCTCGTTTTTGGCGCCATCGCGGGCGATTCTTTTCGCCTTCTTGATGTCTTCCGTTTCAGTCTCGGGGCGTGCATCAAAATGGTAGCCTAAGTCCCCGTACATTTTGCCATCTCTGTAATGGTCGCAGTCGACATAGTATTTCTTTTTCTCTCCGCCAACGCGGAAGAGGTTAATGTTCCACTCACAGAGGGGATATTTCACGAATCCAGACTGCCTTTTATGGCCGTTATTAGCCTCTCTCACGAGGCCCTGCGCCTTCATCGGCTCAAGCATCCAGCCACTGTTATTGGCATCGAAAAACGCGCTATTAGGGCGCATCTGTTCGGGGTCGTGCAGATTGACTGTTATGGTCGCCCAGGGTTCCATGTTCTTGGCATCAATAGCCTCAACGGCGAGAGACCCGTTATCCTGGTACCGACGTCGAACGAAGAACAGGTTCAGCTTTCCATAGGATTCATGATTGAACTGGAACACGTTGTATTGCTTCCCATCATAAAATACAGTTGTTTTCATGTCTTTAATGTTTAATATAAACCTTTTCTATGTCATGTGCCTTTGGCACCGTTGTTTTCAAGAAAAAGCCCCAGACGCTCGCGCGCGTGGGGCATTAGAGTGTAACTCCCGGAGTGAATCCCCGGTTTCCGGCGTCAGACAGGTGCCGGATTCCTGTTGTTGATGTAATCGGTTCCTTCGTACATCAGCCGAAAGGATACTGATGTATGAGGGAACCGAGTCAGCGCAATCCAGTTCAGTGGGTTTCCCTGTCAAGGAAACGATAGGAGACTGCCTCGCAGAGGTGTTCGGGTTTGATGTTATCCTCGTCGGCGAGGTCGGCGATAGTGCGAGCAAGGCGGATGACAGGGAGCCTTGCGTCGCAGCTGAGACCGAGCCCTTCGGTGAGCTTATCGAGGAGTGCAAGGCACTCGTCATCCAGATGGCAGTAGACATCGGTATCGGCCGCCTTCAGGTCGACGTTGAGGCGGATATCCACATCAACGGCGTAGCGTCTTGCCTGGCGCTCCCTTGCCTGCCGTACCCGCTGTGCGACTACCTCAACGCTCTCGGTCTCTACCTTGCCGGCGGAGACGCTCTCCTGCTCAGACACCGGATGGACCCAAGCCTGGATGTCAAAGGATTGGTAGACGGCTTTTTCCTTGAGGGATGCCAGCCATAGTTCCCGTTCGCGCTGGGAACAGTTGCAGCGGTCCACTTCCCCGTAGTAGCCACAGGGGCACGGGTTCATGGCACCGACAAATTGGATATCCGCAGGGAACACGACCTTGGAGCGCAGCCTTGAGATGGTCACTTTTCGGTCCTTGAGAACGCTGGCCAGTGTCTCGCTCACCGACTTGGGTAGCGAGTTGACTTCGTCGATATAGAGGACGCCCTTGGATGCCAGAGACAACTCTCCGGGCTGGACGCTGTCACCATTCCCGCCCCCAAAGAAAGCCGCGAGGGATGCCGAGTAATGAGGTGACCGGAAAGGACGGGTGTGGGTTTCGTTGGTGAACGTGCGCGTCTCGCCCCTACCGGAGGCCGAGTAGATGGAGGCCACCTCAAGCGTCTCGTCGATATCCATCGGGGGAAGCAGCTCGCGGAGGGCCCTTGCCAGCGTCGCGCGTCCGCTGCCCGGTACGCCCATCAGCAGGAGCGGATGACCGCCTGCAGCAGCAATCTCTACGGCGCGCTTCCCGGCTTCGTTCCCCAAGATGTTATCCCATGCCCTGAGAGGTGCAGCCTCAACGGGGCCATCCTCTTCGGGGACCTCCCAGACGGTCGGGATGGTTGCCTTCCCACCGATGACCTCTATGGCCTCAACCATGGAGGACACCCCATAGACGGGAACCATGCGGCCAAAGACCGAGGCCACCTCCTTTACGTTAGCCCTGGGGATAATGACGCCTTTGCAGCCCACCTCGATAGCCGTACGGACCGCCTGGATGCAGCCGGGAACCTCGCGAACACCGCCGTCCAGCCCCAGCTCGCCCACAATCATCCACTCTTCCAGGTCGTTGAGGTTTCCATTGTCCTGATGGCTCTCGGCAATCAGTGAAAGAGCAATGGGAAGGTCGTAGCCGGTGCCGCTCTTGCAGAGGTCGGCCGGAGCCAGGTTGATGATTGTCTTCATGCCAGGGAAGTGAAACCCTTTTGCCTGAATGGCCGTGACGACGCGGAGGAGCGACTCTTTCACGGCGTTGTCAGCGAGTCCGACCAGATGGATGCCGATGCCGAAACTCATGGAGCATTCGATTGTTACAGGGACTCCTTGAATCCCGGCGAGTTTGATTGATTTAGTAGTACGCATAGAGGTAGTTGTTATTTGTTCATTTTCTCACCCGCTGTGCGGGCGCTCTGTCACCGTTCACAGGGCGCCCTTCAGCTGGTGGTCATGGGGCTTAATAGTCGACGGCTTCTTTGACGCGCCATTTGTTCACCTTCACCGGGAATTGCAGCGCACCGCCTGCGCAGGGGCCGCAATGTCCCCAGTTGCAGAAATAGCGCACATCCTCTCCTACGTACTCGAGATCCTTGGCATCGACTTGGAGAAAGGAACCTCCGGAGACGCTCAGACTGACCGCAGTCTTGTTGCTCTCAAAACTGACGAACGGGACATAAGGCTCCGCACAGAACGAGAATTCCTTAGACCAACCAGGCGCGGCGTCAATCACACCAGCTGTGAACGGATGCTCCCCGGAGTAGTCAGTTCCCTCGACCGTATCACCGACCAGCGGGACGGGGTTCTCTTTCACCTCCTCCCGGAGCTTCTGCATGGCCTTCTGGTACTCATCCATCATGTCCAAGTCTTTCTGGGTGATATCGCCATATCGGGCAATGAAAGCGATATTGCGTTCCCGCAGGCGGACGCGTTCTTCGAGGAGGCCCTTTCTCAAGGGGATATCGCGGTCGGGTATCGAATATAATTGAAGGATCTTGTGGATTATTTTCTTCTTGTCAGCTTCATCGGTGAGACGGTACGTCCCTCCGTTGGTGAGGCCCACGTAATAGCCCCCGAAGACACCCGTCGAGCCGGCGAAGAGAACGGAGCAGACGCCCAGCTCCCTCTCCGTACCGTCCTTTTCCACGAGGGTCATGCTGAGATCCCGTGGATTGGGGTAGATCGCTCCCCCACGAGAGAGGAGGATGTTCTTTGCAATGAGTTCTAACTCTTCCATAGTGCAGTTGCTTGTTTCCATTATCGTTTGGTGTTTGATGGTTATTTATGAATTACTTTTTCCTCAGCAAAGGAATACGCCTCCTTCTCGGCGAAGATGATTGAATCATACAGAATGAGATCCAGTGTTGAAAGGCCCTTTCTCAGCCTGTCAATAGCATTGATATCCTTCGGGCTGGGGGCACAGTTTCCGGTCGGGTGGTTATGTACGAAGATGACCCCGTAGGCCATCCGTTCCAAGGCCGTCCGATACAGCGGGCGGGGATCGAACGTGCAGCTGTCGATGCCGCCGACGGAGAGCTCCTCGTAACCGATAATCTGCTGGGCCTTGTTCAGGTAGAGTGCGACGGATATCTCACGCCACATCTCCCCGGGGTCGTTGTAGATGGCCTTCCGAAGGAATTCTACAACATCTTTCGCGCAGTGGACAGGCTCACCAAGGGGAGCGAGGACGGTACGCCGGGTCTCGAACCGGCAGAAGAATTGCTTAGTATTCATGATTGTTGTTTGTTAAAGATCAACAGGAACGTATGCATTCCCTTCGGCATCAGTGACGACGCCCTTATCCTGCAGGTGAGCGGCCGCATCGGGCCAGCTGACAAGGATGAAATCCCCTCCCGTCTCGGGCGGGCGCCGATGTCTGGACATCATCTTATCGGCCACCCGGCGGGCGACGTCCCGGGGGACCACGTAGGCGCTGCTGAGAGGAGCGTCGTCCTCCGTCGCGGCCTCAACGAACACCGCGCCTTCAAAGTGCATCACTTCCTGGCTCGAGGGCCACAGGAAAAGGGTATAGAATGACTTGTTCATAGTAAGGACGTTCTAATCAGGCAATCCCTTCCGGATTACCTTCGCCCGCGTAGGGTAATCCGGACGGATG
>Ga0310786_10000731_pt1 | contig 52718 bp, 52 predicted proteins | sample AusTroGonzalo_MG_FD_203881 | JGI IMG/M metagenome (GOLD analysis project Ga0310786, IMG submission 203881) | Bovine rumen microbial communities from tropical cattle in Woodstock, Queensland, Australia - Gonzalo_03 (v2) (version 2) | ecosystem: Host-associated > Mammals > Digestive system >...
TCACTGCAAGGCTTTCCCATAAGAAACCGTACAAGCATATCGGGAACGACCACGACAAGATCATCGATATCGTCATCGTAGTCGATCAGCTTCTGACAGGCTTTGACTCACAGTGGCTGAACATCCTGTACCTTGATAAAGTCATGGATACGGACAACATCATCCAGGCCATTTCCCGTACGAACCGCGTCCTCAACCACAATGAGAAGCCGTGGGGAATGGTCAAGTTCTACCGCAAACCCTATACGATGAAGAGGAACCTCAACGAAGCTCTTAAGCTCTATTGTCAGGGCGACTTTACAGGCGTGGAAGTCGGTAATATCGATGAAAACATTGTGGTGATGAACGAGACCTTCGAGAGAATCCGCAAGATCTTCGAACAGGATAAAATCGAGAACTTCGAGAGGCTTCCTGCATCTGATGAGAACAGACAGAAGTTCCGCAAGGAGTTCTTCCTGCTTAAGTCAACTCTTCGCGCTGCAATCCTTCAGGGTTTCAAATGGAGCAACGAATACGGGTCTCAGGTGATCTTCGACGAGAAGACGTACCGGATTCTGACCATGCGCTACAAGGACCTTCCTTCCAACAGAGGCGGCGGAGGGGCAAATCCCAAGCCCGGATATGTCATTGCCACGGATCTTTCCACAATGGAGATGGACAAGATTGATGCAGCATACCTGGAGGCTCAGTTCAAGATCGTCACAATGAAGGATGTTGTGGGCGAGGATGAAGAGAAGAGGAACGCCATCCGTGAGATGGAAGAGAACCTCGGTATTCTTCCCGAAACTCTTCAGAGGTATGCCCGCAAGGTGCTGTACGATGTCAAAACCGGGGCACTGTACATGGTGCGCGGCAAGACATTCATGGAATACGTCTTTGAATATCGGGACAAACACATTCAGAAGGCAGTTGAGAATTTCGCAGAAAAGACTGGCATATACGCTCCGGATTTGTATGAGTTGTATGAAAAGACTGGCAAGACAGTCGACGATCTTCAGCTGGAACGTCTCGAGAGCTCCGTGGACACCGAAAAGCTCAAGCAGTACTACGGAACCTCTCTTTTCAAGGCAAGAGTCAAGCTGCACCAGGAATTGAAGGACTTCATCGAAGGCAAAAAAGCAGACGAAATAGAGGAGGTTGAATAATATGCCTAGACCAAAAAAAGACGCAAAAGTAGTCAATGTCAAACTGGACCGAAATATTCATGACCGCCTCGATCAGTTCTGCGAAGAGACAGGAATGACTAGAACCGTTGCCTTGGAACGGATATTGAATCAGTACCTCAATGAGTATTTCCAGAAACGGAAGGAAGACAGAATGCTGTTTCATGAGGACAAGATATGAGCAAAGCGAAAGATTATCTGGATGGATTCGGGTTTGAGCAGGTCAGCTATTCGGAGAACATAGAAGACATTCTGGTCCGAAAGCTCGGGAAAGAACTGGGTTTGCGTATTTCCAGAGAAATCGATGCACGGGCAGAAGGACGATCCAGGCTGTCGCATCAGGAGTTCTATACCCTGAAGAACACGACATTGGATTCGAGCCTTGCGGTCACGGGAATTTTCGAATGGGAACACCTGACGGATTCTCTGGAATGGTTGGAAGCCCAAATTGACATGTTCCATGGAAAAGTTCTGGACATTGGTTGCGATCAGGGAATCGCAGCCTGTTTCATCGCGAAGATCCGACCGGACCTCGATGTCGTCGGAATCGACATGTGTACGGAATCTGTCAGAAACGCACAGGAGCTTGCCTCCCGTCTCAACATCAAGAATGTCAGCTTCAGATCTGTTGCGTTGAAGGACCTGGATGACCGGTTCGACAGCGTCATCGCCATGAGGACACTCAGCGAGAACCTCAACACAAGGGCAAACTATGATGTCAGCCAATCCCTGATCAATAGAGGTCGTTTCTACAGAGATCTTATGAGGGATTATGCAAGCCAGATTGACAATGTGTTGAATCCGGACGGCTGTTTCTTCAGTGTGGACAGAGACGATTGGGTCGGGATGTCCCTCGGATGGATGATGGCGCTGCAGGAAAGGGGACTCGGAATTGATGCGCAAACCTGCACCCGTTATACGCAGGAGGAAGCTGCACATACCGTCAGTTCCATATCCTTCATGGCACAGAAAGGTGTCGAGAGAGATGAGAACTCTCTTTATGTGGAGTTCAACCGAACTTTTGCAAAAACGATTGATCCGTGTGCTCCATACTACCAAGGGGAGCAGGCAGCCCTTGTTTTCCAGAATAGCGTGAGAGGAACCGTTTTCTGCTTCAACGTCTACGCAAAGGACACTGGTAAGTGCTGGGCCCAGTTCGGAGCTTTCACAGATGACGATCCCACCAGCATCATGATGTATGTCTCAAGATATGACGAGACGGGTGCGCCGTACATTGAGCTCGGGAATTACGACATATCAAGGAAAGATGAGATTCTGGAAGAGTTGTATGAGACCAGATCCGTGTACATCAGGGCTGGCAGGTTCAGAGCCGTCGAGTATAGAATTCCAGAAAAGGACATGGTGATGAACCGCAAATTATTCAGAATCAAACCATCATTGTAATCAACAGTTCACGAACACGCCGGTCCAAAAGGGCCGGCTTTTCTTTTACCTAAAGCAGCCTGTACAATGCCATGACAATCGAAGGGTGGTGTCCATTGACTCGGTTTCCGGACCGGTTTTTCTGCAAAAAAACACCCCGATTTCAAGAAGGGGGCTTATTTTTCCTTATTTGCCTGATCTTCCGGCAGGAAACACCAATTGAAATGCCCTGTTTTTCAAAGGGAACTTCTTTGGTTGCCGGACGTTGAGTCGAGAGACAGGCATGGTCTGCGCCCGATTTCCGGACGCAGAATCATGCGCTGTTTTTCCGGTGTCTTTCCGGTTTCCTTCAACGGACGGAAAGTGTAACGGTTCAAAAACCCACCGCCAGCGAGGTGATGACTTTCAGAATCGTTGTCCGCATCTCGTTCAGTGCTGAGAACTGGGCGTAGCTGTCGGACTCCGGCTCGAGGTTGACGATGTTCAGAAGATGGGTCTTGGAGGAGTGTGTCTCCTGCAGCTCCTGGCGCACGAGGTTCCAGGTGCTGTCGTCCATGACCGCGCCGTCGTCGATGTCCGGTCTTGTGGGATCTTCGGACAGCATCTGCTTGAGTGACCATCCGCATGCCTCCGCGATGATTCCGTAGGTGCTGACCATGCCGTATAGGTTCTCCTTCTTCAGGCAGTCCGTGATCGTGGTCCTCGGAAGGCCGATGGACTCGGCGAAACGGGTGTAGCTGAGGCCGTTGCGGTCCAGGTAGTTGTTGAGGTTCCTGCGGAAGTTGTCCCTCAGCTTCGCATAGTCGTCGCCGTAACCGGATCTGACATACACCTGCGAGCTTCCCGTACGGACCTCCTCCTGGACGGACTCATCGACTTTTGCGCTGACTCCGAATATCAAAGAGAGGTAATCCATCAGAAGCCTGCACTGCCTTGCATTCAGATAAGGGATGAGACCGTTGAGCTGATCCCTGATCGGACGTCCCTCGTTGGCATAGACGGCGCTGATGAGGCCGCCGCTCGCAACGCCCCTCTTCTTCGCTTCCTCCTGGACTCCGGACGAATCCCTGTGGTCCGGGGTTCCGAAGAACAGATACGAGATGCTGCAACCGAAGCAGTCGGCTATCGCCAGCGCCTCCTGAAGCCTCATCATCCTCTTCTCGGCCATCATGCTCCTCATGGCCGACGGGCTCTTCCCGATCTTGCCACCAAGCTCCTGCATGGTGATTCCCTTCATCCTCCTCAACTGCTCGACCCTGTTCCAGAACATCTCCGGCTGGTAATTGGCTCTCATTCCCGGTTCATTCCCCCTGTTCAAATTGGATTTTCTACGACTGACAGCCGTAATCACTATCGATTGTACACAATTTTCCGTCCAAATGCAATACAAATTTGACATTTTTTGAAAAAATTTTGTCAAAAATGGGCAAGAATCTGTAAACGGACATTTCCCTGTAAGTCGGAAAGAACGTTCGCAATGCTTTGAAGGGACGGAAAATGCCAATAGGTGTTTGAAAAAACGTCCGCACAATGATATAATGATGGTCACTGACAAATATTTTAATGCGGAGGTATATCCCATGAAGAAACCGATCATCATAATCTCAGTGGTCGCAATAGCGCTGCTGCTTGCTTCCTGCGACCCTGCAAAGATAGGAAACACCCTCAAGAAAACCCAGGGGAACCTGTTCTCGAGGCTCATACCGGTAGACACGTCGTCCGCCGAGAAGACGGCATCCGCAGCCACTTCCGCGGTCAACAAGGAAGAAGGTACCATACTCCCCTCCACCAAGGAGGATAAGGACGCCTTCATGGCAGACGTCGCACAGAAGATCGAGCAGGCAACGGCAAGCGAGGAGAAGCAGGCCGCACTGCAGGAGGAACTTTCCAAGCCGGTCGACGAAGACACCAAGATCATCATGCAGAGCAATCTCGAGGATCTGAACGGGAGCCTCTTGGAGCAGGGCATCAACGTCGAGCTCGAGCTTCCCGAAGAGCCGACGGTCATGAACCTCATGGTCATGCAGATGGTTTCCGTCGTGACGGAGAAGAACGCCGAGGCGGATCCCGAGAACAAGGAAGAGGCCAAGGAAGCGGCGCAGGCTGCACTTTCGGCCATCGAGGCCATCTCCAGCCTCTCAAAGGCGGGACAGGTCGACGTCCTGGCGATCGCCCTTCCGTATCTTCCGGACATGATGGAGGATTCCAAGGCCCTCATCACCGAAGAAGAAATTACGGACGATCTGGTCAAATACGCAAGGATGGTCATCGCGATCTTCAATGAGGTGGTCAAGGCTTCCGACTCCGACGGAGACACCTATCTCGACGGGGCAGGGCTTGCCGATGCGATGTTCACGCTGAGGGCGAAGAGAATCGCCTACGAATCCGCCGGAACGACGATCTACAGCGTCTATGACAAAGGCGAGGGCAGACTCAAGACCTTCGCGAAGATGGTCGAGGACCCGATGGGTATCTTCTCCCTCGGGAACATGCTCGACTACCTGGTCTGCGTAGGCATGACAGAATTCGAAGGCGTCTTCGGTTCCCCCATGGACCAGATGCTCACCCATACGGCCACGGACGCGATCAGGGAATACCTGAAGAACCCGACCAAAGCCAATCTCGTCGTGCTCGTCAACCTGGAGGAGTTCTCCGGATTCAAGGATACGCTCGATAACTTCGATTTCTGCACGATCATCAACGGAAGCGCCATCACGGAGACCTCATGCTCCATGGCAGCCGACGTCGCCATAGAGATGTTCAACGATACAATCAGAAAAATCCTCGAGGAGCTCAACTGAAATGAAAAAGACAATCACAATCCTGATGGTCGTGCTTGCCGCGGCCTCGCTGTTCGCACTCGACAACTTCACCTACAAGTCGACATCGTTCTCCTTCAGACCTTCCGAGGTCCGCTCGGAGGGCATGGGCAGGGCCACACTGGCCGTACCGGGAAAGATGGAGGCGTTCTACAGCAATCCCGCAGCACTGACGGACCGCAAGTTCGGGCTTGAGTTTCCAAGCGTCACGCTGACGATGTACAACGTCTCGGAAATCCTCTCCGACAAGAACATCGACTGGAAGCACATCACCGAAAAGGAGAACCTGATTCAGCTCGGCACGGACATCATCAACAGTCTGGGCAAGGGCAGGAACGAAGTGCTCACGGCGGACATCGCACTCGGACTGAAGTTCATGCAGGTCGGATTCGCGACCAACGTCCACATCGGAGTACATGCCTTCAGACCTACCACACAGACCGCCGACCAGATGGTCATCCCCGAAGTCGACATCGCGCAATCTGTCGCCCTCGGGCTCGCCATCCTGGAGACGACCCACCTGAAGCTGGACGTCGGTATCTCCGGACACTTTGTGTTCAAGACCTACATGCTGGCCCAGAACGCGAACAACATCATCAACAAGGCGTCCGGAGACAGCGGGTTCAAGGAGTACATCACCAACACCCCGTTCATGGGCGGATACGCGATCCCGTTCGATTTCGGAGCCACGCTGACGGCTTTCGACAGCCTGAAGATCTCGGCCACCGTCAACAACATCAACGGCAACTACAAGATGAACGCGTACGGCAGCGCCCTCGGAATGGTCGAGAAGCTGACCGGCAAACAGATCGATGTCGGCGAGGATTACAACAAGGAATATCTCGACGAATCCATCAAGATCGAGACTCCCACCACCGTCAACCTGGCCTTCGCTCTGAATCCGGATGTGAAGATCCTCGACCCGTGCCTGGAGATCGACTTCGTGGACATCGCCGGACTTGTGAAGGACTTCAATTCGAAGAACCTGCTCAAGCACATGAACATCGGAGGCGAGTTGCATGTCACGCCCGTTCTGGCGCTCAGGGCCGGCGCGAATGCCGGAAACCTCAGTTTCGGCGCACAGCTGAACCTCTTTGCGTTCCAGGTGGACGCGGCCTACGGATGGATGGAGCTCGGCGAGGAGTGGGGCGACAAGAGAACCGACTACGCCACCATCAGAATCAACATCGGAAGCGACAAGTAAGGAGTCCGGATGAACCGTTACGAATTCGCACGTTCGCTTCTGTTCTGGATCAGGGGAAGTGTCTGCATCAACGATTTCCTCATCGACCTGGAGCTGACACACTGCTTCTTCGTTTTCCCTATAGGGAAACACAGGGAGCAGATTCCGTTGGACACGGTCAGCTCCGTGGGTCTGGACATGTCCTACAATCCCCAGATGGCGTTCATGGCGCTTCTGGGGATCATTGCCGGAGGATTCATACTCTTCATGGGCTACTGGATAGGACTCCTGTCGGTGTTCTGCGGATCGTTATTCATCCTGGCAGGCATAGAGACCGTGGTCAGCATCCACAAATCCGGAACAAAGATCACATTCGGCGTCCCCTTTTTTGAAAGAGGAAAGATAAAGGAAATGACAGCGATGCTGGAGAATGCCGTGTTCAGATACCGTCAGAAGGAACTCACCGGCGCGGACAGGATCGTTGAGGCAATCAAGGAGAGATGATGAAAAAGAAAATCATGTTGGCGGCTTTCATCCTTGCCGTCATGCTTACCGTATTCGTGTCATGCAACGAAGACGCGAAGACATTCACGATCACCTACAACGCCAACGGCGGTTTCGGTACCCCTTATCCACAGCTGGTGGTCAAGGGAACGTCGGTCACCGTCTCGAACGGCGAGTCGATGACGTACAAGAACCACGACTTCATCAATTGGAACACGGAGAGGGACGGATCCGGATTCGTGTACATGCCGGGTTCCACGATCACTCCACACAAGGACCTCGAACTGTACGCACAGTGGACCGAAGCCTTCACCATCACGTTCGATCCGAACGGCGCAACGGGTGAAAAGACCACGATGTTCCTGCACAAAGGTGCGAAAATAGTGGTTCCCGACGGCTCCGAAATGACCTTCGAACACTACGACTTCGATTCATGGAACACAGTGTCCGACGGAACCGGCGACGAATACAGGCCGGGAGACACCTACACCGTCACAGGCGAGCATACGCTGTATGCAAGATGGAGGAACCACCTGTACACCGTCAGCTTCGACGCCAACGGCGGAACCGGAACGGTCTACGACGAGACGACTTTCTACGGCGGCACCATCGAGATCCCTTCCGGCGGATTCGAGCGCGACGGCTACATCTTCCTCGGCTGGAACACGGCTGCGGACGGAACGGGGACAACAGTTGATCCGGGATTCGTCACGGTCACGTCCAGCTACACGCTGTACGCCCAGTGGCTCGGAGGAAAGGCGGTCTCATCTGAGTCCGACATCGACTTCGAGAACGGCGGAACCTTCTGGCTCATGAATGACGTCACGCTCTCCGGGGACAGAACGATCGCGAAGGACCTCAGCCTCGGTCTCTTCGGCCACAAGCTGAGCTCCCAGTACGACATCGTCGTCGCGGCGGGAGCGGAGGCCACATTCGAGAACGGATCAATCGAGGCGTGCTCGTTCCAGGTCGGCAACAGCGGCAAAAGCGGAGCGGCAGCGGAGCTGTATCTCGTGAACGTCGGACTGGAGACAACCGGAAACGTCGGAATCAGTCTCTACGGAACCGGATCGGGCCTCGGCATGAACGGAACGGTGCTTTCCTGCGACGGCACGGTGGGAATCCTCGCCGACAACGAATACACCAAGGCGGGTGCCATCTGCATGGAGGAATCGCTGGTCTTCGCAGACAGCGCAGACAACGACAACTGCGCCCTGCTGGTGTCGGCGACCGACTACTCCACGGTCCTGGATGATGTCCTCCTTTCAGGAGAAAGACAGGGTGCCGTCATCAGAAGCGGCAACCTGAGTGCGACAGACTCCAGCTTCCTCTGCTCGGGAACCTATTCGGGAGCATCCTACAAGACAGAGCCCTGGGGCGACCTCAACAGCGTTCCTTCTGCGGCACTGGTCTTCGGAGATGACAACAGCCTTGCAACCAGCGCGTACTCCAACAGCGACAAGACCATGGAAGGAGAACTGGAGGACTGCACCTTCCTCGCCTCCGGCAACTTCGACAGCGCGATCTGGGTCGAGTCCAACCAGGAAGAGGAGACAACCCTTTCGATCGACATCGCGGGCTTCAATGAGGAGCAGCTCACTTCATACGGCGGCGAGGTTCTCATCAACGGCCAAAGCCCCTTCATCGGAACCTGGCAGGCAAGTTCCGGAAACATGCTCGTCTCCGTTACGATCAACGACGACCATGACTGCACACTGCTCCTGCAGGACGATAGCAAAGCCACGTCCGTCTCCATCTCCGACTGGGTGTTCGACAAACACGAGACCATGTCCTACAGGATGACAGAAAGCTCGATGGGAACCGTCACGGCTTCATATTCAGCCGGAGGCGATACCCTGAAGATCGATTCATACGGCCTCCTGTCGGGACTGTACAGGAGAGAACACGCACAGGAATCCGCAGAAGGAACCTGGACGCTCTCCGGAAGCTCCTCGACGCTGGTGCTCCAGAAAACCTCGGGAGACCTGTACTCCGAAACGTTCAGCGTCACCTACGACGACGAATTCGGCAACGACTTCACAGGTAATATGACAATCGACGGGACGGATTTCAGTTTCGCCTCGGGAGAGACGACCGGAGAAAACCGCTTCCGCATGGAAGAGGGTAAACTCAGCATTGACTATATCCTGCTGTCGAGAGTCTGAATCATATTTCTCTCATCGAAAGGTAGGGCCTCCGGCATCCGTCGGAGGCTTCTTTTTCATAATGTTTGATTATACGGCCGTAAAAGTGTTATTATAGAAGCAATGAAACGAATACACGCAATCCCAATCCTACTTATCCTTGCAGCGCTCATGTGCATCGCACTCGCGTCCTGCCAACATGAGCCGGAGATCTTCAGGGTCTCGTTCGTCCTGGATGGTCAACCATACACATACCAGGACATCGTTTCCGGCCAGAAGGCCACGGTCCCGGCACAGCCCTCGCATATGGGGTATGTTGTGATCTGGTGCAGCGACGAGGCGAAAGAGGTCGAGTACGACTTCGACACACCCGTCATCCAGGCCCTGACGCTGTACGGCAAGTGGGTCGCCTCCAAGGCTGAGATACCCCTGCCGCAGCACTACGTCTACGACGGGAACGAACACAGGGGGATAGCCGAAAGCGAGATGTACGACTGCCGGGGAACGGTGGCCGCCACGGACGTCGGATACTACAAGGCAACGGCGTCCCTCAGGAAAGGCTATGCATGGACCGACGGAACGACGGACGACATAACGGTGGCATGGACCATCGCCAGAAGACCCGTTTCCGTCACGGGAGAGTCGGGAACGGTCAGCTACGACGGCAACAGCCACAGCCTGACCAGCCTCCGCGTGGAGGGACTTCTCTCCAAGCACACCCTTTCAGGCGTCACCTATAAGGCGGAAGGAACCGATTACGGCACCTACAGGGGAGAGTTCTCAGGGAACCCCGTGGTCAAGTCTGGCCAGAAGGACGTCACATCCAACTTCGACATCCTCCTCACTCCCGGATCGCTGAAGGTCATCGAGGCGGAGAACGAGAATTCATGGACGGAAATCCCATCGATCCCCAACTGGATCTATGGAGGCGAGGAAGGACAGCCTTCGGGAGCCTCGAGATACGGGACGGTGTCCTATTCATACAGTGCCACCGAGGATTTCGAAGTGGTGACAGGAAAACCGACCACCGCCGGAATCTGGTACATGAAGGCGACAGTCGAAGCCACAGAAGCCTACGGCTCCCTCGAGAAAATCGTCATCTTCTCGATTTCCCAGGCGGACCTCTCGGTCAGCGGCATCAAGGCCGACGACAAGGTATACGACGGAACCACGGAGGTCGAGCTGGACCTTACGGGAATCGTCGTCGACGGGCTCATTCCCGGAGACTCCCTCGAGTATTCGGCATCGGGCACTTTTGAGGATGCGGACATCGGAGAGAAAACCGTCACTATCAGCGGATTCGCGATTTCCGGAGACAAGGCCCCCAACTACAACGTGGACTCCGTGCAGGAAAGCACGAAAGCCAACATCCTCGCCAGGGAACTCCAGATATCGTCAATCAGCGCCGTCGACCGCGTGTACGACGGAACTACGGACGTCGCGCTCAGCGGCGGAATCCTCACGAACGTCGTGGGAGAAGACGAGGTCTTCCTGAACAACAGCGGAGTCTCCTCCAGCATGGCCACCGCGGACGTAGGCCAGGACAAGGCCGTCACCGTAACGGGTTTCATCCTTACGGGAAAGGACAAGGGCAACTACAGCCTCACGCAGCCACAGGGCCTGACCGTGAACATCACGAAGGCCCCCTCTGCGATCACGAAGATCCCCCAGAGCGCCAACGTAAACTACGACGGCGAGCAGCATCCGATGGCAGTGGCCGGCGAATGTACGGGAGGAACGATGAAGTACTCCACGGACGGGGAGACCTGGGTCCCTGACATTCCAGTGATGACAAATCCCGGAATCTACACGTTGGGCTACAAGGTCGAAGGAGACTCGAACCACAACGACTCATCCCCGGCCGAGCTGACGAGCAAGATCAACCCGCTGGTCACCTTCAACGCCAACGGATACGGAACGCCTCCTTCTCCGGTCCATGTCGCGTACAACAGCGCTGTCGCAAGGCCTGCCGATCCCACAGACACCGGAGTGGACTTCGAGGGCTGGTGCGTGGACAAGGACGGAACCCAGGACTACGACTTCAATACGAAAGTGACGGACAACCTGACGCTGTACGCCAAGTGGGCGGCAAACCAGTGCACGATTTCTTTCGACGCCAACGGCGGAGAGGAAGTGACGACGGTCATCGTCAGAAGCTTCGGCAACACGTTCGGAACACTTCCGGAAACAAGCAGGACAGGCTTCATATTCGCCGGATGGTACAAAGGTACGACCGAGATCACGGCGACGTCGGTGGTTTCCGATGTCGGGACCCTTACGCTGAAAGCCGCGTGGACACCGCTGTTCACGCTCTCCGGATCCGAGATCACAGGCATCACCGACGAATACAAGTCGATCATCGGCACCACCGGAAAGCTCGAGATCCCGGAGAAGATCGACGGCACAGCCATAACGGCATTCAATACGACGGATATGGCGGAAGATACCGGATTGACGGAGATAAACCTGGGCGGAGTGGCCGAGGTGTGCGACGACGCGTTCTCCGGATGCACGGGAATCACCAAAATCTCAGCCAGCCCGTCGGCAATGAAGACGACCCTGATACAGCTGGGAACCGCCAATACCGTAACCGATCTTGTATTCCTCTACAGGGAAGGCGACACGACGGAGGAGTGGACAAGCAACGCCATGGACGAATGCTGCGCCCCCAACGTGACGACGGTGGTCATCTCCGACGGAATAGAGACCATTCCGACGGCAGCGTTCCGCAGATGCTCGAAACTTTCCTCCGTGACGGTTCCGGACAGCATCACGACACTGGGCGAGAGATGTTTCCAGGAAACGGCCATCGAGAGCATCTCGTTCCCCGAGTCCCTTGAAGCGATTCCCGACTACGCTTTCTACAATTGCTCGAAACTGAAGGACATCAACATCGGTTCCTCGGTCTCCGTCGGAGCCTTTGCCTTCTGGTTCTGCTCCTCACTGGAGACGGTCAGCGGAGGCGAGGTCACATACTTCGGGACCTTTGCGTTCCAGCTGTGCAAGAGGCTCAGCTCGATAGACCTCTCCTGCGCTGAGAACATAGGCTCGTCGGCGTTCAGCTCCTGCGAGGCTCTGCAGAACATAGAGCTTCCGTCCATCAAGTTCCTGGACATCAGCTGCTTCTCCTACTGCAAGGGCCTGAAGACCATCACCACGGGTGACGGGAACAAGGACTTCGGAGCATACGCCTTCAGCGGCTGTGCGGCCCTGGAGAGCGCTGAGATCGCAGGAACGGCCACATCAATGGGCTCCGGAGTGTTCCTGGACTGCCAGGAGACGACGGTGATCTCATTCTCCGACATGAGCGGTCCGCTTCCGTCCTGGACAGCAGGCTGGAACGGACCCTGCATCGTCGAATACCACGGAGAAGAGTGATGGAAGACAGACTCGGTGAAATCAAGGAATCCATAAATACTCTCGACAAGAAGATCCTCGATCTCGAAGCGGAGAGGGACAAGCACTACGACGAGATGGAGCGCGTCAGGCGCTCCAGGCTCGAGAAGCTCATCGGCATGTGTTTCCGCATGTCCGACGGAAAGGCATTCAAGATCATCGGCCTGGACAAGGACGAGGTCACGCTCGTGCGCCGCCATTGGAATCCGTACCGGATGTGGGCCGTGATGATCCTCAAAAAGCCCGAATCACCCAACAGGTGCATCACGATTTCAGAGGAGAGGATTTACACGACAGCCTCGGATTTCGACGATCCCGTGGCCGAGATCAGAAGCGAGTATACCGAGATTTCTAAAGCGGACTTTGAAATCCTCTGGAACAAGGCCATGGAAGATCTTTCCGGGAAGGTCATCGGTGGGTGAGCTTACACACAAGCAGCTATGCCTTCTTGCCGCCAGATTCGTGCAGCAGCACCTGTACCACTGCAAGGCCTATCCGTGGAGGATACTGATCGAACCGGGCTTCCGGACGGAACTGCCGGACGTGTTCGCTTTCACCCGATACAACTCGGTGCTGGTCGAATGCAAGGCGTCCCGGGCCGATTTCCTGAGAGACAGGAAGAAGCCCTTCAGGCAGAACCCCCAGATGGGAATAGGAGAGACGAGGTACTACCTCGTGAACGAAGGCGTCGCGAAAGAAGAGGAGATGCCTGACGGATGGTACCTTTTCGAGGCGATCGACGAGAACACAATCAAGGCTCCGAAAGGCTTCACCCGATTCGGGATCTCCGGCCAGTTCGACTGCGGGACGGAACACAACACGAAATTCCAGATAAGGAACGCTTCGGCGGAAGCCGAGCTGATGTGGAGCTGGGAATACCGGAGGGACAACAACTGCCTGAAGGAGATCCCGGAGGACGCCGTAAAGGTGGTCAGGAGGGACACATGAAAGAGACCATGACATGCCCTTATTGCAAGAGACAATTCGAGGTCCAGATCGGCCTGAAGGACCAATGGAAGACCGAGAAGCCGAAGATGGAGGGCAGGTATCTGGTGAAGTTCGCCTACAGGGACCCCTCGGGGAACTACAGGGTGAACTACATGGTGGATAGGTTCAACCAGGATACGGACAACTGGTGCTACGACTACAATTTCTGCAAGTTCATCGGCTGGCAGGAGATTCCGGGGGAGAGTTACCACGATTTCAAAGCTATGAGGGCAGAGAGGGATAGCTGATGGACGACCTGAAGAGATGTCCATACTGCGGAAAAGAGGCGATAAGGTTCCGTACGATACAACACAAGGTGTTTTTCGAGTCCAGGATCGTCTGTCAGGACGTCGTTTTCTCGGAAAGGGATCCGAAGTGCCCTGTTAGACCGGAGGTTGCAAGATTCCGAAAGAATGCCGAAGAGGCTGAAAAAGCGGCAACAGAAGCATGGAACACGCGTCCCGACCCCTGGAGCAACGAGCCGCCAAAAGAGGAGGGCTGGTACCTTATCAAATACATGGGACCCAACGGGCCCTGGTACATAACGAAGTTCTGCAAGGCCAAGGACCTGAATGGGCCGTGCTTCAAGGAAAGCGCGGGCTGGCAGAAACTGACGACGTAAGGATGCCGACATGTTCAGAGCAACGTCTGCATACGAAAACCAAGATCACAACAGCAAACGGAGGTATTGAATGACAATATACCAGATGGAAGTCGCCGTCAACGGCCGACTGGACCACGAAGAGTTCCCGAGATTCGTCAATTCGATAATCGGAGAGAAAGGCCTCTCCTGGGACGGGAAGCAATGCCATCAACGAACAGAGACCTGTGTCTTCGATGCCTTCGCCGACATGGACCGGATGGGGATCCAACTGAAGGAACAAAAGGAAAGCTATCAGACCAACACGTTCATCGCATTGGACATTTCCCAAAGGAAGCTCGCCATCAAGGTCGAGCTGGTCACCGAGGCCGGGCTGCCGTACATACACTACCAAGCCCCGGAGTTCATCCCGTCCCTCCTCAACGGAGGATATCTCAAGAACGACGGAGATATCCCGTGGACGGACAAACCGATTGTCATAGACGAGAGGAACATCAAGCTTCTTACCGACGTCATCAACAACACGGGATCCAGCAAATGCACGACCGTCTACCTTTCCGAAAGACGAAACGGGCAGATGTCGGTCAACGCAGAACTCCTGGCCAAGAAGGTGGCCGGCATCGCGCATGTCATGGTCCTGAGGTCGCACGACATCGTCCAACTTATCAGAAAGGACTGTTCGAGGCATGAATACAACGGAGCGGCGGGCGTATATTTCCCGGACGGGACCAGGCACACCTACCTTCCCGCAGACATATCGGAGTACGACACCGCGATGATGAACCGCGTGACGGTGAAGGTTTTCCTATGGGCCAACACAAGGCCTTCAGGCTCTTCGATGACGTGGCAGGACCTGTGTTCGTTCGGCATCAGAAAAAACCTCAGGGAGCAGCACAAGAGGCTCGAGGAGATGACGGAGAAACTGAAGGACGCCGAAGACAAGATACAGGAGCTCCAGGACCGATACAGCGAGGAGAAACAGGCCTTCCTTCTGAAAGCCATTTCCGAAGCGAAGACCGAATCCGAGAAGATCCTGCACGAGTTCGACGAGGAGATGGACCGCATTCAGAACGAGAACGAACAGCTGAAGAAAGACAACCGGAACCTGTTGTACGAGAACAAGGCCTTGTCGGACCGCCTCGAGAAGCAGGGGACCCCGCTGGTGTTCGCAGGAAAGGAAGAGGAGAAGTTCCCCGGGGAGATCAAGGATCTTCTGATGTGCACGCTGAAGGACTGCCTGAAGTTGTCCCCCAAGGGGAGAAGGGCCGACATAATAAAGGACCTGCTGGAGACGAACGGAGAGGGGCTCTCGATAGAAGAGAAGACGGCCGTGGTGAAGAACCTGTTCAACAACTATTCCAGGATGGACAGCACAACAAGGAAAACGCTGGAGGATCTGGGATTCTCAATGGTCGAGGACGGGAAACACATCAGGATGACCTATTGCAACGATGCCAGGTATGTCGAGACACTGGCCAAGACTCCGAGCGACGCCCACACCGGACGCAACACAGCCCACCACATAATCAAAATGATTTACTGACACTCTTCATCTCACGCCCTGGCATACCGGGCCCGTTGGCCTCGGAACACAGAAGCGCCGGAGTATTTCTCGTCTGCTCCTCTTTGCGGAGCGTCGATGCGGGAACGGCGACCTGAACGGCAAAATCAAGCTGGTCGTCTGTCATCTCCCTGATCGAAGAGACTCCCATATAATCGAGCATCGGCTTCACTCCATCTTTGCCCAACACCTTGCCAACCCTGTCTTCCTTGCTTTTCCTGTCCATCTAAAAATCTCCTTTTCTTTCCATTTTAACCGAAACGGACGCTAGATACAACAGAACCGCGGCCTTCCGACCGCGGCAGAACAAAAAAGAAAGAATTGATTAATTGTCCGCACAGGACAAACAAGTTCAGATTCTCGAAACGGGGACTTCCAGGCTCTGGTGCAGCACGATCATGTCGGCCCGGTAGAAGGGAAACAGCCTGCGGTCGCTGTCCAGCACGTAGACACGGCCGTCCTTCACGCGCACCGTGCTGCCAAACACCTCCTCCTCTCCCCTGAGGACGACCGCATACCAGCCATCCTCGACGGGAACTCCGTCGCGCCAGCTGTCCATCGGCTGCTTGCCGACTTTTTCAAAACGGGCCTGAAGCTTCCTCGGATTGTCCGTAAGACAGATGATGTCGTGGTTCTGCCACACGGGACATGTGATGAAATCCCGCCCCATGCCGAAGTCGCATTTTTCGCAGTTCTCGCAACGGCCCTTGTGCACCTCTTCCTCGGGCCTGTCCGAGACATGGGCCACGTACTCGACCCTGTCGATCAGAAGATGCTCTCCATCCTCCGGGAAATAACCCCTAACTGTGAACGATTTCATTTTCCCCTCCCGTAATAGACACCCTTGTTCATGGCGCTTTTGTTCCCGACGGAGTAGTGCAGGGAATTGTCGATCCCGAGCTGCCGGCACTTCATGTCGTAGGCCTTGTCGAGCTGCTCGAGCGTAAGATCCCGGTAGTCCTTCTTCCCGAAGTACAGCGCCATTACGTCCATGTCCACTCCAAGCTTCTCGAGCTTCTCCTCCCTGATCCGTCTGACCAGGGCCGGCTGGATACCCTTCGTGAAGAAGAATGCGAGACTCCTCTTGGAATTCTCGTCCATCTTGGCTATCTGCTCATCCAGAGATCCTTTCGTCTCGAGGAAAGCGATCCTGCGCTTCCAGCGTTCGATTCCGGCCAGAACCGCGTCCCTGCCTTCGCCGGAACCGATCTCCTGGAGCTCCTTCTCCTCTTTCCCCTTAAAAGAAGAAAGGTCGATGCGGACCTCATTCAGGAATCTGTCGTCGGTACATGTCTTTGACAGATATCCGGAGAACTCAGGCCTGAGAAGACGCTTGCCCTGGTGGTACATCACGATCTCCCCGTTCTCGGCCCTCAGCTCCTTGAGGATTTCCCTGAGGGTGCTGCCGGGGGTGACGAAAGACCTGGGAACGGCTTTCCCGGTCTTCTCCTTGATGCGCTGCTTGGCGAACCCGGAGTCCTTGTACGCCATGGCGACAGCAAGATCGGAGGTATTGTTCCCATAAGAGGTCAACGCCAGAAGGCGGGCCCTGGCTTCGTCCGTGATCTTCGCAAGATCCATGAAAGAAGGATCGCACAGCCTGCGACAGAGCGCTTCAGGGAAATGAGGCAGGGGATTCCCGGCCTTTTTAGCCAGCAATCTGTTGCGGTTGATGTCGACGAAGGCGTCCATCGTTTTCTCCTCTTTCGTGCGGAAATCCCAGGAGAAATCGTCATCCTTGGAATTTGTCCACTCGAAGTTGCGGAACGCCACGAAGAGGGTGGCCCCTATGCCCGAGGAGTACTTGGCTATCTGCTTGTCGTCCTTGGATGCGAATTCCCACCTGTAGACAAGGTTCTTCTTCTCTTCATCAAGACCCCATTTGTCCAGGATCCCGTCGCGGTTTTCCGTGACGATGGCCAGGAACTCGCGGGGGAACTCTACCTCGGGGATGTTCTTGTCGATGTACTCCCTGTCCCAACCCGATTCCAGAGCCTTCTTGCGTTCCCACTTCAAATGCCTGACGAAGCGGTACATCCTCTCGACATTTTTCACATTCACACCATTGGGCCCGACCATGGGCCTCAACGGTTTCATGAGGGCGGGGATGTTGGGGAACATCTTCCTGTAAGAACGCTCAATGGGCGTTTTTTTGGAAATCGCGTCGTCGAGCTGCTCATCCGTCATCTTCCAGATATCGGAGACGCCGTAGAAACCGTACATCGATTTTCTTTTCTCCGGATCGACCTTCGACAGCAGCGTCTCTTCCTTTTTGAGACGATCAGCCGGCACCTGCCTTCCTATCGTGAACGCGAGCCGCTCATCGGTGAGGTCTTCCAGAGACCCGACCCTGAAGTAGCCCAGGACTATCTTCTTCTTGCTCTCGTCGAGGATGTCATCCAACCTGCGGATCATTTCCTGTCTGTCCATCCTGTTCCTCCTTCCTCAACAACGTCCCCAGGACGTTGCACGCATCCGGATCCCTGTTGATCAACCCCAGCACTACCTCGACCCTCTGCTGCGTCGTGAGCAGGTTGCCGAACCTGTCCACCGAACGGCAGACCTCCGCGTACGGGTCATCGGACCTTTCCTCAAGAAGAAAGGAAGGGTCCACGCCAAGCGCACGGGCCATGACATCGACCTTGCGCACAGAAGGCGACCTCTCGCCGTTCAGATACCTGCACAGCGTGGCCTCGGCGATCCCGCATTCCCTGCAGAAGGTCTTGCGCGTGTAGCCGGCCTTTCCCATCAGATCCTCAAGCCTTTTTCCCAGCATCTTTCACTCCCAGCCATTTGTTCCAAAGGAAAACCCTCTCGTGAGGGTATACCTTCTCGTTCTTCCTTCCGTCCAGGGAAAATGTGACGGTGACCTTTTCGGAATCGGCAGTCAGGACGACATCCGAAAGATTGTCCCAGTAGAGACCGACGGAACACTCGATGCGCTTCCTGACGTCTTCCAGCACGGGAGCCTTGCCGCTGTCGATCATCTCAATCGCCGATTTCCTCAGAAGCATGAGGATGAACATCTCAAGATCCATGGAACACCTCAGATTATGTTGAGCTTCAAGCCGGCGGAGATCTTCTTCTCCGGCTTGGCGCCCCATTCGTCAAAGAAGAGATCCCCCCTGACGCTTATGTCGAATATCGAGACCCGCAGAGATCCCTTGATCAGAAGGTCGATGTCCGAATCGCCGTCGACCGTCCTCACGCCGCCGCCGACACCGACGGAAAGCTTGCCCAGCCTTCCGATCCCCATCAACACGGCAGACAGGTTGTCCTTGAAATCCGTCCTGATGTCGATGCCGATGTCGATCGCCCGATTCCCGTACAGGGCGAATCCGGCCTCAAGACCGAAATTATCGTCGTAGTAGGTGCCTATCGAGAAGTGGGGCATGGCTCCCGCCATCGCGATCAGCGTTCCCGGTGTGGCATAGGCGTTCTTGGCTGCAGTGGCGATGATCACGAGTATGATGGCTCTCCTGATCTTCCTTCCGATTCGTTTTCTCAGAAACCTCACAGGCCCTCCAAAACCCTGAATCCGGAGGTCTCGGCACCCTCATAGTCCTTGCCGAACCTCTCCATCCAGCGTTCTTTTCCGTATGCCGAAACATATTTCGCTTCGGCCCATTTCTTGACCGTCAGATCGGCCATCCTGTTCATGTGCACGCCCCGGTTGCCCCGGTGGTGCAGCGGGCAGAGCCAGACCTTCAGGCCTTCTTTCTCGCTGACGCTACGGTACGGACCGAACATCACATGGTGGCACTCCAGATCCTTCACCGATCCACAGAGGATGCATCTCTTGGTCTTCTGCAGGATCGACTTCATCTGACGAAAACCAGCGAGTATCCGCGGGCGTAGATGCTCCAGTCACCGGCTATTGCGACCTCGAGCGTCACGCCTTCGTCGTCGGACACGATGATCCTGTCGGCATGTCCGGAGAACACCTTTTTCCCTCCGGCTTCCCAACCTCTGACAGCGGGGAATTCGGCCATGTACCGTCCGTTTCCGATCATCGACGCGTTGTATAAGGACTCCTTTCCTCCGTCGATGACGGAGATCTGGAGCTGAGCTTCCTCGGAGACCCCGCAGGGAGTCCTCCAGACCAAGCTTTCCTCAGTTACCTTTACCATTGCTTCTCCCGGGATTCTTCTCCGCCTTCACGTAGTACGGGCACTCGGAGAGCGGATGAGGGACGTAGTGGACCACACCGTCCACCTTGTCGCGGTCGCATCCGTTCTTCATGTGTCCGAGATGGTCTGCCTTAACACCCAACGTGCTGCGGCAGGTCCTGCAGATATTGTCCTTCTTATCGCTCATTCAAACATCTCCAGAAGATTCTTCAGATTGGTGTGCCTGGCATCAGCCCTGCTGCGCTGTGTACAGGTCACGACCTCGTGCCTCGCACCGTAGACGAACAGGTGCTTTTTCGCACGCGTCATCCCGGTGTACAGCATGTTCCTCTCATACATGATCGGCGTGACACCGAACAGTACGAGCACCACGTTCTCGTATTCCGAGCCCTGGGACTTGTGGATCGTCACCGCATACGCGAGCGACAGGTTGGAGATCCTGTCCCTGGGATACTCCACAACCTCTCCGAAATCGATGTACAGGGCGCTGTCCCCGATGCTCCGGATCACTCCGACCGACCCGTTCATGACATCCAGATCGTAGTCGTTGCGCTCCTGCATGACCTTGTCGCCCACACGGAAGACATTCTCGCCAGAGACTATCTCCCTGAGGCCGGGCTTCGCGGGATTCAGCAGCGCCTGGAACGTCCTGTTGAGGTTCACCGTCCCGAACATGCCGTCATGCATGGGCGAGAGCACCTGGAAGTCGGATCCCCTGAGAGAGAGGATCTTCTCATTCAGATCGGCGGAAAGCCGTGCAGCATCCGTATAGTCGAAAAAGCAGAACTCGCCGTCCCTGCTCGGTCCGAACGGAATTCCGTTGCGGACATTTGCCGAAACACTGGCGATCCTGCTTCCTTCCTTCTGTCTGTGTATGTGTGTCAGCCTTGCCACCGGAATCTTGCCCGACGCGATCATGTCCCTCAGGAAATTTCCGGGGCCCACCGAGGGCAGCTGGTCGCTGTCTCCGACGAATATCACCCTGGTGTAGCTCCTGATCGCCCGCAGGAGGCTTGCCCCCAGCGAGACGTCGATCATCGAACTCTCGTCGATTATCACCACATCCGCATCCAACTGGTCGTGGATGTTCTTGCGGAACACCCCGTTCCTGTCGACCTGCAGAAGACGGTGTATCGTCTTGGCGGGGAAGCCTGAGACCTCCTCGAGCCTCTTCGCGGCACGGCCGGTAGGGGAGGCCAGCGCGATCTCGAAACCCTTCCTGTAGAAAGACCTGGCGATTATGTCGACGACCGTCGTCTTTCCGCTTCCGGGTCCGCCGGTGATGACACACACCTTTTGCGAAAGCGCCGTCATAATGGCCCCGACCTGATCGAGGGAGAGCTTCATTTCGCTTCTGACGGGTTTTATATCCCTGCAACCTTTCGCCGTGAGCCTGCGCAGCATGGCCGCGATGTCGTATTCATCCTTCCACAGACGCCTGGGGAAGATGCGGCCGTCCTCGAATTTCACACGGGGACAATTCTTCATCCAGTCCATCTCGGCGGAGGGGTCCACGTCGAGTATCTCGGTGGCCCTCTTTATCACGGTATTCTCATTGAGATAGCAATGGCCGCTTCTGGTGCACTCGTACTCCAGGGCATACAGAAGACCCTCGTGCAGTCTTTCGGGATCCGTCTTGGAGATGCCCGTCCTCATGGCGATCTCGTCGGCACGTCTGAAACCTATGCCGGCGACCTGCGTGAGGATGTAGGGATTCTTCTCTATTGCTTTCCTGGCCCTGTCACCGAAACGGTCCCAGATCATCCTGGCATAACCCGGGGTGACCCCGAGCTGACCGAGATAAACCATCGTCTCCCTTTTCTCAGCGCTATCTCTGGCAGCGTTGATGAAAGAGGAAGACTTCGTCTTGCCGATGCCGGGAACAGCCTTCAGCTTCTCGGGATAGTTGACCACAACGTCCAAAGACTCCTCGCCGAACGTGTTGTATATTTGCTCGGCGGTTGTCTTCCCGATTCCGGGGAAATTGGTCGACAGGTACTGGATGATGCCTTCGCGCCTGGCCTTCTTGCAGAAAACCCTTGTCGCGGTGATGGTCTCGTCCGTCCTGTATCTACCGACAACGCCCACCACATGGATGGTCCAGCCGAGCTCTATCGGCTCGTCTCCGGTCACCTTGATGCTCACAGGCCTGTAACCCTCCGCCTCTCCGATGAAGATGCGGCAGCCGGGAGCCTTGAACACGCTGACCGTTATGCGAAAGTCGAGGTCAACCTTCTCGCCGACAACAAAACGCTTCTTCGGCGAGCTCTTGTTCCCGAAAAGCGGGACGGGTTCGTTGTAACTGTCCATTCCAGGGAGGAACGGCTGGTCATATGAAGTCTTCATGATTTAATCATATCAAGAATTGACGGAATTTTCAAGCATTGTTAGAAAAAACGTCAATAGCGGAAATAGGAAACAGGGAAAAACGGCAAAACCAGGAATACGGCCGGAAAGATCTTCCCTCAACCCGCCGGACAAGGGGAGAGTCCAGGGCAGGAAATTCCCGGAAGACATCCCTCCTTCAACAACCAAAAAAAAAGGGACGGACCAAAGTCCGCCCCAAGGATCTGGTTCCGAGGAACCAAAGCAGTTTTTCCATCAGAAGTAGGTAACTGCGCCCTCTTCCTTCTCAGGCTCCTCAGCCTTGTCGGCCTCTGCGGCCTCCTCAGCTTCCTCTGCCTTCTCTTCCTCGCCAGCCGGCTCTTCGGCCTCAGGCTCCTCATACTCCTCGTCCTCGGCGAACTCGGGATCCTCCTCATAGCAAGGAGCCTCGTCGTAGTCGTCGATGGGGAGACCGATGTCCTTGTAGGATGCACCCTGGTCCACATCCCTTTCGGCGTAAGTCCTGATCTCGGGCTTGCGGTTCTTCTCCTGGACCTCAGGGTTGTTCCAGTCGTCGTAAGCCACGACATGCTCGCGAGGATCCCTCTTGCAGAGGATCAGAAGGAGATCGTAGATCCTGTCGTAGAACTCCTTCGTTGCCTCGAAGTGCCTGTCTGCGGCATCCATCTGGATGCGTGCGACTGCAACGTGGATGCGGTCGAGCTGGCCGATCTCGAGGTACTCGTTCCACTGACTGGTGAGCAGTCCGCAGAACATCGTGGTGAAGCGGAAGCGCTCGATTGCGCTGATGGTACCGGTGATGGAGAATCCACCAGCTCCGGAGCGGATGAGGAAATCAACATCCTTGCCGGCGATGAGGGATGCCGTCACAGTTGCGATGAAGCGCGGATCGATGACATCGAGTGCTGCATGGTAATCCTGTCCGCTGATCGGAACAACTCCGGCACTCCATCTCTGGGCGCCGCACTTGGCAACAATGCGCCACGGTGTCTTCTGCTCGCGGTCGTAGCGGTTCTTCCAGTCCTCACCTGCAGGTGCGAACATGATGTGCAGACCCTTCTCTGTGTCGAGCGTGTAGAATACCTCTACATCGCAGACATCGCTCTCGTCATGTTTCAGACCGAGCCACTCGTCGTTCTGGTGGCAGTTGGACACCAGAGTAGACAGGCAGTACTTCTTGTGGCCGTCGGCGCACTTGTACTGGCGGTTGATTCCGAATTCAACCTTGTTCTCCATTCTTGCTCCTTCCTGAGGCCCGTATTCTACCTCAGCTTCCTTTTCTTCAGCCGGCATCTCCTCGTGCTGCTCTGCGATTTCGGGAAGAACAACCGGGATTTCCTCTGCTGGGGACGCGGCAGGCTCCTCAACCTTCTTGGAAGGCTTTTTCCCGCCTTTGCTACTTGCGGCGACGAATGCGATTCCGATCAGAACATAGGCAGCTCCGATAAGGAAGTGGCCGATAGAGGCCTTCTCGCCGAGTGACTCGAACATACCGGGTCCGAGTCCGATTAACAAGATCCAGAGGATTCCTGCAGCGATGATGACACCGCCGAGGATCCCGCCCAACACTCTCTTCATCCTGTGGGTTCCTCCGTTTTTATATGTCGGTCAGATAGAATCTGGCATCTCCGTAATACACGACCTTCTGTGCGTTCTCGTATGTGAAGGGCGAGCTGATTGCCATCCTGAAGAGGGGATAGATATCCTCGAACTCTCCGATGGAACCGTACGAATAGTGGCTCATGAAGTCGAGGAAACCCGTTTCATATCCGGCTTTCTGCACACCTTTGTCGTCGTTGGCGAACGCCTTGGCCTGGACCATCTCGTACAGCTTGTAGAGAGGATAGCCCTGTTTCAGGGCTGCGAATCCGTCATAGAAGGCGTTGAAGTACCCGACGTCGTCCTGTGTGATCGCCACGCTCGTAGCAAGGACGTAGTCGACACCGTTGTAGGTGATTCCGACCCTGGTCGCGAAGATGCATGTGGTGGCGACGAGCAGCACTGCAAGGATTGCAATTACCTTTCTCATTGAACTAACTCCTTTTGTCTTCAGTTGTTGGCGAAGACGATTGCATCTTCGCCTTCGACCTCGTCGGGGATTACGTTGACAACGTTCGCGGCCGACTGTTTTTCACTTTCGGTGTTCTCCGGCACTGCGGCAGGCGTCTCCTGCTGCACGACACCGGGGATCTCCTCCAATCCGAGACCCTCGAGCTCCTCGAGCCACTGGGAGGGATCCTGGTCGGACTTGGCGTCCTTTGCCAGCTCCGGATTGACATATACGATGAGGGAGGAACTGTTGATGGACGTCTCCGAAGAGGACATCACGACAACGTCGACCCTGTGGTAGCCCTTGGTCAGATTCAGCGAATAGAGGTCAAGGCTTCCGGACTCCTGAGCCGCCTCGTTTCCGTCGACGAACCAGACGAAGGTGAAGTTCTTCTTGTCCAGCGGAGTCTCGAAATTCGCGATTCCATCGGTCAGGACCAGACTTCCCTTGATCGTGTTCTCAGGCAGGTTCTCGATCGTGATTCCATAGACAGTTGAAAGATCTCCGATTGTCATTTTCACGTCTCCGACGGAAACCTTGTCCTGAACGACCCTGAGGGCCGCGGCGGCTCCGCTGACGACAGTTGATCCGTCCTTGAGGATGAAGCGTGCGACATAGGATCCGGAAGTCAGCTTCTCCGCGCTCCAGACCATATGGCCGTTTTCGATCCATGCCAGCTCGCTTGCGGACCTATATGAATACTCGCCGTCGAGGGGTTTGACAAAGACTTCCACGGAAGGATTCCTGACCTGACTGGTATTCCACATGATGTCGCATTTGACGTTGCCCTTTCCTCCGTTGGAAGTCAGGACCAGGTTGTCGACAGGCGTGTTCTCTGACAGGAATGTGTCGATCTTGCCGGTGACGATGACATTGCCGTTGGCATCCAGACCCTCAGCATAGATGGTCCATTCACCCCTGCGGATATCCGAGAGGGCGACCCTTGAGGACGTGACCGGAATCCAGTCGAAATAGGCGCCGTCGGGGCCTTCTCCGCGGATGCGGTAGCTCTTGACGTCGATGCCGTTTATGTCGAACATTCCGTTGACGACGTCCTGGCTTGCGGCCTTGACTCCCTCGACCTTGGTCTCGGCAGGGGCAGCATCCTTCTTCACTATCAAGGTTCCGCAACTGGCCAGCGTGAAGGCCAGGAGAAGCAGAACGGATACCAGCAGCAATCTTCCAAACACTCTCATAGGCGATTCTCCATAAAATCTGCTGTATGGCCGTCCATACGGACGGGTTTATGCTCAGACGAGGTCGACAGGCTCTGCCTGCTCTTCCTCTTCTTCTTCAAACGGGGGTTCCTCCTCGGGTTCGGAGTAATCCTCCTCTTCCGAGAGGTATTCCTCCTCGCCGTAGTCCTGCGGGGCCCTGTAGGGGGCGGAGCCTCCGAGAAGCTGCTCGATGCGGTTCATCAGACTCTCCATACGCTCCTCCTGTTCGGAAAGCTCGCGCCTGACCATTCGGCTGACGTTGTCGCCGATGTTCCTCGAGACCTGGCTGGCAACGGCGCCAGCCGTCTTCTGGATGGCGACTTCCTGGTTTTCCTTGAGCTTCTCGATCGTCCTTGCGTCCTTGACCTCCGCGATTGCGGACGCCTTCTCCGCATCGACGGCGGAAGCGAGGGTGATCCTGGAGATCTCGTTGGTGCGGAAGAGCCTCAGAAGCGCACAGTAGCGAGCCTTGACCTTCAACACCATGACGGAGAAGAAGAAGAGCAGGAACGCCAGGGCGAGGATTCCGACCCTGATCGCAAGCGCCCATCTGATGGCGAATGCGAAGTACACAAGAAATCCGCATGAGACAAGGCAACATGCGGACAGAACTGCGAGAAGATTGAATGTAGCCGGGGAGATGTCCTTTCCGGCAAGTAGTTCCTTTTTCATGAAAACCAAATCCTTGGCTTCATGATAGCACCCGACGTAAAAAATATCAAGTGCCTGAAAGAACGTCGGAAATCAAGAGGCGTCAGGCCCTGCTTTTTCCCATACACTTCAACGGTGAGGGACCATTGGCTGCGGAGTTTCCGAGGACCGCCCCGCCGTTGCGGGCTCTTGTCTCCCTCTTGATCCTCCTGTCCTGGTTCTCGGTCACGGAGTTGGTGAACTCCACGGACTTCTTTTTCTCCTCCTTGAGCTGTTTCTTCTCCGCATGGGTTGCGAGAGCCAGCTTGAAATAGATCTCCGGCGTGAGTCCGTAGACGGCGTTCCCGTCCTTGCCCCTGGTCTGCTTCAACTGGTAGGGGAGCTTAGGATAGGGTATAGGTCTGCCGGCGTTCTGCGCCTCGCGGTTGGCCTTCTCGGCCTCCATGTTGGCCGTGAGACATTTATTGACGAGGTTCTGCTTGATCCTGGTGGCAATTCCCCCGGTGAGACCGTTCGCGACCAGAAGCGGGAGTTTGAGGATGTTGATGATATTGTTCCTGAGGACCTGCTTGGTCGGCATGAAGATGGATACAACAGCACCCCCGAGCATACCGTAGGCCATACGGCCGAGGTTCGCAGTCGCATGGGCACCGTTGAGGATCAGCATCTGGGTCGGGATCCCGCGCTTCTTACGCGGCAGCTCCGTGTAGGCGCAGGTGTCGTTGAAACGTCCGTTCTCACAGATTGTTCCCGTTGCGACATGGGTGGACAGGAACGGATTGTCTTTTCCGTCCTTCGTCATCTTGCGCATGTAACGGTAGCACGCACCCTCGGGAAGCCCGTCCATCCTGTCTATGTGGAGCTGTTTCCTGTCGGGGTCGAAATTGAAGGCATGGGTCCCTTCTCCGAACACAACATGTCCGTCGACCTTCCTCCACATCTGCTCAAGGGCGATCTTCGACTCCTTGAGATTGCCGATCTTGGTCTCAGCCTCATGAATAGCCTGCTCGAGCCTTTCGGCTTCCCGGAGGTTCCTGTCCAAGGCTTCCCGTCTCGACCTATCGGTCTGGATGCGGTCCTTCCATTCCTGGAGCTTGACCAAATCCCCGTCGAGAAGGAGGTCGACGGCGGTCCTGGGTTTGGGATCGGGATCGGAAGACGTCTTATGGTTCGATGTTATCGTTCTGGCGTAGGCGTTCTTTGCATAGGCGTTGTTGTACTTCGCCATGCCGGCGATCTCATCGGAATAGCGCGAAATCCTGCCGATGTGGCTGCTCAACTCGGGCCAGGCGTTAAGAATGTCTTCCTTCGACTGAGGAGTCTTGCAGATGCTGGAGATGTCGGCAAGTCCGCTGGTGTCCATTCCATGGGAGACCTCGCTCGCAGTACGCAAGGCCTCAAGCTTTCCTATGTCGCCTGCGAGACCGGAGAATTCGACTCCTCCGTTCAACTTTCCCACGATCTCCGCGAAAAGACCAAGATAAGCCTTGTCGGCAGCGACCATGTCCGCGAAGGACTTGTTCTCGTGGACGATACGCTCGAGCACCGTTTCGGGTCTATTCTTGTCCTTGGCGTGCGAGGCCTTAACGTCGTCCACCCTGCTACGGAGGGAATCGAGCGCGGCTTTGCGCTTCTCCGGATCGGCGATGGTTCTTGCCGCTGCAAGCTCTTCGGCCAGTTTGACCTCGGCAACGAGGCGTGCGATACGGACATCGAGACCTTCCATGTCCTTACGACTCTGTTTTGAAGGCGGGATCCTGGAAAGCTCGATCTTGTCTGTCGTGATCTGATGGTCGAGCTCGGAGATCTGCTTGTCGACATCGGCCTGCTGGTTCTCTATCTTGGCCCTCTGGTAGAGTTTGTTCTGGTCGTTGTCCTCGACAATCGACGGACCCCTTCCGAACGCGAAGGCCATATCACCTATCCCCTCACGGTTGGGGACCACATTGGCAACGAGATCGTAGATGTATTCACCTTCCTTCTTATCTTTCCAAGGATAGGACTCGAATTTCCTTTCGCCTCCTTCGGAAGACTTGCCTTCGAGATACTCCTTGAGATCGAGGAGGGTGCTGCGTCTTGTCTGCGAGAGATCGATCTGCTTGTCTATCTCGCCGACCTGCCTGGACCTTTCCTTACTGCTCATGTCGGGCGCGACCTGGAGGTCTCCCTTCTTGGCCATGAGTTCCTTTATCTCACGGGAGAAAACGGCATCGAGGTACTTACAGTTCTCAACCAGTCTCGACCTGACAGCCTTGCCGTTGTCGACAAGTCTTCCAATCCCGTTTTCCTTGTTGAACGAAGCCTTCTGAGCTATGAACGCCCCGGTTCCGACCTGGCACTTCGACATGTCCCAGGAGGTCTGTATTCCCTTGACTCCGTTATTGTCCGATTTGAAGAGGTCGAAACCGACCATGGAATGTGCCTTGTCGAAACTTCTGTTCACAGACGCCTTGTCCGCATAATCCCTGACGAAAGCACTGTCGAGACATTCGGATGCCTGTCTGGCTGTCGTGTTCACATCGAAGCCGTAAGCCATCAGGGTAACTCCGGCCTCGTTCACCGACCTGAAGACATCCTTGAACCGGGCCATGAAATCCGACATTTCCTTTTCGGACTTCAGGGCATTGCCCATGGTGCGGGTCACACGCTTCTCGATATCCAACGCGACAGAAAGGTCCATCAGCGCCAGCCTCTCGGATATCCCGCTCAGCTGCGGATACTCGGAAAAGAGCTTTGCCGCATCGAAGAGCTTATAATAGGAGGCGATTGTCTCGTTCCGTGTCGCATCGCGAAACCCGCCTTCGGAGGAAGCGCGGCCGAGTACAATATCCCTCGCGTACAGAAGGGCGACGGTCTCGCTGGCCACACGGACATCGATACTGTCCCGCGTCTCTTTATTGAGATTGTTGATCATCTTGTTGATGTTGTTGTACTCAGTGAGCTTCCAGACATGGAAGTCGCGGTTCTTGCTGTCGAGCTCCTGTATGGTGTAGGTTTTCTTCTCACCCTTGGAGTTGGCCATCGAGACCTCGCGGTCGTTTATCCTGTTGAAGGCGTGGTTGCCGATCTCGGTGATCTGGGCGGCACTTAAAACACAGAGGTCCTCCTGGAGGTTGCCGGCCATGAACTTCTCGGGGATGGCGGTGAATTCCTGGCTGGTGAATTCGCAATACCTGAAGCTTCCCTTTTCGAGGGTGAAGTTTCCGATTCCGTCGTTCCCGCACTCGATCCTGACGGATCCGACACGGGACAAGCCGTCCATCCACGGGCCGGTCTGGTTCAGCTCTTCTTTCCTGTCCTTTATTATTAAGGAAGAAACATGGGCCAGTCCCGGAGCTGTGATATCGTTGGCATCGGGGATGAACGCATCCGAATGCACGAGGTTGCAGTTGCTTCCTATCTCGATGGTGTCCACCTGGTCGCCACCGGACAGAATATCGCCCATGACCTGGTGAACCAACGAGCGGTCTATCTCACGGTCGAAAAGGAGGGAACGGGTAGCCGGATCATAGAAGACGCCATTGACGATCTCCCTCCCGTCGTGATCGGACTGTTTTTCTGCCTCGGGTTCCGGGCTTTCCTCGCGGGACTCCTCTTCGGGCTCCGGCTCCTGCTCGGGTTCAGGCTGCTCTTCTTCAGGTTCCGGCTGCTCCTCTTCGGGTTCGGGTTCGGGTTCCGGTTCCTGCTGCGCTTCAGCTTCCTTCTCGGGTTCTTCCGGCTCCTGCTCAGTCTCGGGCTCCTCCTGGGCTTTTTCAGTTTCCGGTTCAGGCTCAACCTCGGGTCCGTCGGGTTCTTCATCCGCCATGGCATCGGCCTCGCTGAAATACTCCTCCTCGTCTTCAGGTTCGTCATCCGTCATGTCGGGTTTTTCAGGCTCCGGCTGCTCCTCTTCGGGCGCTTCATTTTCTGCCTCGGTTTCGTAGGACTCTTCCTGTTCCGGCTCGGCTTCGGGTTCCTGTTCCTGGGCCTGTTCGGTTTCAGGTTCAGGTCCGTCGGGTTCCGCGTTTTCCATCCCGGGCTCTTCCGGCTCCTGCTGTACCTCGGCTTCCTCCTCGGGTTCTTCGACAGGCTCGGAAGCCATTTCCTCTTCTATCTCTTCTTCAGCTTCAGGTTCAGCCCCATGTTCGGCTTCAGGTTCCGCTTTGGCCTCAAGCTCGGCTTCGGGTTCAGGCTCCTCTTCCATCACAGGCTGCCCTATCACGAGAGGCTGCTCCATTTCCACCTCTTCCTCCAGGCCTTCGTTCACGACATTCTTCTCTAGATCCTTCAGGTACTCGTTGAGGGGGATGTAGGAGGAGGGGATTTCATCCTGCGACTCGTAGGTGCGCTCGACGAAGTTCTCTTTCCTGACGGAGTCGAGAGAGAGGAGGTCCTTCAGCTCGCGGCGGACCATGCTGTTCGTGTCCTCCTGGCGGTATGCCCTCTGGAGGTTGCGCTTTTCCGCCTCCTCCCTGCTCTCACGGTCCATGCCGTCGTAGGAGGTCTGCTCTGCCGGGATGAAGATACCAATCTTGCCGTTATCGAGCCTGGAGACGTACAGCCTCTCCATCACGGAACGGAGCTTTGCGCTCTTGAAGCGGGGGTAGAGGGAGGTGAGGGGGACGGGCTTCCTCTGCGAGATCTCTGGCGGGGCTGCCTCGGGCCCCGAGACGAAGTGGACCTGGATGTGGTTGTTCGAATACAACCCGAGCTGCTGCCGCATCGTACTCTCGATCTTCGGATAATCCTCCGAGTCGTCGTTCTTGTTATAGAACACATACATCCTGGCGTTGTTGTCATCGATCTCGTCGATATAGCCACTGTGGCTGCCGAGAAGATCATTGGAAGAATTTTTCATTTCCTGTCTGACCTGATTGGAGATGACCATGGTTTTTCCCTCTCGCTTCTGATACTCAGGCCCCGTCGCAGATGCACCGAGACCTCAAGGAAAATCATATCAGAAACGGACGGAAAAAACAACAAAGCCACGGAAGTACATCCGTGGCGGTCTTGCAGAAAAAAGGTTGTGTCAGTTGTAGAGGCAGAACGAGGAGCGGGGCTTTGCCGCCTTGTACTCGGGAGGCAGGTGTCTGGATACCCCGAGCCTGCCGTGTTTATCCCTGTAGGCGAAGAACACTTCCTGCCATTCGCCGTCCCATGCGCCACTGTAGTTTTTCTGGAATCCGTCGCAGGTCGCGACCTCCAGACGGTTCATCGAGAACGGGATGTCCCTGTCCCCGTAGGCGCACTCGTAACCGGAATCAGTGTCTTCGGATTTAACAGGAACAAAGTCCCTCATCATGTCGATCGCCGACACGTCGAGGGGCGTCCTCCTGTAGTTCTTCAGATCTTCGAGGGTGCGGTACCTCGGCTGGTCCTTGCCCTCGCCGAACCTGAAGAAGAACCAGGCTTCCTTGCCAACGGGTTCGACCGGACCCATCTTCGTGCACACCAGAACTTCCTCCGCGATACGCCTTGCGGTCGGGATGGCGCCCCCCTTACATCTGCGTGCGAAGAGCTCGCTTCCGGTCGAAGGCCTGCAGATCTCAGGGTGTCTGTTCAGCTCGTCTATGTAGCCGCTGAGAATACCCGTGACCAGCGGGATGCTGTTCTTTTTGGCGTAGTCGACCACTGCGGCCGCTATCTCGCTCTGAGGTATTTTCTCGAGGCCGGGGACCATGAAGACCCGCCATCGGAATCGTTTCGGTATTCTGTCGACATGCACTTTTTCCATATCTCAATTATACCACAAATCAGCTTTTTTTGTTTTTCGACCAGCTATTCGAATTGACGAAATCACCGTAGACGATCTTGGGGCGACCCTTGTCGTCAGGGCCGTTCTTGCCCAACGAGACCTTACAGGTGTACCACACCTTCTTGCCTTCGGAGTACATCTTCATGGGGATCTCCTGACCGAGCAGAAGCTTCTTGACCTCGTCCTCGGTGAGCTTGTGCCTGTTGTACAGCTTGCTCTCGGTGTACAGCGCGAAGGTGCATCCGTTACCCTTCTTCTTGCAGAAGTATCCGGTGCGGCCTGCAACCACTCGGTCCCCGCAGAAAGGACAGGATCCGACGTCGGTACCCTCGTTGACCACGGGAGCGTCAGGATCGTAGTCCTCGGGGATCACGATGGTCTCCCTGACCTCGTCAGTGATGCCGCTGCAGAAGTCATCGGCGCTCTCCTTTCCTTTCTCGATTCCCTTCAGCCTCCACTCCCAGTCGGCGGTTGTCTTCGGTGTCTTGAGCTTCTCGCCGACAACGGAGATGAGGAACTTCCCCTTGGCCGTTGCATACAGCCTGGGGGCCTTGGCCTTGCTTCCCTTGTCCGGGGAGAGCTTTCCCACATATCCCTTCTTGCAAAGATCCTCGATGATCTTGGCACGGGTGGCGGAAGTACCTATTCCGGTCCTCTCCGCATCGTCGGGCATGTCCTCGTTGCCGGCTTTCTCCATCGCACCAAGCAGCGTGTCTTCCGTGTAGTTCAACGGACATCTGGTGGTGTGGGGAGCAACCTTGGTGGTGCCGCCGGTATAGGATTTTCCTGCGGCAAGATCCGAGGGGAACTCGTTGTTCACCTTGCGGTCCTCGGCCTCGAGCTCGGGAGCCTTGGCGAGGATCTTCGGGCTTTTCCTGACATCCTTCCATCCTCTGACGACATCCCTGTAGCCCACGCCGGTGAACTCTTTTCCGCCACATGTGGCCTTGAGAGTAGTGCTGTCGAACTCACACCAGGGCATGACCGATTCGATCATCCTGACGACAACCAGACGCTTGATGTTCTGCTCACCTTCCGAGAGGTTCGACGAACCGGCGGTCAGCCCGTACGGGGTTATCATCAGCGCGTAGTGATCGGTCACCCCCGCATCGTTGACCAATGCTTTCACGGATGTGGGTTCAGGCATTTCGGGCACAACAGCCTTGGCTATCCTGCGCATCAGAGACAGCGTCGAGGCCTCCATATCCTTGGTGATGTTGCGGGAGTCAGTCCTCGGATAACTGAGCTGTTTCTTCATGTACAGCGACTGCGCGAACTCCAGAGTCTCCTCCGCAGTATAGCCGTAACGGAGGTTTGCCTCCCTCTGCAGGTCGGTCAGGTTGTAGAGCTTCGGAGGCGACGCCTTCTTGCGTTTCGTCTCAAGAGAAACAATGGTCAGGGGCTTGCCCTTTATGGCCTCGACGAATCTCTCGGCGGACTGCTTGTCGGGGAACTCCTCGGTCTCGACGGACCACTTGCCGAAGTCCCTTACGACAGAGAAGGAGGTGGACGGTTTGAAGTTGTCGATCTCGTACTGGCGGTCGACGATCATCTTCAGCGTGGGGGTCTGCACACGGCCGACGGAGAGCGTACCGAGCCCCCTTGTCTTGTAGAGCAGCGTGTAGAATCTTGTGTCGTTCATGCCCACCAGCCAGTCCGCTTTCTGCCTTGAAAGAGCAGCCTGATGGAGTCCGTCGAAGTCACTCGAAGGACGCAGGTTGGCGAAGGCTTCCCTGATGGCGGACTCCTCCATTGAGGAGACCCACAGCCTCTCGAACGGCTTCTTGCAGTTGAGGAAATCGTAGACCTCGCGGAAGATCAGCTCGCCTTCGCGTCCGGCATCGGTTGCCTCGACAAGGCCGATCACGTCGTCCCTGTTTATGAGGTCGCGGAGCACCCTGAGCTGTCTCTTGCAGTCACCCTTCGGGTCCTCCTTCACAGCATATCTCCACTCGGCGGGAACGACCGGAAGCTCCTTCATGTTCCACACAGGAGAGAGGCCTCCGTACTCTTCCGGATCGAGCTGTCTTATGAGATGGCCGATGCACCAGGAGACTATCCAGCGGTCGCCCTCGATGTAGGAACCCTTGTTGTTTCTACATCCGAGGACGGCTGCGATCTCCCTGCCGACCGATGCTTTTTCAGCTATCACAAGTTTCTTCTGCATGCAAAACTCCTTACCCAAGTATATCACAAACCGGACGAAAAGTCTTGCACAAAACGGATGTTGCCACCCCCGTGTATGTCAATTGGTATCAGAAATCGGCTGATACCAGGATAAATGACGCCTGATCAAGGAAATAAACGCAAATACTACCTGCACTGATACCGCTTTACGAAGTTTTGACACCTTAAAAGCCTACAATAGAACGATTTACAGCTTCCGTTGATACCAGCGCCTTTTATCTTGCAAGAAAATAATAACCAAAACACCCCAGTAGTGAACCCTCAAATCCCCAATTGCAGGGGAAGAATTCCCCGCAGCTACCGTCCGATTGCCGCGGAGAGTCCCATGTGAATCGCTGCGTCAAGACGCTTGTCGTAGAGCACTTCCACGTCAGCGATGAGCGCCATCCGTTTGCCGAGTGTCACCTGTAAAGACATGCGTCCTCCGAACGGGAAACACCAGTGAGCGTTGTCTGACTTGAGGTCTTGTAATGAGACGCCGACGACAGGCCCGATGCCGATTCCTAAGGACGCGAACCAGTAGGACATCTGTGCGCACAGCGACACCGAGACGGCCTGCAGATACGACGACCTGAAGACCCTGATGCGTGCCATCGTGGCGTCGGGAGCGAACCTAAAGACGATGCCGTTGTGGCTGTAGTGCATGTCGCTCTGGCCGAGGTAGAACCACTGTCCGACGGAGACCTCGTACGCATTGGAGGAGCTGTGTTTCCCGATGCGGATGTCGAGGGAGAACGCCGTACAGGCGACGAGTAGGATGACGAGTACGAGAGAGAGCTTCTTCATAAAGGCCTCCTGTGGATTGCTGTTGCAGTCGCGACTTTTCCGACCGCGACGGTGATGTTGATAGCGGGCGCTGAAGCGACAAGGCAGCGACGGAAGTCGTGTCCGCGGCCGAGCCCTTCGATGCCCATGGAAGGTGCGAGAGCCGTCAGGACATCGGCGGACGGAGCTGGAAGTCCAGCACCTCGAAGAGATTGTCGAGCAGCCTCTTGTCGAGCTTTGTGAGGTTGATGTGCGGGAACTCGATTGAGTTGATGAAGACGTGTATGGAATGTGCGACCTCGTGGACGAGCAGCAGGTCGGCGAGGCTTCTGTCCTGCGGGCAGGGACTTTCGCCGACGAGTTGTAACAAGGTCTGGTTTGACTTCCTGATTGCCCTGCGGTCGTAGTCTTGGAGCTGTCTTAGGTTCATGGTCTCCTCCTTTGAGAGACGGCCCGACCCCTCGTTGACGGGCGACAGGCCAGCGGTGTTTTCGTCACGGCGGCGACGGGAGTCGGGCCCGCAGCCGAGCCCTTTCCGCCGCACGGCGAGACAAGGTGCGACTGCTGCCAGGGACCGGTGGACGGAGCCCTGGAGCCTTTGCTTACCAAGGTCAGAAATACCTTACCTCATAGGTCTTTTCCATTTTGGAGTAGGACTCGATATTGGTGAACACATACTTCTCTCCGTTCACGAATCCCTGATAGTAAAGGTTGTGCCTTGAAGGTGTCGTGAACCCGGCGACCTCATAGACCTTTCCGTCGTTGGTGACGACCCTGTAGTAATGACAGGTGTGGGGACAGAACAAGAACCAAGCTGCAAACAAACACAAGGCTATCAGTACGAGTCCCGCTACGACGACTCCCCACCAATCTGCGATTATTTCTGCGAATATGCTTTTCTTTTTTTCTTTTGCTCCCAGTCCGAGTCTGGATATTTCCCAAAGGTTAATGTTTTTTCCCATGTGTTTTTCTTCATTTCTGTTTCTCCTTTGCGACTCGGCCTGACCCCGCGCGTGGCGGGGCCGGTGTGTCCGAAGCTGACGGTGGCCGAGACTCTTGCGGAGTGTCGCTTGGAGGCAACTCCCACGCAACGGGCAGGGCAAAAGAAAAGGGCCGACCCCCTGAGGAGGCCGACCCAAACGCAAAGTAAAAAAGGAGGAGTACGAATGGAAATTCGTTATGGAGCTGACGGGAGTCGAACCCGTTTCCCACGCCCTCCCTTGCGGGCTTTGATGCGTGGTCGATACCGATGACCAGCCCCTCTTGCAGACCTCTTCTGACCGCGGGCCTGCCTGCGGTTTCAAAGCTTTACTTGGACACCAGTGATACCGATACGATGGCGGTACCTATGGCATTGGAGGTTATGTCCCAGTGGATGGAGAAGGGGATGTACGCCCGTTCCTCCGACGCGAGGGAGACGGCTCTTGCAATCCGGTTTCCGTCCAGCGAGATGACCGGGTCGGTGGTGAGACGCAAGCCGTCGTCGCCGTAGAACGCACTGGCCGATAGGGTGAGACTGACCGGAACGTTGCCCTCTGTTTTAATGAGGGAGAAGTCCAGGTCGAGGTCGTTTCCGACCAGGCTGTCGCGTAGCGTGAGCCTGTCCGACACCTGACCCTGGTAGGCGATCGCATATCGCGAAGGGACCGGCGGGACAACCGAGACGAGGGTGATGGCGTAGGTCTGTGTGAGAGCCACGACGGGGAAAACGACAAGCAGTGCAAGCAGGATGATTGCTGTTCTTTTCATCTTTTCATTTACCTCCTACACCTCAGCCGTGGCGGGCGCGTGGCCCGCTATTGTTCACCTGCTTCCCTCAACGACGCGCCTTGAGATCCTTGCGTATCTTTTGAAGTCGTCTTTTGCTAGGATGATGCAGAGGATGAGCTCTGCGACGGCGAAGAATCCCGTGACGGGGATGCTGAAGAACAGGAACATCACCAGTCCTCTGAAAAGCGAGCCGAGGAGTGTGAACATCAGGAACATATAGAGTCCTCCGAGCACACCCGTGACCATTCCGGCCCAGACGGATGAGTCGGCGAACCAGCCGTAGGCGGAAGGGTGCCTGAAGCTTTTCCACGAATCTGCGAGTTCTCTTCTCGTGAATCTTGCCAGGTACTTGAGTTTTTTCATTTTGTCATCTCCCTTTTTTCCGACAACTCAGCCGTTGTTCACTTGCTGAAAACGCGGCCGTCGATCACGAGGTTCTCGCCGAGGATTGCGTCGTGTACGAACGTAACCTGGCCGGTGAGGGTGTAGGATCCGTCGGCGTTGAGATGCATCGTTCCCTTGCAGAGCAGGTTGTTCTTGAGGGTGAAAGAAAGGCCGTCTCCGATGGCGGCGGCGATGAAGCGGACATGTCCGTCCGTGTAGTAGCCGGCTTCGTTTTTCGAGAGGACCCTGTTGTGTCCCTCGAGGGAGAAGCGCAGGTTTCCGTCGGCGTCGACGACCATGTTCTCTTCGAGTGTGGTGTGGATCGTGAGGGCTCCGTCGGCGAGCGTGTATGTTCCGGTGTAGGAGTACACATGGCCGAAGATCGAGGACTCGCGGTCATAGGTAATGGTATTGGAGGCAGGGTCGAGCGTGTAGGTCTCGGTGACGAGCTCGAGACTGCTTCTGTGCTGTGAGACGTAGGTGCTGGGTGAAGCCTTGGGTGCGATCTCCTGGGCGGGGACCGAGGGTTCGGCCTTGCAGGAAACGAGTGCGAATACGATTGCGATGAGTGCGATGATCATTGTTTCTTTCTTCATTTTCAGTTCTCCTCTGACGCTTCGGCCGGAGCGGGCGCATGGCCCGCAGCCGTTTCATTTCCTGCCGGTGATGGCAGCTACAACCTTCTTGGCAACGACGGCGCATGCGTCGCGCATCTGGGTTGTGGTGACGTGGCTTCCCGTGCGTCTGTTGTATTCGACGACGGCCTTCTCGATGTAGTCCTTGAGGTAGGTGCAGTCCAGGTCCCACCACACGGCGTCGCGGTACGGACGCATGATTTTCATGGCGGTCATCTGAGCCACGACCTCCTCCTGGTCGTAGGGGAAGGAACGCTTGACCAGGGTGTCCTTGGTCGAGTGCGCCATCTCGTGGAGCGCGGCGCAGTAGAACGCATACTCGGAGAAGTAGTGTTCGCGTGCCGGCATGTGTATCGACTTGTCGTCCTGTCTGTAGTGGGGTGCCTTCTGCTCGGTGATGTCGTACTTGATGTTCGGGTCGAGCAGGCGTTCGAGCTCCTCGATGGGGACGAACGGGAACGTCTTCGACGTGTCGAACGGGAAGTTCACGAGCTTGGTGCGCTCCTCGTAGAGCGTCTCTATGAATGTCTTTTCCATCTGTCTTTTCTCCTCGCCTCGACCGTGGCGGGGGCGTGCCCCGCACAGTTTGGCTCGGATCTCAGCATCTGAACAGGAATATGACGAGATCCGCGGCGAAGTACAGGACCGCCAGCAGGGCGAGCGTCGCGCCAAGCTTGGCGTAGACCGATATCTTTTTCGTCACCCAGATTCCGACGACGAATGAAGTCATCGCAACGCAGGCGAAATAGATCAATGCAATGAATATGCATGTCAGAATCGAAGGGATGCAGAGGGTCGCGTATCCGAAGGCGAAGCAGCCTCCGAAGCATGCGACGATCATGAGGATTGTGTCCAGCGGTTTTCTAGGTTCCATATCAATTCTCCTTTTTTCTTAGATTTCGGCGAAGACCTTGCGGCCGCGTCTTTCGGTTATCATCATCATGCGCCTGACGACGCTGATGTCCTTTCTCTGCGAGCAGCTTCTGGCGATTGTCTCCATGACCGCCCTGTATTCGCGGATGGTGATGCAGCAGTCGGTCCTGCCGTCGTGGGTGATGCACCAGACGAGTTTCTTATACGACTTCTCGACCGGCGGGTCGATGAGCTCATACTCTTTCACGAGTGCCTCGACGCGTCTGAAGAAGAGCTCGTCTTCCTCGGTGGTTTCGACCATCTGCTCGCAGAGGAAACCCTTCTCTCCGTCGGGTGGATCGATGCGGCGGTACTCGTTGAGCATCATGCAGGAGACGACTCCGTCGACGATGGCGATGGCGACCGTGCGCGTGGCGTTGATGACGTAGAAGCGGATGAGGGACTCTTCGGTGACGCCTCCCCAGCCGTCGAAGATGATGGCGTGGGAAATCCCGAGTATGCCGTCGGTGTCCTTTTCACTTGGATGCCGTACGGGCTTGAGGTTCACCGCGTCCTGCGGCTCGAGGTTCGAGAGTATGCAGCGCACGTTCTCGTCGAAGCGGTGCATGGGGACTGTTGAAGACTTGAGGACCATGTACGGCTTGCCGTAGGGCTTCCTGTCGTCCCAGTGGGATTCGGTGACCACGGTCTTCGAGAGACCGAGGTCGGATGCGATGTGTGATATGAGTCCCGCGGCGAATTTCTGGGCTGCCTTGTCTTCCTTCATTTCCTCACTCCTTCGGGCGCGGAGAAAACGGGGCCCTCCGGCATGTAGGTGACGACCATGCGGCGTCTGTCTATGGAGACGGGGAGGTCTTCCCTGGCGATGCAGACGGTGACGAAGTCCCTGCAGGCGGCCTCGGATTCGCGGTAGTCCGTCTTCTTTCCGTGGCGGATGCGCCAGACGTCCTTCTCGGCTTTCCTGACGGCCGGAGTGTTTTCCTTTGAGAAAGCCGCGACGAGGGCCGAGATCTTCTTGTACAGCGGGGACTCGAAGTCCTTGTACCTGTGGGGATTGACGCTCGGGAAGCCCTTCTGAATCCAGATGTGTGCACGTTCGTCCGCGTGGAGCACATCGATGGAGAAGATGGACCTGTTGTTGGGAAAACCCAGGGCGCCGTAGCCCTGGTAGATGATCGCGTAGCCCTTGCCTTCAGGGATGCCTCGGTCGTCGCCCCTGTAGTACAGGGCGAGTTCCTCCGCCTCGTCTGAAGTGAGGTTTGAGAGCACGCACCGTTTGCGCTCCATGAAGCTGAAAACGGGGACATCGGAGCTTTTGAGTTCCGAGGCCTCGCTCTTGCGGGGCAGGATGTTGACGAGGACGTTGTTCTTGATACCGAGCTTCTTCGCAAGCTCTGAAACGAGAAGCCTGCAGATCTTTTCGTAGGATGCGTTTGTTGTCATGATGAATCTCCTATCTTCCCCTTGTAGGGGATAAGTGTGACTTTCGGCTCAGAAGCAGCCGAAGAGGGAACCGATTGCGAGGCAGATGAACGTCAGCAGTGCGAACGTTCCCATCACCAGCAGCGCGGCCTCGCGCCTTTTCTCGAGCCGGAGGAATCCGAAGACACAGGCCATCGTGAAGAATCCCATGAGGGAGATGACCGTGCCCGAGAGGACGGCGGTGTTGAATCCCGCGAGATGGTTGATCAGAAGGAAGAGAAGAACCGACACGACGAGGGTGGGGTTCACGAGTACCGACTTTGATTTGCTGTTCTTCATTTTCGAAGTCTCCTTTGCGCTTTTCCCTGACCCCGCGCGTGGCGGGGCTCTTGAACCTGTCATGGTGTACGACCTTCGGGGACTGCAGGACCGGGGACAACGGGGGCCGTTGGGAAAAGAAGGGAAGGCTGCAAAAAAAAAGCCCCGGGGTAGGAGGTCCCCGGAGGCAGGTTCAAAGGAGGTTTCACCTATGGCTTTCATAGGCTGTTGTTCTGGATCCTGTTGTTCGGCTAAAGAGATAAACCGCAGGCCCGCCTTGGCGGGCTCCACGGACAAAGGAGAACAGCCAAACGGCTCCTTTTTTTCAGCCGGGGAGGGCATCGGACCCTCCCTGGACGCCTTTACGCCTCGGCTCAGAACGGGATGTCCTGGTCTGTTGTTGCCTCAGCGGCCTCTGCGGGCTCCTCGGCCTTGGCTGCGGGAGCGGCTCCGCGGGAGATCTGGATGTCGTCGAGGCTGTGGGGTTCGATGTCGATGAACGGTCTCTTCTCACCCATCTTGACTGAGAGCTTTCCGGCCACTGAAACCTGGGCGCCCTTGACGAAGCCCTTGGCCTGGAATGTCTCGGGGACGAAGATGGAGCAGTTGATGTACATCGTCTCGCCCTTTCTGTTGCAGGCGTATGAGAATCTGACCTGCTTCCACTTGCGGCCGTCCTTCTCTCCGGTCTTGATCTCGGCGTCACCGGTGAGTCTTCCACCGAGGGTCACGCTGTTGATGTCGTCGTACTTCTTCATTGTGTTCTTGTTGTCTGCCATTTCTGGTCTCCTTTCTGTGCCGTCTTTCCGAGCTGTCTGATTTTTTGTTCTGACTTTCAACGAAAGCCGTTTTTTGCTTGAACGCCCGCCCCGGACGCGGGTCGTGCCCGCGCGGGAGATTGTCTCAGATTGCCGAGATCGCCTTCTGCTCTCCGAGAGGCAGGAGCTTCTCGATCACGATGCACTGCGCCAGGAGGACGTCGGTGCCTGCTGCCCTGAGGTTCTCCGCGACCGGATGGGCCTTGGGGCAGATCTTCTCTTCGAGCTTCGCGTCGTATCCGACAAGGAAGTTCGCGTAGCCGGCCTCGCGGTCCAGACTGACCTTGGGCTCGGTGCCGCATTCTTCCTTAAGCTGGTGCGCGAGCGTGTGTCTTCCGCTTCCGGCTGGGCCGTAGAGGTTCACCTTGAGGCCGCTCTGGAGAGCGAAGAGGGCATCGTCGAAGACCTGATGCCTTGCGATGGGAAGGCTGGCGAGTTTCTCGGCCGCCTTCTTCCTTACGATCCCCATCTCCTCGTCGGAGAAGAGGAACTGCTGGACGCACTCGCCGACAATGTGCGGTTTTTCCGCCGGAGTGTCAACCGTGGTCGGTGCGCTTTCTCCGTTGTCGTCGGTGGCCTTCGCCGGCTCGTCGGATTCGACGTCTAGCTGTGTGCCGGCCTCCGGCATGTCCGCCTGGCAGGGGGCTTCCTCGTCGGCTGTGTCCAAAGTCTCATCTGACGGAGCTTCGCTTCCGGCCTCTGCCTGCTGCTCCTCTGTGCCGTCCGTTGCGGAAGCCTCTTCTGCCTGGGATTCCACGTAATCGAAGACATCCTGTTTCGGGATGTCGTTTTCGGGGATGTCGTCATCCTCGTCGTCCTCTTCAGGCTCCGGCGTGTACCGGGGCTCCTCTGTGGACTCTTCAATCTGTCCGAAGTCTTCTTCGACTTCCTCTGTTTCTTCCGGGACTTCCGATTCTTCGGCGTCTTCCTGGATTTCTTCCTCGACTTCCGGTTCGGGTTCCGGTGTGTACTCCGGCTCCTCGAAGGCTTCCTCTTCAGGAAGTTCTTCGGGTTCATCCTCCGGTTCTGCGACCTTCTCCGCTTCGGGGAGTGACTGCGGGACGCTTGGCGTGAAGTCGGGGATTTCCTGATCCTCTTCGGGATCGTCCGCTGAGAAGGAAGTGTTTCCGAAGACTATCTCGCCCTCGATGTGGCCCTTCTCCTGTCTGTTGGTGTAGGCGTTCCAGAGGAACGACTCCCAGTCGGACGCGGTCTGGACTGCTGTCTCGTCAAAGAGCAGCGACTTGTCCTTGACGTAGCCGATGTAGCTTTCGGCGGTCTGGCGTGTGTCGGGATCTTCGAGGTCGATCTGGTTCTTTCCTTTCGAGTTCCACCACTCGGCGAATGTCTTCGTGAGTTCGGGAACGGCCTGCTGGATTGCTTCACTGATTGTCATGGGCTATTCTCCTTTTGATACCGGCCCCTGACGCGGGTCGTGCCCGCGCCGGAGCTTCTGTTGTCAGGCGTCGTTCTCGCTGAGGAACGCGTCGATGTTGGCTTCTGTCTCCTTTTCCCTTGCGGAGAGGTTGAAGGCTATCAGCGAACTGGAGAACTGCGTTCCGGTCTTCGTCGAGTGCGAGAAGAACGAGCCGTAGGTCTTGTTCTCGAGCAGCTCCGCCGTGAGGATGGCGATGTTCTCCGACTCCGCTCCGAAGGCCTTCTTGAGGAACGCGTAGGCGTTGTCGGTCTGTTTGGCGATTTTCTCGGCGCTCTTGTCGATGTCCGTCTTCATCTTTCCCTTGAGGGAGAAGAAGGCTACGAGTTCCTCGGCGTCCTTGACTTCGACTTTCTCGAGGATTTCGATGGCTCCGAGGAGCTTCGCCTCGTACTCGGCCGACAGGTTGTGGCCTGCCTTCCTTCTGGCTATCAGGTCCTTGATTGCGCCGGCCTCGACCTTCGGGGCCTCGTGTGCCTTGGACTTGAACATGCTCATGTACTGCTTCATCGCAGGTACGTGGGACGCGGCCTCCTTGTAGGCGTCGTCCTTGTCCATGTGCTCGCGGATTCTCCTGCCGAGCTCTGCAATGACGAGGTTCGTGAGGGCGTACTTCTCGTCCACCTCAGCCTTGGAAGCCTTGGAGACGAGTTCGGGCGAATCCTTTCCGTCGATGATGTCCTTGACCGAATACTCGCTCTCGTACTTCTTCCAGAGGATGTAGTAGGTAGCGAACTCGGCTGCGACACGGTTGTCGTGGATGACTGTCCTGACCTGGTCCGCGCTCATCTCGGTACCGAGGGTTTCGGAGGCCTTGATGATGTAGGAGAGGTCTTCCCAGCCTCTGGGAGTGATGACGTGCGTGCCGTCGGTGTCGGTGTTGGCCGAACGGAAATCCGAGGGATGCCTGTCGAGGAAGGAAAGGATGCTCTGGTGGACGTTGTGCGCGATTGCGTACTCCTTCCATACGGAGTATGTGGAGTCGACCGCGATGAAGTTGAGTCTGTCGTCCGTGACGACGTCGAACTCGCGTGCGGAGCGGTTGACGTCTCCCGGCGGGTTTCCAGCGGTCATGAGCACCCATCCGTCGGGAATCTCGTATCCGCCGAACTTCTTGTCCTGCAGGAGTGTGAGCATGACGGGGGCGAGCGTCTCGGACACGCAGTTGACCTCGTCGATGAAGAGGATTCCGTTCTTGTATCCGGCCTTGATGGCCTCATGGACGGACGCGACGACCTCCGGCATGGTGTTGTTGGTGACGAAGGCCTCCTGGCCGTCCGATGTGCGCATCTTGCCCAGCTGGGGAAGGCCCATGGCGTTCTGACGTGTCATGTGAGTCAGCGGGTAGGCCACGTAGCCGATGTTCAGCTCCTGTGCGATCTGCTGGACGATTGAGGTCTTGCCGACGCCTGCGTCTCCCTGGAGGAAGAGCGGTCTCTGCCTCTGTCTGGGGATTGCGGGTCTTCCGAGTTTGTCCTTGACCAGATAGGCCTTGACAGTGTTGGATGCGAGAATCAATGCTTTGTCGATTGTCATTTTGCTTTTCTCCTTTGAATTCTGATTTGCGCCTGCCCCGGACGCGGGTCGTGCCCGCGCATGGGTCAGATTTCCGATGGTTCGAGGACGAGCTTCTGTGCCCAGCCCGGAATTGCGGGAACATCTTCGGGGCATTTGGCGACGAACACGAAGGCCGTCTCGTAGGGCGTTCTCTTTTCAGGGAACGTTCCGAAGCCGTCGGTGAAGTAGATGAGGCCTTTGAGGTCGTTGAAGGCTCCCTCCTCCTTCAGCTGTGCGACCCTGTCGAACACGGGTCTGAAGTCGGTGCCGCCGAGTCCCTTTATCTGGAAGTCCTTTATGTAGCGGTCGAACTCCTCTTTGGAGGTGACGACGGCGTCTTCCTGAATGGCGGCATCGCACTGGATGATGTGGATCCTGAAACGCCTGTTGAAGGTCTCCTTGGATTCGAAGATGTTGTAGGTCTTCTGGAGGAAGGACTGCACGAGCTCCCCGCTGGTGGAACCGGAGGTGTCGATGGCGATGACGAAGTCCTTGATGCGTTTGACATCCTTGTACTCGAGGGGCTCGATGAAGGCGAGCCTGTGGCCGGGGATGAGGTGCTGGCCGACCTGGTAGAAGCCGAGGTCGAACTCGTCGTCGTTTATCTTCATCGCCTCGGTTCTGGTGGCGAAGCGCTGGAGCCACTTGGCGTAGTCGTACTTCTCGCGGTTGAGGGCCCTGAGCGATGCAGTGAGGGCTCCGGCCCCGTCCCCCTGGAAGAAGTTCTGGAGATCCGACAGGAGCTCCGCCGAAGCTTCCGTCCACTTGTCGCCGAGTTCGGCGTCCGAGGGGCGTGCTCCCTGCTGTCCGTTCTGGGGGGTCTGGCCGTCATTGCCGTCCTGACCCTCTTCTCCGCCCGAACCCGCGGTCATGTACAGCTGCATCGTGCTTCTGTTCTCCGGCCACCAGGCGAAGTGGTCGTCGACCTTGAAGAACTGTTCGAGCTGGTCGATGTTCTGCTGGGCCTGCACCCATGGCAGGATTCTTTCGGCCGTCCTCTCGTCCCCGAGGGTGGAGATGAGGTTTAGCTGGTCTTGTGTCATCCGCCAGTGGGTCTTGAGGTAGTTCTTGTCCATCTTGGCCATGCTCTCGTGCATGATGCGGGTGACGGCTATGTCGCATGCGACCTCCCACGCCCTGCGGTCCGTGACCTCGGAGTGAAGTGCATGGCGGAAGATGCAGTGCAACAGCGAGTGCATCATGAGGTGGCAGAGCCACTGGCCGTCCTGCTGGACCCTCGTGCGGGCGACCGAGAGCGGTTCGTAGATGAACGAGTCCCCGTCGGTTCCGTAGGGCACCTTTCCCTCGAGGTCGACCTTGTTGCTCATGCGAGCGAGCATGCCTGCGAGAGCCTTGAAGGCGCCGATTATCGCCAGTCTCGAATCCTTGACGAGCGGAGCGACGACTGCTGCGCCTTTCCTGTTGGCTTCCTTTCTCTTCGGGTCTGTTTTCTGGAATGTTGCTATCATTTGAAATCTCCTTTGCATCTGGGCCGTGGCGGGCGCGTGGCCCGCACAGAATGAGGCAGGGGCGAAGAACCCCCGCCTTTATTCATTTCGAGTACAGCATCGAGAGCGCCTCGTTGAGCTCCTCCACCGCCAGGAAATCCGTCTCGTCCGCAATCTCCATGAGATTCACGCATCCGTGGAGTGTGGAGATGTGGAAACCGAGGTAGTTCCTGTAGTCCGGTCTGCCCTTCGTCTTCTTCTTGAGCTTCCTGACCCTGAGCATGACGTAGAGGTTCCACCCGACGATCTCGTGGTAGTCCGGCTTCGGGAATGGAGTCAGGTCGTCCCTGTAGTAATCCCTCTGCCATCCGCGGAAGTTGGGGCAGACGTAGATGTAGCCGGGGTTCTTGCCCTCGAGATCGGGGCTGTCGTAGGTGAATTTTCCGGGTATGGTGGGGAACCAGGGCTCGCCGGGCTTGGGGGCCACCGGTTCGATGTATCCGGTGATCGCCGGTTCGATTTCCGAGAACCTGACGGCCTGGTCGCTCGGGCGCGGGCGCCTGACTTCCTGCCTCACGTTCTTCTTCTCGTCGCGCTCGAAGACCCATTCGGGCATCGGTTGTCCCGTCTTCTTCCAGCCGGGGAGGTTGTGGTAGGTTTTCGAGCAGATCGTGCGTTTGATTCCTGCTTTCCTGGCGAAATGCCGGGCGACCTGCATGATTTCCTTTCTGGTGATTTCGACCTTGTTCATCCTGTCCTCCTTTGGAACACGGCTTCCGTGGCGGGCGCGTGGCCCGCCATGGTGCTTCAGTCGGTTACTGTGTGGAAGTTCTCGAACCTGTCGAGGATTGCGTCCGAACCCGTGACCTTGATTCTCTTGTCGCGGACAAGGAAGCCGATGTCGGCGCAATCACCGAGGGCGAGCTCTTCTACGCCGTAGTCGGCGAGGTCGTGCATGTTCAGGTTCCTGATGTATCCCGAGAGGAGGATTCTCTTGACGCCCTTCTTGCGGATGATGATTCTGTCGACCTTGATTTTTCCGACGGTGGGGGGAATCATGACCGACTCGACGGGTTCCGAGAGGTACAGCTCTACTCCGTTCAGTGTCGACGAGGCGGAGGGGAACACGTTCCATCTCTTGGTGACTTCCGACCATTCGGAGATGTCCGCTTCCACCAGCTTCATCTCGAGTTCCTGAATCTCGTCGTAGTGTCTGGTGCCCCAGGCGACGACTCTGGACTTGGCCTCGATGTTGTCCTCGCAGGCCTTGAGCGCGAGGTTGTAGCAGTGTGCGTCGAGCCACAAATCGGCGATTGCGTCGCTCTCGGAGACCCTGCCGACGAGTGCGGAGATGTAGTCCTTGTGGCCGAGGCCTCCCCACATGAGGTTCCTGAAGTTCCTCGCGATGAAGGTGTTGTAGGTCGGGTTGGACTTCGGGCCCTCGGCGAGGTCAGACTCGAACTTGGAGTAGACACGCTCGATGCTCTGGGGCTCCCTGGGGGTGTGCAGTGCACAGCTCATCATCCTCGCCGGCTCGTCGATTCTCGTGGCTGTCCAGAAGTCTACCTTGACCATGTCCTTGCTCGCCTCTCCTCCGATGACGGGGCCCTTGACCTTGTAGCATTTGGGGAAACGCTTGATGAGCAGGGGGATGGCCACGGAGGAAATCTGCTTCTTCTCCTTGTACGAGAGGTACTGGAACCCGCCCTTCTTGATTTTGAGCACCGTGCACTCGGGGCAGCTGATGTCCCAGCTTCTTGGAATCTGGCCGACGGCGTTCCCGCAGTCGATGATGATGCTCTTCTCGTCGCTGTGGAACTTGACGTCCGTGTCCGCCTGGTTCGCCTTCACCAGCAGGTGTCTGCTGGCGTCGCTGAATGTGATTGTGTAGTCTTTTGCCTGTGCCATTTTCTTGTTCTCCTTTGATTTTTGAATTTTGACGTCTCCGCCTGACCGGCGGGTCCGCCGGCACGGGTTTCTTCCCGAATCGTTTGTTTCCCAGTCCTGCCTCGTTCAGGTAAAGCACAGATTCGCTTCAAAGAGCGTCGTGTGACACGGAGTCCGCGAGGATCCGTGATCGGTTCAGACCCGAAGTCCGCGACATAAGAGGCAGGGGTCATGTTTTCTTGTGTCAGGTAAGGATTGCGGGGAAGTTGGAGACCCTTTCCGGCCTGCCGAAGAAAGTGCCTCCGACGGAGCCGCCTGTCGCTTTTTACTGCCGGTGTCGGGGTTTTTCTGCCCTATGCCCCCGTCCCCGCGCGATGCATCGGAACAGCCCGAAGGCCCGCGTCCCTCCGAGAAACTCCCGTCGTCGGGTTCCGCGCCGGCAACAGTAGGCTCCTTCCCCGTCCCGAAGGGTCTCTTCCGTTTGGGTAATCGCAAGTATGGGAATCCGTATCCATCAACATTTTCGAATCCGGAAATCTCCACATGTCGATTTTTTTGGAAAAAGGGGTCTTACCCGAAAGGAGCGCCGGATAAGGGGTCACTTCGTGGCCCCGCCCCGGATGCCGAGAGGGTCTTGTCCGAAAGGTATGCCGGGAGGCTCTGGTGCAACCTGGAAGCCGACCGGGATTCAGGGTATCTTCCGAGGGGTGAGTTGTAAGCGGTGCAGGGGTTTCTCTTTCGACGGGGTTCAAACCAGCGCAGCCGGCGTTGTCTTGGGGGTGTCGCGTTTTCCAGGGGAAAACGGACGGGGGTGTGCGACAAACCTCAACTTGTCGCCCGTCTGTAGGGTCTTGCTCGAGCGGTGAGCCACCGCGAATCCGCGCGATCATGAGCGGTGGCCCGAAGGGATATGGAAAGCAGGTTGCGCATGCAACCTCAGACCACATCGTCTTGCGATGGCTTTCCCCCTCGGGTCTTATTCGAAAGTGTGATGCCCCTCGGTCCGGCCCGCAGGACCAGGAGGGGCGGGGGGACATTCATGTGCCTTGCGAAAGTAGGGGGTCTTTATCTGCCGGGGTTTAGGTATCCGTAAAAGGTATCTCTAGTTTCTTGCCGGCCCGTCTGTTCTGCATCTTGTCGAGGCCACGGAACCGAGCGGGGAACGCGGAAGGTTTTCCGGGGCTCGATGCGTCTTTTCCCCAAAGCTTCCCCGGGTTTCTTCCGAAGAGGTGTAACCGTAAAGAAGGCATCCTTGGATGCCGGGGTGGCCGGGCCCGATGAAGGGTGCCGTATGGCCCGAGTGGGTGTGATGCTCTGTTCCTCTGGGGTAGCCGGGAGGCCCGGTGTGGGTATGTTTCGGAAAACGTCGGGGTCTATGCGAATCCGCGGAGGTAATGGACCTCGGCTCAAACGCCGGGGGCCTGTAGATTGTGGGGGTGGCCGGGAGGCCCGGTATGGGTATGTTTCAGAACCTCCGGTTTTATGGGAATCCGCGGTGTAATGGACCTCGGCACGAGCGCCGAGGGCCCCGGTCTCTCCCGAGAGGTGTACGCGTACTACGCTTGCGCGAATGGGGCGAAAACGGCAGGTCTGGCTTTTCGCCACATGCGCACAAACGGAGGGAGTGCCGTGACGGCCCGAAGGGTCTCGGTTCGGGAGGTAGGTTCCACCGCAGGCGGGAGCCCCGCGTCTTTCCTTTCCAAAACCAATATGGAGAAAACCCAGTCCCGCCCCGGTGTTTTTCCTGTATGGTTTTGGAGTCGATGGGACTGGGGACTGAAGGGACTCCCCCTAAAGGGGGAGAGTCCCCAGTCCCCCAGTCCACTATCGCAGACTTGCAGACTCGGGGACTGAAGGGACTGAGTCCCCTCCAGTCCCCTGTGTCCCGCGGTGGTGTGTAGGTGTCCCGTCGGGATGGTCGCGTGAGCCTTTAAGATGACGCACCGTTCACTGGTGCGTCCCCGAGGGTGTGTGCCGTCCCGGTAGGAGGCACTCGTGCGGGTTTTTCTCCTCGGGGTATACAGTCCGTCCGAATGACGCGTCGCAGGACTGCTTTTTCTTCAGTATTCGGGTAAAAAGCATCCCCAAGGGGTATTAGGGGTGCCTTGCGGGAGGTATCTGATGTCGCGTGTTGCCGTGAGGCCCTCTCCGGTAGCGGGGGTCTGGGGTTTCCGCACCGTAGCTACGCGTAGCGGAAGTCTTCCGCGTCAGGTGCGGAGGTCGGCACGATGCCCCGTGAAGTCTGTCGCAAAGAGCGGTCGGGGCAAGTTCCTTTACATCCCGTGTCAACCTGTATTTGTCATGGGGAAAGTCCATTTCCCCATTGCGACAAAAGCCCTGTAGGCAACGGCAGGGGTTTCATCGGGTGTCTGGCGACGGGGTATCGGCTCCGTAAAAAAGCGGGAGCTCCGGCCCGCGGGTGACCCATGGTGTCGTCTTGTTGCATCCATTGCGGGCCCGGGGTGTGGGATTCGGCCATCCGGACAAGTCCGAGCGCAAGGACTTGGCGTAGGGAGGATGGCCGGGGTGGACGGGAGACCCGTCATCAAATGATTCAACGGTGATGCAGGAGTCTCATAGGGTCTCACAGGGTGCCGGGCGAGGGTTATCACCAGCTCCTTCTGGCGGGAACTCTGGCCTGTTCGGGCGCTATCGGCGCCGAAGGCCAGGGGGTGAGGATTCGGTCATCCGGAAGTGGGAAGGGAGGATGGCCGGGGGTGGAAGGGAGGCTCAAAAAGGGTCTCGCAGGGTATCGGGCGGGGGTTATCCGGCGCCCCTTATAGCGAGAGCTCCGGCCCGCGGGATTGCCGAAGTGTTGTCTTACAGCATTCGTCGCGGGCTGAGGGTGTAAGTCCGTCCATCCGGACAAGTCCGGATAGGACTCGGAGAGGGAAGGAGGGACGGGGTGGCCGGGAGGCGCGAAAGGTAGGCGCAGAGTCGACGGCAGCGACGGAGCTTGCGAGGGAGCGGACGGAAGAACTGCGGCCCCGGGTGACTGGAGGGAGGGAGGATTCCGAAGCGACCGACAGGCCCGAAGGGTAGCCGGGACTCGGAAGGCGCGAGGCCTCTTTCGAAGCGTGCCGCAGGGACCGGAGAAAGGGCTGAGCATGCAACCGAGTCCCGGCCCTGTATAAGATCTTAAAAAAAATGACAGCCGCGGAGGCTGTCACTCGGTGAAGAAACCCTTTTCTATCAACTCTTCCAGATCGTAGTCGCGCCTGGTGCGTATGTCCTTGACGGTCCAGGAGTTCGTTTCGGGATTGTAGAGGAAGGCGATCTCGGGGGTCATCGCCGGCTGCGGGGTCGTTTCGTAGACGGTGCCCTCGGCCGTCGGCTGCAGCTCCTTGATGTAGTTGTCGTCCATCATGAGGCGCAGGACCTTCCCGTGGCAGCAGTAGTGGTCCGCGAGTATCCGGGCCACCCTCATCGAAGGCGGAAAAAGCCCGAGTTTCGCACTCCACATCCTTCTGCCGTTCTTTTCGAGCACATGTCCTATCCAGCAGCTTTTCGCCATGGTTATCTCCTGTAGTGTTTTTCGAAGGTCCGGATCCTGTTCACGGCAGGGCCGCCTGGGTCTTCACGCGGTTGAGGAATTCCTTGAACCCGTCGACGCGGTTGTCCGTGTAGTGGCCCCAGTAGAAGCCTCCTCCGGGGTTCCACGTCCAGCTGACGTACTGGTCGGTTCCTTCCTTGTGTCCGAGGACGACCGCCTCGGTCTTGCTGGTCATCACCTTGGCGATGATCGTGAACCCGACGTTGTGGTCGGGGATGTTGTTGAGTTCTATGGCGTCGGTCACATCTGCCATCCTTTGGTCGAGGTCATGGACTCGACCTGTTCCTCGATGTCGTCGGGCAGGTTGTAGAACAGATCCAGCCCGGTGAGCTCCTCGAGTTCGTTGACGCTCATCGCGTATGCCGAGATCTGACCCTTGGCAACGCTCTGAGGTATGCAGAGGGCAATCGACGAAGCCTTGCCGTCGAAGATCACCAGAAGCGCCTTCCAGCAGGCCTCCGGCACAGCGACGCCGCTTCCGATCGTCTGCAGACCCTTCTTGATCACGGGACCTGTGGCGACGTAGACCTTCCCGTACTTGCCCGCGACATTGCGGACCCATTTCTCAGCCGTCAGCCAGATGCCGGCGTTGTAGTCATGGTCCTGCGGGACCATGTTCAGCAGCGAGAAGGAATCGTAGTTGGCCTCTTCGGACCATCTCTGGTCGTTGGAGGGACACATGTGGCCGCGGTCATAACCCGATCCCCTGTAGTCGGAGAGCTTCGAGTAGTTCTTCACGCGGTCGTCCTCCCAGAAGGTGTCGCTCCTGGAGACGTCGGTGGCGAAGGCCTCTTCTTCGGTCAGCTCATACGCCACCCATTCGGGGATCCTGTACGTGCTGTCCCACGAGACAGTGAAGCCGGTGTAGCCGACGAGTGTATTGGTTCTTGATCTCGGCATCTCGAGTCCGTTCGTGGCGACCGCGGGTACGGTCTGGGGTTTCTCCTCGAATACTCTGGAGACGGTCTCTTTTACCGAGGAGAATGTTCTTGAGAGCACGTCGGTGACGGCCTGACGGGGTTTCTCCAGCCAGGGGGTGACGTCTGCAGGGATGAAATAGGCACCCGCTGCAAGGATCAACGCCACCAGAAGTGCGATCAGCAGTCTTTTGTTTCTTTTGCGCATGTTTCAAACTCCCGCAGGCCCCTGTCAAGGGAAAAGCCTGCACCCCGCGCTCCGCCGCAGACCAGGCAGAAGCCGCAGTTGTTTCCCGGACACCCACTGAAAGCCATTTCAGCAAGCCTTTTCGAACCGGGTTCTTTCCGCCCCGCCGGCAGGCGCCCTGTGGCGAACTTCGCCGCAAGGCTGCCGTGGTCTGCTGGGGGCATCCGATATCCGCTTATTTCCCCTTTACGGGAGCCATCGCTGTCAGAAGGCCTGCCTGGGCCATCTCCGAGAGGAGGTTCATCTGCGAAATCGAAAGTGTCGAGGATCTGGCAAGCTCATATACCTCGCCGTTGGCGTACAGGGCCAGTCTCCTGACCGGGCCGGGACCCTCGTTTCTTGAGAGGCCGTGCTCGACGCAGAGGTTGGTGACGTTGAACGGCGGGAAGAGCACCTGGCGCTCTCCGTCGCAGTCCTCGAATGCGACGCATCCGTTGACGTTGGAGAAGCGGATCTGCGGGAGGGCCGGCTGAACGTTCTCCCAGCTGAGGGTGTACTCGCCATCCTCTTCCTCCTGGATCTCGTAGCCGAGGGCCTTGATTTTGACAATGACCTTCAGCTTCTCGGCCGGTGAGACTTTCAGGGCCAGCTTGGTCTTCCACTCGCCCTTCTGGGCGGCCTCGAGGCATTTGG
>Ga0310786_10000733_pt1 | contig 52661 bp, 33 predicted proteins | sample AusTroGonzalo_MG_FD_203881 | JGI IMG/M metagenome (GOLD analysis project Ga0310786, IMG submission 203881) | Bovine rumen microbial communities from tropical cattle in Woodstock, Queensland, Australia - Gonzalo_03 (v2) (version 2) | ecosystem: Host-associated > Mammals > Digestive system >...
CTGTTCCCATACCGAACACAGAAGTTAAGCTCTTCAGTGCCGATGGTACTTGGCTGGTAACGGCCCGGGAGAGTAGGTCGCCGCCGGATTCCACAGAAAACCGCTTGTTGATACAAGCGGTTTTTTCTATGCTTGAATATATAAGCGGGCCGTAACGATGATATCGCTCGCTTCGATAATGCCATATGCCGTTCCTTTGCTAACATAAATGTGCACTGAAACGGCATATGGCATTTTGAGTTCAACTCTTCGAGTTTCACTCACGGATCCCTTACAGGGATCCAAGCGAGCTACGAAGTGATAGGGAACAGCTGGAAGGAGGAGAAGACGAAGAGGTCTTGCCGCAACCTCAATCGTCGCACTGCTCCCTTGGAGCGGTCGCATTGCTCGTTTCGGTAAGGATTCGCGCGCGCACCGCGGGCGGAATTTCCGCCTCGCGCACCGCGCACGACAGGACTCCGCCTCATTTCGGCTTCGCCGACAGCCCACTGGGCTGACATTATATTTCTTTCGCTCTCCGCAACCTCAATAGTCGTGACTCCCCACTGGGGAGCTCACTCCTTTTCGGTTGACCTCACCGCTGACGAAATTTCCGCCACTGGCGGTCGTCGGCGGTTCGCCCTCTTCCATACCGAACACAGAGCGTTGCTGCTTGTAGGCAGCAACGCAAAGTTACTGAACCATGATTAAATTGGGCAAATTTGATTGACAGGAGGTGCTATACACCTCCTTGACTGTGCTTAAAACTAATTGTATTTCATAATGAAAACAGTGCGTTGATTGTAATATGCAGCAACACAAAGATAATTTTATACTACTGATAAGAACTATGTAGAATAATAGCCAGAGGTGAGAAGATACTGAGGACGTTCCGATATATAATACTGTTGATTATTTGCATTACATGAGGCAGGAGAGGCCGAAGAGGAGCTGGGCGGCGTAGTAGGTGATCATGATGGCCCAGTCGACGGAACGGCCGGCTGTGAATAGCAGGCGGGCGAGGATCATCACGTCGCTGATGAAGAAGAGCGCACCGCCGACGGCAATGAGCTGACCCTGGAGGGTGTTGAGGGAGAAACAGGCGATGGCACAGGCAGAGGCAAGGCTCAGGATCGTGCCGTAAATCGCGATAAGCGGCATGGTTTTGCCGATGGGCTTACGCCAGCGCCAGAGGAGGAAAACCATGATTCCCAGCAGGCAGAGGGCTGCAATCAGATGAATCCCGCTGACCGGGCATAGATGGGTAAAGAAACCGATATAGCAGATATGACCGGCAATAAAGAATCCGGTCCCGATATACATGTTGAATTCCAGAATCCAGTCTGCTACGGCATGGAGGAACAGGGCCGCAAAACAGACCCAGTACTGCGGATCCAGACGAATGGCGGCAGTCAATGCAAGACTTGCCGCACACAGGGTTCCAAGCGATTTAAAAGCAGCTGCAAGCTTCATGTGCAGCGCTTTTTTGTAATACAGAAAGAAGGGAAGGCAGACAAAGATGGACAGAGCGCATACAGCGTACATCCACAGCATGGATTATTCCTCCGTTGACTCCTGAGATTCTTCCGGGATCCAGGGCATGAGGAAGATGGTGATGTACATATGCTTCTTGGTGTAAGCATAGCCGTAGGAGAAAATGTTGGTTTCCTCCCGGTCGCGTTCTTCCTCGGGAACAAGGGACATATCCTTGGGCTTCTGCTTTTTGTCAGAAGCCAGATTCAGATCATAATCGCGGACATACATTTTGACGGTATGTCCTTTTACGTTGCCTTCGATGGTGGTGATCCGGTATTTGCCGTCGGAAAGCTTCTCCACATCGTAAACGAGGCCTACATGATAATAAGGCGTGGAGCCGCCGGAACCTTCATTTCCGTAGACGGCAATATAGCCCTTCTGGGGAACGCGGGTAATCCGGTTCAGTTTGGCATAGCCTTCATAGAGCTTGCCGACGCCGGCTTCCTTTACATGAAACAGGCCTTCGACCTCGCCGTCCTGGATCTTGTTCTTTTCCTCCATGGGGATGCCGGCTTCCAGCATGCACCAGGTCACGAAACCGCCGCACCACTCAAAGGTGTAGTTGTTCCGCCATTTGGTGAATTTATTTTTTTCCTTCAGGTTTTTGCCATCGGTTTCAATCAGCTGCTCATAGGCGATGTCCAGCATGTTCTGGATTTCAGCAGGGATCTCCTGGACAACCTCCGTGGTGATCTCCCGGGCTGTGTATTCCGTGGTCTTCTTCTTCGCAGCCAGGGAAGAGGAGCAGCAGAGGATCAAAACAAGCATAAGCGCCAGGGCGCGTTTAAACTGAATCATTGGTTAATTCATTCCTTTCACGGGGAATCAGAGACCCACTACATTATACTCTTCTTCAGGGGGATTGTCAGTCCCCGGGGGTGTGTTTTCGACGGAAAAACCTGCCCAGGGATCGGGTGTGCTTTCCGGAACGGGAGAAGGATCCGGCAATGCGGAAGGATCCGGGGACGCAGACTGACCGGGAACCGGAAGTGAGATGGAGGAGAGGGAAGAAAGGGAGATTCCGGTCGTTTTCAGAACGTGTCCCGTACACAGCACAATCGTCAGCAAAAAGGCGCAGACAATCAGCAGCGTAAGCAGGCGGAAACGGGAACGCATCTGTTTCATACGATAATCCTTTCAGTACATGGGGTTACTTGGCCAGCATGGCCAGATGGGCGTCCTCTGCCAGGTCGGAATCATTGCGGCCGGAAATGCCGCAGAGAATACCGGTGAGGAAGAGGTGCGCGCAGAGCGAGGGCAGACTCGTTGTCAAAAGCGGCATTTCCAGCCCGGTGAAGGGCAGGAAACCGAAGAAGGACAATACGGAGGCCAGCGTAGACAATCCCAGAAGCAGGCAGATTCCCATGGCCAGGATTGCATGGAAACGCATGCGGGCGCAGGAAGCCACCGTGGTCCCCCGCAGGATGAGCGGAAGATAAAGCAGCACCGTCAATCCGGTGAAAACCAGCCCGTAATGGCCGAGCAGGCGGGAGAACAGGGAACCTGTCTCCGGAACGGCCAGTCCCTCCGGAAGCAGATCCGCGCCGAGGGCGCCGACAGCTTTCAGGGTATCAGCGGATAACGCTTCCGGATAAACAAGCGTTTGCGTCTGCATGGAGTACATGCCGTAGAACAGCAGCGCAAAGGCCGCCAGCGAAGGCAGGACGACCAGCAGGCGCCCGTCAGCGGCGAAGAGCAGCAGCAGAATGGTAAGACCCCAGATCAGGGCATCCGCTGTTTCACCCCGAAGCATCAGCAGGACGGCTGCGGCAATTCCAAGCCCCGACGCGGAGATGGGACCTTCCCGTGAAAGGAGAACGGCGAAGGCGATCAGCAGCAGGGCCAGCGCAGGCTGCGTGGCCGGCAGGGTGAAAGTGGGCGCAATCAGCTTTCCGGCCAACAGAAGCAGGCCGATGAAAGCCGCGGAAATCGCGGTGAGCAGGGAACCGGACAGGGAACGGATCAGGATGGCTCCGACGATCAGGACAATAATCCCGATGCCGCAGCTGACCGCCTGAACCAGGGCAGTATCCGGCGCAGTCATGGCCAGGGACGCAATCCCCACAGAACAGAAGAAGAGGGATAAAGCCAGGATCAGCCTGTCCAGGGAGAAAGCCCGGGCCAGGATGGTGCAGCACAACAGCATGGCGCAGGGAACGCCTGCGGCCAGCATATAGAGCCGGTAATCTCCTGCCTGAAGCGCCGGGACCAGGAAGAAAAAAAGGGCAAGGAACAGCATAACGCCGCTGAAGCGGAAACGGGCAGAGGATTTCTGTTTTGTCATTCGCTCCAGTCCTCCTTCCAGCGATCAGCGCGTTTACGGCGCGGGGCAGCAGGCGCCTGGGGCGATCCTTCCTGTACGGGCAGCTGTTCCGGGACAGGCGGCTGCGGAACGGGTTGAACCGGCATGGGCGGCTCGACGGGCATCTGAAGCGGAACCGGCTCCTGATAAGGAGGCGGGCAGAAAACAGGCTGCGCATTCACGGGCTCCTGTGGATACTGCACAGGAATCGGAACAGGCTGCGGCATCGGATCAGAGAAGGAGCCGACGGCAGGCTGCGGGGGAATAAAGGTCCGGTTGGTATGAGAAAGGGCAGCAAAAAGCTGCAGCCGAAGTACGGCACTGCCGATCTGCAGCACGGAACCATGAACCAGCGGCATATCCATGCCCCTGCGCGTGACGGGTACTCCATCGATCAGGACTTCGCAGCCAACCCGGGGACGGATCAGGAGACCTGTCCCGTCCTGCCAGGAGAAATCCAGATGGTGGGAACTGACGCCGGGGCAGGGGATAACCAGATCGCAGGAACGCAGTGAACCGAGCACGCCCTCCCGGGGAACGGGGAACCAGGTATCCACAGGCAGTTCATCACTGCCGGAGAGAACAACCAGTTCACCGACGGTTCCGGCGCCCGGAAGATTTTTGAACCGGTCCCGGCGCTCCTTCCTGTCTGTATGATGCCAGGAAAAGGCCAGGAACAGGAGCATGAGCGCAAGGAGAATAAAAATCCAGCGTGAAGCCTGGGAAAGAACCGAGTAGATTTCCGGACTTACGCTGAACATAGATACGAATCCTTTCTTTTATAAGAGATGATTGTTTTACTCGGAAAGAGCGGACAGAAGGGTTTTGACGTTCCGGATCATTACGGTTTCATAGTAATCAAGGGGTGGTTCATCCGGCCCGCTGGTCATGGGATCCAGTTCGCAGACGGGAATGCCGGTCTCATTGACCAGGGTATTGACGGAGGGGTCCTCTTCAGCTGATTTCAGGATCAGCGGCATCGGGATGCCGGTGTTGAAGATGAGTTCCGTTACCCGGACCAGCTGCGCGGTCGGCAGGATGTCTTCCGGTTCCTTATTGACAATAGCCGCGGCGGTCAGACCGCAGGCTTCCGCAAAGTAGGGGAAAGCCTCATGGAAAATAATGACTTTCCTGTCTACGTCTTTGGTTTCTTCACGGATGGTTTCATCCAGGGCCTGAAGGCGTTCCTGATACGCGTGCAGGTTTTCCAGGATTTCCGCCTCCCTGTCCGGCATCAGGCTGATCAGCCCTTCCGCCAGGTTGGCGGCCATGCCGGCGGCCCGCTGGGGATCCAGCCAGAGATGGGAATTCACTTCTTCACCTTCTTCGGCTTCTCCGATTTCCACGGTGTCTGATTCATGGAGGAAGGGAAGGCCGGCGGTCGCGTCAATGACCGGCAGGTTGGGATAGGCTCCGGTAACGACCGGAAGGAAGGATTCCATTCCGGCGCCGTTGACCAGCAGGGCATCCGCCTGTGAAAGGGTGACCATGTCGGAGTTCTGCAGGGTATAATCATGCAGGCATCCCGTTGTCGGCTCCGCCAGGTTCACGACTTTGACGGTTTCGATTCCTTCAGTCAGGTTCAGGGTCATAATCCAGACCGGATAAAAGCTGGTGACAATCGTCTCAGCAGCGGCAACTGCCGGAAGGAAAAGCGCAAGGACAAGCAGAAGGGCAAGGAATTTCTTCATGGAGAACCTCATTTCAATTCAGAATTCATCACTATGCTTTATGCATTGTACATTGTACATTAACGTGCCGGTGCCGGCGGAACATCCTCCGGATCCATCCAGGGCTCCCATACGTCACGGGGGCGGCTGTCACGGATGATCCTGGCGATGATTTTCCGCTCCGAGGCGGGCATAAAGTCGGCATAGCGGGTATAGAGCACGCGCATCGCGGCGAAGGAGCCGGTGGCCATGCAGTACTGATGCAGGGAGTCATAGGTGACCGAATAGACCTTCAGATGATCAAAAAGAACGCCCATCACATCATCGGAGGCGTCCCTGAACTCGGTTGAACGGATCCGGCGTACAGTACCGTTATCCATCTGTGCCCCCATGGAGGGGCCGAGCTGCTCATAGACCGTGTTGAAGAGTACATCCTCAAGGCTGGCGGCCAGATCGGAGAAGGTATCCCGGTAAGGCGCGAAGTTTCGCAGAAGCGCGGCAGCCTTCTCCCAGATCCCGGGACGATCCACAAGGGCAGACCCGAAGCGGAAACGCAGGGCTTCCCTCACATGCCAGGCTTCGATCATGCCCATCCCTCCGTAATAGTTTCCTTATATAATGTATACTGTATGATATCATAAAATGAAGTAATTGTTAACTTTTCACGGTGATTTTGTCGTCGAATACAAAAAACAGGAAAAAAACGATGCAAAAAAACGGCCTATACCATAAATCTAGTGGAGTCATCCGGAACAAATACAAAACCTTGACAGAAAAAATGAAAGAATTCTAACATTTTAATCGTTTTATCCACAGGGTAAGAACCTTGAAATTACTCAATGTTTTTGCTATGATAGTCGAGCCGGTTTGCAAAAGGCCAGTTTTCCACAGCCCGGTTATCCACAGCTCACGATCCCTCGTGCGCTTTTTTCGCCGCCTTTTGCAGCATATGCAGCAAATCATCGCTTTTGCGTTTTAATAACCAGATGAATGGAGAATGTATTGATGAACATGGAGTCGCTCTGGGAGCAGACGTGTGCCCTGCTGTCGCGGGAAATGAACTACGTGTCCTACAGCACGTGGGTTGACGGCAATATGGTGCCCGGAATGCTGGAGGACGATACTCTGTTTGTCGTGGTGAAAATGGAACGCATGATCTCCATGATCCAGAACAAGTATGCGGATCTGATCGAGCGGAAACTGACCGAGGTGGCCGGCAAGGCCATCCGTATTGTGCTGCTGACCAAGGATGAGATGAAGGCCCGCCAGGAAACGGATGAAGATTCGGGAAAGCCGGATGATACGGATCCCCATCTCAACCCCAAGTATACCTTTGAGAGCTTCGTGGTCGGCAACGGCAACCGCTTTGCCCATGCCGCGGCCCTGGCAGTGGCGGAAAGCCCCGCTGAAGCCTATAACCCGCTGTTCATTTACGGCGGCGTGGGTCTGGGTAAGACCCACCTGATGCAGGCGATCGGACATTTCATCCATCAGTCCGATCCGAAGAAGAAAATCCTGTACATGACCAGTGAGAACTTCACCAACGAGCTGATCAGCGCGATCCAGATGAAGAAGACCTATGAATTCAGGGAAAAGATCCGGAAAGTGGACGTGCTGATGGTGGACGATATCCAGTTCATCGCCGGACGTGAGAGTACCCAGCAGGAGTTCTTCAATACCTTCAATGAACTGCACAACGATAACAAGCAGATTATCCTGACCAGCGATAAACCGCCGAAGGATATCCAGCGCCTGGAGGAACGGCTGTGCAGCCGCTTCGAGTGGGGTCTTGTGGCGGATATCCAGCGTCCGGACGTGGATACCCGCGTGGCCATCCTGCGCGAGAAGACCGTACAGGACAATATCGAAGTGCCGGACGATGTACTGCAGCTGATTGCCGGCAAGATTGACAGCAACATCCGTGAACTGGAAGGCTGCCTGACCCGGCTGGTGGCTTATTCCACGCTGGTAAAGGAACCGATCACCGTGGACCTGTGCGAGCGGGCCCTGAAAGAGATTTTTGATTCCAAACGGCATAAGCAGATTACTTCCGAGCTGATCATGCAGACCGTCAGCGACTATTACGGACTGTCCATGGATGACATGACCGGTCCTACCCGGAAACGGGAAATCACGGTGCCCCGGCAGATCGCCATGTACCTGACCCGGGAGATGACAGGCATGAGCCTGCCCCAGATCGGAACCGTATTCGGCGGCCGGGATCATACGACGGTGCTGCACAGCTGCAAGACGGTGGAAGCGAACATGACAGCGAACACCGATATCCGGGCAGTGGTGGAGGACATCAAAACACTGGTGAAGAACGCACAGTAATAATGCATAATGCACAATGAACAGAGGGCGGGGCTGAACAGCTCCGCCTTCTGTTATATATGAGGCGCAAATACCGATAAAAACCAAGAAAGAATTGACATTTTATGCTGTATAATCCATAATTCATAATTACGGTAATTGGTGGTAAAAGGATCACCGGTCATCGTTTTACAGAGACAAATCATGATTGCACGGGAGTGGAGCACATGGAGCAGAAGATCAAGGCACTGCAGAAACAGATGGAACAGCAGATCAGTCAGATCGATACCAAGGAAAAGATGGCTGCGTTCTGGCAGGAGTTTCTGGGCAAAAAGGGTGCCATCGCCGATCTGATGAAGGGTCTGGGTGCCGTGGCCAAGGAAGACCGGCCGGCTATGGGCAAGGTCATCAATGAGTTCAAGGTGCTGGTGGAAGAACAATACCAGACCATGAGCGCAAAGATGGACGAGCTTGAGCTGGCTGCCCGCAACCGCCGGGAACAGGTGGATATTACCCTGCCCGGAAAGGGACTGCCGCTGGGCGGCCTGCATCCCCTGACGCTGGTGAAGAACGAAATGATCAACGTTTTTGCCAGCATGGGCTTCGATATTTTCGAAGGCCCGGAAATCGAGGATGACGACCATAACTTTACCCGTCTGAACGTGCCGAAGGACCATCCGTCCCGTGATATGCAGGACACCTTCTACCTGGAAAATGAACTGCTGCTGCGTACACAGACCAGCGGCGGCCAGATCCGGGTGATGGACATGCAGAAGCCGCCGATCAAGGTGCTGGTTCCCGGACGGGTTTTCCGCTCCGACAGCGACGCGACCCATTCTCCTATGTTCCATCAGATGGAAGGCCTGGTGGTGGACAAGGGCATTACCCTGTGCGACCTGCAGGGTATGCTGGACAAGTTTGTGCAGCAGATTTTTGACGCAGACGTGCGTACCCGGCTCCGCCCCAGCTATTTCCCCTTCACTGAACCGAGCGTTGAAGTGGACGTGAGCTGCTTTGAGTGCGGCGGCAAGGGATGCAGCCTGTGCAAGCATACCGGCTGGATCGAGGTGCTCGGCGGCGGCGTGGTTCATCCCAAGGTGCTGGAGAACTGCGGCATTGATCCGAACGTATACTCCGGTATCGCGTTCGGCATCGGTATTGAGCGGATCACCATGCTGAAGTACGGCATCAATAATATCGGACTGCTGTTTGAGAACGATATGAGATTCTTAAAGCAGTTCAAAGAATGACATCAAATTCAGAATTCAGAATTAAGAATTCAGAATTATTACTTAGACTATCATACCAGGACAGAAACAGTTTATGGAATGATAATGCAGAGCAGGGGAGATAAACGATGAAAGTACCTTACAGCTGGCTGAAGGAATATGTGGATATTGATATCACAGCGGAAGAGCTCCAGGAGAAGCTGTTCGGCTGCGGATTTGAAGTGGAAGAGCTGATCGACCTGGGGAAGGAGGTCAGCCGGGTGGTCGTGGGCGAAGTGCTCTCCTGCGAACCGGTGGAAGGCACACACCTGCAGATCTGCCAGGTGAACTGCGGTTCCTACGGCAACCCCATCCAGATTGTGACCGGCGCTCCCAATGTATACGCCGGAATGCATACGCCTGCCGCACTGGACAATTCCACGCTGCCCGGCGGAATCACCATCAAGGCAAAACCCCTGAAGGGCATTCCCTCCGACGGTATGCTCTGCTCCGGTGAAGAACTGGGCCTGAACGACGACCTGTATCCCGGCGCGGAGGTCTATGGCCTCATGGATCTGCCGAAGGATACGGTTCCCGGAACGGATATCCGTGAAGTCGTCGGAATGAATGATTATATTTTTGACGTTACCATTACGGCGAACCGTCCGGACTGCCAGAGCATCCTGGGCATTGCCCGTGAGGTTGCTGCTGCCCTTGGCAAGGAACTGAAAATGCCCGCGACGGACTACACGGTCAGCGATTATGTTTTCCCCGGCCTGGATATTACCGTGGAAGCGCCGGACCTGTGCCCCCGCTATCTGGGACACGGCGTACGGAACATCACTGTGGGGGAGAGCCCCCGGTGGATGAAGCGCAACCTGGCCCTGTGCGGACTGCGCAGCATTTCCAACGTGGTTGATATCACGAACTATGTGCTGCTGGAGATCGGCCAGCCGATGCATGCCTTCGACATGGACCAGCTGCAGGACCGCCGGATTATTGTCCGCCGCGCAAAGGACGGCGAGAAGATCCAGACGCTGGACGAGAAGGAATTCACCCTGACCCCCGACAATCTGGTAATCTGCGACGGAAACCGCCCCGTGGCCCTGGCGGGTATCATGGGCGGCCTGAACAGCGAAATCACGGAAAACACAACCCAGCTGCTTTTCGAAGCGGCTAAGTTTGCCCGGGACAACGTGCGGAAAACCTCCCGTGCACTGGGACAGAGCAGTGACTCTTCCGCCCGGTTTGAGAAAGGCATCAGCGAATATATCACGGAGCTGGGTATGGCCCGCGCCCTGCACCTTATCCAGGAACTGGGCTGCGGTGAAATCACCTCCAGCACCTTTGACTGCAGCGCCGGGGCACCGCGGGAAGGGAAGCGGTTTACCGCCAGCCTGAAGCGGATCAACGCGATCCTCGGTATTGAGGTGCCGGCGGAGGAAGTGCTGCGGATCCTGAAGAACCTGAACTTTGAAGTAAAGCGGGACGGCGATACGCTGGACGTGACTGCTCCGCGTTACCGCGAGGATATTGAAGTCGGCGAACCGGACCTGGCGGAGGAAGTGATCCGCGAGTACGGTTATGATCACGTGATCCCCACCTTCCTGAAGGCGGCGACCGTGACCAGCGGCGGTAAGACTCCTGCGCAGCAGCGCAGGGACCGGGTTTGCCGGATCCTGTGCGGACAGGGATACCATGAAGCCTACACGATGTCCTTCTATTCCGACAGCGACCTGGATTTCCTGCGAATTCCGGAAGGAGCGCCGGAGCGGAATGTGCTGCGCATCAAAAACCCGATTTCCGTCAACCTGTCCATCATGCGGCCCCTGCTGGCACCCAGCCTGGTGAACGTTGTGGTGGAGAACCTGAAGAAGGGCAACAACGAGGGACGGATTTTCGAGATCAGCAATATCTATATTCCGCGGGACGGAGAGCTGCCGGATGAAAGGCCGCATCTTGGTTTCGCAGCCTTCGGCGACGCAGAAGATTTCTTCACTGTGAAAGGAACAGTGGAAGCGCTGGGCGAAGCCCTCGGGCTGTCCTTTGACGTAGAGCGGGCTTCCGACGTGCCGTGGCTGCATCCCGGAATCGCCGCCTATATCCTTTGTGAAGGAGAAAGGATCGGCTGTTTCGGCAAGCTGGCCAATGAAGTGACCAGTGAGCTGAAACTGCATAAGGATGCCAAGTCCAATCACAAGATCTTCCTGGGTGAAATTGACTACAATGCCATGATGAACCACATGGCTGCCAGCTTCCGGTACCGTCCGCTGTCCGTATTCCCGTCCGTGGTGCGCGACCTGGCCCTGACGGTTGCTGAGGAGACGGCCTGCGGCGATCTGATGCACGAGATTGCCCGCGCATGCCCGAGAGTCAGCGATGTGGAGCTGTTCGATATTTACCGCGGCGAACAGATCGGCGAGGGACGCAAGAGTATGGCCTTCAAGATTACCTTTGAGGCGGAAGACAAGCCCCTGACGCCTGAAGAACTGGATAAATACATTAAAAAAATTCTTGGCAATTTGAAGTTCAAACTTGGAGCAGAAATTCGATAAACCAGATTTTTCAACACTGAAAACATTACCGGAAGGCGACGCCAGCAGGCGTCGCCTTTTTGTACGTACAATTGACATGAAATTAAGTTGCCGATATAATAAATCATGGTGATTTTACTGGTACCGTTTAAACCAATTTCACATCTTGGGGCCTAGATTTTTACAACGCTTCGCGTTGTGATTGGGAGATGAACTCATGTCAAGGAAATGGCGGAATACTCTCATAGGTGTCCTTATAGCTGTTCTTGTCATTGGCGGGTTATGGCTGCTTTCACGCGCGCCTGCTGATTTCAAGAGCAAATATGAGGGCGTCGACCTGTCCACCGATGTCACGGGTATCGGACGGGGAAACACTTATGCTGCCTATCTGGCGCAATACAAGGATCTGCCTGCGGTGACGGACACTGTTGAGGTGGATCTTGCTTCTTTTGAAGGAGAAGGCGGCACAGCCTGTGATGAGGGTATTCTCACGGCGGACGAGTCGGTCATCACCTGGAAAGTGAATGTACCCAAAGCAGGATTATACAATATCCGCCTGGATTACCTGAACGTCGAAAGCCGCGGCATTGACATTGAGCGGGAACTGGAGATCAACGGCACAGTGCCTTTTGAAGGCGCCAGCACGCTGTGCTTTTTCCGGCTGTGGACAGACGCGGGAGAAATCCGCAAAGACAACCAGGGAAATGATATCCGTCCGACGCAGGTGGAACGTTTTGACAAACAGAGCGCCTACTGCCGCGATGACATGGGTTATCAGACAGAGCCCTATGCCTTCTATTTCAATGAAGGTGAGAACGAACTGACGCTGCGGGCTGTCAATGAGCCTATGATCCTTTGCGGGATTACGCTGACACCGCCTGCCGGATATGAAACTTATGCGGAATACAGTGCGGCACAGCCGGAAGACCCTGCAACAGAAGCTGCAAAAGACTTCAGCCTGACCATTCAGGGTGAATCTGCCGCGCTGCGCAGCGAACCGAGCCTGTATGCCCGGTATGACCGCAGCTCCGCCCTGACGGAACCCTATTCCGTTCAGAATACAATCCTGAATTATATCGGCGGCGACGCCTGGACGAATCCCGGTGAATGGATTCAGTGGGATTTTGAAGTGCCGGAGGACGGATATTACAATATTTCCATCAAGGCACGCCAGATGTACCAGCGCGGAGCCCTGTCCGCCCGTTCGGTTTACATTGATGGTGCGATTCCCTTTGAAGAACTGGAAGCTGTGACATTCGGATACAGGAACAACTGGGAAATGCGGACCCTCGGCGACAAAGACGGGAATCCCTTCCGCTTCTGGCTGACCAAGGGAAGCCATAACATCCGTATGGAAGTCACCCTGGGTGAAATGGGACCGATCCTGAAGAATGTTGAAGACAGTATCTACCGCCTGAACCAGATCTACCGCAAGATCCTGGTGCTGACGGGAATCAATCCGGACCGTTTCCGCGATTACAACCTGAAGGACGTCTATCCGGAAGTGATCGAGGCGATGGACCTGGAAAGCAAACGCCTGTACAAGATCGTGGATGACACGGTGGCAATCACCGGTGAGAAGAGTGACCGGATCGCCACCGCCCAGACGCTGGCTAACCAGCTGGAGCTCTTTGTGGAGCACAATGAGCGGATTACAGAATCTTTTTCCAATTTCAAAGATAACATTACGTCCCTGGGCACAGGCATGCAGAACATGTCTGAAAGCAAACTGGATGTGGACCTGATCATGGTGACAGGGGAGAACGTCAAGGTTCCGGAAGTCCGTTCCAACGTTTTCCAGGATATCATCCATGAGATCCGCAGCTGCGTGAGTTCTTTCACCATCGACTACAACAGCCTGGGTGACAAATACGAAGACACGGATGACGTGCTGGAAATCTGGATCACCACCGGCCGTGATCAGAGTACGGTCATGAAGACAATGGTGGACGATTCTTTTACGGCGAATACGGGTATTAAGGTCAATCTGAAGCTGGTGCTCCAGGACGCGATCCTGCCTGCTGTGGTGGCTGGTAACGGACCGGATATCACACTGAACCTGAGCAGCTGGTTCGCCGTGAACTACGCCATGCGTCACGCGGTGGAAGACCTGACGCAGTTTGAGGACTACGAAGAAGTCACCAAAGCGTTTACTCCCAGCATCATCGAGCCGATGATTTATAACGACGGCACGCACAGCGGTGTTTACGGACTGCCGGAAACCATGAATTATCCCGTGCTGTTCTACCGCAAGGACATCATGGAGGAACTTGGACTGCCGATTCCCCAGACCTGGGATGAAGTGATTGCCCAGCTGCCGACGCTGCAGGGCAACAGCCTGGAGTTCGGCGTGTCCTTCCCGGATATCATCAATGCGGATGCTTCCATCCTGGATTCGATGATCTTCCAGAACGGCGGTGCCATTTATGACAAGGACGCCAAGAAAACGCTGGTTGACAGCGAGGCTGGTGTGGCGGGCTTCTCACTGTACACGAGCCTGTATAACGACTACGGCCTGCCGACGGTATTCGACTTCAAGAGCCGCTTCCGCAGCGGCCAGATGCCCCTGGGCGTATCAAACTATGATATGTACAACCAGCTGATGGTTTCCGCACCTGAAATCCGCGGCCTGTGGGACTTCACCCTGCTGCCCGGAACGAAGCAGGCAGACGGTACCATCGATCATACGGGTCAGACAAGCGGCCTGTGCTGCATGATGATCGCCACGAAGGATGAAAAGGTGAAGCAGAATGCCTGGGAGTTCATGAAGTGGTGGGTCAGCACAGATACACAGGTTCGTTTCGGCCGGGAAATGGAAAGTATCCTGGGCGCATCCGCCCGGTATCAGACGGCGAACCAGGAGGCGGTGAAACAACTGGCCTGGTCCAGCAAGCAGCTGAAGGTGCTGCAGCAGCAGGCAGGTTATACAAAGGGATGGCCTGAAATTGCCGGCGGATACTCCACGGTGCGTCATCTGATCAATGCTATCCGCCGCGTGATCAACAATAAGGAAGACAAGCGCGAGACACTGTTGAATTATGCGCGGACCATTAATGAAGAGATCAAGATCAAGCGGCGGGAATTCAACCTGCCGGTCGATTGAGAAAGGAAGGAGGAAGAGCAATCATGCAGTCACAGTCTTTTGCATCAAGATACCTGACCATGAAGCGGGAAAAGATGGCTCATGGATGGACGCTGGCGAAACGGAATAAGGGATGCTACCTGTTCCTCGCGCCGTACGCGATCCTGTTTTTCGCCTTCTTTATCCTGCCGATCGGAACGTCCATCGTGCTGAGCTTTACATACTACAACATTCTGGAACCCCCGCGGTTTATCGGGCTGCAGAACTACATCAACCTGATCCTGCAGGATGAAGTTTTCCTGACATCCGTTAAGAATACCTTTGTCTGTGCAGTGATTGTCGGACCGGTGGGATACATCCTGTCCTTCCTGTTTGCATGGTTTATCAATGAGCTTCCGAAATGGCTGCGTGCAGTGGCGGTTATCGTCTTCTATGCGCCGTCACTTGGAGGCGCGGCCGTGAATACAGTTTTCACCACACTGTTCCGTGCGGACGCTTATGGCTGGCTCAACTCTATCCTGATTGAGGTTGGCATTCTCAATGCGCCGAATATGTGGCTGCTGGATCCGCGGTATATGCTGACAATTGTTATCATCGTCAGCCTGTGGATGAGCATGGGTACCGGCTTCCTGAGCTTTGTGGCCGGTCTCCAGGGAATTGACCGCAGCATGTATGAAGCGGGTTATGTGGACGGCGTCCGTAACCGCTGGCAGGAACTGTACCACATTACACTGCCGAGCATGAAGCCGATGCTGCTGTTCGGCGCGGTAATGAGTATTGCGTCCTCCTTCAACATCAGTGACGTTCCGCGCGCCCTGTGCGGTTTCCCGTCCACGGATTATGCCGCGCGTACGGTGGTTACCCACCTGTTCGACTACGGTTTTGTCCGGTTTGAAATGGGTTACGCCAGTGCCGTTGCAGTGATCCTGTTCCTGGCTATGATTCTGACAAAGAAAGCAATCACTGCATTGCTGGGAAGGGTGGGTACCTGATATGAGTGAAAAAAATACGGTCAGATCAAGCGGTACCCTGCAGCTGATCAATGGAAAGAAGTTCCGCGGGGAACTGGTTGCCGGCGAACAGGGCGCGGCGTTCTATGCCAAGGGAAAACAGGAACCCATGGCTGAATGGCATTATGCCCGGATGAACCGGATGGACAATATCCGCAGGGGCGGAACCACCAGCCAGATTACTGTCATCCTGAAGGATGATACCCGGTATGTGTTTGAACTGGCCCAGGGCCTGAAGCTTCACAGCTTCATGGATAAGAACTGGGCTGACAAGCCTGTTGTGGCGAAGACCCGTGGAGATATCCTGCATGAGCAGGCAGAGCGTCTGGGCCAAAAGATCGAAGTGCCGAAAAAGCACCTGATTACCCGCCGGCATCCCAACCGGTCCATCGGCGGAGACATCGTGATCTACCTGATGCTGCTTCTGGTTGCATTAGCAATGTTCTTCCCGCTGTTCTTCATGATCGGTTCCGCGCTGAAACCGCTGGATGAGCTGCTGCGGATTCCGCCGCCCATCTGGCCCAGCCATCCGACAATGGACAACTTCTCTGATCTGTTTGTGACGATGGGGAAGAGCTTTGTTCCGTTCAGCCGGTACCTGATGAACACGATTTTTATCACGGTTGTCGGTACTTTCGGACATCTGGTGGTAGCCGGTATGGCAGCATTTGTGCTGGCTAAATACGAATTCCCCGGCAACCGGCTGTTCTTTGCGATTGTCACAACCTGCCTGATGTTCTCCGGCTACGTGACCGGTATTCCGAATTACCTGATTATGAGCAAGCTGGGGATGGTGGATACTTACTGGGCTTTGATTTTGCCTGCATTCTGTGCGCCGATGGGACTGTTCCTGATGAAACAGTTCATGGAAGGCCTGCCCACAGCCCTGATCGAAGCGGCGACCATTGACGGCGCCGGCCGGTTCAAGGTTTTCTGGAGCATTGTTATGCCCAACGTAAAACCGGCCTGGCTGACGATGATTATCTTCAGTGTACAGGGTCTGTGGAACAACCCGGCTACTACGCTGATCTATTCTGAAGCGAAAAAGCCCCTGGTATACGCCCTGCAGCAGATCCAGGGAACAGCCATGACCAATATTGCCCGTACAGGTGAGATGGCAGCGGCCACGATGATTATGACGATGGTTCCGATTCTTATCTTTGTATTCAGCCAGAGCCGGATCCTGGAAACCATGGCCTCTTCCGGCATCAAGGACTAAAGGGGAGGGAATGATGATGAAAAAAGCAATTTCCTTTCTGCTGATCCTGATGATGCTGCTGTCCCTGTCCACTGCAATGGCGGACGACAGTTACAGCATGAAACAGGATGGATTCAGTACTTCCTATGCCTACTGCTATGATTATTGGGGCGACGTGCAGGAATCTCCGAACCCCTACCGGGTCTCTGAAGTAATTGACAGCATCTCGCTCGGCCTGGACAAGCTGGAAGGGAAGCGGATGAACAAACCGCAGAGCCTTTTTGTCCACGGAAACGACCTGTATATTGCAGATACCTTCAATAACCGGATCCTGCAGGTGCATTACGACGGCAAGGAATACAGCCTGACACGCGTGATCAGCCAGATCAACGGAGCTGAGCCTGCCACCTTCAATAACCCATATGATATCGCAGTCGATGATGATGAGAACATCTACGTTGCCGACTATATGAACTATCGGGTTGTGATGATGGATAAAGACCTGAACTTTATCAAGCAGTTTGTCAAACCCGAGGATTCCACCTATGATCAGTCGCTGGATTTCCTGCCGAAAAAGATCGCCGTGGACGTTGCCGGACGTTTGTATGTGCTCGGCGCAAACATCAATAAGGGCTTCATCAAATACGAGGCGGATACCACATTCACCGGTTATATCGGCGCGAACGCGGTTTCCTTCAACATGGCGCAGTATATCTGGAGAAGGTATTTTATGACGCAGGAGCAGCGGGCAGCGTCCCAGAGCTTTGCTCCGACGGAGTATGAAAACCTCTATATGGATGAAGAAGGCTTCATTTACGCGACCAACACAATTTTCAGTGAATATGATCTGAAAACCGACAAAGCGAATCCGATCCGCAGGCTGAACAGCCTAGGAAACGATATCCTGATTAAAAACGACCGGTATCCTCCGATTGGCGATATTTACTGGCTGGCGGAGGGAACCCAGTATTACGGCCCGACACGTTTTACCGATATTACCGTGCTGAAGAACGATATCTACGTGGCGCTGGACCGGACGCGCGGGCGGCTCTTCGGCTATGACGGCCAGGGCATTCTCCTGTGGGCATTCGGCACACGCGGCAACGTTGAAGGCGCGTTTACCAGCGCGATCAGCCTTGAGCATATGGGGTATGACCTGTTCGTGCTGGATCAGGTGGAAAACAGCATCACCGTATTCACACCTACGGAATACGGACAGATGATCTACGATGCAAACGAGACTTACATGAACGGCGAATATGACCGAAGCGCTGAAATCTGGCAGGACGTCATGCGGATGAACTCCAACTACCCGCTGGCATTCCGGGGTATCGGCCGGGCAATCCTCCGTCAGGATGATTATGAAGGCGCCATGAAGTATTTTGAAATGGCGCATGACCGGCAGAACTACGGCCGGGCATTCAAGCTGTACCGGAAAGAATGGGTAGAAAAGAACATTCTCTGGATAATACTGGTTCTGGCAGCGCTCCTGATTATTCCGCTTGTAATCGGGAGAATGAAGAGAGCGAAGTGGGAGGTGATCATGCATGAGCAGAGCAAAATCCGCCGGTGATTATGTGAAATCACTCAAGGCAGAGAAACGGAAGGAGTCATGGACACGCTATCGCGAGTCCCTGCGCTATTCCCTGCATGTCATTACCCATCCCTTTGACGGGTTCTGGGATCTGATCCACGAGCATAAAGGCACTCTGGCGGCCGCTCACACCTTCCTGTTCCTGTTCCTTGCTGTACGGGTGATGAAACTGATCCTGACAAGTTTCCAGTTTATCAACGCCCCGATCCAGTATATCAATATCCTGGAACAGGCAGCCTCACTGGCGCTGCCCTTCCTTGTGCTGTGTATTGCCAACTGGGCGATGACCACGCTGTTTGAGGGAAAGGGAAGGTTCAAGGATATTTATATGGCCATGTGCTATGCACTGGTGCCGTATATCCTGATCCAGTTCCCCATGGTGATTATCAGCAACTGGCTGACCTTTGAAGAGGGAAGCATTTTCACCGTTATGCTTTCAGTCAGCGTGATCTGGTGTGCATTCCTGGTTTTCATCGGCCTGATGGAGGTACATGATTACGGCCCCGGAAAAACGATGATTTTCCTGATCGTCACCATTGTCGGTGCAATGGTCATCATTTTCCTTGTGCTTACCTTCTTCAGCCTGCTGAGCGACGCGATTGGGTATTTCGTGAGCCTGTACCGCGAAATCATTTATCGCCTGTATTAAGGAGGGAGACAGAATATGAAAAAGAAGAGATCCCTCATCCTCCGGCTGCTTCCATGGCTGATTATCCTGGCGGCAATCGCTGCCCTGATTATCTTTGTGTTCGTCCCGATCTATTCACAGCAGGAAACCAAATTCGGTGCTGATCCTTCTGTTTACGAATATGAAGGGGATCAGAAAGCACCCCTGACGATGGAAAGCAACAACATCCTGTTTGAGATGGATCCGGAAACCACACAGTTCAGCGTGACTGATAAAAAAACAGGAAAAGTGTGGCAGTCCAACCCGGATGACAGGGATAAGGATCCCATTGCAAGGGGTGTCAACAAGGAAACGCTGTCCTCTACGCTGAACGTGACATATACCACCAGCGGCGGTGAAGTTGAACTCAACAATTATACCTACTCCATCATGAACCGGAATTATCAGATCACACGCGGCGAAGACGGTTCCATCCGGGTGGATTACGCGATCGGTAAGATTGAGAAAAAATATATCGTTCCGGTTGCCATCACCGCGGAAAGATATGATCAGTTCACCGGCCAGATGAGCAAGAAGAACAAAAAACAGGTTTCTTCCAACTATTCTCTGTATGAACCCTCCAAACTGGACAAGAAGGACAATAAGGAAGAAATCATCGCCCGTTATCCTTCTGTGACGGAACAGGCGCTTTATATCCTGAAATCCGATACGTCTTCCACCAACAAGGGGAAAATCGAAGGCCTGTTCGCTGAAGTCGGATATAACGAAGAAGAGTTTGCGAAAGATATGGAGCTGGTTGCCGAAGCAACGAACAATAATGGTCCGGTCTTCAACGCGTCTGTTGTATACCGGCTGGACCAGGATGAACTGATTGTGGAAGTACCCTATGACAGCCTGCGGTGCGAAGGCGATTATCCCATGTCTTACGTGAGCGTGCTGCCGTATTTCGGCGCTGCCGGCACTGAACAGGAAGGGTATATGCTGCTGCCTGAAGGCGGCGGAGCCCTGATTGATTACAATAACGGAAAGCTTTCCCAGAGCGCGTACTACGCCAATCTGTATGGATGGGATTACGCTACGGAAAGAAAAGAAGTGATCAGTGAGACACGGAATGCCTTCCCGGTGTTCGGAATGGGACAGCCGGACGGATCTTTTATCTGCGTAATTGAAGGTGCCAGTTCCTATGCCGGCATCAACGCGGATATCGCCGGACGTTTCAACAATTACAACTTCGTTTATGCAAAATATAACGTCATCCATTACGACCGGTTCAATGTTTCCAACAGAACAGCCCAGCTGCTGTACATGTATGAGAAACAGATTCCGGATGATACGGTTGTCCAGAGGTACTTCTTCACGGAGGGCGACAACTACGTGGATATGGCCAATATCTACGGAAAATACCTGAGACGGGATCCGGAACTGCGTTATGAATCAGCCAGTGCTGATGTTCCGGTGAATGTGGAACTGGTTGGCGCTATTGATAAAAAAGTACCGAAGCTGGGTGTGCCGGTAAAAACGGTTCTGCCTATGACAACCTTTGAACAGGCGGATGCCATCATCAGCGAACTGCTGGAAGAAGGCATCAAGGACCTGAACGTCCGGATGACAGGATGGGCAAACGGCGGTGTCCGGCAGAAGGTGCTGACAGGAGTTCATACCCTGAATGAACTGGGCGGGGACAGCGGCATGAAGAAACTGATTGCCTCCGCAAAGGACAAAGGAATCAACCTGTTCTTTGACGGGATCTCCTGCTTCGCCTATGACAGCGGCCTGCTGGAAGGATTCCTGCCATTCTCAAATGCAGCGCGGTTTACTACCCGTGAGCAGGCAATCCTGTATAACTACAGTACGGTGACCTACAGGCAGAGTGACTGGCAGGATGTATATTACCTGGTACGTCCGGATTATGCACAGAAGTGTGCAGACAACCTGATCAATGCCCTGAAAGACCGTGACGCGGCCGGGGTAGCCTTCCGGGATATCGGCAACCTGCTGAGCGCGGATTACTACATGCAGAATACCGTGACCCGGGAACAGGTCAAGGAAATGAATGTACAAACGCTTCGCGATGCAGTGGCTAAGGGCCTGAAGATCAGCATCAAGGAAGGAAACAACTACGCAATTCCTTATGCTGATATGATTACGGACATGAATCTGACGGGTAATACTTACGCGATTATCGACCACAGGATTCCTTTCTACCAGATTGCACTGCATGGGATGAAGGATTATACCGGCGAATCAATCAACCTGGCCGGTGATTACCAGACGGCACTGCTGGAATGTGCGGAATACGGCGCCGGACTGAACTTCACCTTTATGAAGGAAGACACATCCGTGCTGCGGGATTCCATGTATTCCTGCTATCGGGCCGCATCCTATGACCGGTGGAAAGACATCGTGACTCCGATGATCCGGCGTTACCAGACGGAAATGGCCGGGCTGAACCGCCAGACCATTGTGGATCACAAACAGTTGGCTGAGGAAGTCTCCGAGACAACGTACGCGGATGGTACTAAGGTCTACGTCAACTACAGCAGCCGGGATTACAGGGGGAACGGTGTTACCATTCCCGCAAGAGAATATCTGGTGAAAAGGGGGGATGGGCAGTGAAAAAGGACATGCGGGTACATCGGGAACACTGGTACAGCGGCATTCTGGAAGCAATCCAGATGTATGTTCCCGGAAATAAAGTGTATCATACCATGCCGGCAAGACGTGCCCGGACAGGAACCCTGTTTATTCTTCCGTTTATTATCGGGTTTATCTTTTTCATGGTTCGTCCGCTGGTGCTTTCACTCCAGATGAGCCTGAACGAGGTCAACCTGATCCGTGGCGGCGGTTTTACCATGACGTGGAATGATTTCTACAATTATCATTACGCGCTGCAGACCGACCCCAATTTCAACGAATACCTGGTATCGGAAATCGGACGTATGGCGATCAACACAATTGCCACACTGGTGCTGAGCTTTGTGATCGCCGTTATCCTGAACCAGAAATTCAAGGGAAGAATCCTTTGCCGGATTATCTTCTTCCTGCCGGTTATCCTGTCTTCCGGTGTGCTGCCCGGAATTGAAAGCTCGAATGAGTTCTACAACATGATGACCGATATCGGCAAATCCGTGCAGGAATCTTCCGGCGTAAACGTTTCACAGACGCTGCAGGATCTGCTCCAGGTTTCCGGTGTTGCGGGCGATATATTCGACGTGGTCTTCCAGATGATCGACGCGATCTATGACATTGTCATGGCAAGCGGTATCCAGATTATCGTTTTCCTTTCCGGACTGCAGTCCATTTCCCCGTCGCTCTATGAAGCAGCAGACGTGGAAGGCTGCTCCGCCTGGGAGTCTTTCTGGAAGATCACCTTCCCGATGGTGAGCCCGCTGCTGCTGGTCAACTGCATCTACACGATTATTGACTTCTTCATGAAGAACAATAACCGGGTTATCGAAAAGATCAATGATGTTATGTACGGCGTCCGGATGGACTTCGGCGCGGCGTCAGCCATGAGCTGGATTTACTTCGGGGTTGCGCTGCTGTTCATCGGAATCAGCACATTCATCATTACAAGGGCGGTGAAGTCTTATGAGTAAAGATAATACGATCTTTATTGGTAAGAACAAAAGTTTCCGGGAACGGAACCGCCGCAGCGGCGGATACCTGATGAAACGCAGGGCAAAAGAAATCTGTGTTTCTGTAATCCGCGCCCTGCTTATGTTCGGCCTGTGCTTTATGATTATCCAGCCGATGCTGACTCGTTTCTCCATGAGTTTTATGGAGGAAAGGGACCTGTACGATTCAACCATCATCCTGCTGCCCCGCCATGTGACGCTGGAAAACTACAAGATTGTATCAGACCTGACTTCTTTCCCGGAATCCATGATCAATACGCTGTGGATTTCGATCGTGATATCCCTCTGTCAGGTTGTCGCGGCGACGCTTGTCGCCTACGGATTTGCCAGGTATGAATTCCCGCTGAAGAAGTTTTGGTTTGCCTGCGTGGTGCTGCTGATCATCATTCCGCCCCAGACAATCCAGACGTCCCTGTATATTACATTTGCCCAGTTTGATATGTTCGGTATCATCAAGGCGATCACAGGGGACACGGTGAACCTTCGTTCCTCAATGCTGCCGTACGTCCTGATGAGCCTGACCTGTATGGGCCTGAAGAACGGACTGTTCATTTATATGATGCGGCAGTATTTCAAGAACGTTCCGGCCAGCCTGGAAGAGGCGGCTTATGTGGACGGCTGTGGCACAATGCATACTTTCGTGAAGATCATGCTGCCGGATGCCGTTCCGACGATTGCCAGCTGCTTCCTCTTCAGCTTTGTCTGGCAGTGGACGGACCTGTTCTACTCCCGGAACTTCCTGACCGGCTACAGATTGTTTGCTGTTCAGATGAGTACCATGGTCAGCCGTATGGGCCGATATTTCTCCAGTGACGCTACCCAGTCGGTTATCGTACCCAACGGAAGACAGCTGCAGCTGATCTCCATCGCTGTGCTTTTCTGCTGCGTCCCGCTGATTATCCTGTACTGTTTCACCCAGCGGACATTTGTGGAAAGCCTTGCGATGACTGGCTCCAAGGAATAAGCACAAAATGCGGAAAATGTACATACTTGTACTTGATTAAATGGAAAATACGGTCTATAATTGTCCTGAACAGCGGGGGAATCCGCGATTTACAATTGTACCTATACAGGTTTCTGTGGGAAATCTGTAAGGAAATAAAAAAGGAGGTTTTCTCTTATGAAGAAAATCCTGGCTCTGGTTCTGGCCGCTATGCTGCTGATGGGTATCTGCAGCGCAATGGCTGAAGCTCCCGAAGGTTATCCCGAAGTGATCGAAGGCCTTGACTTTGGCGGCCGTACGGTCTACATCTACGACTGGTGGGGAAACGATGACGCTGAACACAGCACCCGCAACCCCGAACCGGATCCCGACACCCAGGCTCTGTATGACTACCGTGACTGGCTCGAAGAGACCTACAACGTGAAAATCGTTGAGACCGCTCTGAGCGACTGGGGCGGAAACCCCACCGAACTGACCAACATCAACATGAATGGCGGTCTGAACGGTAAGGGCGACGAAGGCGACTGGTGCATCATCGCGATCGCTGCGGACTTTGCTCCCTCCACGATCAAGAATGATCTGTATATGCCCTGGCAGATTGATCTTTCCGGTGAGAAGTGGAATCCCATTACCACCAAGTTCATGACCAAGGCTGATGGCAAAGTGTACGGCGTGCATGTCGGCAAGACCGAGCCCCGCAGCTGCCTGTTCTTCAACAAGCGCGTGCTGGAAGAAGCTGGCGTCGACTGGAACACCATCTATGATATGCAGGCTGAAGGCACCTGGACCTGGGAAGCCTGGGAAAACATTATGGCTCAGGTACAGCGTGACGTTGACAACGACGGCGCTACCGATATTTACGGCCTGACCGGCTCCGGCGATGACATGGCGGTTGCGCTCGTGTTCGCCAACGGTGCTTCTTTCTTCGACAAGGATGACAACGGCCGCATCACCCTGGCTGTTGACAGCCAGCCCGCTCTGGACGCTCTGGATGAGCGCGTCAAGGTTTGGGACACCTACGCCTGCCCGACGCCCGAAGGCGCCAACTGGGACTGGTTCAAGACCTATTGGGAAGAAGGCACCTCTGCGTTCTATGCCGGCCAGACCTGGCAGGGCTTCAACGACGGTGCTGAAATGGCTGACATGGCTGACCCGTGGGGCTGCGTAATGGTTCCGAAGGGACCCAATGCGACCGACTACGTTGCCATGGCTTGCGACAACATTTACGGCGTTCCGAACGTTTACAGTGAAGAAGTTGCTCTGAAGATCCAGCAGATCTACGATCTGTACACCAATGATGTGCCCGGCACCGATACCGAGGACAACTGGATTGGCAACAAGTACAACTTCACCGACGAGCGTGCTGTGGATGAAACCTACGCCATGATGCGTGAACCCGAGCACAGTGCCGCGAACTACACCTTCAACCTGGGCTCCACCAACGACGTTCTGGGCAACGCGCTGCTGTGGGGACCGATCAACAGCAAGGGACCGGCTCAGGCTGTTGAAGAATCCAAGGGATTCTGGCAGGATCTGATGGATGTGTTCAATGGCGACAAGACTCAGGAACAGGTTGATGCTGAAAATGCTGCTGAAGCTGCTGCTGCCGCTGAAGCTGCTGAAGCTGCCGCTGAGGAAGCTGCTGAATAAGCAACATATCCCTGGTTTTCCGGACCGTCCGCAAGGACGGTCCTTTTCTGTTCCTTTCTTTCCGAAAAACGTTTTTATCCTGCATTAAACCTTGAATAATTGTCGCTGAACAGGTAGAATATGTACGAACAAATTCGTGTCAGAAAGGAACTTATTACCATGGGTAAAAAGATTCTGGTATTCCTGATGATTCTTTCCCTGCTGGGAAGCTGTGTTTCCGCGCTGGCGGATGACACGAAGACAATCTATTCTTCTGACTTCAGTAAAGATACGGACGGATGGTACGGCCGTGGAGCACAGTCTTTCAGGACTGCTGATAACACCCTGAAGACCACCGGGCGGCAGAGCGGCTGGAATTCACCGGGACGCGATTTTGACCTGGTGGAAGGCGGCAAATACAACCTGAGCGTTGAAGTGAAGCAGGATGACCTGGACAGCGCCAATTTCATGATCTCCATTGCCCACAGCGTGGAAGGAATGGAAACCTATGAAAACCTGGCTGCCGGTACCGCTAAAAAGGGTGAATGGACAACCCTGAAGGGCAGCTATACTGCCGGTCGTTTTGACCGTAATGTGCTCTATGTCGAAACCACCGGTGCTGAAACACTGGATTTTGAAATCCGTGCTTTCACAGTTACCGCTCCGGAAGGCGTGCCTGAACCCAAGCCCACTGAGCCGCCCATGGAAATCGCGGAAGCAGACAGCATTCCAAGCCTGAAGGAAATCTACGCGGACAAGTTTGACTTCGGTTCCGCCGCACCCCAGATGGTGTTCCGGGATATGAAATGGTGTACGCTGATGAAGGAACAGTTCAGCATCCTGACGCCTGAAAACGAGATGAAACCTGACGCGGTGCTGGATGTGAACGGGAGTATCCAACTGATGAAGGAAACCGGGGATGAAACGGCTGTGGCGGTTCATTTTGACGCTGCCAGGGCCCTGCTGAGGTTTGCACAGAGCAATGGACTCAAAGTTCACGGCCATGTATTGATCTGGCACAGCCAGACGCCGGAGCTATTCTTCCATGAAGGGTATGATTCCAAAAAACCGCTGGTGAGCCGCGAGGTGATGCTGGGGCGGATGGAAAACTATATCAAAGGCGTGTTTGAATACCTTGATGAAAACTATCCGGGTGTTGTGGTTTCCTGGGACGTGCTGAACGAGGCGATTGACGACGGAAGCAACTGGCTGAGGAACAGCAACTGGAAAAAGATCATTGGAGAGGATTATCCGAACTACGCCTATGCCTTCGCCCGTAAGTATGCGCCGGAAGGCACAAAGCTCTATTATAACGACTATAATACAGCCATGGCCGGAAAGCTCCGCGGTATTGTGAGACTGCTGAACACCCTGGTTCCGGAAGGGAATATTGACGGATATGGTTTCCAGATGCATCACAACGTTTCTTTTCCCTCTATCCAGCAGATCAGGACGGCAGTGGAAACTATCGGCGCGCTGGGACTGCGGCTTCGGGTAAGTGAGCTGGACGTGACGGTAAGCAATAACAGCGAGGCCTCCTTTAAGAAACAGGCAAAGTATTATGCGGACGTCATGAAAATACTCATTGATCACGCGGATCAGTTTGAGGCGGTTCAGGTATGGGGACTGACGGATATGATGAGCTGGCGGGGAAGCCAGTTCCCGCTGCTGTTTGACAGCAGGGGAAATCCGAAACCCGCATTCTGGGCGGTTGCAGATCCTGAAAACTACCAGTAATGAAACAGGAGGGGAAACCCTCCTGTTTTCCTTTGGTACGAGTTGGAAAAAACTTGAAAAGGAAAGTTAATCGCGTTATACTCAAAATGGTTATATATAAAATAATCTGTTTTTTTCCGGTAACTGTTTGACCGGTTTATTCCGGAATACCGGACAGGGAGAGAACGGATGGAAATCTATCATCCCAGAGATGAAGAACTGCTTCGGGAAATGAAGCGTGTGAGACGTTCCGACAGACGGAGACGCCTCTGCCGGGGCCTGATCATTTTGCTGACCCTGAGCATTGCCGTCGGTCTTTTTGTATTCCTAAGGTATTACCAGCTGGCTGTGGCGCATGGAACAGGCATGGGCGATACGCTGCCGGAGGGGAGCCTGCTGCTCATACGCAAACCGGAGGCTGGTCAGACATATCAGGCTGGGGATGTTATCCTGTATGAAAAGAGACTGGCTAAGCCGGTTGAGCTGACGATCCTGAATTCCAAGGGAAAAACCCGGCGATACTGCCGGTACGTGCTTTACCGGGACGTGGGAACCACCAGACAGTATTACGCAACCACAGAAGGGGGCGCGGCCTGGATCTCCACAGTGTCCGGCGCAGACATCTTTGAAAGCACCGAAGAGGGAACGGTCAGTATCGGTACGGAGAACCTGAAGAACGGTGAATACTGGCTGAAGGAGGTAGAAGCCTCCTACGGACAGGCGTTGCTGACGGATCCGATTCCGTTTGCGGTTGTCAATCCGGTCAAAACACAGCTCAAGCGGGTGCTGGCAGGACCCGGCGAGCGGGTGGTGTTGAGCCCCTACGCCGAGACGCGGGTGAACGGGCTGTTAATCAGCACAGATTATACCTCCGGCCGGACAGAGGACGCGGCACCGGAAGGGCGCCGGCTGATCATGGCCAGGGATCGGTATTTTGTCCAGGGAGATCAGCTGAGTCTTTCTGTGGACAGCCGGGAAACAGACTACAGTACGGTTTCTGACGGAGAGATTCTGGGGCGGGCAGAATTTGCGCTCTGGCCGCTGCAGTGCTTCGGAAACCTGACAGGCAGACAGACGGTTGTCGCCGGTACGGAAACGGAGGCGGCAGAATGAAGAAACTGTTTGCGCGGATTCTGGTCTTCCTGCTGCTGGCTGTTGTCATCGGCCATTTCCTTTATCCTGTTTTATCCGATCAGCTGGGCAGACGACGTGACGCTGAGACCATGCAGGAATACCGGGGAAAAACCTCGGCAATGGACAAGGAACAGCGCGAAAAGCTGTTTGCGGAAGCCGGAGAATGGAACGCGGGCCTGGAAGAAATCCGTATGGAGGATATCTTCACGGCCGGAATCACGAGAACTACCCGGGATTACCAGAACCATATGAACGTCCATTCAGGCGTGATTGCCGAACTGGTCATCCCTGATATCGGAGTCTCCCTGCCGGTGTACCATCTGAGTACTGAAACACCGGCGACACAGAAACTGGTTCATGTGGACACAAGTTCCCTGCCAGCGGATGGAAGCCGGGAAAACATCGTCCTCGCAGGACCTGGCGTGCTGAAGGCTGAAGGCATCCTGGGGGATGTCGGACTGACGGACGGCCGGATGCTGGAGGATCTGGACAAGCTGATCCCCGGCAGCCTGGTGATTCTGAATGTACTGGACCGGACGATGGTATACCGGGTCAAAGGCGTTCAGATGCTGTCTCCCGTCGGACTGAAAGAGCTGGATCTGACACCGGGAGAAGGGGACGAAAAGCTGACACTCGTTTCTCAGCGGAAGGACCAGCGGCTGCTGGTTCAGGCGGAGCGGATCCCGATCCGGGAGGCCCGGACGCTGCTGGCGGAAAATGACCAGGCTACCTTCCCGGCAAACTGGCAGAACGTATTGCTGCTGGGCTGTCCGGTGCTGCTGGCGGGCATGCTGGTGCTATTGATTATAGAAAAGATCAGAGGACGCGCCTATCGGCTTCCCGGTGAGGGAAGAATGGCAGATCAGAAACTACGTGAAAGAAACGCCCGGGAAAGGATAAACCAGATTGAAACCGAAATCAGTGAGGATGATGAGACATGATGAGACGGAGAGTGCTGAGTATCCTGATGATTCTCATACTGCTGTTTTCCTGCATGTCAGCTCTGGCCGAGACGCAGAATGAGAACGACGGCTGGCTGAGCATCACAGTGGGTGAGGACCGGAGCGGATTCGATCCGGAAGGAATCCGCATGACTATTTATCTGCTGGCAACCGGAGATTACGGTAACTGGAAGATGGTGGAGGAATTCAGCGATATCACCGTTTTTACACGAAGTGACGGTTCAGCATCTGTAGATATAACGCTCGGTCAGATTCGAAACCGGATTGCTGACCGAAAAATCAAACCTGTGGAAGAGGCAGTCAGTGACAAGAGCGGCAAGCTTGAGTTTAAAAACCTTGCGCATGGGATTTATTACATGGAAATGACTGCGGGACCGGACAAGCTGAAAATGAGCCCGATGCTTTTGTCTATACCGAACAAGAATGGCAGTATTCAGGTCCGTGCAGTGGCTAAATATGAATATGAAACGCCGACACCAAGTCCAACTCCGTCACCCAGACCGACTATGACACCGTTTATTCCGGAAGAAACCCCTACAACGGACGAGACGACGGCACCTCCGACCAAGGAGCCGGTGGCGACTCCGAGCGACTCACCGGATCCGGAAAAAACGCCGGTTCCACAGCATGTTCCCACATTGGTACCCAAACCGGACGAATACCCTGTGCCACTGGAAGATTATGAAGCGGCACTGGGACTGTGGAATATTCAGACACATGTAGGCGTTTGCTACGAATAAACCAGGGCAGATAGAAAACACGGGAGACAGATGAACATGAAACGAATGATCTCTATATTGCTGACATGCATCCTGCTCTTCAGTGTGTTTGTTGTGCACGCGGAGGAACAAGTGGAAGCGACAAACGAACCTGTTCTTTCGTATCCGGACAGGAATTATGAGGAACTGACAGTTGGAAATGCCACACCGATGGACGGCAAATTCTTTACCGGTATGTGGGGAAACGCTACAACTGACATTGACGTCCGCACACTGGTCAACTCCTATTATCTGACTATCTGGGGCTATGATACAGGCTTTTTTAAAGCTAATCCTGTCACAGTTGCCGGACTGAGCGTAGTGGATAATACGAAAAGGTACAGAAAATACCGTTTCCAACTGGCAGATGACCTGTTCTATTCCGACGGAACCCAGATTACTGCCTGGGACTATGCTTTCTCTGTACTGTTCCAGATTGCACCGGAGATCAGTGAATTGGGTGGGCTGCCCATGGATCTGTCTTACCTGGAAGGATATGAGGAATATGTTTCCGGACAGGTGCCTTATCTGGCCGGCGTCAGGGTGTTCGATGATCTGAACATTGAGTTTTCGGTTAAGCCGGAAGCACTTCCGTATTTTTTTGAACTGTATCGTCTTGGCTTTCTGCCATATCCTATCCATGAGATCGCACCCGGCTGCAAAGTTTTTGACGAGGGAAATGGAGTCTATATCGGAAATGAAGATCCGGATGTGATTGAGAAGATTTTCAGTACGGAACTCCTGAAGGCAACTGTAATGGATCCGGATAACGGTTATCTATCCCATCCCACAGTGGGAAGCGGCCCCTATGTACTCACATCCTGGGACGGAACAACCTGTACGTTTGAGATCAATCCCCATTTCAAGGGAAACCAGGAGGGGTTTAAGCCTTCCATTCCGAAACTTCGTTTCACATTGGCAGAGAACGATACCATGATTGAAAAGCTGGAAGCGGGTGAGTTCCAGCTGTTGAACAAGGTAGTACGCAAGGACGTGATTGAGAAGGGTTCTGCTTTGGTTTCGGCGGGTAAAGGATTCGCACTGACCAACTATCCACGTGTAGGCCTTTCCTTTATAGTTTTCACACCGGATAGCCCCGCCCTGCAGGAGCAGAATGTGCGCCAGGCTATAAACTGGTGTATGGATAAAGATGCCATGCGGGATGACTATACTCATCTGTACGGCATGACCATGGATGGTATGATCGGTATCGGACAGTGGATGTATGGCATGGTAATGGGGACAGAGGATTATCCGGAAATTCTGCCCGATAACCCTACAGAATATGAGCAGGAAGAGTATGATGAGAGAATCACAGCCTGGAAGAATCTCTCATTGGATGGCGTAAAGCATTATGAACTGGATGTGAAAAAAGCCTGCGAACTGCTGGATGCGAATGGCTGGACGATGAACGAGAACGGTGAACGCTTCACTGCAGGACGGGATGAGGTGCGCTGCAAGAAGATCCACGGGGAAATGGTTACGCTGGATCTGACCTGCGCTTATCCGGCAGAAAACATCATGGCAGCGGCCATGGAAGAATACTTTATTCCTTATCTGAAAGAAGCTGGTATTCGGCTGAACCTGGTACCCATGGAGATGAAGGAATTGCTCCGTGCATACAATGATCGGGATATCGAAGATATAGACATGTTCTATCTGGCGGATGACTTCAATATTGAGTTTGATCCCCAGCTCTTTTTCCTGGCCGGTGATCCGAATGTAGTAAAGGAAGATACGTTGGCATGGGCTCATGCCCGGATGGCGAGATACGCACGTCGGATGTGTGAGACAGTACCGAGTGACGCACTTGGCTTTGTGGAAAAATGGATCACTTTCCAGGAAAAACTTAGCGAACTGCTGCCGCTGATTCCGGTTTATTCCAATGTTTATTATGATTTTTACACCAGCGATCTGATGAACTACGATATCATCAAGTACATTACCTGGGGCGACGCGATTGTCCCTGCAAACTACTATAATGTCTATCAGTCCATGGTTGATATGGGTATCGATCCCACGGTGACCGAGGAAGAGGAAATACCATAAAAGCATCAGGACGGATAACGGAGGAACCGACGCATGGCAAAAAACATGCTGAAAAACTACGGGCGTTTTGAACTGTTGGAACTAATCTACAACATGCGGAAGGAAAACCTGGAGCTCAAGGAACGCTGTGATGCGGCGGAGCGGCAGGTTGTGGAAATCCGCCTGCAGACAGAGAAACAGCTGGACAATGCCCGTAGGGACTACGAGAACCGGATTGAAGAGCTTCGGATGCAGGGCGCGGCTAAGGACCTGCAGATCCGCATGAAGAAGATCGAGGAACAGTTGCGGCTGTTGCAGAAACTGACGATGGTGGATATTGACTTGCCGGAGATGCCTACCGAGGAAGAAATAGAACAGCTGGCGGAGCAGGAAGCCAGGGAACGGGAAGAACAGTACACCGAACCGGGAGACAACCTGAAATCTGAGTAAATGAGGGAACTGCCATGGCCGTGAAAACAAGGAAAGCCTATACGCTGCCGGATCTGAACGAGATTGAAACCGAGATGAGTCAGGTCCGCAGCAAGGGGAAATTCAGACAGGCACTGAAAGGTACCTTCGGAACCTTTGTAGTGGTGGCGGCCCTGGCGGTGATTATCGCGTTCATCTTCCTGCCGGTATTGCGGATTACGAACGGACATAATATGGAGCCGGGACTCCAACCGGGAGATATTGTTATCCTTACGAAAACGGATGATGTTAAGACCGGCGACGTCTGTGCCTTCTATTTCAACAACAAGCTGCTTCTTCGCCGCATTATTGCGCGGGAAGGGGACAAGGTGGAAATTGATGAGAAGGGATATGTGAAGGTAAACGGAGAATTCCTGGAAGAGGATGGATACATTTCTGAGCATGCGCTGGGGCAGTGCGATATTGATTTTCCTTTCCGTGTTCCGGCTGGTCAGCTCTTTGTGATGGGTGACAACCGGGACTATGCCCTGGACAGCCGGGCAACCAATTTCGGATGCATTGCTCAGGATGAACTGTTCGGAAAACCGCTGGCCCGGATCTATCCATTCAACAGCCTGACCTGGTATGGATTCTAAAAAACACAGAAAACAGTAACCACAAAGACGTTAACCTTTGAAAAATCAATAGAAAAATACATGAGATGTACGGTAAAGCATTGACAACTATTGGAAACATGCATATAATTACATCACGATATAGTAGATATATATTATGTGACCAATACAATTTCCCGTAAGGCATAAATGAATGCCAGATTAAATGATACAAGTTTACTAAACGACTAAATTATTTAAGAGGGGATGCTTACTATGAAGAAACTGTTTGCTTTGATGATCGCAGTGGCAATGCTTCTTGTAATGGGTTCAGCTTTTGCTGAGAGCACAAGTAGCATTACAATTACACGTGATGATTCATGGGATTCATCTGCAGAAAGTGCCAAGGCAACATATACCTATTACAAGATCTTTGATGCAGCTATTACAACTGCCAAAGAAGTTGATCCTGATACGGGTGAATTAACAGGCGAAGGCGAAGGAACGGTTGTATATACAGTAGACAGCGAAGCTAAGGCCAATGCTTTACCGAGTATTTTTACATCAAAGTTGGGTGCTGATGGGAAATATTATATTACATTAACCGACAGTAGTACTTCTGCTGCTGATATTGTTGCAGCATTGAAGACTATGGTGGCTGACAATCCTACTCTTTTCCCGGGCACTTCACAGACAAGTGATCAAGCGTCGGTAGTTCTTGAGGTTCCAAGTGATGGTTATTACCTTATTGAGGCATCAAATGGTAAAGATGCGGCTGTTCAAACTATTGGTAATGTGACTATTAAAGAAAAGAATGATTATCCGACAGTTAGTAAAGAGCAGAAGAAAGGTTCAAACGAATATAGTGAAGATAGTGTAGTTGCTGAAGTGGGAACCTATATTGATTATAAAATTACAGTGCATATCCCCACAGATGCAACAAAACCTATTGCTATTATTGATAAACTGTCCTCTGGCCTTGAGTATGATGCAACTTCAGGATTGACACTTGTTCCTAATGTTGATTATACGGATCTAATAGATACGGATGCTGAATATGATGCTGATGCAACATGGCAGATCAAATTGTCTGAAACAGTTGTTGCAGCTAATAGAGGAGAAGATATTGTTATTACGTATCGTGCAAAAGTAACAGCGGATGCATTAGAAGATTCTGATCGCGAAAATGAGGTTACTTTAAAGTATGATAATGAAAACTATATCCTGAAGGATAAAACAGAGTATACAACATACTATGGTGGAATAGAGAAAATTGATGGTTCAAGTCAAGAAACACTTGAAGGTGTTAAGTTTACTGTTACGGTCGGTGAAGAGAGCTTCAATGTTACAAAACCTGAAGGCAAGGATTATTATATTCCGGGCGGAGATTCGAATGAAGTCGTGACGGATGCGAATGGTAAGATTATTATTCGCGGCTTGGATAAAGATAAGACCTATACGCTTACTGAAACAGAAACTCAAGAAGGATACAATTTGCTTGATACCCCTAAAGATTTGACACTGGAAGAAGATACAGGGGAGTATGCAGCTAAAGAAAATTATGATCAGATTGAGAATAATAAGGGAACTCAGCTCCCCAGCACTGGTGGCATGGGTACCACAATCTTCTATGTGATCGGTGGCCTGCTGATCATTGGTGCGGCTGTGGTTCTGGTGGCTCGCCGTAAGGCTCAGGACTAAGATAAAATAGCTTACCCTCTTCCCGGGTTCTTCGGAGCCCGGGTTTTCATTTATAGTTTTAAATACTGAACGCTCACATTGTCTGACAATTGTATTTCCCTTGAAGAAACAATCTTCTTCGCATATAATGACAGCAGTACGAAAACCTTTACACTGGAGGAATATACCAAATGCAAAAGAAGACAATAGGGACATTATTGCTGATCCTTTGCCTGATTATCAGCGCTGTCGCAGGAATGGCAGAACCGCCTGTCCAGACAAAAGGGATTACAATCCCGGTAATAGAGGATATGAAGAAGTTTGATATTCCGGATAATGATGCCATGAAGCTGATGCGCGACATGAAGAGCGGATGGAATCTGGGCAACACCTTTGACGCAATTGATGGATTTGAAAAGCATTCCGGCGGCGCTGGCATGGAAACCAGTTGGGTCGGTGTCAGGACTACCCAGGGACTGATTGCGGCCATCAAGGCAGCTGGATTCAATACGATCCGGATTCCGGTGAGCTGGCATAACCATGTAGATGAAAACGACGTCATTGACCAGGTATGGATTGACCGGGTCCGGGAGGTTGCCGGATGGGCACTGGATCAGGGCATGTACGTGATTGTGAATGTACATCATGATAATGACGTCCGGTATTTTTATCCGGATACGGTTCACTATGATCGTTCCGCAGCCTATCTGTCTGCAATCTGGACCCAGATGGCGGAGGCGTTCAAAGACTGCGACGAGCACCTGATCCTCGAATCCATGAACGAGCCCCGGCTGGTGGGCACACAGTATGAATGGAACTGGAACAGCAGTGCCTCAGAATGCCGCTTGTCAGCCAAATACATCAATCAGCTGAACCAGCTGTTTGTGGATGTTGTACGGGCTTCCGGCGGAAACAACGCGATGCGGTACCTGGCAGTGCCGGCTTACTGCGCGGCTCCCTGGAACGCCGTGGACCAGGCTTTCCAGCTGCCGGAAGACACAGTGGAGAACAGGATCATCGTTTCAGCGCATGCTTATACGCCTTATAACTTTGCGCTGAATATCCAGAGTACAGACCGGACGTTTGACCTGGAGAATGATCAGAACAAGAAAAGTGAAATTGCCAGTTTTATGAACGCACTGTACAATCGCTTCGTCAGCAACGGCATACCGGTGATGATGGATGAGTTCGGCGCCCTGGATAAGAATGGCAATCTGCAGGATCGGGTCAATTTCACGGCATATTATGTGGCTTCAGCCAGTGCCCGGGGAATCACCTGTGTATGGTGGGATAACCATGCATTCGCAGGCAATGGAGAAAGATTCGGCCTGATTAAACGCCAGACACTGGAGTGGACTTACCCGGACATTGCCCTGGCTATCCAGGCAAACTGCCTGATCAACCGGTAAGGAAGAAAGCAGAACTATGAAGAAGGCGGGAAGGACTCCGGCAGGCGGAGCCGGGAAGAAAAAGAAACACCGGGTGTCCAATGCGATCCTGGTGCTGATTTTGCTTGCCGGCGTCGCCATTGCGGGTTATCCTGCATTCAGTGATTACTGGAACAGCATGCACCAGTCCAGGGCGATCATGGGATATGCGGAACGCGTGGCTGAACTGACCAACGATGAATATATCACCGTATGGGAAGACGCGCTGGACTACAACCGCAGACTGGCCTCTGATCCGAATCCCTGGGCCATGACGGATGAAGACATCGATGACTATGAACGTCAGCTGAATGTGGACGGTACAGGCAACATGGGATTTATTTCCATTCCCCGAATTGACGTAAACCTGCCAATCTACCATGGAACGAGTGATGCGGTGCTGCAGACTTCCATCGGCCATATTGACGGAACATCGCTGCCAGCTGGTAGCATCCATCCTGATCCGGATGATTACGACAAGGTGGAATATGCTTCGCACAGTGTTTTGAGCGGTCACCGGGGTCTTCCCAGCGCCAAGCTGTTCAGCGATCTGGACGTGTTGGAAGAAGGGGATGTTTTCTACCTGACAATACTGGATCAGACGTTGACGTATCAGGTGGATAAGATAACAGTCATCTTACCTGAAGACAGCTCTGAATTAGTACTGTTTCCCGGAAAAGACTACTGCACGCTTATGACATGTACCCCGTACGGCATTAATACACATCGCCTTCTAGTAAGGGGAATGCGGGTGGAAAACGACAAGGAACTGATCGATGTCCGCGTGACGGCAGATGCGCTGAAGATTGAACCGCTGTATGTGGTACCGTTTATTGCGGGACCAGTTCTGCTGCTGATGATCCTGTGGGTTATACTGTTTGCCGGCCGGAAAAAGAAGTCAAGATATTATTGAACGAAAAAAACAATACAAATACCCTAAAAAAGACCGGAAATGACCGGTCTTTTTAGTACTAATTATTGACAAAATTAGGAAACAGATACATAATGACTATGGATAGATATATAATGTAACTTATATTGAAATGGTTGTGTTTGACGTCATCAAGAAAGGTCGTTTTTCATGATTCTACGCACCGAACGGAAACATGATTTCCGGCAGCCGAGCCCCTGGAGGAGACTGTTAGCTTTCCTCTGTGCTTTTGTGCTGCTGATTTCCGTTTCCGGTGTAACGGCGTTTGCGAAGAATGACAACACAATCTATTCTGATCCGGTCAGGGTGCCGATCCGGCCTACTGAAGAGCCTCAACCGGATGTAGAGACGGAAGAGACTCCGTTGCTGGATGAAACGGCAGAACTGCCGGAAGAGACGCCTGAACCGGATGCTGCGGATAAAGAACCTACAGCAGACGAAATAGCAGATGATAATCAGACAGAAGATATTCACGACGCAGATGAGACGAAAGATGATACAGATCAGTCTCCTGTTACAGATGAAGTGACAGAAGAAGAGACGTCAGAGGAAGAGAACGCTGAACAGACAGAGAATATTATCGAAGAAAATGACTCGGTAGGGGCCGAGACTGAAGAGCCTGAAGAGGATACTGAGCCTGGTATCATTTATCCGGCGGGCACCCTGAACGCAGAGCTAGAAGGATGTACCGTCAGCATCAATTATACGTCGGAAGCTTGCATACCTGAGAATGCGGCGCTGTCGATTAACGAAGCCAAGGGTATGGATCTGTATTCCGCACTGAAAGCAGCGTCCAAACTGATCCGAAATGAAGAAGACGAGATCTGGGGAAAGCAGGTTTCCGAAGAAGGAAACTGCTTCTACCAGCTGACGATTACGGATGCAGAAGGCAACGAGATTCGGCCCAAAGCTTGGGTTAACCTGATCTGTGAACTGAATGATGCCCCTGAAGGGGTAACATATTTCCTGACTGGCGAAAATGCCCGGATTTTGGATGAACAGCATAACTCTGTCTATGTTACAGATTATGCAATGGAACCCTTCGGTTATGCTGTTGTCAATAAGGTTCAGATCGGTACTGTGATACAGGAGTATTCCGCTTCGGATTATGTAGTGACTGCTTCCTATGGCCCGGAAGCCAGTTTCCCGTCAAATACGGAAATGAAAGTGCGGGAGATTCAGCCTGGTACGCCGGAATATGCTCTTTACAGTGGCATGACAGAGGAAGCATTGGGAGAGGACTGGAGCGAGATTACGCTTGAGCGCTACTTTGATATAACATTTATCAGCGGCAGCGAGGAACTGGAACCCCAGGCGGACGTGGATGTACAGATCGTCTTTAAAGATGTCATTGAATTGACAGAAGAACATGATATCCAGGCTGTTCATTTTGAAAACAAAGAAGCCGTTGTGATTGAATCTGAAACGGATTCCAATGATGAGGAAGCTAAGCGAAGCGAGGAAGTTATTGATACAATTTCCTTTACTTCTGACAGCTTCTCTGTGTTTGGTGTGGTGCAGCGGACCAAGATCACCCAGAAAGTATTGGCCGCAGATGGCAATACCTATCTAATCAACGTTACATACAATCAGGATTCAGGATTGCCGGCGGACGCGGAACTGGTGGTTACAGAACTTCTGCCTGGGGATGAGCGATATGATGAATACCTGCAGAAAGCAGTCAGGGCGGCGCTCAATGAATCAGGTGGCGGTGAAGTTGCTGATGAGGATCAGGAATTGTTTGCCTCAGAAGATCAGTACGCACGCTTCTTCGATATTGAAATCCGCTCAGGAGATCAGAAGATTGAACCGGAAGGCAATGTATCTGTAAGTATTACACTGGCGGATGCTCCGGAAAATCGACTGGATGATCTGATGGTTGTACATTTCATAGGAGAGAACGCAGATATCCTTGAGACGGAAGTGAACACGGAAACCGCGATTCAGTTTACCACAGATTCTTTCTCTGTGTATGGTGTTATTACCTATCCAACTGCACAGCCGCAGGGTGTGGACGATCTGGACGGGAGATCGTTTACGGTTTTCCACAATGATGGGTATATGACATCTAATATAGTATCAGGTAGACCATTATATTTCGAAAAAACTCAGAACGTCGGTCAGGCAGCAGAATGGGTATTTGAATCAACCGGTGAAGATGGACAATATAACATTTATACAATCCAGAATGGCAGCAAGAAGTATCTAGGAATCGATAGAAGAGAGGATTATTGGGGAAATGCCGTTCTGAAAGATACTCCACAGGCATTTACTGTTACGAAAAACTCAAATGGTACTTATAATTTTCTCACGACAAGTACGAATAATCCGTCTGCTCATACTCAGTATTATTTAAGCGATCGAAATAATAACGGCTTTAAGGGGTTCAATACTGACCCGCCATCCGGCAATGAGCAAATGACGCTGACGTTCCAGAATGCTCCCGCTTTACAGAACGGTCGATCCTATATGACACTGGTTAAATATGGGGGTAAATACTATATTGTCAATAACGATGCTTCCCTGACCGAAGTAGAATATGACCCTGTCACAAAGAAGGTCAAAGTAGATAATCCGATGCTATGGATTGTGGAAGGTGATGGATCCAATAGACACGTCTATTTCAAGACAGAAGCTGTCGGATATGACTGGTCTCAGCAGCCGACAGATTTTTATCGGCGCTATCTGAATCCCAATGAAACCGGGGCCGTTACAGAAGAAAACGAAAATAACGTTGTTCTTGATAATCCGAATGATCCACATTATATTAACGGCCATTTGGATTCCCAGACATCAATGATATTTGCCGGCAACCATCTCTACAGCGGCAGCAACTACATGGGAGTTGTCGTGGAAAACGGTGTGCCTGTACGGCTGACCGGAAACCAGACGAGCGAAAACGCGGTGGAGATTCTTTTTGCTGACGCAACAGAAGTATCAGAGGTGTCAGTAAGGAATCACACTGTGGACCATATTGATATCTCTATCTCCAGTGGCTCGAAGGTAAATGTGCCGTTGGCTTATGGTACCTATTACTATCAGGATCCAAATACTGGGGAATGGAAGGAGTACGTTGTCGATACCAACACAACCCTGGCATTGTCGGAAAAGGTAGTTATTGATTCAGAAGACATGAAGCACGCCTCCATCAAAGCTTATGATAAGGATCATAAGGAGGTGGACAATGCCTTTGTTATCACGGGCTATTCATCCAATGCAGAGTATGGGGACAGCTCTGTCCAGGTCCGGGTACAGGGAAGCTTCAAGGTTTCAAACGGCAGCAATCCCTGGCCCTGGGAGGATGGAAACAGTGATCGTGTAAAGGCTGATCGGCTGGCAAACCCCATTACTTACGTGATTTCTGCGGTGAAAAACCTGGACTTCAATATGGTGGATCCCACTCGCGGACAGCTGTATGAAAAGATCGGCGACAAATATGAGCCGTTAAAGGTTAATGTAGATGTCGACATGACAGCCAGCTTTAATTACTTTGATTCAGAAAATGAATGCCCGCCTATACAGCCCAGCTGGGGTGACGGATACAATAACTGGCTCTGGAGAACCGGCGGAATTGTGAATGGTAGTGGCATGGACTTTGCCCTCGGTGGTGACGGTAACGAGGATAATCCAAATGTGGTGGCTCTGGAGTTTACCAAGATGATCGTGGATGAACAGGGCGCATATATTCATCCAGCGGAGAAGATTGTCAACTCAATCGGCGTTTATGGAAATGTTGGTAAGAACACTGACCAGCAGATTGCAAACAGCGTTTCCGGGGTCAACGTCGGGGAGTATACCAGCGATACGGTGGATTACAGCGGATATAAACTGCTTCACTCCAAAGACGTTTCTGTAGGAACGAGCGGTACCGGCTTGGTATACGACTATGCTGTATCGCCCGGCATGTATTACATTGCCGAGGATAAGGATCAGATTACGGATAGTTTTACTGATACAGACGGAAATGTATGGAACTATAAAGAGACGTATATTACAACGGAATATGTAAACCGAGGCGATTCTTACAGCGGTTCACACCAGCTGCACTACAGTGATACCTATACAAAGGATAACGGATCTTACGTCAGTATTCCGGAGGTTGTGGGACCGTTTACCAATATGTCGAATCAACCTGACAGGAGTACTTTCCTCGAATTCTATGTTTACAATATATATAGTATGGATGATACCAGCCTCGATGCTGAAAAACAGTGGGCAGAAGATACTGCTGTGCCTGAAAATGCGGAAGTGACATTAGATCTGTACTACGCGAAACGACAGATTACGGACAACGGAACGCAATTGGGGGACATTGCTGACTGGCCGACATATGATGATTATCTTATTGCTGAAGGAGATCCGATTTTCAGCAACAAGGCAGATACAAAGCTCACGCTTACCGCAGACGATTCCTGGCAGGGCACCTTCAATAATCTGCCGAAGACATGGCGAGACAGTGAAGGCAACGATTGGGAATTGGATTATTACGCCAGAGAGACTGCGGTTACTGTAAACGGAGAAAACTGTATTGATCAGTACATCAAAACAATAGTGAAAGAAAATGCACCATCTGGAAAAGCTGACAGTTCAGATGGTAAGGTGACAATCACCAACGCTATTCAGAAGGCGAGTGTTACTGTACGTAAGGATTGGTCTGACAATGCCAGCAATTATGATGGGGAATCAATCACTATAAAATTGATTCGGTATAAAAAAGCTGAACCGGTGCCTCCGGAAACTGGTATTCTGAATATTGTTCATGTTGCAGATGGACTTCAAACGTCAAATCTACCGGATGGGTTTGAAGTTACATATACATATTCCGGACCGACATCCCAATCCGGTGTTGAAGCAGGAGAACATACCGTTCTACCAGGTGAATATACTGTCACAGCTAATGTTGTTCCTATTGATCCGGATGGCTATACTTATGATTCCACAACTGGGACTGTTACTGTGACTGTGTCCGCAGGAGAAATCAGTACAGTTCGGTTTGTCAGTACATTTACAGAGACGACACCAGGACCTAAGAACAATGGGATATTGAAGATCAGAAAAGAAGGTTTGCCTACAGGTGCTTCTGGATTTGCAGCAAAATATACTGTAACTGGCCCGGATGGTTCTCAACAGGAAATCTTATATAGTCAGTTTACCAATGGAGAATATGAGCTGAATAATCTGAAAGTTGGTTCTTATACCGTTAAAGAAGAAGTAACAGGGGAAGTTAATGGATACAGGCGTACGTCTGAGCAAACAACTACTTTAGAAGTAGGTGTTGAGGATGATACTACAAAGACAGTTACTTTCATAGGACGATATAATCTTATCTCACCGGATGAATATACGACAGTTATCCTGTATGTTGATCACTCAAATCACAATGATTATAACAGCAATGTGGGACAGACGGTAACCGTTCTGAAAAATACGGATGTATATTTATCCTGTTCTACTTTCGATCATGGAGATTATATTGCTAATCCGCAAATCTATCTATATTATTGGGACACATCGGATCAACATAATCTACATTGGTCTATGTTAGGAATGATCGGAGAGGCTCCATATGCCGGGAATGTTCATGTCGGGAGTTATGACCGATATTGTATTCGGATCCATCAGGCTTATAATGACAGAAATATGGGCACCTATAGCTTATCTACCAACAACTCAGGCAGTAATAGGGATCGAAAACTTCATACTGTGAGATACAGGGCTTCCAGTGGCCTAGTTTCTGCAGGACGACTCCGTACTTCTGCTATGCCTGAAGATTATAGCGTAGATAAGATAATAGAAATTGAGTTGAATGCTGCGGAAAACTGGCATGAAACCATTGATAATCTTGATATCTATGACCAATATGGTGAACCGTATTATTACGGTATTGAAGAAGCATCCGTGCCATCCGGATATACAGTAAGCTACAGTCCAGCGTCTACTGTGATTGCCACGGAATTGGAAGGCATTACATTGGATGCTATAAATACCTATATTCCACCAACAACCGGCAATCTTGTGGTTTCAAAGACAATTACTGGCAATGCGGCTGATATGACAAAGGCATTCACCTTTACTGTGACAGCAAAGAATGCAGATGATCAGCCGATTCCGGATGGCAGTTATGGTGAAATGATATTCACGGAAGGCGTTGCGACATTTACTTTGTCAAACGGTGAGAGAAAGACAGCAGAAAATTTGCCGGATGGAACTGTGGTAAGCATTACTGAAAATCCAGACGGATATATTTCTGTTAGGGAAGGCGATCAGGACGGGGCGATTCCTGCTGGAGTGACAAAAAATATATCCTATATTAATTCACTGAACACATTTGGTGATCTGGAAATTTCTAAAACCGATACAAGCGAAGAAATTGATACGAGTAAGAGCTTTAAGTTCACTATAACACTTGAAGGACATACAGGAGAGGAAACGTATAGTACCACTAAAGTCAGCGGAGGAGAAAACACAAATGGAACGTTGACGTTTGCAAACGGCAAAGCGACAATTACGCTGAAACACCAGGAAAGCCTGACGATTCATAATCTGCCGAATGGAACCAGGTACAGTATTAAAGAAGCAGATTACACTCCGGAGTATTTCGAACCGATAGTTACCAATGCCAGTGGAACTATAACCGGCGGTGAGAATTCTAAGATAACAGCAGCATTTATCAACAAAGCGGATACAGTAAAGATTATTGCAGATAAAAAGTGGCCGGACTTTTCCGGTGATGAATATACCTGGTCAGCAACATTCAGGCTTTTGGCTGATGGAGTACCGACAGGGGATACTATTACTATTGGGAAAGACACCCCAGTAACGGGAAGAACCTTTGGCAATCTGCCCAGGAATAAACGTGTGGATGATGAAATTCAGGAGATCGTTTATTCTATGGAAGAGGTAAGCTATACAGTCTATGAAAACGGGAATCCCATATTCAGCTTTGACGGAACAAACTATGTTCCCAGCAATGTGACGGGGCAATATTTACCTTATTATGCTGTAACTGAAGGCGAAAACGGTGAAAAGATCTGTACATGTACAAATATGAAAAACACCGCTCAATTCTTTGTAAAAAAGGAATGGGTGGGTGTGATTGATCCGTCTTCCATGCCTACAGTGACATTCTCGCTGAAGTATTACGTTGAAGGACAGCAACCACATTCAGCTACAGTATATGAAGATTATGAGAATATTGAACTGAGTGCGCCGGATTGGACATGGATATGTCCGGAAGAACTGCCTCTGGAAATTAATGGAAGAAGAGTGACGTATTTTGCTCAGGAGTATGCACATGGCAAACAAGTTGTTTATGATACAGATGCATATCATATTCCGCCCAGTCTGAAGCACAAATATATTATTGAGATCGACGGATATGAAAATAGTTATGGGGCGAGTACAAATGAGTTTAATCAGCCATTCAATGCCGGAATAACTGGTAACACCGGAACGATAACCATCCGCAATAAGGCGCCGGACTATATGCAGATGGATCTGAAGAAAAAGTTCCTGGAGTACAGAACAGACGAAAACGGTGCAACAAGTCTGTATACTACGACAGGTGATGCTGAAACGATGTGTGATACGATCATTAAGATTCAGATGATGCGTATAACCATTGATGAACGTTCCGGCACAGATGTATTCCTGACAGGATGGGAAGAATACGGAGATGCCGTAATGCTGGGCTATGATACTAACGGAAGTCCATATGTTGACTATGGCGATAATCCGTTTGTTATTCTATATCAAGGATCATGGGCTTTTCAGATTATTAACAGCGGTTACACATACGGCCTGCCCAGATATGGATTCTATAATCAGGGATCTGAGACAACCCCGGATATTATTCCTGTCAGATACCGGTATGCCTTCAAGGAAGTAGAGGTATATGATGGCGACTTAAATCCCAAGGGAGAACAGTGGGTTTCGTGGCTGCCCTACGCATGGGATGGTAATGGGAACAAATATATGCTATCTCCCCTTCAGGTAGGACAAGACTGGGATCGTATGTTGAACGGCGCGGGTACATCCTTGCATATTGAAAAAGAATGGACGGGTTCACCTGCACCTAATGTTGATGAAGTGTATATCAGAGTTGAAAGAAGAGAATTTGGAACTAATGACAACTATGAAGATTATCTGTCTGTTATTGATAATGAACAGAATTTAGGGAATCTGGCGCAGAATCACTTTGTCTCTAAGAATGATGTTTATACGCATATCAACATCAGTGAAAATGTATCTATTCCAGTATTGAAACTAAATGCACTAAATGGCTGGGAAGTAGATATAAGCAATGTGCAGGTATTTCCGAATGGCAACGAAGGTCGCAGACAATATGAGTATCGTATTGTGGAAGTTGGATATAAGAATACAAACGGAACTGTGATCTGTGATAGTGAAAGAGTTATTGAGTTGTTTGAGCCATCTTATTACAGGCAGGGAATAGAAGACAGCACCACGGTTGAACAGGGGAGCGGACTACCTGTGACTATAAGCGGACCAAATAACCTGACGGTAGTTAACACATCGCAGACGGGTTCGCTGGAAATCATCAAACAGGTACCCGAAGTCAGCACGGAGAATGCAGCAGAAGAGTCCTTTGTGTTCAATGTTGCTTTGAATTTGCCGGCAGGAACTACACTGAATCTGGATGCCATAAGTGTCAGCGGCGGAACGATTGGGGAAATTCAGGACAACGGAACAAGTGTTGCATTTACCGTAACCATTCAGGGTGCTGGAACTGCAACCATTAACGGGGTTCCGTTTGATACCACATACACAGTTACAGAAGATGCTGATTCCATCCCGGAGGGCTGGGAAGAAGTGGCTCGGAGTGACAATGAAAAATACAGCGATTCCGGCAAAGAGGTTTCCAATACAGACACGCAGCCAGATACTGTAACAATCGTCAACAGGGAGATTACTTCCGTTTCTGTTGCAAAGGTCTGGAAGGTTAATGGAGAGGAAACTGCATGGCCGGAGGAAGTTGATTCCATTACGGTTGGCTTGTATCGCAGCGCGAATGGTGAAGAGTCGCCGGTACTGAACGTGGACGGGACGCCAAAGACACTGACATTTGATAAAACTACGAATCCGGAGGGACGTACGTTCTCAGGACTGCCAGTCTATGATGAAGGTGAGCCGGTCTATGACGACGATGGGAATGCTGTTCCGATTGCTTACACGATTCATGAGCTCAGTGTTGCACCCGCGAATGATCTTTCGACTGTAATAGAAGTGACGGAAGAAGGAACGGTCACGATAGGTGATTACACATGGATTGTGAATGTGGGCGAACCGGTGAACGGTTTGACGACCATTACAAACAGCCGTATGGAGATTCATATCCTGAAGGTTGATATAGAAACAGATCCGAAGGAACCCCTGCCGGGCGCAAAGTTCATGCTGAAGCGGAAAAATACAGAGGGTCAGTATGTGACTGTGACCGGATACGAAGCAATCGAAGTGGATGAGAACGGGAAAGCAGATATCAGGAATCTGGAAGATGGCGATTATCGTCTGCTGGAGACAAAGGCTCCTGCAGGATACATTCCGATGGGTATGCCTTTTGAATTTACCGTGACGAATGGAGCAGTAGAACCATTTGAGAACACGGAGTATGTGACCTATAGTGCCGATAATCAGACGTTTACCATCGGGAACAAAGCCGGGCTTGCATTGCCCAGTACCGGCGGAAGCGGAACCCTGACCTATACCATAGGTGGTCTGATGATGGTCCTGCTGGCTTCTGTATTGTTTGTGCACAAAGAAAGAAAAAAATACCAATAATTGTTGTATGTAACCGATCATGCAACTATTTTGGACTATAATATGGTTACAGTAACCGGAACGGAGGATAAAGACACCCCGCTACAGTCACACAGAGGAGGTGACGAAGATGACCAGGCAAATCAGAATAATCTTATCGATGATTCTGGCTGTGATGCTTTGCGTCGTTTTCAGCATACCCTCTTTGGCCTTTGAGGCAGATGAACCTGCACATGAAGCAGAACCGGAAGAAACGGCAGTGACAGAACCGGCTCCGGAACCGACTGTTACGGTGTCCGCACCGGTAGAGATTGAAGTAATCTCGGATGATGACTGGGGAAGCGTGGAACCCGGATATGCTGCGATGGTTATGGCTGCAACAACGGAAAAGGCCATGAACAGTGAGGTTATTGAACCGGAGGAAACTCCTGCACCCACAGACATTCCTGCGGATGAACCGGATGCTGTTCCGGAAGCATCAGGACCTGTGGAAACGGAACCGGTAACTGCTGCGGAAGAAGAGCCCGAGACAGATCAGCCAGCAGAAGAGATTCCTGCAGCGGATGCCGCAGATGAAGAGCCGGATGGAACGGTAACGACAGACCAGATAGACACGGAAGAACCTGTTCAGGACATCCCTGAGGAGGAGAATACGGACGAAGAACGTCCGGAGGAAAAGCCTGAGGATACAGTCCTCGAAACAGAAACACATGTGACGGTGACGGTAGAAGTCTCCATGATCAGTGATAATTTGATGTATCTCCAGGCAGTTGTGAACGATCCGGAAGGCAGGGATTTCCTCTATCAGTGGCAGGTATCCGAAGACAGCGGAATGACCTACATGGATATCCCGGAAGCCAATACGGATGAACTGAAGGTTGAACTGACGGACGACAATATCAACGACATGTGGCGCGTCAGGGTAGAGGCAGTCTGATGACAATAAAACAGGACGGACCCGAGGGGGTCCGTCCTTTAAAATGCTTGTTTTTCAAGGGATCATCCGGTATAATACTCAAGACGCTTTTCGAAGGAAAAGCAGGAGAATAATCAGAAAGAGAACAGGAAAATGAAGAAAACGATTCTGAAAAAGTATGCCCGACTGATCGCCGAGTGCGGCGCAAATGTCCAGAAGGGGCAGGAGGTATTCATCGAGGCCGGTATGGACCAGCCGGAATTCGTTAAAATGGTGGCGGAGGAATGCTACAAGCTGGGTGCCAGCAGAGTGGTCGTTGACTTTAACTATCCGCCGCTGACCAAACTGGCCATGCGATACAGCAGCGTGAAAACGCTGGGCAACCTGACGAATTATCAGAAAGCCCGCTGGGAGCACTATGTGGAGAAACTGCCCTGCAAGATCTATATTGAATCTGACGATCCGGACGGACTGAAGGGCATTAACCAGGATAAAATGCTGAAGGTTCAGCGGCTCAGATATCCGCTGATCAAGGGCTACCGGGACCAGATGGAAAACAAGTATCAGTGGTGTATTGCCGCTGTGCCGGGTCCTGCCTGGGCACGAAAGGTGTTCCCCGGCCTGACGACACATCAGGCGATGGAAAAGATGTGGGAAGCCATCCTGTCCACCAGCCGGGTCACTGAGGATCCGGTGGCGGCCTGGAAGGAACACAACGCTGACCTGGCGCACCGGTGCGCTTACCTGAACAACCTGGGCATTGAGGAGCTGCACTATACCGCCGGAAACGGAACTGACTTTATCGTGAAGATGATTCCGGAAGCTGAATTCAAGGGCGGCGGCGATACCACGCTGGACGGCGTCTTCTTTAACCCGAATATTCCCACGGAAGAGTGCTTCATTTCGCCCATGAAAGGGAAGGCGGAAGGCATCGTGTATGCCAGCATGCCGCTGAGCTACCAGGGACAGCTGATTGAGAACTTCAACATCCGCTTTGAAAACGGTAAGGCTGTGGAATGGCATGCGGAAAAGAATGAACAGCTGCTGACGAATATGCTGACGGCGGATGAAGGGGCTTCCTATCTGGGAGAATGCGCGCTGATTCCCTATGATTCTCCGATCCGCAACAGCGGAGTGCTGTTCTATAACACGCTTTTTGATGAGAACGCGGCCTGCCACCTGGCAGTGGGATTTGGTTTCCCTGATACAATCAAGGGCTTTGAGAACAAAACCCTGGAGGAATGCCGTGAGATGGGAATCAACGACTCCATGATCCATGTGGACTTCATGATCGGCACCAAAGACATGAACATCGATGCGAAAACCCGGGACGGAAAGACCGTACCGATCTTCCGCAACGGCAACTGGGCATTCTGATGCCTTAAGGGAAGCAGTCCATGCAGATGGACTGCTTCTGTTTTATGATTGCACGCAAACGTTTACCGTGTTAAAATAAAAAAGTTGGAGAATAATGAACATCCTTGTAGAATCAAAAAACAATCAATCGTAACAACAGGAGGAACGAGGCATGAATTACGGCTATTTTGATGAGAAAGCCAGAGAGTATGTGATTACCAATCCCAATACCCCTGCCCCCTGGGCAAACTATCTCGGATCGCCGGATTACGGTGCCATCGTAACGGTGAATGCCGGCGGATACAGCTTTGTCAAGAGCGGTGCCGCAGGCCGGATCCTGCGCTACACCTTCAACCAGTTTGACGAGCCCGGCCGGTATATTTACCTGCGGGATGAGGAAACCGGGGATTTCTGGTCCGCCAGCTGGAAACCGGTCGCAAAGCCCCTGGATACTTATAAGAGCGAATGCCATCACGGCACAAGCTATACCGAGATTATCAGTGAGTATAACGGGATCCGGAGCCGGGTGCTGTATTACGTTCCCATGGGCGCAACCCATGAGGTATGGCGTGTCAGCCTGGAGAACCTGACGGACCGGGAGCGGAAGATCAGCGTCTTCGGCTACTGCGAGTTCACGACGGAAAGCCTGTACACCCAGGACCTGGTTAACCTGCAGTATACTCAGTTCATTACCAAGACGGAGTTCCATGATACCTTCCTGCTGGAGCAGATCAATGAGTTCAACTATCCGAGACCGGACGGAACCACCGGACGGGAACGGTTCTTCGGCCTGGCAGGCGCGAAGGTTGCCAGCTATACCGGACGCCGGGAGCAGTTCCTGGGCAGAAGCCGCTTTGACAAGCCCCAGGCGGTTGTGGACGGAAAGTGCGACAACAGCCTGAACTATAACGGCAATCCCTGCGGCGCACTGCAGTTCAGCGCGGCGCTGAAGCCGGGTGAAAAGACTACCGCTGCCTTCCTGCTCGGTCAGAAAACCGTGTTTGAAGCCAAAGAAATTGTGGATCGCTACGCACAGACGGCGGAAACAGTGGACAAAGAACTGCAGGAGCTGATTGCTTACTGGCACGGGGAACTGGCCAACCTGAAGATCACCACGCCGGATAAGAATTTCGATACCATGGTGAACACCTGGAACGCCTTCCAGTGCTTTATCACCTTCGTATGGAGCCGGGCTGCCAGCCTGATGTACTGCGGTGAGCGGAACGGTTACGGATACCGTGATACCGTGCAGGATATCCAGGGTATCATGCACCTGGATCCGGAACTGGCACGGCAGCAGCTGACCTTCATGCTCAGCGCGCAGGTGCATCACGGCGCCGGTCTGCCATTGGTTAAGTTCACGCATAATGCGGGACATGAAGATACGCCTGAACAGGACAGCTATGTGAAGGCTACCGGCCATCCGAGCTATCGCGCGGACGACGCACTGTGGCTGTTCCCGACGGTGTACAAGTATATTGCCGAGACCGGCAACACGGCCTACCTGGATGAAGAAATTCCCTTTGCGGATAAGGACGTGGGCACGGTTCGCGAGCACCTGAAGCGGGCGATCAACTTCAGCATGACCCACCTGGGCCCCCACGGAATGCCTGCCGGCCTGCACGCTGACTGGAATGACTGCCTGCAGCTGGGTGCAAAGGGTGAGAGCACCTTTGTGGCCTTCCAGCTGTATTACGCGCTGATTATCATGAAGGAATTCTGCGCGAATGAACCGGAATATGTGAAATATCTGGATGAGACAGCCGAAAACCTGCTGAAGATCCTGAATGAGCAGTGCTTTGAGGGAGACCGCTTCATCCGCGGCTTCCGTGAGGACGGCGTCGTTATCGGCAGCAAGAAGGACAATGAAGCCAATATGTGGCTGAATCCCCAGAGCTGGGCAGTGATCAGCCGCGGCGCTACGGCGGAACAGGCGGAAGCCATCCTGAACACCGCCTGCGAGAAGCTGAACACTCCCTACGGCCTGGAAGTGATGCAGCCGAGCTACCGGTATGAATACTTCGAAGGCGCACGGATGCGTCTGTTCAATCCTGGCACCAAGGAGAACGGCGGTATTTTCTGCCAGCCCCAGGGCTGGGCAATCCTGGCGGAAGCCCTTTGCGGACACGGCAACCGGGCCTTCCAGTACTTCCAGGAGAGCAGCCCTGCCTCCTTCAATGATGACGCGGACCGCCGGGTCATTGAGCCCTACGTCCATGGACAGTTCATCGAAGGCCACGAGAGTCCTTTCGCCGGACGGAGCCATGTGCACTGGCTGACAGGTACCGCCAGCACGGTTATGGTAGGCTGCGTGGAAGGAATCCTGGGCCTGCGGCCGACCCCCGCCGGTATTGAGATTTCTCCCGCTATTCCGCAGGAATGGGACGGCTTCACCATGGAGAAGGTCTTCCGTGGCAAAAAGCTGCATATTACCGTGGATAACAGCGCCCATAAGGAAGGAAAGCCCGCGAAGGTTATCCTGAATGGCGTTGAGCGCGCAGCCGGTGTGATTCCGGCGGATGAGCTCAGGGAAGAAAACGACATTACGGTTGTTATGTAAGATGAAGATTATCGCAAGAATCCGGAATCCCTATGATGGTAAATTCGGGGTGCCCCGGCAGAGCGGCCTGGTGGAACAGGTGGTATCGACCATCGTGTTTGAACCGGAATACCGTGTGGCGGAAGCGCTGCGGGGCATCGAGGAGTTTTCTCATCTGTGGCTGATCTGGGGCTTTGACCGTGCGGAAAGGGAAAACTGGTCCCCGACAGTGCGGCCGCCCCGGCTCGGCGGCAACCAGCGGGTAGGGGTGTTTGCCACCCGTTCTCCCTTCCGGCCCAACGCTGTCGGCCTGAGCTGTGTGAAGTTGCTGGGCGTGGAAAAGGGGACCGAGGGCACCGTGCTGAAGGTTGCCGGAGCGGATCTGATGAACGGCACGCCCATCTATGATATCAAGCCTTATCTGCCCTATGCGGACTGCAGGCCTGAAGCGACAGGCGGATTCACAGACCGGACGGAAAAACGGACCGTAGAAGTGGAGATCCCGGCGGAATGTGCGAAGGCGATGAAACCGGAAGACCTGGAAGCGCTGAAGGCGGTGCTCCGGGAGGATCCCCGGCCGGCTTATCAGGATGATCCGGAGAGAGTGTATGCGTTTGAATTTGGCGGAAAGAACGTGAAGTTCAAAGTGGAAAACGGAACGCTGCACGTTCTGACAATTAACAATGAATAATGCACAATGCACAATGGTGGAGAGAACAGCTTCCTGTGGAAGCTGTTCTTTTTATTTCAAGCGCATTCGTATAGCAGGGGATATCTTCGTGCGCAGGCGCTTAATCGGAATGATATTAAGGAAAGGTACCTTCGGTTCAAGTATATATAATTATGAATTATGAATTGTGAATTATGAATTAATTGTACGTAGTGGCCCGTATGACATTGTATTTGAACTGCATTTTGGGTTGCTATTTTCAAAGAACTATGGCATACTATGCACATGGTTGAAAAACAACCCTGTGGGACAAATGCGTCCCACTCAATATGAGGAGGATGAAATCATGGAACGTGTTTATAACTTTTCTCCCGGACCTTCCCAGCTGGCTCTTCCTGTGCTCGAAAAGGCGCAGAAGGATCTGGTCTGTTATGGTGATACAGGTATGTCCGTGATGGAAATGAGCCATCGCAGCAAGATG
>Ga0310786_10000736_pt1 | contig 52554 bp, 35 predicted proteins | sample AusTroGonzalo_MG_FD_203881 | JGI IMG/M metagenome (GOLD analysis project Ga0310786, IMG submission 203881) | Bovine rumen microbial communities from tropical cattle in Woodstock, Queensland, Australia - Gonzalo_03 (v2) (version 2) | ecosystem: Host-associated > Mammals > Digestive system >...
ATCGACGCGGACGACCTCATCCCCGAGGATCCGCCCGAGACGCTGCGCCCGCGCGCGCCGGTGATCACCTTCCTCGGCCACGTCGACCACGGCAAGACCACGCTGATGGACTACATCCGCAAGGAGCGCGTCGCCGCGGGCGAGGCCGGCGGCATCACCCAGCAGATCTCCGCCTACCAGGTGGACGTCGCCGGGCGCAAGATCACCTTCCTCGACACCCCCGGCCACGCCGCCTTCAGCGCAATGCGCGCGCGCGGCGCCCAGATCACCGACATCGCCGTCCTCATCATCGCGGCGGACGACGGCATCATGCCCCAGACCGAGGAGTGCATCAAGGTCTGCCGCCAGGCCGGCGTCCAGATCATGGTGGCGATCACCAAGTGCGACAAGCCCACCGCCAACGTCGACCGCGTCAAGCAGCAGCTGCAGAAGCGCGGCCTCACGCCCGAGGACTGGGGCGGCGACATCATCTGCTGCCCGGTCTCCGGCGTCTCCGGCGAGGGCGTGGACGCGCTCCTCGAGAACATCCTCGTCCAGGCCGAGGTGCTGGAGCTCCAGGCCAACCCCAACCGCCGCGCCAACGGCTTCGTGATCGAGTCCGAGCTGCAGCAGGGCCTCGGCCCCTGCGCCACGCTGCTCGTCACCGGCGGCACGCTCAAGGTGGGCGACGCCATCCTCATCGGCGAGCACTTCGGCAAGGTCCGCGCGCTCATCGACGACCGCGGCCGCCGCGTCAAGGAGGCGCCGCCGGCGACGCCGGTGAAGTGCACGGGCCTCTCGGGCGTCCCCGAGGCCGGCGCCGAGTTCCGCGTGATGCTCGACGAGAAGCGCGCGCGCACCCTCGCCGAGCAGACGGCGCAGGAGAAGAAGGAGGAGGCCCTCGCCAACTCCAAGACCGTCACCCTCGACGCGCTCATGAGCGCGATGGCGGCGGAGGGCCAGCGCGAGCTCAACGTCATCGTCAAGTCCGACACCCAGGGCTCGCTCGAGGCGATCGTCCAGGCGCTCAACGAGATCAAGTCCGACAAGGTCTCGCTCAGCGTCATCGGCACCGGCACCGGCAACGTCTCGCTCACCGACGTCAAGTCCGCCGCCGCCGGCAAGGCGGTGATCGTCGGCTTCGACATCGGCAACGACGCGGGCGTGCAGAACCAGGCCCGCCACGACGGCGTCAGGATCAACTCCTTCCGCATCATCTACGAGCTCATCGACCACGTCAAGAGCTGCATGCTCGACCTGCTGCCGCCGGAGTACAAGGAGGTGGTGCTCGGCCACGCCGAGATCAAGGCCATCTACGACATCGGCAAGCTCGGCAAGATCGCCGGCTCCCAGATGCTCGACGGCCGCCTCGTCGCCAAGGAGAAGTACCGCATCCTGCGCAACGGCGAGAAGGTGTGGGACGGCAAGGTGCAGACCCTGCGCCACTTCAAGGACGAGGTCAAGGAGGTCACCGGCCAGCAGGAGTGCGGCGTGTGCTTCGCGGGCTACGAGGGCTTCCAGACCGGCGACACTATCGAGTGCTACTCGCTCGAGGAGCTGCCGCGCTCGCTCTGACCGGGGTGCGTCCCGTTCGTGCCCTCCGACTCTCTTAGACAAGACCAGCAACAACCCAAAACTGAAAGGAAGTCAAAAATGGCACAGACAGTGTTCACCCACAACGGTTTCCCCAAGGTCGGCATCCGCCCGATCATCGACGGCCGCCGGCGCGGCGTCAGGGAGTCGCTCGAGGTCCAGACCATGGACATGGCCAAGGCCGCGGCGAAGCTCATCTCCGGCAACCTCAGGTATCCCGACGGCACGCCCGTCGAGTGCGTCATCGCCGACACCACCATCGGCGGCAGGTTCGAGGCGGCGATGTGCGCGAACAAGTTCCGCGACAACAACGTGGGCGTCTCGCTTTCGGTGACGCCGTGCTGGTGCTACGGCACCGAGACGATGGACCTCGACCCGCAGATGCCGAAGGCCGTCTGGGGCTTCAACGGCACCGAGCGCCCCGGCGCGGTCTACCTCGCCTGCATGCTCGCGGGCTACGCGCAGCGCGGCATGCCCGCCTACGGCATCTACGGCCACGAGGTGCAGAACCGCGACGAGTCGTCGAAGATCCCCGCCGACGTCGCCGAGAAGCTCCTCCGGTTCGCCAAGGCCGGCCTCGCGGTGGCGATGATGAAGGGCAAGAGCTACCTCTCGATCGGCACTTCGGCGATGGGCATCGCCGGCTCCTTCGTGGACGTCAACTTCATGCAGGACTACCTCGGCATCGCCCCGGAGAACATGGACGAGTGCGAGATTCTCCGCCGCATGGAGGAGGGCATCTACGACAAGGAGGAGTACAAGAAGGCCATCGCGTGGATGCGCAAGAACCTCAAGGAAGGCAAGGACTACAACCCCGCGAAGATCCAGAAGTCGCGCGCCGAGAAGGACAAGGACTGGGAGTTCATCGCCAAGATGGCGATCATCGTCCGCGACATGATGGCCGGCAACCCCAAACTCAAGGAGATGGGCTTCGGCGAGGAGGCGGTCGGCCGCAACGCCATCGCCGGCGGCTTCCAGGGCCAGCGCCAGTGGACCGACCACTGGCCGAACGGCGACGTCGCCGAGGTGATGTGCAACACCTCGTTCGACTGGAACGGCAAGAAGATGCCGCAGATCCTCGCCACCGAGAACGACTCGCTCAACGGAATCTGCATGCTGCTCATGTGGCTCCTCACCAACAAGGCGTCGATGTTCGCCGACGTCCGCACGTACTGGAGCGACGCGGCCGTGAAGCGCGCGACAGGGAAGGGGCTTCCGAAGGACGCCAAGGCGGGCATCATCCACCTGCTCAACTCCGGCTCCTGCTGCCTTGACGCGGCGGGCGAGATGAAGGAGAAGGGCAAGGCCGTCTTCAAGAACTGGTGGGACGTCACCCAGAAGGACATCGACGCGACGCTGAAGGCGACGAAGTGGGTGCCGGCGGGCGTAGAGTACTTCCGCGGCGGCGGCTTCTCGAGCTCGTTCCTGACGCCGAAGGGGATGCCGCTTACGATGACGCGCATCTCGATCGTCAAGGGCCAGGGCCCCGTCCTCCAGATCGCCGAGGGCTGGTCGGTCACGCTCGATCCGAAGCAGCAGAAGACGCTCATGGAGCGCACCAACCCCGAGTGGCCGTGCACCTGGTTCACGCCGCGGCTCACCGGCAAGGGCTTCTTCAAGGACGTCTACTCGGTGATGAACGCCTGGGCCGCCAACCACGGCGCGATCGCCTACGGCCACATCGGCGCCGACCTCATCACGCTCGCCTCGATGCTCCGCATCCCGGTCGCCATGCACAACGTGCCGGAGGAGAAGGTCTTCCAGCCGCACTGCTGGGGGCTCTTCGGCGCGTCCGACGATCCGACCGGCGCGGACTACCGCGCGTGCGCCAACTTCGGCCCGCTCTACGCCACCAACCGGTAGCCGCCTAAATGCCGCTTCTCGCCCAGGTCGCGGCGCTCTCGCAGGCGCTTTCAGCCCTGGCGGCGCCCACGTCGCCGGGACTGGATTTCGCAACCGTAGTGCGCGAGGAGCGGCAGATCTCGCCCGGCGTCACCGTCGTCTCGATGCGCGTCCCCGAGACTCCGTGCGAGGTGCGGCTGGCGAAGTTCGACCTCGCCGCCGACCCTAAGCTGAAGCTCGGGTTCGTGCTGGGGACGGAAGGCAAGGCAACGCGCCTGACGCCCGAGGCGCTGGCGAAGAAGGCGGCCAGCGAATCCGGCGGCCAGCCGGTCGCGGCGCTCAACGGCGACTTCTTCCTCTACGAGAAGGGCGCGAAGGAGGGCAAGCCGGCCGAACCGGCGCGTCCGTTCGGCATCACCCTCATCGACGGCAAGCTCGTGGAGATCGGCTGCTGGGGGCCTTCGGGCTACGAGGTCGTCGGTCGCCGCAAGGACGGCACGCTCGGCTTCGGCAAGCTTTCGTCGAAGGGGAAGGGCGAGGATTTCCGGGCGTTCATGGACGGCGCGGAGCTGGTCGACGCCATCCGCGTCTGGAACCGTCCGCTCCAGAATGGCAAGGTGATCGATGGCAAAGACCATGTCGCCTATCCGAAAGACGATCTGAAGAACTACCCGCGCTCGCTGGTCGGCCTCGGCACCAACCTGGTGGTGTTCCTAGTCGCCGACGCGCGGCAGTTCGGGTGGTCGCTGGGGATGCCGTCCGCGCATGCGGCGGAGATCCTCCGGCGCGAGGGATGCACCGACGCCGGGCAGTTCGACGGCGGCGGCTCCACCGCGCTCTGGGTGGAGGGCGAATATCTCAACCGGCCGAGCGACGGCAAGCCCCGTCCGGTGGCCAACGGGCTCGTGATCACCCGATGAAGCTCCACGTCGCCACCCACAACGAGCACAAGCTCCGCGAGATCTCCCAGATCCTGCCGGAGTTCGAGATCGTCGCCGACGATCCCGCCGGCGTCGTGGAGGACGCGCCCGACTTCGCGGGGAACGCGCTCATCAAGGTGCGGGCGATTGCGCCGCGCCATCCCGGCGAGTGGTGCATGGCCGACGATTCCGGCCTCGAGGTCGCGGCGCTCGGCGGCGCGCCCGGCGTACGGAGCGCTCGCTACGCGGGCGAGCCCGCGTCCACCCCGCGCAACAACGCGCTCCTCCTGAAGAATCTCGAGGGCGTCGCGGACCGCCGCGCCAACTTCACCTGCGCGGTGGCGCTCGCCGCCCCCGACGGCCGCGAGCACGTTGTCTTCGGCCGGTCGTTCGGCCGCATCGCCGAGTCTCCGAGCGGCGCGGAGGGGTTTGGCTACGACCCGCTCTTCGTGCCGGACGGCTTCGAGAGGAGCTTCGCGGAACTTTCCGCGGCGGAGAAGAACTCGATCTCCCACCGCGGGCGCGCGCTCGCCGCGGCGCGGCGGATTCTCGCCGGCGAAGGCGAATGCTGATTTCTGAAAACGAGAAAGGAAACCCCAAGATGAGCAACCCGATCCCCTACAAGACCTACCTCGGCGAAGACGAAGTGCCGAAGTTCTGGTACAACATGCGCGCGGACATGAAGAAGAAGCCCGCGCCGCTCATCGTGCCCGCGACCGGCAAGCCCTGCACCGCCGGGGACCTCGAGCCGGTGTTCTGCAAGGAGCTGATCCGCCAGGAGCTGGACAACGACACCGCCCAGTTCGAGATCCCCCGCGAGATCCGCGACTTCTACCGCATGTTCCGCCCCTCGCCGCTCGTGCGCGCGTACTTCCTCGAGAAGGCGCTCGGCACCCCGGCGAAGATCTACTACAAGTTCGAGGGCAACAACACCTCCGGCTCGCACAAGCTCAACTCCGCCGTCGCCCAGGCGTTCTACGCCAAGGCGCAGGGGCTCAAGGGCGTGACCACCGAGACCGGCGCGGGGCAGTGGGGCACGGCGCTCTCGATGGCCTGCGCGTTCTTTGGCCTCGACTGCAAGGTCTTCATGGTGAAGTGCTCCTACGAGCAGAAGCCGTTCCGCCGCGAGGTGATGCGCACCTACGGCGCGGAGGTGACGCCGTCGCCGTCGATGACCACCGAGATCGGCAAGCTCATCAACGCCGAGCACCCCGGCACCACCGGCTCGCTCGGCTGCGCGATCTCCGAGGCGGTGGAGACGGCGGTCAAGAACCCCGGCTACCGGTACGTGCTCGGCTCGGTGCTCAACCAGGTGCTCCTGCACCAGTCCATCATCGGCCTCGAGGCGCACGCCGCCTTCGAGAAGCTCGGCGAGCGCCCTGACGTGATCATCGGCTGCGCCGGCGGCGGCTCCAACCTCGGCGGACTCATCGCGCCGTTCATGGGCGAGAAGCTGCGCGGCGAGCGCGACTACCGCATCGTCGCCGTCGAGCCGTCGAGCTGCCCGTCGTTCACCCGCGGCAAGTACGCCTACGACTACTGCGACACCGGCCGCATCTGCCCGCTCGCGAAGATGTACACCATCGGCGCGGACTACATCCCCTCGCCCAGCCACGCCGGCGGGCTCCGCTTCCACGGCATGAGCTCCACCCTGTCGGAGCTCTACGACCAGAAGCTCATGGAGGCCGTCTCGGTGAAGCAGACCGACGTCTTCGCCGCCGCGGTGCAGTTCGCGCGCGTCGAGGGCATCCTGCCGGCGCCGGAGTCCAGCCACGCCATACGCGCCGCGATCGACGAGGCGCTGAAGTGCAAGGCCGAGGGACGCGAGGAGACCATCCTCTTCGGGCTCACCGGCACCGGCTACTTCGACCTCACCGCCTACCAGGCGTTCAACGACGGCAGGATGGAGGACCGCGAGCCGACCGACGAGGACATCCGGCGCAGCCTCGAGAAGCTGCCCAAGGTCAAGGCGTAGTCTTCCGAAGTGTCTGGCGCGTTTCTACTCGCGGCGGCGTTTGCCGCCGCGACCAACTCCGTCCACGAGCTCAGGCCGGTCGAGGTCTGGGGCGAGCGCCCCGCGCCCGCCGCGGCCGGGGCGGTGGACTCCGTCTGGCGCGGCGCGAGCGCGGCGTTTGCGGCGCGCGAGCAGGGTCCGGCGGGCGGGCTCGCCGACCTCAGCGTCAACGCCGGCGCGTTCTCCGAGTCCGGACTCGTCCTCGCCGGCGCGCCGCTCCGCAACGCCCACACCGAGCACTTCAACGCCGACCTGCCGATCCCCTCGGCGTGGATCGGCGGCGTGGACGCGCCGACCGCGCTCAACCTCGCGCGGCGGACCGCCGGGCACACCGCCGGCGCGCTTGCGCTCGAGCTTTCCGCGCCGTCGGGACGCGAGGGCTCAGTCACCGCCGGCGCCGGTCTGCGCGGGCTCGCCTTCGTCCGCGCCGACGCGGCGGAGGGATTCGCCATCTCCGGTTCGGTGCGCGGCTGGGCGGGGGCGTTCGTCGACGCCGCGCACGCCGACCGCGCGGACGGCTACGACGACAACTCGCTCTGGCGGGTGGCTGCGGGCGGACGCGTCGGCGCGCTGGCGGAGAACTGGCGCGCGGACCTGCTCGTCGCCGGGTTCTGGCGCGACTTCGGCGTGCGCGGCGCCTACGGCGCGAACGAGAAGTACCCTGCCTGGGAGGAGGACGCCGGCGGCATGCTCTTCGGATCCTGGAAGTACGACGCCGGCGACGGACAGCCCGCCGAGCTGACGGTGTCCTGGCAGCGCGAGCACGACGTCTACTGGCTCGACCGCTACGACCACGAGTTCTACGAAAACCGCCACACCTCCGACACCGTCGTCCTCCACGGCGCGACGCGGCGCGTCCTCTCGGAGCTGTTCTTCGTCGACCTGCGCAGCGACACGCTCTTCGAGATCATCCGCTCCCGGTCGCTCGGCGACCATTCGCGCGTCCAGGAGTCGCTCGCCGCCATCCCCGGCGTCGCCGTCGGCGACTGGGAGTTCTCGCTCGGTCCGGCGGCGGACCTCTTCAGCGACTATGGCAGCCGCTTCTCCGGCGCGGGCGGAATCGCGTACTCGTTCGACGAGCGCACCAAGGCGCAGCTCTCGTACCGCGAGGCGTACCGCGCGCCGAGCTACACCGAGCTCAACTACGAGTCGCCGTCCTCGCTCGGCAACTCCGGCCTGCCGCTCAAGGGACGCCGCACCGTCGCGCTCGACCTGGTGTGCGACCGCGCGCGCATCGGACTCTTCTACGCGCGCAGCTCGCATCTCGTCGACTGGCTCAAGGGCTCGCCGTCGTCGGCGTGGTACGCGACCGACCTGGGCGAAGTCGACGTCTTCGGCGCGTCGGGCGAAGGGGAGTGGAAACTCGGCGGCGGGGTGACGCTGCGCGCGGAGGGCGAGCTTGCGAAGAAGTTCTCCGACGCCGACTACTACGCCTCGCGCTATGCGCTCGACTATCCGCTCGCCGAGCTCGTGGGGACGCTCAAGTGGGAGATCGTCGAGGGTCTCGCGGTGTCCTGGCGGCAGGGCGTGGAGGTCTGGGAGCGCAACCCGATCCGCCGCGGCGGACGCATCCGCAACGTCTCGCGGGCGGAGGCTAGCTGGGAGCTGTCGTTCCTCCGCGGCGTCACTGCCCGGCTCGGCGTGGACGACATCTTCGACCAGGGCTTCGAGGTCTTCCCCGGCCAGCGCGCCGCCGGCATCTCCGCCTACGCGTCGCTCACCTGGAAATGGTGACGAGCGCCATACGGCACTTCCGCGGCAGTTTGTGTGGCGAATCACCCGTCTTCGCCGCTGGCTACGGCAGGCGGACGAATATGGTATAATTCGCACATGCCGGAGATGAAGAGAGACGGGGCGCGCAGGCCGGAGATTCTTTCTCCGGCGGGTGACTTTACCTGCCTGCAGACCGCGCTCGACGCCGGCGCGGACGCGGTCTACTTTGGCCTCGGCACCTTCAACATGCGCGCGCGGAGCGGGGTGAACTTCCGCGAGGAGGACCTGCCGGAGATCGCACGCCGCTGCCGCGCGCGCGGCGCGAAGGCGTACCTCGCGCTCAACGCGATCATGTTCGAGGGCGAGACCGACGAGGTCGCGCGCGTCCTCGACGCGGCGAAGCCGTATGTCGACGCGGCGATCGTCTCGGACTGGGGCGTGATCGCGCTCTGCCGGGAGCGCGGGGTGCCGTTCCACGTCTCGACGCAGATGTCGGTGTCCAACTCCGAGGCGGTGCGCTTCCTCGCGGCGCACGGCGCGTCGCGGGTGGTGCTGGCGCGCGAGTGCACGCTCGGCGAGGTGAAGGCGATTGCCGCCGCGGCCGCGCCGACGGAGATCGAGTGCTTCGTCCACGGCGCGCAGTGCGTGGCGGAGTCGGGTCGGTGCTTCATGAGCCACGACGCGTTCGGCGCGAGCGCGTGCCGCGGCGAGTGCCGCCAGCCGTGCCGGCGGCGGTTCGAGGTGAAGGCGGTGGACCTCTACGAGGACGAAAACGGGAAGCCGGTGCACGAGTCGGACACGGCCTTCGTGGTGGAGCCGCGCACGATCCTCTCCGCCAAGGACCTCTGCTCGCTCGCCTTCCTCGACCGGCTCGTCGACGCCGGGGTGGCGAGCTTCAAGATCGAAGGGCGCGCGCGCAATGCCGAGTACGTGCACACGGTGACGGCGGCATATAGACGCGCCGTCGACGCAATCGCCGCGGGCGAGTATACGCCGGAGCTCGTCGCCGAGCTGGAGGCGGAGGTCGCCAAGGTGTTCCACCGCGAGTTCTCGCGCGGGCTCTACTTCGGGCGGCCGGGCGTGGACCAGTTCGCCGACTCGCAGGACTCGCTCTCGACGCTCGTCAAGCGCCACGCCGGGATCGTGGTCGACTACTTCCTCAAGGCCGGCATCGCGCAGGTGCAGATCCAGGACCATCCGCTCGCCGTGGGCGACACGGTGCAGATCCACGGACCCACGACCGGGGTGGTGGAGGTTGTGGTCGACGAGCTGCGGCGCGACGACGAGCGGCTCGAGTCAGTCGGGAAGGGCGAGTGGGCGACTTTCCGCGCGCCGCGCTGCCGCGTCGGCGACAAGGTGTTCTTCATGGAGTGCAGGGCGGCGAAGTCTAGCCGGCGATAGAAATCCGTTAGAATAATTTTTGTCAGATTCAGGAAAGGATTTTGCCTAACTTGATGTTGCAGGGAAAGTAGCCTTGCCGAAAACTTAAGAAAGGAGACAAAAATGAACAAGAAACTCATAGTTGCGGTTGGCATTGCGGCCATTTCGATTGGTGCCTTTGCCGGTCCTCACGGTGGGCCTCGCCCCGGCGGCTTCCATGGCGGCCCACGGCCTGGTGGCTTCCACCATGGCCCACGGCCAGTCATGCACCATGGTGGCTTCCATCATAGGCCGCCAATCCACCATCACAGCTACTGGGGTCGCGGCGGCCGTTACTTCTGGCCGGGCTTTGTCGGCGGCGTCGTGGGCGGGTTGGTCTACAATTCGATCTGCCCCACCACGTACGTGACGACGCCGACCGTGGTCACGACCCCGACGGTGGTGACGACCACTCCGGTAGTCACCGCGCCCGCGGCGACGGTGCAGAACGTCTGGGTCGAGGGACGGTACGTCGACCAGGTCCAGGCGAACGGCACGGTGATCCGCGTCTGGCAGCCTGGCCACTACGAGCAGCGCGAAGTGCTGCTGCAGTGACGATCGCCAAGGCGCGCCGGCCGGACTAGAAACCGGCAATCCTCCCGACGAGCTCGTCCGCGCCAGTCACGGTGTGGACGGTCGCCGGGATGGACTTGCGGAAGACCGCGCCGTAGTTCTTGGTGACGATCCGCGGGTCGGTGACGACCACGACGCCGCGGTCGGACTTGGTGCGGATGAGCCGTCCGAAGCCCTGGCGGAAGCGGATCACCGCCTCTGGCAGCGCGTAGTCGCGGAAGGGGCTGCCGCCTTCGCGCTGCACCTTCTCGGAGCGCGCCTCGGCGATCGGGTCGCCGACCTGCGCGAATGGCAGGCGGGCGATGACCACGCAGGAAAGCGCCTCGCCGGCGACGTCAACCCCCTCCCAGAACGACTGCGCGCCGAAGAGAACCGTGCGCCCGCCAGCCTTGAGCGCCTGGGTCATTGCTTCGCGCGACATCCCCTCGCCCTGCACGAGGAGCGTCAGCGCCTCCTTTTCGAAGGGCCCGGCGGCCGCGGCGGCGACGGCGTTCATCATTTCGTAGCTGGTGAAGAGGACGAGCGCCCTGGCCTGGGACGCAGCGCAGACGCGCGCGAGCGTCTCGGCGAGCGCCGGCGCATACGCCTCGGGCTCGGCCGACGGGTCGGGCAGGTAGTCCGGCGCCAGCACCAGCGCCTGGCGGAAGTAGTCGAAGGGGCTGGCGGCGGTGAGGAAGCGGAAGCGCTCCTCCGCGCCGAGGCGCCGCGCCATGTAGCGGAAGTCGTTGCCGACGCGCAGCGTGGCGGAGCAGAGGACAGCGGAGTCCTTCGCGCCGTAGAGGACGTCGGCGAGCTCCTTCGCCACCGAGAGCGGCGCGGCGACGAGCCGGATGTGGGCGCGGCGGCGGTCGACGCGCACGCGCTCGACCCAGTAGACGTAGTCGTCCTCCTTCTCGCCGGCGACGACGAAGGCCGCCTCGTTGGCAAAGGCGAGCAGCCGGTCGGCGTCGGCGGAGAGCAGGGTGGCGAGGTCGTCGTCGCCGCTGGCCGCGCAGAAGTCGTGGAGCCGGTGGACGAGCGCGATAAGCGGGGCCTCGAAGGCGCGCTGGAGCTCGGCGAGGCGGGCGGTGTCCTCCCAGTAGAGGCGCGAGCGGCCGTAGCGCCGCACTTCCGTCTTCGGCGGCAGCAGCTTGCCGAGGAAGGCGAGGTACCGCTCCGCGGCGTTGGCGACGGCGTCGGCGTCGTGCGAGAACTCCTTGCGGTGGCGCTTGAGGCGGCGGAGGATGCGGTTGAGCTCGGGCAGCGAGAACTCGGAGCCGAACGCCTCGGTGGCGATGGCCTCGAGGTTATGCGCCTCGTCGAGGACGAGCCGCCCGTAGGCCGGCAGGATGCCGCTGCCGGGCGAGGTGGCCTCGGCGAGGACGAGCGCGTGGTTGACGACCACGAGGTGCGCTTCCGCGGCGTTCTGTCGGGCCTTCTGGACGAAGCAGCGCCCGTAGTAGGGGCACTTGCGGCCGGTGCACTCGTCGCCGGGTCGCGAGAGGAGCGCGCGGTTGATGCCGTCGTAGGTGTCGAGGTCGCCGTCGGGAGTGGACGAGAGCCACTCGATGAAGCCGGGCAGGAGCCGTTGCTCGTCCTCTGACATCGTCCAGTATCCCGGCGCGAAGAACTCCGCGACCGACTTGAGGCAGACGTAGTTGGCGCGGCCCTTGAGCAGGGCGACCCTGAAGCCGGCGGCGCCGTCGCCGAGCACCGAGACGGCCTTGGGGATGTCGGAGTTGATGAGCTGCCCCTGGAGGTTGCGGGTGGCGGTGGAGACGACGACCGGGGTGTCGTTCTTCGCGGCCCAGAGGACGGCGGGCACCAGGTAGGCGAGCGACTTGCCGACGCCGGTGCCGGCCTCGACCATCAGGTGCTCGCGGGCGTTGAACGCGGCGGCGATGGCGCCGCACATGTCGATCTGGCCGGGGCGCTCCTCGTAGCCCTCGCGTGCGCCGAGGGTTCCGCCGGCCCTGAGGTGCGCCTGCGCCGCCTCCACGTCGATGGGCGAGCAGTCCTCGTGCGCGGGCAGATGCCGGGCCGGCCCCGGCGCGCGGCGCGGCGGAACGACGTTTTCCCAGGTGGGGTTCGCTATGAAAGCTGCGGCATCCATGTTGGGCCGATATTATACCACAAATTGCCCGCCGCGCAGCGCGCGCGTCGTCTATTGTCACCCCTTGCTTTTTGGGGCGGGAAATGGTAAAATCAACCATAATTTCCCGGTTTAAAATGGGGAGATAGGGGGAGAGACCGCAGGAGAGCGCAAAAATGGCCGGACATACCGAGACAATGCCGAGAATCCTCGTCGTCGACGACGAGAAGCTCATCCGGCTTACGATGAGCGCCAAGCTGAGGAAGGACGGCTACGAGCCGGTCGCCGTTGCGACCGTGGAGGACGCCGTGGCGGAGCTGAAGAAGGCCCCGAAGTCGTTCGGCGCGATCATATCCGACATCATGATGGGCGAGATGGACGGGTTCGTGTTCCGCGACATCGTCCGCGGCATCTCCGAGAAGATCCCGATCTTCTTCCTCACCGCCCTCGATCCGGAGGAGGGCGGCGGCTTTCTGAAGCGCATTCTCGAAGACCCCATCAGCTACTACCTACCGAAGGCGGTCGGCACCGATACGCTACTGAAGCGCGTCCGCCAGGTGGTCGCGTCGCACCGCGTCGAGATGTTCATACAGACGAAGATCGAGGAGGACCGCAAGGCGCTCGAGCTCGCCGCGCACGTCCAGCGGAGTCTCCTGCCCGTGCGCGCCATCGAATCGCAGCGCGGGTTCTACTCGATATACTGGCGGCCGTTCGACATCGTGAGCGGAGACCTCGTGGAGGCCGTGCCGTTCGGGGTCGGGAGCTACCTCTACATCCTCGGCGACATCCAGGGCCACGGCACGAGCGCCGCGCTCGCGATGACCGCCGTGCAGTCGTACATCAAGAACTTCGCCAATGTCGGCGGAACGGTGGCGATGGGCCCGGAGTCCGTCGCCAACCTGCTGCAGTCGTTCTTCCGCTCCAATCTGGCCGACGTCACCTACATGACGGCGCTCATCTGCATCCACAAGCCGCTTCTCGGCAGCGTCAGGTGGATAAGCTGCGGCTCCCCGGACCTCATCGTGATGGACGGCGAAGAGTCGGTCGAGACGAACCCCGGCAAGCGCGGCGGCGTGCCGATAGGGCTCTTCCCGGACACGATATACTCCGCGGACGACGTCGTCGAGACGCCGCTTACGCGCACCGCGGTCTGCATCGCCTACACCGACGGGCTGATGGACATCTCGAGCGATCCCGCCGGCAACGACATGCTGAACGTGAGTCTCTCGCGCGAAGTGCGCACGGGGCTCGTGGGGCCATCGCGGCGGAGCGGCACCATGGCCGTCGCGCCGGCGAAATACGTGAAGGCGCTCGCCGAGCTCGGCTACGACAAGTACCACGACGACATCACGATCCTCGTCTTCGGCGCGCGCGAAGAGCTTCCCGGCATCTACGAGGCGACGATAAAGCTGTCGCCGGACGAGGTGGACGAGGCCTCCCAGCGCGTCGCGGAGTGGTGCCGCGAGCAGGGCTGGCCGGAGACCGGCATATCGGTGGTGCAGCTCGTCTTCGAGGAGAAGCTGATGAACATCTACGACCACGGCCTCGACGACCGCAACAAGATGCACGAGGTCGCGTCGGTGCGGCTGACGCGGCTGCGCGACAACGCGGTCCTCACCGTGTGGGACGCCGGCACCGAGGAGCCGAGCGTCGCCGTGGTCGCCGGCGACGCCGACGTCGTCTTCGAGAAGGCCAACAACGACATGAAGGGCCGCGGCCGCGGGCGGCTCATCGTGCGCGAACTCTGCGACGGCATCGAGCGCAACCGCTTCCCGCCGCTGAACGAGACGATCTACCACATACCGCTAAACGGGAGGAAGGAAGAAAAATGAAGGAGTGCTGCAAGGCATATCTCGACGAGCAGTTCGGCGGCGACGCCGACGTGACGGCGGAGATCTACGGCGAATACGTCTCGTCCGTCGGCGAGAAGATCGCCGAGGCGGAGCGCGCGCTCGCCGCGCAGGACTGGACGGCGCTCGACCGGGCGGCGCACACCCTGAAGGGGAACGCGCTCGCGGCAGGCGACCAGGAAATGGCCGATTCGGCGATCGAGTTGAGGAAAACGGCGGCGCTCGCCGACGCCGGCGGTTCGGCGGCGCTCATAGCGAAACTCAGGGAGCTCTCCACTCTTCTCTAAGCCGCAGGAATGGATAGCCTTCTCGACAGGACGAAGGACGCCGACCTCGACGGGCTCGTCGAGGAGCTCGCCTCCCGCTCGCACGGCAACAGGCGCAGGAGCCTGAGACTCCGCGCCTGGAAGGCGACCGTCTGGTTCTCGTATTCCGCCAAGCGGGCGATCGACATCCTCGGCAGCGGCATCGGGATGGTCCTCCTGTCGCCCGTCTTCCTCGTCATCGCCGCGGCGGTCAAGCTCTCCAGCCCCGGGCCGGTCTTCTTCAGCCAGATCCGCGTGGGCCGCTACGGGCGCCACTTCCGCTTCTACAAGTTCCGGAGCATGCGCCAGGACGCCGAGGCGCAGAAGGCGGCGCTCCTGTCGCAGAACGAGTCGAAGGACGGCGTCATCTTCAAGATGAAGGACGACCCGCGGATCACCAGGGTCGGCAAGTTCCTCCGGCGCACGAGTCTCGACGAGCTGCCGCAGCTCTGGAACGTCTTCATCGGCGACATGAGTCTCGTGGGGCCGCGGCCGCCGGTGCCGAAGGAGGTGCAGGAGTACACGCTCGAGGACCGCAAGCGCCTGGACGTCATCCCCGGCATCACCTGTCTCTGGCAGATCCAGGGCCGGAGCGAGATCCCGTTCCACGAGCAGGTGCGGCTCGACAAGGAGTACATCCTCGCGCCCGGGTTCTGGAAGGACGTGAAGATCCTGCTGAAGACGATTCCGGCGATCATCGGCGGAAAGGGGGCGTACTAGGATGGACAACGTCCTCTTCGTGCCCGCTACCCGCGAGACCGAATGGGTCCGGGAAGTCCTGCCCGGCCTGAGTCCGGCGGAGCTGCCCGTCGCCGGCCGGCGCATCATCGACTACGCCATCGAGCGCGCGCAGAAGTTCGGGGTCATGTTCACCGAGATCCTCGACTGGGACTTCTCCGAGCGCCTCGTGGACGACTTCGCCGACATGACCCGCACCGGCGTCCCCGTCTTCTACCTGAAGGGCGAGGGCCCGATGCCCAAGGGGCTTCGCGACCTGGAGGGCTATTCGAGCCCGCTCACCGGCAACATGGCCGACGGCCTCATCGTCGTCTGGGGCCTCGCGATTTCGATGCACACGGCGGACGAGGTTTCGCTGGAGCCGGTCTCCGACGAGGACTGCGCCGAGACCCCGGCCGGGCTCTACCGGCGCGAAGGCGGGCGCTGGCTACGCATGGTCCCGCACGGCCTGGTGGTGAGGAACGCCAAGGCGTGGCACGAGCTCAACTTCGTCGTCCTGCGCCACCCGGACGACTTCACCATCCCCGGCTATTCCTCCGAGCGGCACGTCAACATCGGCCGGAACGCCGTGATCGAGCACGGCACGGCGGTGAAGCCGCCGGTGCTGCTGCAGGACAACACCTGGCTCGCGCGGAATGTGCGGCTCGAAGGCGACGTGGTCGTCGACAGCGGCTCCTACGTCAGCGAGGGCGCGCGGCTGAGGCGCACCGTCGTCTGCCGCGATACCTTCATCGGCGAGGGACTGGACCTCGACGGCAAGATCGTCGTCGGCCGCCGCGTCATCGACGCCGCGACGGGCACCTGGGTGGATCTCGAGGAGCCGGGGCTCGCCCGGCGCATTCCGACCGGGCTCGGCTGGGTCCGCCGACTGTGGCATTTTCTTCGCGGCCGTTCCTACGGCAGAAGGGGGTAGGCAATGGAAACGCACGCTTCGGAAGGAAGCCCCGCCAGGCTCAGTCCGTACCTCACTACGTGTGGCGCGATCTCGCTTGCATTCGGCTGCGCCGTGGGCTGGGGCGCGTTCATCATGCCGGGGACGGCGTTCCTGCCGGTCGCGGGCCCGCTCGGCACGCTCATCGGCCTCGCCGTCGGCGCCGCGGTCATGTTCCTCGTGGGCCGCAACTACCACTACATGATCCAGAAGTTCCCCGAGGCCGGCGGCGCCTACGGCTACGTGAAGAAGATCTGCGGCGGCGACCACGGCTACATCTGCGGCTGGTTCCTGATCCTCACCTACGTCGCCATCGCCTGGGCCAACGCCACCGCGCTTGCGCTCATCGGGCGGCACCTTCTCGGCGGGATGTTCAGCTTCGGCTTCAGGTACGAGGTCTCCGGCTACGACGTCTACGCCGGCGAGGTGCTCGTCTCGGCGGCGGCGCTCCTCGTCGTGGGCGGCGTGTTCGTCTTCGGCAAGCGCCTCGCCGCGCGCGTCCAGACGTTCTTCGCGCTCGTCCTCGGCGTCGGCATCGCGGTCTGCGCCGCGGTCGTCCTCATGCGCCACCAGGGCGGGCTCGCGAGCTTCGCGCCAGCGTTCGCGGGTGGCAGGCCGCCGGCCCTCCAGGTGTTCGCGGTCGTCGCGCTCGCGCCCTGGGCGTTCGTCGGCTTCGAGTCGGTCTCGCACTCCGCCGAGGAGTTCGCGTTCCCGCGCTGGCGCACGGTCAGGATCATCGTCATCTCGCTCGTCGCGGCGACGGCGGCATACGTGGCGCTCACGCTGGTCGCGGCCTCGTCGTGTCCGCCCGGCTTCGCCAACTGGCGCGACTACATGGCCGCGCGCGGCAAGTTCGACGGGCTGGAGGCGATGCCGGTCTTCAACGCGGTGTTCCAGGCCATGGGCAGGCCGGGGCTCGTCCTCCTCTGCCTCACCACCCTCGCCGCCATCGTGACCGGGCTCGTCGGCCACATCGTCGCCGCGAGCCGCCTTCTCTTCGCGATGTCGCGCGACGGGCTCCTGTGGAAGCCGTTCGCCCGGCTGGACCGCGACGGCAGCCCGCGCAACGCGATTCTCGCCATCGTCGCCGTCTCCTGCTTCATCCCGCTTGTGGGGCGCACGGCAGTCGGTTGGATTGTCGATATCACGACGATTGGCGCGAGCATCGCCTACGGCTATGTCTCGTTCTGCACGTTTATGGTGGCGCGGAAGGAGGGCAGGCGCTGGGTGATGGCGAGCGGGCTCGCGGGCGTCGCCGTCTCCGCGGCGTTCATGGCCTACTTCCTCGTCCCGAACTTCTGGGTGGTCGACGCGCTCGCGACGGAGTCGTACTTCATCCTCTCGGCGTGGAGCGTCGTCGGGATCCTGGTGTTCCGCGGCGTCTTCAACCGCGACCGGCACGGGCGGCTCGGCACCACCACCTTCGCGTGGGTGGTGCTGCTCTTCTTCATCTTCTTCTCCGGCCACATGTGGCACCGCCAGAAGACGCGCATGCTCACCGACATCGTGGTCGACCAGATCAGCGAGCGCTACGCGCCGATCGACAGCGACGGGAACGTGACGGAGGAGGAAAAGGAGGCCGCGTCGTTCCTCCAGCGGCAGGAGGACTGGGTCAACGCGGAGCTGACCCGCTACAACCTGATCCAGATTGCGCTCGTCCTCGTCACCCTCGCCCTCATGTACAGCATCCACTCGGTCATCTCGCGGCGCGAGAAGGAGGCGTCGAAGGCCAAGAGCTACTTCTTCTCCACGGTGAGCCACGACATCAGGACGCCGCTCAACGCCATCGTCGGCTTCTCGCAGATGCTCCAGCTCGGCTGCAAGACGAAGGAGGAGGCGGACGAGGCGGTGAACTCGATCCTCACCAGCAGCAAGTCGCTCCTTTCCTTCGTGAACGACATCCTCGACCTTTCGCGGCGCGAGTCGGGCAAGACCGAGCCCAACCTGACGCCGACCGACTGCCATGCGCTGCTGCGCGAAGTGGAGGAGTCGTTCCGCGTCGGCGCGCCGAAGAAGGGCGTGGAGATCCGCGCGGCGATCGGCGTGATGCCGCAGCTCATGGTCGACCCGCTCCTATTGCGCCACGTCGCGGTCAACCTGGTCTCGAACGCGGTCAAGTTCACCGAGAAGGGCTTCGTCGAGGTGCGCGGCAGCTTCGAGCTCGGCGCGGACAAGGAGACGGGCCGGCTCCTCGTCGAGATCGAGGACACCGGCGTCGGCATCGGCGAGGAGGACAAGCACAAGATCGACTCGCCCTACATGCAGACGGCGTCGAAGACTTCGCGCAACGGCGGCACCGGGCTCGGGCTCGCCGTCTGCCGCCAGTTCGCCGAGGCGATGGGCGGGACGATGACGTTCGACTCGGAGCTGGGCAAGGGCTCGACTTTCAGGATCACGCTGCCGAAGGTGAAGGTGGCCAATGGGACTGGCGGGACGGGCGATTTGCTGCCGGTCGCGCCAGCCGCGCAAGTCGCGCCGGTCAAAAATGCCGTTCACCGCCTGCTCCTCGTCGACGACCAGAAGATGAACCTCGCCGTCCTGAAGGCGCTCATCAAGCGCGTCGGCGGCTTCGAGACCGAAACCGCCGCGGACGGCAAGGAGGCGCTCGCGCGGCTGCAGGACCAGGGCAAGCCGAAGATCGACGCCGTCCTCACCGACATGTGGATGCCGGAGCTTGACGGCGAGGGGCTGGCGAAGGCGATCCGCGCCGACGCACGGCTCGCGAAGACGCCGGTCCACGTCATCACCGCCGACGTCGAGCTCCAGGAGACGTACACGGAGAAGGGCTTTGACAGCATCATCCTCAAACCAGTCACAATCGGCACGCTTGGCCCGCTGCTCGCGGGACTGGCGGAAAGGGAGGGATAGGCCATGCAAGGGTACATGTACTCGGTGTTCTCCGCGAGCGCCATCGCAATCCACCTGATCATCAACTTCAGGCAGCTGATCGGCCGCGGCGAAGATACGATGCGCAGCCGGAGCTACCGGGGCTTCCTCTACGGAATCCTCGCCTACTACGCGACCGACGCGGCGTGGGGCCTGTTCGCGGGGCTACGCTGGATGGGGGCGTGGTACGTGGACACCATGCTCTTCTTCCTCTCCCTGGTGGCGTTCGTCTTCATGTGGAGTCGGTTCGTCACCGCCTACCTCGACTTCGGCAGGATCTCCTCGGCGGTCCTCGCCTGGTTCGGGTACCTGACGCTGGCGGTCAACGTGGTGGCGCTGGCGGCCAATCCGTTCAACAATTGCTTCTTCTTCTTCGACGGGCAGGGCGTCTACCAGCTCGGCTGGATGCGCGACCCGGCCTTCTTCCTGCTCGTCGCCTTCAACTTCCTCGTCGCCGCGATGTCGTTCGCCAAGGCCATGCGCAGCCGCGACTCCTTCCGCCGCCGCGGCATGATGGTCTTCATGTTCAGCATCATGACGACGGCGGCGATGGTCCTCCAGGTCGTCTGGCCGCTCACGCCGTTCACCGCGCTCGGCTGCCTCATCGGCAACTGCTTCTTCCACGTCTTCGTCGTCCAGGACGAGCAGGCGGCGAAGCACACCGCCGACCTCGAGGACGCGCTCGCCCGCGCCCATGCGGCGGAGAAGGCGCGGAGCATGTTCTTCAGCATCGTCAGCCACGACATCCGCACCCCGCTCAACGCGATCCTCGGCTACTCGGAGTACCTCCAGTTCGGCGCCAAGGACCAGGCCGAGCGCGACGAGGCGCTCAAGCAGATCCGCACCAACGGCGCCACGCTGCTGCAGCTGGTGAACGACGTCCTCGACCTCGCGAAGATGGACGCGGGCCAGATGGCGCTCCAGCTCTCGCCGGTGCGGCTCACCCGGTTGACCGACGAGGTGTTCGCGTCCTTCCAGCTCGCCGCCGCCGCGAAGGGCATCAAGCTCGTCAACCGCACGGCGTGGGTGCCGGCGCTCCTCCTGGACGAGCACCGCTTCCGCCAGATCCTCTTCAACCTGGTCGGCAACGCGGTGAAGTTCACCGACCGCGGCTCGGTGACGGTGTCGGCCTCCTATTCCTGGACCGACCTCGAACTTTCCGTCACCGACACCGGCTGCGGCATCCCGCCCGAAATGCTCGCGCGCATCCTCGACCCGTTCGTCCAGGTGCAGGATCCGAGCCACTCCGCCGACCGCGCCGGCGGGACGGGGCTGGGGCTTTCCATCTGCAAGCGGCTGGTGGAGGCGATGGGCGGCCGGCTCCTCGTCGAGAGCGATCTCGGCGCCGGCTCGACCTTCCTGGTGCGCATCCCCGGCGTCGCGTCGAGCGAGGACGGTTCGCAGCCGCACGACGACCCGCGCCCGTCCGAGCCGACCGGCAACCTCCCGAAGCGCGTCCTGGTCGTCGACGACTCGCCGGTCAACCGCGCGGTGCTCACCGCCCACCTGCGGCGCGCGGGCGTCGCCGCGATCGACCACGCCGGCGACGGCGCGGAGGCAATCGCGCAGCTCGACGAGGCGCTGAAGGCGGGCGAGCCGCACGACTTCGTCTTCTCCGACCTCTGGATGCCGAACCTGAACGGACTCGAGTTCATCGAGAAGCTCCGCGACGACCAGCGCTTCGCCAAGCTGCCGGTCTACGCGGTGACGGCCGACACGGAGTACGGCAACGACGACCGGTTCGGCCTCTTCACCGGCATTCTCCTCAAACCCCTTACCTACGGCAAGCTCGCGGAGGCGTTTGCCGGCAGTCTGTAGACCCGACGAAATGCAAGACTACATATATTCGGTAATCGCCGTTTTGGCGATGGTGATCCATCTGATCATCAACCACAACATGCTCCCTGGACGAAGGGGGTATGACACCTCGTATGGCAAGCACTACCGTGGCTTTCTGGCGGGCATATTTGCCTACTATGTCGTAGACGCCGGCTGGGGCGTCTTCGCGGGGCTTGGCTGGACGCATGTCCTGTACATCGACACGATGCTGTATTATGTCGCAATCGCAGGAACCGTCATCATGTGGTGCCGCTACGTGATTTCCTATCTCGAACTCGACAAATGGGCTGCGCGTCCGCTGCGCTGGTTCGGGTATGCGCTCCTCGGGCTTTACATCGTGCTGCTGACGTTCAACGTGTTCAACAACTGCCTTTTCTATTTCGACGAGCAGGGAAGATATGTCGCCGGCGGAATACGGATGCTCATATTCTACCCCTTGGCCGCCATCTACGTTCTCACCGGTGGGTTCGTGTTTGCGAGGATTCCTGGCAGCCGGGGCTCAGTGCGCAGAAGGAGCATGGTCGCGTTTCTGTTCTGTCTCACCATGGCGGTTGCAATCGTCCTCCAGATCGTCTGGCCGCTCTGGCCGTTCTACGCCATCGGCTGCCTTGTGGGCAATTGCTTCTTCCACATTTTCGTTGTCGAGGACGAGCATGCTGAACTGCGTCAGGCCGTCATCGAGCGCGAGCAGACGGCGAAGCACGCGGCGGAGCTCGAAAAGGCGCTCGAGCGCGCCCGCGCGGCGGAGAAGGCGCGGAGCATGTTCTTCAGCATCGTCAGCCACGACATCCGCACTCCGCTCAACGCGATCATCGGCTACTCGGAGCTGCTGCAGCTCGGGATCAAGGACCCGGCCGAGCGCGACGAGGCGCTTAGGTCCATCCAGGCCAGCGGCACCACCCTGCTCCAGCTGGTGGACGACGTCCTCGACCTCGCGAAGATGGACTCCGGCAAGATTGCGCTCCAGCAGGAGCCGGTGCGGCTCTTCCAGCTGGTCGACGAGGTGTTCGCCTCCTTCAAGAAAGCCGCCGCGGAGAAGGGGATCGAGCTCGTCAACCGCACCGCCGGCGTGCCGACGCTGCTGCTGGACGGCCACCGCTTCCGCCAGATCCTCTTCAACCTGGTCGGCAACGCGGTCAAGTTCACCGAGCGCGGCTCGGTGACGGTCTCGGCGACATATGCCGGCAGTGACCTCGAGGTCTCCGTCGCCGACACCGGCTGCGGCATCGCGCCCGACTCGATTTCCCGCATCTTCGACCCGTTCGTCCAGGCCCAGGATCCGAGCCACTCCGCCGACCGCGCCGGCGGCACCGGGCTGGGGCTTTCCATCTGCAAGCGCTTCGTGGAGGCGATGGGCGGCATGCTCGTCGTCGAAAGCGAAGTCGGCAAGGGCTCGACGTTCAAGGCCTGCATCCCCGGCGTCAAGGGCGAGAGCGAGCGTCCGACGGCGGCGGCTGCGCCGCGGCAGCCGGTCGCGAAGCCGGAGAAGGTGCCGACGCGCGTGCTGGTGGTCGACGACTCGACGATCAACCGCGAGGTGCTGGCCTCGCTTTTGGTGTACGCTGGCGTCAAGTCGGTCGACCAGGCGCGCGACGGCGCCGAGGCGCTCTCGCATCTCGCGGAGGCGGCCGAGGCGGGCCGCCCCCACGACCTCGTCCTCTCCGACCTCTGGATGCCGAAAGTGAACGGCATCGAGCTGATCGGGCGGCTGCGCGCCGACCCGCGCTTCGCGAAGCTGCCGGTCGTCGCGGTGACGGCCGATGCGGAATTCCTGCGCGACGAAAGGAACAGTCTCTTTTCCGGCGTCCTCCTGAAGCCGCTCACCTACGAGAAGCTGCTGGGGGCCTTTTCCTCCACGTTGGGATGAAATCGACGATGAGCGGCGAAGATACGGAGAAATCGGGCGGAATCGGGAAGCATCTTTCGATGCTTTCGGCCTGGGGGCTTTCCTTCGGCTTTGCCGTGGGCTGGGGCGCGTTCGTCATGCCCGGCGCGGAGTTCCTGCCTTCGGCCGGGCCGCTCGGCACGGCGATCGGCGTGGCCGTCGGCGCGCTCGCGATGGCGGTCATCGGCTGGAACTACCACCGCATGGCCTCGACCGATCCCGGGCCCGGCGGCGCCTACGCCTACGCGCGGCGGGCGTTCGGCGCGGACTACGGCTACCTCACCGCGTGGTCGCTCTCGCTCGCGTACATGGCGATCCTCTGGGCGAACGCGACCGCGCTCGTGCTGCTCGTCCGCTACATGTTCGGCGACATCCTCCAGTTCGGCTGGCACGACACCCTCGCCGGCTTCGACATCTACCTCGGCGAAGTGCTGCTTTCCGTGGCGGTGATGGTCGTCGCGGGCGGCGTGTGCCTCTGGCGCAAGCGCCTGGCGGGGCGCGTTCAGGCCGCGCTCGCCGCGTTCATGCTCGTCGGCGTCTCGGTCTGCTTCTTCTTCGTGCTTTCGCGCCACCAGGGCGGGCTCGCGGCGATGGCGCCGGCGTTTGCGCCCGGCGGCGCGAAGCCGGTTTCGCAGGTTCTCCGCATCCTTGCGATGATGCCCTGGGCGTTCGTCGGCTTCGAGGCGATTACCCATTCCTCGGCGGAGCTCGGATTCCCGGTGAAGAAGCTCTGGCGCGTCCTCGTGGCGGCGATTTTCGCGACGGTTGCCATGTACTCCATGCTCGCCGTCTTGCCCGTCCTCTCGCACCCGGGCGGCTTCGCCACCTGGACCGACTACCTCGCCGGCAGCCAAGGGCTCTCCGGAATCGACTCGATGCCGACCTTCGCTTCCGTGCGCACGGCGATGGGCCACGGCGGCGTCGCGTTGCTCGGCGGCACGATGTTCGCGGGTATCTTCACCGGCGTCGTCGCCGCCATCGTGTCGATGAGCCGTCTCCTTTACGCGCTCTCGGTGGACGAGGTGTTCCCGCGCTGGCAATGGCTCGGCCGACTCGACAAGAACGGCTCGCCCCGCAACGCCATCCTCCTCGTCGTCGGCGTCTCGCTGGTGATTCCGTTCTTTGGGCGCACGGTGATCGGCTGGCCGGTGGAGGTCTCGAGCATCGGCGCGGCGGTCGCGTTCTGCGCCACCTCGGCGGCGGCGGCCCGGTTGGCGAAGCGGAACGGAGACCGGCTCACGCGGGCGACGGGGCTTGCGGGCGCGGCGATGTCGATTGTCTTCTGTCTCCTCCTCCTCGTGCCGAACTACATTTCGGGAAACGCGCTTTCGGCGGAATCGTATCTCGTCCTGGCGCTCTGGTGCATCATCGGCTTCGCGCTCTACTGGCATGCCTTCAGGAACGACACCCACCAGCGGTTCGGGCGCTCGCCGGTCGTATGGACGGGGATCGTCATCCTCATCTTCTTCTCGTCGCTCATGTGGGTGCGGCTCGCGACGCAGCGGGCTACCGGCCGTACGGTCGGCTCGATAGTCGACTATTCGGCACGTCACTGCGAAAAGTACCATGGCACCACCAACGCCCACGCCCTCCATGACGAGGAAGGTTTCGTCAACGGGCTCATGGACGTCCTCAACGGCGACCGGCAGAGCTACGACATCGTGCAGATGGCGCTTTTGGTGTTTTCGCTGGTCATCATGTTCAGTCTCTACGCCATCCAGCGCCGGCGCGAGGAGATGCTCGAGGTCGCCCACGCGAAGGCCGAGGCCAGGGACCGCGCGAAGAGCGCGTTCCTCTCCACCATCAGCCACGACATCCGCACCCCGATGAACGCCATCATCGGCTACATCGAGCTCGCCAAGCGCGCGGGCGTCGGCGAGGAGAAGCTCCGCGAGTACATCGCCAAGATGGAGTCGTCGAGCCACCACCTCCTGGCGCTCATCACCGACGTCCTGGAGATGAGCCGCATCGAGTCAGGCAAGATCGAGCTCGAGCCGGTGCCGATGGATCTCGCCGCCGCCCTCGACGAGCTCCGGGTCCTCTTCGCCGGGCAGATGGCGGAGAAGGGGATCGACTTCAGGACCGACGCCACGCGCGTCGAGCACCGCCGCGTGATGTGCGACCGGAGCCGCTTCAACCGGATGTTGCTCAACCTCGTCGGCAACGCCTGGAAGTTCACGCCCGCCGGCGGGCGCGTCTCCGTCGTCCTCTTCGAGAACCCGTCCCCGAAGGAGGGCGAGGGCTTCTACGAGCTGAGGGTAAGGGACAACGGCCTCGGCATGAGCCGCGAGTTCCTCCAGCGCGTCTTCGATCCGTTCGAGCGCGAGCGCACCTCCGCCGCGAACGCCGCGGAGGGGACGGGCCTCGGCATGCCGATCACGAAGGGCATCGTCGAGCTGATGAAGGGGACGATCGAGGTGGAGTCGGAGCAGGACAGGGGGACGGAGTTCACCATCCGGCTCGCGCTGCCGTTTGCGCCCGCGGGGGCGGGCCTCGCCGCGGCCGGCGAGGAGGCGGCGGCCGGCGATGCGCACGTCGACTTCTCGAAGATGCGCGTTCTCCTCGTCGAGGACAACGACATCAACCGCGAAATCGCCTACACCGTCCTCTCGCAGGCCGGCTTTGCCGTCGACCAGGCGGAGAACGGGCATGTCGCGGTCGAGAAGGTGTCGCGCGGCGGCCCCGGGTTCTACGACGCGATCCTGATGGACGTCCACATGCCGCTGTTGGACGGCTACACCGCGACCCGGGCGATCCGCGCGATGGCGCTTCCGGGCATGCGGCGCATTCCGATCGTCGCGCTTTCCGCCAACGCGTTCGAGACCGACGTCAAGGAGGCGCTCGCCGCCGGGATGGACGCCCACATCGCCAAGCCAATCCGCATACCGACGCTTATGAAGACACTGGAAAGACTGCTGCGCGACCGCGAGGCCGCCGATGTCCTCGCCTCGCTCGCCAAGCTGGGCTGCGACGTGGAAACCGCCCTGCGCGACACCTACATGGGCAACAAGCCGTTCTACGAGCGGATGCTCGGAAAGCTGCCCGGAAGCCACGCGCTCGACGAGATGCGCGCGGCGCTCGCCGCCGGGGACGCGGAGGCGCTCTTCTCCTCGTCGCACAACCTGAAGGGGCTCTACGCCTCGCTGGGCTTGACGCCGCTCCACGCGCTCTGCAGCGAAATCGTGGAGATCGCCCGCGCGGGCGGGCTCGACGGCGCGGCGGAGCGGCTCGAGCGCCTCGGGCGCCTCCACGCCGAAGTGGTGGGGATAGTGGGTGCGCCGGCGTGAAGACGATTTGAAAACCAGGAAGGAAGACACGACGACCATGAAAGAGTTCGAAGGATACAGGGTGCTGCTGGCGGACGACGAGAAGATCGACCTCGAGATTGTCTCGCGCATCGTCGAGGACCTCGGCGCGGAATGCGTCCAGGTCATGGACGGCGAGGAGATGCTGGAGGTGCTGAACGGGCCGGAGGGCGGGAAGGTCGACCTCGTCCTCACCGACATCAACATGCCCGGCAAGAGCGGCATCGACGCCTGCTCGGAGTTCCGCGCGTCGTCCCACCCGAAGGCGCGGACGCTGCCCATCATCGGCATCTCGGCGGACACCAACCGCGCGCTCTTCGACAAGGCGATTTCCGCCGGCATGAACAGCATGACCACGAAGCCGCTGACGCGGGAGACGCTGCGCTCGCACTTCCACATCACGCTGAAGGACAACCAGGCGAACGCCGTCTTCAGCGAGCGCATCCAGCAGGCGCTGGCGAAGAGTCTCTTTTTCTCGTCGGTGAGCCACGACATCCGCACGCCGCTCAACGCCATCATCGGCTTTTCGGAGATGCTCAAGCACGGCTTCGAGACGAAGGCGGAGCAGGACCTCGCCGTGAACTCGATCCTGGTGAGCAGCCGGATGCTGCTCCAACTGGTGAACGACATCCTCGACCTCTCCAAGCTCGAGTCCGGCAAGATGAGCATCGAGCCGGAGCCGACCGACGTCGCGCGGCTGGTGCGGGAGATCGCGGTGACGTTCGGCGCCACCCACCAGAACCCGCAGCTGGACATCCTCTGCCGCGTTGCCGGCACGCCGGAGCTGATGCTCGACCCGCACCGCCTGAGGCAGATTGCCTTCAACCTGATGGGCAACGCCATCAAGTTCACCAAGAAAGGCCACATCGAGATCCGGACCTCCTTCGCGCCGGACGCCGGCGGCGGGACGGGAGTCTTCCGCCTCGAAGTCGAGGACACCGGCTGCGGCATCAGCGAGGACGACATCAAGAAACTCGCGCGGCCGTTCGTCCAGGTCGGCGTCGGTTCCGGCCAGCGCGGCGGAACGGGCCTGGGGCTCCACATCTGCCGGATGCTCGCGCGCGCGATGGGCGGCGAGATGGAGATCAAGTCGGAGCTCGGCAAGGGCGCGACGTTCTCGATCGTCGTCCCGGGGGTGAGGGTGGTGGAGAACGGGACTGGCGGGACCAGCCACCCAACCACTCAACCACCTAACCACCTAACCACCCAACCGAAGATCCTCGTCGCCGACGACACGAAGATGAACCAGATTGTACTGCGGACGATGTTCGGCAGGCTCGGGGTGAAGGACATCGTCTTCGCCGACAACGGTCGCGAGGCGCTGGAGGCGCTGACCGCCCCCGATGCGCCGAAGTTCGACTTCGTCCTCACCGACGCCTGGATGCCGGAGATGACCGGCATGGAGCTCGTCGCGGCGATCCGCGCGAACGCCGCAGTCGCGAAGACGCTGGTCTACCTCTTTACCGCCGAAGTGGAGATGAAGGACAACTACGTCGAGAAGGGCTTTGACGGCGTGCTCCTGAAGCCCGCCAACCTCGAGGCCCTGAGGAAGCTGCTGCCATCGCCGTCTTCCAGTCCGTCGACTTCTGACAGATTCACGAAATTTTGATATACTACACACTTTTATGGCAAAAACAGGGACATACATCTGATGGGACGGCACGTTTTAGGCAACTGCCCGGAACTTGACCGGATCGTCGACGATGCTTGCGCCGAAATCGGGCGTGAGATCGCCGCGCTAGCCATTCCCCGGCTCGCCGGCGTCGTCCTGGGCGGCGGCTACGGCCGCGGCGAAGGCGGGGCGATAGAGCGGGGAATGGGGAACGGGGAACGGGGAACGGCGGTGCTGTCGAACGATCTCGACTTCTTTGCGGTTACAGAGGATGGTGTGCCCGAGGCGGAGACAATCGCCGCCATTGGCGAAGCGCTGAAGCCAGTTGCCGAGAAGTGGACGAAGAAGCTTGGCGTTGACGTGGATTTCGCGGTGAAGACCCCTTGGCGGCTCAAGCACGATGAAGAGCGAATCATGGTGCAGGAGCTCATGCGCGGCTATTTCGACGTCGCCGGGAAGAAGGGCGAGGAGCTTTTCGCCGGCATCGCGCAGATTCCCGCGGCAAAACTGCCGTGGATGGAGGCCGCGCGGCTGATGATGAACCGCGGGATGGGGCTCCTTTTTGCGATGACCGGCAATCGCGATCGCGATTTTGCGAGCCGCAACATCAACAAGTGCATTCTCGGCGCGGGAGATGCGCGGCTTGTCGCGAAGGGCGCGTATGCCTGGCGGGCGGAAGAGCGTGCGGCGGCGTTGGATGACGCGCTTTATTCGGCGGCGGTGGAGTGGAAGTTCCGCCCGAAGGCGGAGCCAGTTTGCGACTGGGAGAAGGCGCGGGAATACTGGCTAAAGGCACAGGCCGAGATTTCCAGAACTTCTAGAACTTCTAGAACCCTTCGCAACGCGGCGCGGTGGATCGCCAGGCGCCGCTCGATCGGCGATTTGCGCACTTTCGGGCTCGACCCGGTGGTACGCGTCCTCGGGCAGGTGGAGAGAGGCGTGCGCGAAAGGCGTGCGCCGGATTCCGCGCTGCTGCGCGACTGGCAGGTATTTAACTAAAAACAACCAAGGAGAGAAAGAAAATGGGCTGGGAGATAAAAGAGAAGGAAAACAACGTCATCAACGTCGCCATCGACGGGCGTCTTGTAGCGGCGGTTGCGCCGGCGCTCCGCGACGAGCTGATCGGCAAGATGACGGAAGGCGTGAACGTGCTCTTCGACCTCGGCAAGATGGTGCACATCGACTCGAGCGGTCTCGGCGTCCTGGTGCAGGTGCTGCAGAAGGCGAAGGCGGGGGGCGGCAAGGTGGTGCTGGCGGCGCTCCAGCCCGGGCCGAAAATCGTCTTTGACATCACCAAGGTGAGCCGCGTGTTCGAGATCGTGCCCACGGTGGCAGACGCGAAGTTCAGCTAAGACTTAGGCCAGAAAGAACAGTGATGAAGAAAATTTCTAGCGCTTCTATGGCGGCAAGTTTCGCCCTCGCGCTGCTTGCGGCGTTCGCGGCCACGGCCGAGACGGTGAAGGTGGCGGACTGCGAGCGCGACGCCAAGCTTGACTTCTGGGCCGCCGCCGACAACGACTTCTGCGTCTCGATAATGAACGACGTGTTCCAGGCCGCCGGCGTCGAGACGACCCGCCTCGAGTTCGGCGACGACCACCTGGTCGACGTCACCAACGCGGACGTCATCTGCTCCGCGTTCCGCACCAAGAAGCTGCTGGAGGACTTCGACTTCCCGCAGCAGCCGCTCGGGCGCATGCACTTCGCGCTCTACGCGACGCCGTCGCGCGCGATGGAGCTGATGTCCACCAAGATCACCGAGTGGCCGCGCATGCGCATCGGCTACTCGCCGGTCTCGCAGGGCCAGATCTCCAACGACGACCGCACGAGCTACTTCCGCAACGCACGGCTCAATCCGACCTACGTCGAGATCCCGACCAGCGCGGGCGCGGTGCGGGCGTTGCACGACGGCGAGATCGACGCGCTCTTCCTCTACACGCCGTTCGGCAAGCGTCCGGAAGGCGTCACGGAGGTCGTCCCGATCGGCTCGCGCAACGTCTACTTCGCCGTCAGCAAGAAGAAGCCGCAGCTTTTGAAGCTGCTCGCCAAGGCGTACCGCGACTACTACATCGACAACATCGACAAGTACGACGAGCTGCGCGAAAGGATGCTCGGCATCCCGAGGCCGCAGAAGCGCGTGCGGGTGGCGGCCTACAGCCGCGGCGACCTTTTCGAGGTGACGCCCGGGGGCGCGCGGTCGGGCGCGCTGGAGGTGTGGCTCAAGTCGATCGTCGGCCATACCCACTGGAACGTCGACTACGTCTACGGCAACTACGACGAATCGCTCGCGGACGTGATGAACGGACGGCTCGACGTGATCGGCGGCATCGGCTTCACCCCGCAGCGGCGCGACAAGTTCAACTACCCGCATACGCCGATGGGCATGCTGCGCGTCTACCTGTGGGCGAGGCCGGAAAGCAAGTACGAACCCGGCGACCCCTCGACCTGGCACGGCATGAAGGTGGGCCTCCTCGCGAGCACCATCAGCGCCCAGCGCGCGCGCCGCCAGTTCGACGCCGACGAGACCATCTCCTGCGTCGAGTTCTCGTCCGACGCCGACATGCTACGCGCGTACCACAACGGCGACGTCGACGCCTGCGTCGACGTGGAGATGCCCGAGCTCAAGGACGACAAGGCGCTCCACCTCTACGCCTCGCATCCGATGTACATCTGCACCGCGCTCGGGCGCAAGGACCTCTTCGTCGAGCTGGAGCAGGCGATGGACGAGATCTGCGACGACTTTCCGAAGTACCTCAGGATGATCAGCGAGCACCACTACGGCCGTCGCAGCGACATGGCCGCGCTCTCGCTGGAGGAGAGCCGCTGGCTCGCCCGGCGGCTCAAGAACGCGAGCCCCATCATGGTGGACTTCTCGCCGTGGCCGTTCCAGATCTTCGACGCCGACGGCAAGGCGACCGGCTTCATCGGCGACCTCGTCCGGGAGATCCGCGCGCGCACCGGGCTCAACCTCTCCGTCGCGACGCAGACCGACATCAGCACCGCCGAGGCCAAGTTCCTGCGCGGCGACACCGACCTCTGGATCCCGTATCCGGTCAAGGCGTCCGAGGCGACCTACGGCGCGAAGTCGGTGTTCGCCATCCCGGTGCCGCAGAGCGTGGCGCAGGAGCTCGGGGCCGAAGACCAGTACCAGGAGTTCGAGATGTTCGCGAGGCCCAACGTCCCCAGGGAGCTCGTCTCGATCCTCGGCAAGGTGATGACCGGCATCGACCAGACCCAGCTCCAGGAGATGTTCATGGCCGACTCCGCCGAACGCCAGGTGGTGCACCGCGTCTTCGGCATGACCAGGGGGGAGCTGATCCACGCCATCGCCATCGTGTCGTCGATCGTCCTCCTGTGCGTGGTGGTGTTCGCCTCGGTGATGATCACGATGCTCGTCTTCCAGACCAAGCGCGCGAACAAGGCCGCCGCGATCGCCGAGGACCACGCCCAGGCGAAGACCCGCTTCCTCGCGATGATGTCCCACGAGTTGAGGACGCCGCTCAACGCGGTGATCGGCTTCGCCGAGTTCATGTCCGACCGCGACCTCGACGAGGAAAAGCGGCGCGAGTACATCGACGGCATCCTTTTGAGCTCCAACGCACTCCTCGACCTCATCAACGACATCCTCGACCTCTCCAAGCTCGAGGCCGGCGCGATGCAGATGCGGACCGGCGTGTGCGACATCAGCCAGCTCCTCAAGGAGCTCCCGGCGATCTTCGGCTACCGCGTCCGCCGCCACGGCGTCAAGCTCCGCATCGACGCGCCGCCGCCGGACAAGCTGCCGATCGTCGAGCTCGCCCAGCAGGGCGTGCGCCAGATCCTCATCAACCTCGTCGGCAACGCCGCGAAGTTCACCCAGCAGGGCGAGATCGCGATCAAGGCCGCCTGGGACGGCGCGCGGCGCAACCTCCACCTCGAGGTCAGCGACACCGGTTGCGGCATCTCGCAGGAGAAGATGGAACGGCTCTTCGACCCGTTCATCCAGGACATCCGTAGCCGCATGCAGTCGAGCGCCGGCGAGATCAAGGGCACCGGCCTCGGGCTCCCGATCGTCAAGCGCATGGTGGACAACGCCGGCGGCACGATATCCGCCAAGAGCGCGCTCGGCAAGGGCACGACCTTCATCATCGACATCCCCGACCTCATCGTGGTGCAGAACGTGACCATGGGCGTCCGCCCGAAGGAGCGGGTCGTCTGCGCGATAAAGCCCGACCGCGTGCTGGTCGTCGACGACATGACGATGAACCGCAAGATCCTCGGCATCCACCTCTCAAACCTGAAGATTGCCGACATCCGCTACGCCGAGAACGGCGAGAAGGCGCTGGAGGTGATGAAGGAGTGGGTGCCGGAGCTCGTCCTCACCGACATGTGGATGCCGAAGATGGACGGCACCCAGCTCGCGGAGGCGATGCGCAGGGACCGTTCCCTCGCCGAGATTCCGGTCGTCGCCGTCACCGCCGACGTCGACATCGGCTCCACCTACGACATGAGTCTGTTCGCCAAGATCATCTCCAAGCCGGTGACCGGCGACAAGCTGCGCGCCCTCTTCGGGGAGGTGGCGGCATCGTGAGACTGCTCGTCTCATGCGTCCCCTACGACGGCGGCAAGAGCGGCATCTCGGTCTATGTCCGGGAGGTCGTCGCCGCCCTCGCCGCGCAGGGGCACGAACTGACGCTTATTTGCGAGCCGGGAGAAAGCTCTAGTTTTTCTAGCGGTTCTAGGATTTCTAGAACCATCTCCGCGCCCCGCTGGACGCGGCGGCCGGCGCTGTCGATGCTCTGGCACCTCTTCCTGCTGCCGTTCTGGATCCGCCGCCATTGCCGCGACTTCGACGGGTTCTTCATCTGCGCGGCCAACCGCCGCGTGTGCGCGTTCTATCCGCTGCCGACGGTGGCCACGGTGCACGACCTCGCGAACTTCCACATCCCGGGCAAGTATTCGCGCTTGAGGATGTTCTACCTTGCGCACATCCTGCCGCACTACGCGAAGAAGGCGCAGTTCCTTGTCGCGGTGAGCGGCGCCACCAAGACGGACATGGTGAAGTACTGGCACTGCCGCGAAGACCACGTTACGGTACTCTACAACGGGTTATCGGGGAACGGGGAACGGGGAACGGGCGGAGGAGAAGCTCTCCGCGTCTCCGCGTCTCCGCGCGAGACGACCATCCTCTACATCTCCCGCATCGAGCATCCGGGCAAGAACCACGTGCGGCTTATCGAGGCGTATTCGCGCCTGCCGCGCGAAACCGCCGCGGCGCATCCGCTCGTCATCGCCGGCTCCGACTGGAAGGACGCGGATGTCGTGCACAATGCGGCGGCGGCCTCGCCGCATGCCAAGTTCATCCGCTTCGCTGGCTTTGTCTCTGGCGAGAAGCTGGCCGAGGTCTGGTCCAAGGCGGGGTTTTACGTTTTCCCCAGTCTCTTCGAGGGCTTCGGGCTTTCGCTTATCGAGGCGATGGCGCAGGGGATTCCCTGCGCCTGCTCGAACAACGGCTCATTGGGCGAAATCGCGGGAGATGTCGCGCTCACCTTCGATCCCGAGAGCGTCGACGAAATCGCCGCGGCGCTTGCGCGGCTTCTCGGAGAATCCGCCGCGGAGCACGAGGCGCGAGTAAAACGGGGACTCGAGTGGATCAAGCGCTTTTCCTGGGACGACCATGCGAAGGGAATCGTGGAGCTGATCGAGGGGACTTTGAGGCATGAGACAATGGACGAGGGACGAGAGCAACCAGCACGTCTCGCGTCTCGCGTCTCATGTCAAGAAGTCTCTCGTCTCTTCGGAATCCCGGTCGCGAAGGTGACCGAGTCCGAGGCGGTGGAGCGCATCATCGCGATGGCGCGGCAACACCATTCCCCGTTCCCCGTTCCCCGTTCCCCGTTCGTCGTCGCTACGCTTAATGTCGACTTCGTCGCCAACGCCGTAAGCGGTTGGCCCTTTGGCGGCAACGACGAGCTTTGGGGGTATCTGAAAAACGCCGACCTCGTTACCGCCGACGGCATGCCGATCGTCGCGCTCTCGCGGCTCTTGCGCCGCGGGCTGCCCGAGCGCGTCACCGGGGCGGACATGGTGCCCGCGATTTTGCGCCGCTGCGCGGAGGAGGGGCTTAAGGTCTATGTCCTCGGCGGCGACAAGGACGCGGTCGCCGCCGCCTTTGAGAAGCTGGGGCTGCCTTCTAGTGGTTCTTGTGGTTCTAGCACAACTAGAGAGTCTAGCACCATCCTCGTCGGCCATGACGACGCCTTCGTGAAGCTCGATTGCGACCAGCCCGAGATCGTCGAGCGCATCAACGCCGCGGCGCCCGACATTCTCTTCGTCGCGCTCGGCAACCCCAAGCAGGAGCTGTGGATGGGGCGCAACCAGGGCAAGCTTCGCGTCGGCGCGATGATCGGCATCGGCGGTACCTTCAACTTCCTCGCCGGTCGCGTGAAGCGCGCGCCGAAGTGGATGCAGAAGAGCGGACTCGAGTGGGTCTACCGCATCGTCCAGGAGCCCGGTCGCCTCTGGCGGCGCTACGCCTACGGGCTCGTCAAGTTCTCGTGGCTATCGCTGCTGCATATGTTCGGGGGATACCGCCGATGAAGATCGCGCATGTATTGAGGCGCATTGCGTTCGACGAGTGGGGCGGAACGGAGCAGGTGGTGTGGAACATCGCCAAGGCGCAGCAGGCAGCTGGACACGAGGTGCGGCTCTTCGCGACGACTGCGCTGTGTCCGAGGGAGAGCGAGACTGTCGATGGCATTGAGATTCTCAGGTTCAAGCCGATCTATCCGTGGTGGCCGATGCCGGCGAAGCTGGTTGCCGAGTTGGACAAGAAGGGCGGCAACCCGTTTGTGCCCGGACTTGGGCGTGCGCTCCGCGAATGGCAGCCGGACGTCATCCACTGCCATGCCATGGCACGCATCGCCGAGCTGTGCTTGAGAATTGGAGTGAAGACCGTTGTCTCGCTTCATGGCGGCGGTGCGAATGTGCCGACGGTCGAGGCGAAGAGCTTGAAGGCGCCGACGCGCGGACGATTCCCGTGGGGCAAGTTGCTCGACTACGCGTTCGGCTGGACGCGCCGCATCCCCGAGGATTTCGACGGCATTGTCTGCGTCGGCGAAGACGAATACCTGAAGTACAAGGAGAAACATCCCCATGTGATGTTCCTTCCGAACGGAGTCGATTGCTCGCTGTTCGCAACCACCCAGCCGTCCAACCACCGAACCACCCAACCATCAAACCACCTAACCCTCCTCTGCGTTGCGCGCATCGACCGCCAGAAAAACCAGCTGGCGCTTATCGAGCACCTGACGCGCCACCCCGGACGGAAGCTTCGCCTGGTGGGCCCCGTAACCCAGCAAGACTACCGCGAACAGCTTGAGCGCCGTGCCGCCGAGCTCGGCGTCTCCGACCGCGTCACGTTCGTCGGTGCGCTGAAGCCGGGCAGCCCCGAGCTGCTCGCCGAGTACCGCGGCGCCGACCTCTTCGTGCTGCCGAGTCGCCATGAGCCGTTCGGCATCGTCGTCCTCGAGGCGTGGGCGGCGGGGCTGCCGGTGGTGGCGAGCGACGTGGGCGGGCTCGGGCGGCTCTGCGCGGCGCATCCCGGCGCGGCGATGGTGTTCCCGGTCGGCGATTCCGCCGCGCTCGATGCGGCGGTCGACGCGGCGCTGGGGAGTGCACAGCAGCTTTCGGCGGCGGGGCTCACCGCGGCGCAGGAGTACGACTGGCGCCAGCTCTCGGCCCGCCTGGTTGATTTCTACGCCAATATATGCTAAAATTCCCTTAATTTTAAGGACATCTCACGCCCTTGAGCGAAGAACTGACAGAGACTGAACGCGAACAGATGCAGCGGCTCCTAACGCTGCAGAAGGTGGTGCTTGTCATCGTGCTCAAGTGGGCATGGCTGTTCGTGTTGCTTTTTGCCTTTCTTTTCGGCGTTTTTGCCGCATATCTGACCTTGAGGGGGGCGAAGAGCGTCGGCCGCTTCACGGCGACCACGCGGCTTCTCTACAACCCGCGGAAGGTGGCGGATATCGAGACCATCAACGACAAGCAGATCATGTCGATCCTCGACCGCGCGTCGCTCAAGCGCAGTATCGCCAGCAAGGTGGACATGCCGCAGGCGGAGAAGGAGTGCCTGGCGTTTGACATCACGATCAAGCAGGAGAAGAAGCCGACCAATCTCTTCACCCTGACCGCCGCGTCGCAGTCGTGGAAGGGTGCGGTCAAGAAGGTGAACGCCTACGCCGAGACGCTGATCGGCGAGTACGCGGCGTACCGCGCGAAGGACCTTGAGTCGTGGGGCGCGTCGATCCAGGACCGCAAGGCGAAGCTCCTGGAGGAACTTTCCGAGATCGAGGCCACCGAGACCCGGCTCAAGGCGAAGACGAACGTCATGGCGCCGCAGGACGCCCTCGTCGCCCTCAATGCGCTCATGTCCGACCAGCGCAAGAACGCCTCGGCGCTTGGCGTGGAACTGGCGAACGAGGAGCTGAAGAAGAAGCGCCTGGAGAAGATCGTCGGCAACGCCGGGGTTGCGATTACCGAGAACGCGCAGGCAATCCGCAAGCGCTCGGAGAAGATTGCGGCGATCGACAAGGAGCTGGCCGGGCTGCGCGAAAAGTACACCGACATCAACCCGAAGGTGACCGGCAAACTGGAGGAGCGGGAGCTGTGCGTCACGGAGATGCAGGCGTTCCTGAAGGCCAAGGGCGTGGAGGACCTGAACCTCGACGACCTCGACCAGCTGGAGAAGGCCGCCGGCGAACTCGCCGAATGCCTCACCCGCATGTCCGCGCTCGCCGAGAAGCGCCGCGCGGTGGAGCAGGAGCTTTCCGACAACGACAGGCACGCGGCGGAACTGTCGGCGATGATCCCCGAATACGAGCGGCTCCAGACGCACCGGTCGGACGTCGCCGCGTCGATCCGCGAGCTGGAGGAGAAGCTCAGCAACATCACCTACCTCTCGGGCGCGCTGAAGAACGACCTCAGGCAGATCGAGCACGCAGGCGGGTCGAGCGACAAGGGGCCGTTCGGCACGAAGCAGCTCGTCCTCTCCCTCGGCGCCGCCGGAGTGTGCCTGTTCGTCGCCATGCTGTGGATCGTTGCGCTGGAGCTTGCATTCGGCAAGGTGCGCGGCGGTCGGGAGATCGAGGCGTATCCCGCCATCTCCTTCATCGGCTCGCTGCCGATCCCCGGAACCATGCCGGAGGACGAGGACCGCGAGGTGATGGGCGTGGTGGCGCTGAAGATGCTCCTTGCCGCCGACAAGAATTCCATCGTGCTCCTGTGCCGGCTGCCCGGCGCGGAAATGCGTGAGGACTTCGCTTCGGTCGTGGACTCCACCGCGCTCATGTCGGGCGTCGATTCCTTCCTGCTCGACGTCGTTTCCAGCGCGAACTTCGCGCCGCCCAAGGACGCCGAGCAGATGGTCGGCGTCGTGCGCAGCGGCGCGCACGGCTGGTTCCCGACGGCCAACCGCTTCGCGATGGCGCCGACGGAGCTGCAGATTCTGCAGGCGGACCTCGCGGAACTGAAGAACTCCTACGGCAACATCTTTGTGAGGATGGAAGGCGGCGTCCGCACCGGCGGCACCTTCTTCGACCAGCTGCTCGGGCTCTGCGACGCCGTCATGCTCATGATTGGTGCCGACAAGACGCCGCGCTCGGCGTTCGGCTACGTGCGCCGGCATGTCGCCAATTCCGGCAAGGCGATCATGGCGATGGCCACCGGCGGCGACGTCAAGACCGTCAGAAGGGAAATGGAGACCAGGCTGTGAAACGCTTTGCCGCGATTCTCGCCGCCGCGCTGCTGGCGGGCTGCTACTTCGACCGGCTGACCTCGAAATACGGCGACATGCCGGAGATGGGCCACGACGACGAGGATGCGGTCATCGCCGAGGCGACCACGAACGAGGTGGACGTCGCCCGCGCCCGCAAGCGCCTGATGGAGCTGGAGATGGAGGAGGATCCGGCCTACCGCATGAATTCCGGCGACAAGATCGAGATCCGAGTCTACGACCACCCCGACCTCGGCGTCACCACCCGCATCGGCCCGGACGGCATGATCGGCTTCGCGTTCATCGGCCAGGTGAAGCTGAGCGGGCAGACCATCGCGCAGGGCGCGGAGTGCATCCGCGAGGGGCTCGTCCCCTACGTCAAGAACCCGGTCGTCAGCATCACCGTGCTCGAGGTGCAGAGCGAGACGGCGACGATCGCCGGGGCGTGCGCGAAGCCCGGCGTCTACGGCATCTCCAACTCGACGCGCCTCGCCGACTTCTACGCGATGGCCGGCTCGAGTGCGCAACGGCTGTTCAACGGCGTGGACGTGGACGTCGCCGACCTCGAGCACTCGATCCTCGCCCGGCACGGGGAGATCCTGCCGGTCGACTTCCGCAAGGCGATCGACAGCGGCGATCCGCTCAACAACGTGCGCATCCGCAAGGGCGACTACGTCTTCATCGCGCAGCGCATGGAGGCCTCGGTCATCATCTGCGGCGAGGTGAAGAACCCGCACAAGCGCCTGTACGAGCAGGGCATGGGCCTGGTGGAGACCCTGACCGCCGCCGGCTGGATGACCGAGCAGCACTGGAGCCACGTCATCATCATCCGCGGCGGTCTTGCGAACCCGCGGCTCTACAAGGTCGACATCGACGGCATCATGGCCGGCAAGTGCCGCAACGTGCAGCTCAAGGCCGGGGACATCGTCTACGTGCCCAGGGACAACCTCTCCGAATACAATGTGTTCGTGAAGAAGCTGCTGCCGACGGCGCAGCTGGTCGGCCTTATCTCGCAGCCGTTCTCTACGCTCAACAAGCTCGACTGAGGCATGAAGTACGCGGTCTTCGCCATAGCCATGATGGGCGTGCCGCCGCTCGCGTTCATCCTCTCGCTCAACCGCTCGTGGGTGAAGTACGCGATCTGGGCGATGATCGCCGCGCTCGCGGCGTACCAGGCCACGGCGATCAACTTCTTCTCCAACGAGTGGTACCGCGGCACTTCGCGCGGCATGGAGGTGAGCGTCATCTACCTTTTCGCCGCGGCGATGCTGATGACGGCCGCGATCAAGCACCGGCTGCCGAAGTTCGTGCCTTCCGCCGGCGCGGCCCTGTTCGTCGCCTACTTCCTCCTCTGCCTGCCGTCCTGGACATCGGCGGAGAATACGCTCTTCTCGTGGATGGAGCTCTGGAAGATGATCATGCTCTACATGACCTACCTTTCCGTCCGGGCGTATCTCGACCTGACCGACGACGTGAAGGCGCTGGTGAAGGGGCTCGCCGTGTTCGTGGTCTTCAACTTCCTGCTGATCGTCAAGGACCACCTCTCCGGCGTCTACCAGCCGCACGGCGTCTTCCCGCACCAGAACGGCCTCGCGATGGGGATGCACCTCTTCGCCAACCTCTTCTTCGCCTACTTCCTCGCCCGGGGCTGGCGCGGGCCCGTCCTGAACACGCTCGCGTTCGTCGCCGCGTCCGCCTGCATCGTGAGAACGTATTCCCGCGGCGCGCTCGCGATGATGCCGGTATCGTTCGCGGTCACCTTTGCGCTCATGTTCCTCGCCGGGCTCGACGTCCCGAAGCGCCGCGTCTTCCGGCGGATACTGCCGATCGCCGTCGTCGGCTTCCTCGGACTGGCCGCCATGCTGCCGCGCATCATCGAGCGCTTCGAGAGCGCGCCGGAGGCGTCGAAGAACACGCGCGTGGAACTCGCCCTCTGCGCCAAGGAGATGATCGCCGACGAACCATGGCGCGGCGTCGGCATCAACAACTGGGGCATCAAGATCAATCCGCCGTACGAATATGCCGAACGCGCCGGGCGCGTCACCAACCGCGGCGAGGAATTCCAGGACGGCATTGTCGAGACCGTCTACCTGCTCGTCGGCGCGGAGTGCGGAATCCCTGCGCTCGTGGCGATGCTGGTCTGGTTTTTATACTACCTTTTCGTCTCCTGCCGGCTCGTGAAGAAGCTGAAGGGCACGCCCTATGCCGCGATACCGGCGGGGCTCGCGGGCGGGTTTGTCGCCTGTTACCTGCAAAGCTGCCTCGAATGGGTGCTCAGGCAGCAGATGAACCTCATCCTCCTCATGTTCTTCTTCGCCATCCTCGACCACCTGAACCAGAACGCCGCGCGAATCGCGGCGAAAGCGCGGGGAGACGGCCATGCCTAGTCTCGTCGTCCTGGTTGCCGCGTCGATGCTGCGGTATCTCGACCCGTACACGTCGCTCTACCAGACCGATGACGACCGCGAAGGACGCGCGCTTGCCGCGGAGCCGGGGTTCTGGAAGTCCGCGAACGGACAGAAGGACCCGCTCGCGAAGAATCCCGAGGTGCGCGTCCTCTACAGCGTGTTCCGCCGGAGCGATTCGCCGCTTCCGGGCAGCACCAACGGCCCGTCGTGTCTTTTCAAGGTGAACCAGGTTGGTTACGCGCCGGACCAGCCGAAGTTCGCGTATCTTGGCGCGTGGCTGGGACCGAAGCTCGGTGCCTGGAAGCCGCGGTGGAGCAACGCTGGGTGGTCGCTTGTCGATTCCAAGACCGGGGCGGTCGCGTTCGTCTCGCCCGTCCCGCCTGTCCTGCGCGTGCGCGACGCCGTGACCAAGGAGGGCGCTCCTTTCACCGGCGAAGCAACCTATGAAATGGATTTCTCGTCCGTCACCAACGAAGGCACCTATTTCATCCGCGTTGATGGCGTGGGGCGCAGCGAGGATTTCCGCATCTGGCGCGGCGCGGTCGAGGACGCTTTCCGCGTCCACATGGGCGGCCTCTACCAGAAGCGCTGCGGCATCGCGAAGACCGAGCCGTACACCCACTGGACATCCGGCGCGTGCCACACCAGCGTCGTGCGCGGCTATTTCGCGCCGGAGGAGGGAAAGCTCCCCAAGGACGTCCGCTGGTTCGACATCATCGCGCAGAACACGGACTGGGCCAACGGCGAGCGCATCGCAGTCTCCGGCGGATGGCACGACGCCGCCGACTTCGACCGGCGACCGGCGCATCTCGCGATTGTGAACGACCTCTGCGCCGTCTACCTAATGCGCCCCGGAAACTTCCGCGACGGACAGCTCGCAATCCCCGAGAACGCGAACGGCATCCCCGACATCCTCGACGAGGCGGAGTGGGGGCTTCGGCATCTCCTCGCCGTCCAGTGGAAGGACGGCCGCGTCGGCACCTGGATCGAGACGACGCGCCATCCGCGCCCCGGCGAGTCCGCCGAGGACGATGCGCTCCAGTACGCCGTCTCGTGCGCGACGCGCTCGAGCACCCTCGCCTACGCCGCGCACGCCGCGCTCCTCGCGCGCTGCCACGAGTCGTTCCGCGCGAAGTACCTCGACTCCGCGAAGCGCGCCTGGGAATCCTTCCTGCGCCAGCCGCCGTCGAATGGGACGTTCTACCTGACGAGGAAGAAGGGCCTGTTCTCCACCGAAAACCGCGCTGTCGAATGGGAGGAGCCGAAGACGCTGCCGGCGAACATGCTCGTCAAGGCGGCGGTGAATCTTGCCGCGCTCACCGGCGAGAAGTCGTATCTCGACGAGCTCGCGCGGCGGCAGCAGGAGGCGCTGGCGGATTTCAAAAAGAACGAATGGAGATGGGGCGCGCTTTCCTTCGCCGGCGAGATGGCGCTGGGGTTGCCGCCCGAGGCCGAGTGGCTCGCGAAGGAGTGGAAGCGCAAGGTCGAGAACCGCGCCAACGATATGGTGAAGGAGGTGGACGGCGCCTATGCCTACCGGTGCCCGTGGTATTTTCCCGGCAAGGGCTGGTGCCACGCGATGAGCTGGGGACAGAGCCATCCGCTCCGCCGCGCGCAGACGCTGATCGCCGCACACGCGCTTTCGGGGAAGGCGAAATACCTTGACGCCGCCTTTGCCGCGCTTGACTTCCACAACGGCTGCAATCCGCAGGGGACTACGCTCACGAGCGGCCTTGGCCGCGTCTACCCGGTCGCGTTCCTCGACCTGCCGTCGTACGTCGACGGCATCGCCGAGTATGTCCCCGGCATAACACCGTACCGCTGGAACTACGGCATGCCCGCGAAGGCGGTGGAGATGGTGTACGGCGGCGACAAGGCGCTGGCGACGAAGTGCCCGATCTGGCGGCGCTGGGGCAACGTCGAGAACCAGACCGTCGCGGCGAGCGAATTCACCGTCTGGGAGACGATCGCGCCGGCGGCGTCGGTGTGCGGCTATCTGCTGACGCCGACCGGAACGCCGCCGCCCGTGCGCCCCGCGCCGGCGGACGACGTGAGGAAGCTTCCGGGCTACTGGACAATGCCGTGAGAACGGGGGAAGAGGGAAGAAGCATGGACGAAATCAACACAACGGTGGTGACGGCTGGCGACCGGGCGTTCGCCTGGGGCGCGCTGCTGCTCGTCGCGAGCATGCGCAAGAACGGCATGCGGCACCCGGTCGTCGTCGGCACGACGGACTGGACGGACGCGATGAAGCGCCGCGTCCTCTCCCTTGGCGGCGTGACCCTGCGCGAGCTGCCGAAGACCCGCCAGTGCGTGGCGTGCCAGAAGCCGCTGCTGATGGGCTGCGACGACGTCAAGACCGACTGGGTCTGCTGGGCCGATTCCGACGGCGCTTTCGTCGGCGACTGTTCGGAATGGCTGAAGGGGGACAGCCCCGACGAAATCGTCATCCGCAAGTACAACCCGCCGCCGGACGACTTTACGCCCGCGACGCTCGAGACCTGGCGGCGCGACGTCGAGCGCTTCCGCGGCGCCGCCGCGGCGGAGAGCCGCTACGCGACGCGGGTCAACTCCGCGTTCATCGTGGTGCACCGCAAGTGGTGCGGGTTCCTGTCCGCGTGGGGCGACCAGATCGGCAAGGTGCTGCCGCCGGACGTGAAGATCATAATGAAGCACGGCACCCCGTATTTCCAGACCGACGAGAGCGTCCTCGCGAGCTTGCTCTGCTTCGCGCCCGACGCCCCGAAGGTGACGGAGAACTACAAGGCGAACGGCAGCGTCGACCGGAGCCGCTACTTCGCGCACTTCGCCTACAACCCGAAGCCGTGGCAGATGTGGAACTCGTATTCGCTGAAGTGGCGCGAGGTGGTCGCCTCGACGGTGAAGTGGCTGGTCGAGAACGGCGTCGTCAAGCCGGGCGACCTGCCGCTCCCGCTCCGCCCGCGGTGGTGGCCGCTCTGCCGCGCCGCGGCGCCGCTGGCGCCGTGGGCCTGGCGCGCGATGAAGCTGAAGAGGAAGCTGTTCAAGGCATGAAGCTCGATTTCAAGAAGAACACCAGGCGGAACATGGTGGCCAACGCGGTCAACAGCGGCATCCGCCTGCTCTTCCCGTTCCTGAACCGCACCCTGTTCCTGTGGCTGCTCGGGCCGGCGTACCTGGGGCTCAACGGGCTCTTCACCTCGATCCTCGGCGTCCTGATGCTCGCCGAGCTCGGCTTCGGCACCGCCATCGTCTGCTCGATGTACAAGCCCGTCGCCGACGACGACCGCGAGCTCATCTGCGCGTACCTCAAGTTCTACCGCAAGGTCTACCGCTGGATGGGCGCGGTGATCTTCTTCGGCGGGCTGTGCCTCCTGCCGTTCATCGGACGGCTCGTCCACGGCAGCGTGCCGCCCGACGTCGACCTCCAGATCCTCTACCTGATCCACCTCGTCAACACGGCGTCGAGCTACTTCCTCTTCGCCTACCGCGGCGCGGTGCTGAGCGCCCACCACCGCAACGACGTCGTCACCAACATCCGCACCGGCGTCTCGGTCGTCCAGTACGTCGCCGTGTTCCTGATCCTGCTGGTGACGCGCAACTACTACCACTACATCGTCGCCACGGTGTTCTTCACCGTCGCGCAGAACGTCCTGCTGGTCAAGGCGTCGCGCCGGCTCTTCCCGGACATCGAGCCGCGCGGTCAGCTGGCGCCGGAGCTGCGCCGCCGCGTGATCACAGACGTCAAGTCGATCTTCCTCCACAAGGTCGGCGGCGTCATCACGAACTCGACCGACAACCTCGTCATCTCCGCGTTCCTCGGACTCGTCGCCGTCGCCGCCTACGGCAACTACTACTACGTGCTGACTTCGGTCGGCGGGCTGGTGGCGATCGTCTACTCCTCCATGACCGGCGGCTTCGGCAACAAGATCTACACCGAGACCAAGGCCGAGAACTTCAAGCTCTTCATGAAGATGAACCGGCTTACGGTGGTTGTCGCGATCTGGTGCACGGCGATGATGGCCGCCCTGTACCAGCCGTTCATCGTCATCTGGACGAAGGGCGACGCGTCGCTGGTGCGCCACGCGCTCACCCCGGCGCTGATGGTGTTCTACTTCTACATCATGCAGGCGCGCCAGACCCTGCTCGCCTTCAAGTCGGCGGCCGGCATCTGGCGCCAGGACCGCTGGAAGCCCATCGTCGCCGGCGCGGTCAACCTCGGGACGAACGTCCTCTTCGTCATCCTGCTGCCCGAGGCCTACAAGCTGGACGGCGTGATCTTCTCCACTATCCTCGGCTTCACCCTGATCCAGATTCCGTGGGAGACCTATGCGGTGTTCACCTCGTTCTTCGGCCGCGCCGAGTGCCGCCAGTACTGCCGCTCGCAGCTGCGGCTGGCGCTGTTCGCGACGGTGGTCGTCGCGGCGGCCTGGGGCGCGGTGCGGCTGGTGGCGCCGGACGGGGTGGCGGGCCTGCTGGCGAAGGGCGCGGTGTCCGCCGTCGTCTCCGCCGCCGTGGTCGCGGTCGTCTTCAGGGGCGACGTCGTCGAGCTGCTTGCGTCGCTCAGGCGCCGGAAGTAGCGCCGAGCTTGCGCTGCCGGCGGCGTTCGGCGAGCGGGAAGTAGAGCTTGCGGAAATAGAACTTGGCGGGGAACTGCCAGCCGGCGGCCGAGAGCAGCATCGGCAGGATGGCCATCCGCTTGGGCAGGGACGCGCGGCCGGCGAACCGGACGAAGCGCAGGACGCCGCCGCGCAGGACCGTGCGCATGGCGGCCTTGCGGTCGGCGTCGGGGATCTTCGCCGAGGAACTGGGGTGGAACATGAACCAGCACAGGGTGGTCATCGCGTTGTCGCTCCAGATCTTCTTCACGTCCGCCGGCATCGCGTGGGTGGCGACGAATTCCATCGCCGTCCGGAAGTGGTCGGCCGCGTGGTGCACGGAGCGCGTCGACTTCTCCGTCGTGGCGGAATTGTCCCGCCGGCGGTAGGTGTAGAGCGCCGCGTCGAGATAGGCGACGCGCTGGGCGAAGAACAGCACGCGCGGCAGCCATTCGGCGTCCTGCAGGATGAAGCCAGTCTTCTGGTCGAGGGGATGCTCGCGCATGAAGGCGGTCCGGTACGCGTTCATCCAGGCGAAGCCGTGGAATCCCTCGCGCTTTTGCCGGATGCGCCGCAGCGCCTCCAGTCCGGTGAATATGTCCGCCGCGTCGCCGGGCCGGAAGTTGGAGCGGGTCATCAGTTGGTGGCCTTCGCCGTCGACGACGCTGGAGGCGAAGGCGAGCACGTCCACCGGACCGGTCTCGTCCAGCTTCGCGCGGATCCGCTCCAGCGCGTCCGGCTCGAGCCAGTCGTCGCCGTCCATGTGGAGCAGGTACTCGCCCCGGGCGTGCGCGGTGCACCAGTTCCGCGTCTGCGAGCAGGAGCCGCTTTTCGCCGCGGGGACGGCGCGGAAGCGCGGGTCGGCGCGCTCGGCCGCGCGGCAGATTTCGAGCGAGTCGTCGGTCGACTCCTCGACGTAGAGGATCGCCTCGAAGTCGCCGAACGTCTGGGCGGAGATCGACTTGAGCGCCTGGTCGAGGAAGGGCGCGCTCTGGTAGGCCGCAACGGCGATGGTGAAGAACGGTTTCATTGTTCGCTGTCGATGATGCGGTGGAGGAGTTCGCGCTGGCGCTCGAAGTACGCCTCGCGCGTGAAGAGCTTCGCGCGCTCCACGCAGTGCCGCGCCTGGTCCTCGCGGAAGGCGGCGTCGGCAAGCAGGCGCTCCAGGATCCGCGCGGCGCCTTCGTCGTCGTGGTAGGTCAGGGCGGGCGAGTCGACGATCTCCGGCGTCCCGCCTTCGTCGGGGACGATCGGGATCAGCCCGGACAGGAGATACTCGGCCACCGAGATGCCGAAGGCCTCGTCGCGTTCGGCGTGGATCGCGTAGGAGCCGGAGGTCAGGAACCTGGTCTTGTCGTCCCCGTACAGTTCGCCGACGAACTTGAGCCAGTTCCTTTCCGCCGCCATCAGGTTGAGCTTCTGGCCGTAGGCCGGCGTCTGGTCGGGGCGGCCGGCGAGCTGGAAGGTGACCTCGAGGCCGGTGGCGGCGCGGACTCTTTCGACGATGTCGACCAGCTCCTCGATGCGCTTGCCGGGGATGATGCGGCCGATGTAGACGACCTTCAGCGGATCGCGCTCGACGGCTGCCGGCTCGGCCCGGAACAGCGTGGGCGGGTAGAAGACGCTGCTGTTGAACTTCCCGTAGAAGCTCTCCATCAGCTTTTCGACGTAGCGCGAGTTGGGATAGACGTGCTGGCTTGCGTCGCAGATTATGCTTCGCTTCGGGCGCAGGCCGAGCAGGGGCCGCAGGATCGAGTTCGACAGGAACCGCTTCGCCCGGGCCAGCGCGCCGGCGTGGTGGCTTCCGTCCGCGTGGTCGTGGGCGTAGTCGGCGAAGGCGTCGTCGCCGAACGCGACCATGTTGATGAAGTGGTGGGCGCGCTTGCCGAAGTCCATGATGTTGGCCGCGGAGATGCAGACGTCCGCCTCCCGGGCAAGCGCCTTCAGCCGCCTCGCGCGGCGGAGCGAGGCGATGGCGTCGTGTCGCAGGGGATCGTAGCCCGGCGGCGTCACCTGCACGACCCTCAGCTTTTCGAGGTCGATGTCGAGCCCTGCGCCGAAGGCCCGGTACGAGCGCTCCAGGTTGCCGGCCACGTCGACGGCCACGGTCAGGTTGCACAGCTTCTGCAGCATGGCGATGAACGCGAGCGGCAGGTATTCCCCGCCGCCCAGCGCGAAGCCGAAGCTGTAGAAGAGGAGGACGTTCTTCATCTCGCGTCCCCTGCGCTTCGCCTGGCGCCCGCGAGCAGGAAGTAGGCCCGGAAGAACATTTCCGCCGCGCCGCGCAGCGCCGGATGCCGGACGAAGGCGCGAACCCACCAGCCCGCCGTCCGCCTGGCGCGGGGCATCGACTTCGTCAGGGCGAGGAAATCGCCGAACCCGTTGGCGAAGAGCTCCTGGAGCGTTTCCACGCGCCGCGCACGCGGGATCTTCGCGACCTTCGCCGGGTCGAACCAGAAGTAGAAGATCCACCCGGTCCACTTGCGCCCCCAGATCTCGCCGATGCGCCGGTCGAACCCGGGCTCCGCCGCCACCCGCGCGTGGAACGCGAGCAGGGAGCGGATGATGATCGCCCAGTCCCCGTGGAAATATCCCTCGCCCCGGGCGGAGGACGACACGGACGCGGCCTGGAGCCGGTAGACGTAGAAGGTCTCGTGCAGGGGAACTACGCGCTTCGCGAGGTACAGGGCGCGCGGCGAGAACTCGCTATCCTGGCGGCGTAGGGAACGGATGCACTTGAGGTCGTTGTCCACGAGGTACTGCCGCCGGAACACGGTCAGCTGGAGCATGGGGCAGACATCCTTGCCCGACCGCTCGGTCATGACCGTCGCCTCGGGGCCGGTGAGCTCGCCTGCGAAATCGGCAGGGTAGTTGTCGCGCAGCTCCGCGTTCCTGCCCGCGATGCCGTCGTATACTTGGATCGCGCAGGGATAGAGGTCGGCGCCCGGGCGCGCGGCGATCCGGTCGTGGAGGCGCTGGAGCGACCCGTCCGTGACCGTGTCGTCGCCGTCGAGGAAGATGAGGTATTCGCCGGTCGCCATGTCGATGCCGGTGTCGCGCGAGGCGGAGCACGAGCCGCTGCGCGGACCGGTGAACACCTTGAAGCGAGGGTCCTTTGCCGCATATTGGCGGGCAATCTCCTCGGTTTTGTCCTTCGACGTCTCGACGCCGAGAAGACACTCCCAGTCGGAGAATGGCTGCGCAGCGACCGAGTCGAGGCATTCGCGCAGGTATTGCTCCACGTCGCAGCACGGAACTACTATCGAGAAAAACGGCTCTGTCTTTTCTTTCGTCATTGTCTACGCGAATATTACCAAAAAATGGCAAGTCGTGTCAAATCTGCGGCGTACGGTCTGCCTGCCAGTGCTGCCTGCCTTGTCAGCGTGACGGCGGGTTTCGCCGCAACGGCGCTCGCCCGCGAGAAATGGCAGATTCGCGCGTGGTTGCCGCGGCAGTCTTGCCGCGGGGCAAGGTGCCTATACCATTTTCGCCAGAGATATGCTATAATCCGCTTCCATGAAAGCGCGAATTTACATTCTGGTGCTGGCGACGCTCGCAACCGCGGCGTTTTCCAGCGCGCGGGGCGAGGCTTCGCCGTCCGCTGCCGAAGCGCGCAAGAGCGGCGACGTGAAGACCGTCGTCCTGCCCGGCGGCGCCGAGATGGAGTTGATCTGGTGCGCGCCCGGGAGCTTCGAGATGGGGAGCCCCGCCACCGAGAAAGGCCGCGTCGACAGCGAGACGCACCGCACCGTCTCGATCACGAAGGGCTTCTGGCTCGGCAAGTACGAAGTCACCCAGCGCCAGTGGGCGAGCGTCATGCGCGGCAACCCGTCGCGGTTCAAGGGCGACGACCATCCCGTCGAGACCGTCACCTGGCACGACTGCGAGATCTTCCTCCGCCGCGTCAACGCCGCGCTGAAGGACATGTTCTTCCGGCTTCCCACCGAGGCGGAATGGGAATACGCCTGCCGCGCCGGCAGCAAGGAGCCCGTCGCCGGCAGCGGCCAGATCGGCGAAATGGCGTGGTACGAGATGAACAGCGGCAGCCAGACGCACGAGGTCGGGCGCAACAAGCCCAACGCCTGGGGTTTCTACGACATGCACGGCAACGTGCTCGAGTGGTGCTCCGACTGGTACTCCGTGCCGGCCGTCGGCGACGCCGTCGACCCGAAGGGGCCGCCCTCGGGCTCGTTCAAGGTCCTCCGCGGCGGCTGCTGGTTCTTCAGCGATCGCGACTGCCGTTCCGCCTACCGGCTCCGCCGCGAGCCCGGGCTGCGCAACTGCATATTCGGATTCCGGCTCGCCGGCACCGACAAAGCGAAATGACGTCGTCCGCGATCGACTTGCTCCGGCGCGCGAAGCGGGCGGTGGCGGCTTTCTTCCGGCGGCTCGCCGTCCGCCGCGAGGCGCGCCGCGCGTTCCGCTACGACAAGGCGCAGTTCATGCGCGGCGCGGGCGCGCTGCATCCCGACCGCAAATCCGCCGCGGTCGCCGAGATCGTAATGGCCTATCACGTGCTCGAGAAGGGGCTCACCATGCCCCATCGCCGGCTTGGCTTCGGCAAAGGCGCGGTCGTCCACCTGGTCAACCTCGTCGACTCGTTCGAGCGGCGCTTCGGCGCTGGCGACCCGCAGGTCACGCACGCCGTCGGCGTCCTCCGCGCCTACCGCGAGCTCCACCGCGACTGGCCGGAGCCGATGCCGCGCCTCGACGCGTTCCTCGCCGCGCATCCCGACGTCCCCGCGGCGCGCGAGCCGCACGTCCGCAAGGCCGACTTCTTCGCGGCCAAGGACGCGCCGTTTCCCGAGTTCGCCGCGTCGCGCCACGTCGTCCGCCATTTCGCGGGGACTGTCCCCCGGGAGACGGTCGACGCCGCCATCGCGCTCGCGACCACCGCGCCGAGCGCCTGCAACCGCCAGCACGCGCGCGTCCACGTCATCGACTCGCCTGCGCTGCGCGACCGCCTCTTCGAGCTGCAGGGCGGCACCCGCGGGTTCGGGCAGGACGCCGACAAGGTGCTGGTGGTCACCGCCGGCCTCTCCGCCGTCCGCTGGAGCTGGGAGCGCCACGACGCCTACGTGAACGGCGGCATCTTCGTGATGAACCTCTGCTATGCCCTGCACTGGCACGGCGTCGCGCACTGCATCCTCCACTGGAGCGTCCCGCCCGAGACCGACCGTGCGGTGCACGCCCTCCTGGACATTCCGGAGGAAGAGGCGATTGTGCAGGTCGTTGCCTGCGGCCTGCCTCCGGACGAGTTCGACGTCGCCGCGTCGCCGCGCCGCTCGGGCGCTGACATCACCACCTGGCACGACGGAGGCGGCCGGTGAAGATTCTCCTCGGCGGCATTCCGCTCGGCTGCGACAACATCGGCGACGAAGCGATTGTCGCCTGCGTCGTCAAGTTGCTCAAGTCGTCGCTGCCCGGCGTGGAGCTGGCGGTGGCGACGGCCGATCCGGCGACGGCGGAGCTGCTGGGCGTGGAGGTGGTGCCTCCGTTCGGCTTCGCCGGAACGCCACTCGACGGCTTCGCCGCGGCAGTCCGCGCCCGCGACGCCTACGTCTGGTGCGGCGCGACCGGGCTTTCCGACTATCCCGACGTCGCGCTCGACCTCCTTGAAATCGCGCAGCGCGAGGGAGTTGCGACCTACGTCTGGGGCGTCGGCATGGACGACGAACTGAACCCCGTCTTCTTCAAGGCCCACGGCAAGCGCCGGCTGCTGCTCCGGTGCCTCGGGCTCGTCGGCTGGTACGAGCGCCGCCTGCGCGCCCGCCTCGCGCGGCGCATCGCGGCGATTCTGCCGCGGTGCCGGGGAGTGTGGCTTCGCGATCCGCAAAGTGCTGCCATGCTTGCGAAGACGGGCTTCCCAGGTGCGCAAGTCACCGCCGACTCGGCGATATTGCTTGGGAGTGAGAGGGATCTCACGCAGAGGCGCAGAGGCGCGGAGGGTTATACGTTGGGACTTTGCATTTCTACGCAGAGGCAGGTTGCGAATCTCGATGGGGTGCAAGGCCTTATTGCCGCAGTGCGCGATTCTGGTGCGCGCGTCCTTGGGATCCCCATGAATCCGAAGACTGATCGTGCACTTCTCGAACGACTTGGCGTCGAGTGCATTGAAGGCACGACGCCAGAGGCGGTGATGGATGCCGCCGCGAACTGCGACGTCGTCCTTTCGAGCCGGCTGCATCTACTTATCCTCGCCGCGAACGCAGGCACATTGGGGCTTGGCATCGCGCGCGGCTCGAAGCTCGCCAACTGGCTGTCCAACTTCGGCCAGGTCGTCGAGGGCAGCGTCTACGACTGCGACTGGGAGCGGGTGACGCGCCGCGTGCTCGCCGTGCTCAGGGACCGCGGCGACTGGGAATCAGTCCGCGCCGCCGCGTACGCGCGGCTCACCGCGCGGCTGGAAACCGCGAGGAGGGAGCTTTCGGACAGCTTGAAAACACAACCAACGGCGTGAGGCGCCGGGAAGGGAATCAACATGAAGAAGACGATCACGATGCCGAGCGGCAACGGCAAAGGAGAGCTCAAGCTCGAACTGATCCTCGACGAGGAGCTGGGCGACAAGTGCAGGCTGTACGCGAAGGTGACGATCCCGGCGGGCTCGACGCTTGGCTTCCACGAGCACCAGGGCGAAGGCGAGAGCTACTTCATCCTTTCCGGCGAGGCGATCTACGACGACAACGGCGCGAAGCGGAGGATCGGCCCCGGCGACTCGACCTGGACGCCCTTCGGCTCCGGTCACGGCGTGGACAATTCCGCCGGCACCGAGGACTTCGTCTTCATGGCGCTCATCGTGAAGGCATAGCCCCGCGCCGCTAAGCGGGACTGCGCGGCGGTCGTGCTTGCCGCGCCTTTGCCAAAGGGCGCCGTCTTTTGGTATAATATGCGCTACACCAACGCTAGAATGGAGAACGGATGTAAATGCCATGAGCAACGCATTGAAGAAGGTGCCCACGGTCAAGGTACTTGCCGCGGCGGCAATGCTGGCCGCCGGGGCGGCGCTGGCTGATGCACCTGCCGAGATCGAAATCGTCGCCAGCAATTTCGGCACGGGGGAGTTTACTCTGCGCGTCCCGGCCTCGGGAAAGCCGCTGGAGCTCTACTGGGCGACCGCGTGGGCGGACGACACGGATGAATACTCCCAGTGGCGCGCGCCGGTCTTTCTCTCTAATGTCCCCGCCGGCACGACGGAGGTGACCGTCACGGTCCCGGGCTTCAGTCCGGACGCGGCCTCGCGCTTCTTCCTCGCCGATCCCGACAACGCCACGGTGACGCGGCCCGTCACCCTGGCCGGCGGCAAGGACGGCAGCGGCAACTACAAATCTGCCTTCATTACGGGGCTGCACCCCAACTGGGACTGGAGCTATGATATCGTCTTCGACGCGACGGAGTTCAAGGGCAACCAGGCTTGGCTCCTCTGCCACCGCCTGAACAGCAGCAACTCCGGCGGATCACTCCTTCATTTTATCATTCGGAACTCTACCGACAAGCGGCTGCGCTTTGGCTATGGCGCATCCTACAACATATACTCTTCAAGTGCGATTTCGGCAGACGTCAAATATCGAGCGACCATCAACAGGAATGTATTCACGGTCTCAAATTTGAACGACAATGTCAACTTCTATACGGTAAATTTGACGGCGTCCTCCGCCAACTACGCCACCGGCTACAACCTCTGGTTTGGCGCATCGAGCGGTGCCAATGGCAAAGACTACAACGCCAGTGCTGGCGACTTGTGCTCCTTCGCGCGGCTCTATTCGTTCAAGGCGTGGAATGGCTCGGGCGAGCTGGTCGGCGACTTCCGCCCGATGGTGACGAACAGCGTGGCCGGCTATTTCGACCTGGTGACGCGGAAGTTTTTCGAGTCCGGCGACCAGTCGCTTGCGGCGTCGGGGACTGCGGTTGCAAGCGGGTTCGAGCCCTATGTCGCCTCCGCCGAGACGCAGCACGTCGATTCGCTCGTCGCGCACCTCGGCGCGCTGGCGGCCGTTTCGCCGGCGCTGAAGGCTGCTCCGGTTGAATGCGTGTCGGAAAGCCTGCCGTTCGCCATCGGCGGAATTCCGCTCTACGGCAACAGATCAGTCGATGTCGGCGACAGCGTCACCTTCAGAGTCCCGGCCGACAAGTTCATTTGCTGGGACGAATCGACCCGGATGTCGTATCGTGTCGCCTCGGCGGGACTGCGCATCGACACCTACGACGCCAATACAGGCGAGTTCGTCATCGGGACGCCGCAGCCCGGACTCAGGAGCTATACCTTTACCCGCAACTCAGAAACCGACGGTGTGCGGGTCGTGTGCCTCTGGGACGCGGAAATGCTCGTCGATCCGCCCGACG